>Ga0307380_10000303_pt1 | contig 82209 bp, 80 predicted proteins | sample UN3MG_FD_202239 | JGI IMG/M metagenome (GOLD analysis project Ga0307380, IMG submission 202239) | Soil microbial communities from Risofladan, Vaasa, Finland - UN-3 | ecosystem: Environmental > Terrestrial > Soil > Coastal area > Acid sulfate soil | place: Finland: Risofladan, Vaasa | collected...
TACCTTGATGAATTTAGTTATCGTTTTAACCGACGTTTCTGGGAGCCTGAGCTTCCTTTACGATTATTAAATGCTTGCCTGTCACATGTACCTGTGAAATTGGCTGAAAATCATTAAGAGGCACGTATTCTTATTGATGCTCACCAACTTCTCGGTTCCCAATCTTGGTTTACATCCATGAACGCTAAAGGTGAGTAAAGGTGAGCCTTAACCCTCTTATCCCCCCAGAAACTGAGAAAGGAAACTATCACTGTGAAGATTGTGAGCGTGGTCGGGGCACGTCCCCAGTTTATTAAGGCAGCTCCGGTTAGTAAGGCATTGAGAAATGCCGGCCATAACGAGATACTTGTTCATACAGGGCAACACTACGATTACGGAATGTCACAGGTGTTCTTTGATGAGTTAAACATATCAGAGCCCGACATCAACCTTGAAGTGGGCTCCAGTTCACACGGCTGGCAGACGGGTCAGATGTTGATGCGGATTGAAGAAGTGCTTTTGAGAGAGGAGCCGGACTGGGTGCTGGTTTACGGGGATACAAATTCAACCTTGGCAGGGGCCCTTGCAGCGGTGAAACTCCAGATCCCTCTGGCCCATGTTGAGGCAGGACTACGCTCCTTCAATCGTGAAATGCCCGAGGAGCACAACAGGGTGCTCACCGACCACTGTTCTGACCTCCTCTTCTGCCCGACACAGACAGCGGTGGATAATCTGGCCAAAGAGGGCATTACCCAAGGCGTGAACCTCGTGGGAGACACCATGTATGACGCCGTGTTGCAGTTCTCAGAGCTTGCAAAAGAACGTTCGAGCATCTTAAAAGATTTCGGTTTGAAAAGTAAGAAGTACCTGCTCGCAACGCTCCACCGTCCTTATAACGTTGATCTACCCGAAAATCTTGGGGAAATCCTTAGGGCCTTTATTGAGATTAATGAGCCAATCCTTTTCGCCGTCCACCCCCGAACTCAGGAAAGAATAAAGGCATTAGGCAACTCTTTACAGTCCCAACTGACAAGCTCCAAGGTGCGTCTCATTGATCCAGTTGGATATCTCGATATGCTGATACTGGAGCAAAACGCCCGCCTCATTCTAACCGATTCCGGTGGCATGCAAAAGGAGGCCTATTTCTTCGGGGTTCCCTGTATAACCCTTCGACCGGAGACCGAGTGGGTTGAAACAGTTGAGGCCGGGTGGAATGTGGTGGTCGGAAGTGACCGTTCATTAATTGTTGAACAAGCCCGAGACTTGCAACCGCCTGGTCAGTTACCAAGGCAGCTGTTTGGCGACGGCAATGCAAGTAAACTGATAGTCCAGACACTTGAGAACAAGGTTCCAGCTAAGAGCTAATCCTACAGAGGCTTGAAACCACCATTCGAATAAGGAGACCTACAACGGCCACATGAGCCGGCAAAACTTACCAAGATAGAGAGCTGGACATTATGGAAAGGGCACCCAAGCAAATGTTGAGCAGGTTGAAAGAGTGCCTTGAGGGGTTTTCACTTCAACAAGAGAATTCTCTGCTCGTCTTCTTGTTTAGCTTATTTGCAGGGGTTCCCTGTATGATGTTCCAAGCTGGAAAGCGAATGGATCTTCACAGCCCTATTCGGTCAAGGGAAAAGCAGACCCCGCGTTACTAGAGTATGAGGATTGCCAGACAAAAGATGAGATCTTCTTGATAACGCCCGACGAACCTGATAGGACCATATGAGAATAGGGGAGGGGTGCAGGAGCAAAATAAACAAAATAGGATTAAAAAAGGAGGCCAAGATGAAAACGAAACCATTTAGGATTGCTATCTCTATCTTGCTAATCAGCATGTTGATGGCGCCTGCTTTTCTGATGGCCGCCGAAAAGATCAACTTGAATACTGCGACTCTGGAAGAACTGATGACACTTGAAAGAATTGGTCCGAAATATGCTCAAAGGATCATCGACTATAGGGACACATGCGGACCCTTTGAGAAGATAGAGGACATCATGAAGGTCAAGGGCATTGGGCCAAAGACCTTTGAAGCCAACAAAGATGTAATCACGGTGGAATAGTCGGTCAAAAATTTGGTTTCTGTGCCTCTTCCCGTGAGTAAGAAAGACATAATATTCAAACCCTGTCGTGCTTCGAGTTGAGAACCGAACCATTTCCATATGTGCTTGATGCCCCATAGGGTTGAAGATTTAAGCAGATGGCTGCAGTGGTTCATGGCAATCCATGTATGACAAGGACGGTTTGAAAGTTTTGTTCTACAAGAGGATGTTTATTTGTGAGTGAGTGAAGCACTTGGATTAGAATCCACCATTAGACCACGGGGAAGACCAGAAAAGAAGGGAAATGGCAAAAAGTAGCCTGCCCCTTTTTCTTGTGCGACAAGCAAAAAGAGGAACCACATAGTCAGCAAGAAGGAATGGAGAGTTATGGAACGAGTTTTTCAAAGATCCAAGAATTTTAAGCAGGCAGAAGAATGGGACATCTTGCAGCACATACGCATGACACCGGAACAGAGACAGGAAGCTTCGGAGCAGCTTCGAGACAGAGTCTACGGCAAGCATGCCCCCGACGTTAGGAAGGCTCAACAAAGGAAATGAAGGCCTCTCACTTTTCAAAGGACATTCAGCAATTTTTTGAACTTTTAGCCAAACATAAGGTGAAATATGTCATTGTGGGTGGAGAAGCGGTTATTTACTACGGTTATGCTCGGCTAACAGGTGACGTAGATTTTTTCTTCGGAACCTCGAAAGAAAACCCACAATGTCTATACGATGCATTAGACGAATTCTGGGGAGGAGATATCCCGGGGGTAGATTCATTTAAGCAAGTGATGCAATCCGGGACTATCTTGCAGTTCGGTGTGCCACCAAACAGGATTGATCTGGTGAACTACGTTGACGGCGTAACCTTCGAGGAAGCGTGGACGGGCAAGACGACAACGAGCGTCGAGATTTCAGGTGAGTCAATTCCATTTCATAGGCTTAGACCAACTGATAACAAACAAAGAGGCGATTCCGAGAGACCCAAAGATCTCGAGGATTTAAAATATCTGAAGAAAGCAAAGGAAAACAATCCTTCGTGAATCATTATCCTCTGTCGTCCTTTGGCTGCCTCCTCCGTTCAATTCAGCGGACAGGCTTTGATCTAAAAGACTCTGTAACTTCAGAATGGCTCTTCTGAGAGCACCCATTGCTTTAAGCAAGAGTCAAGAACAGACTTGCCCCTTTCATAAGAGCTTTATTGTACAAGGGGATGCTCATTTGCGAGTGAATGAAGAACTTGGATTAGAATCTACACTTAGACCAAGGGGAAGACCAAAAAAGAGAAAGGGAAATGATAAAAAGTAGCCTGTCCCGTTATCCCGTCCTAGCGCTTGGACCAAGAAAGCTGGTTTCCGGCCACTGTGAGCAAAAGTTGAGAGAGGACAAATGCTAAAGGTAAGAGCTAACCAAATAAAAGACTTACAACAATTTGCAGCGCCCTGAAATTGAGACCTCCTTTGGATCGGGTCGTAGGAACAACACGTAGCCAATATGCATGAGATCACTATAGAAGCTGGACGAACTGAGCGTCAGTACTGGAGAGACTTATGGGAGTACCGGGAGTTGTTTGTGTTCCTGGCCTGGCGGGACATCTTGGTCCGCTACAAACAGACCGTCATTGGCGTGGCCTGGAGCGTGATCAGACCCCTGATGACCATGATCGTCTTCACCGTTATCTTCGGTAAACTGGCCAAGTTTCCGTCCGAGGGGGTACCTTATCCCATCCTTGTTTACGCGGCGATGTTGCCCTGGCAGATGTTTGCCAGTGCCCTCACCGAGAGCAGCAATTCCCTGATTGTTAACGCCGGTATGCTTTCCAAGGTGTATTTTCCACGGCTGATTGTACCAACAAGCGCGGTAATAGTCAGCCTGGTGGATTTCGTGATCTCATTTGGCATCCTGGCGATTCTGATGGCCTGGTACCAGTTCCTCCCGGATTGGCAAATTGTAACTTTGCCCCTCTTTTTGCTTTTGGCTCTGATGGTGGCCTTGGGCTTCGGAATCTGGCTGGCGGCTTTGAACGTAAAGTACCGCGATTTCCGCTATATTGTGCCTTTTGTGGTGCAGTTCGGTCTTTATCTTTCCCCAGTCGGCTTCAGCAGCACCGTGATTCCAGCGAGATGGCGTTTGATCTATTCCCTCAATCCCATGGTTGGGGTCATCGATGGATTCCGGTGGGCGATCCTAGGGGGCGATTCCAAGATTTACTTGCCAGGATTTGTCCTTTCCTTGGTTCTTACTTTCGTGGTTTTCTATCTCGGACTCGCCTACTTTCGAAAAACTGAACGTACCTTTGCGGACGTGATATAAGGTCGCCATGAGCACGGTCATCAGGGTTGAAAGGCTGTCCAAGAAATATATTATCGGCCATCAGCAACAGGAGCGGTACCTAACCTTCCGGGACACGATGGCCCAGAGGTTCAAGGAGACTAGAAAGCGGCTGCTCCATCCTTTTCTCTCCTCCTCGGGGCAACCATTAACGGGTTTATCTGTTACTGAAGAGCTCTGGGCGTTGAAAGATGTCTCTTTTGAAATTAAGCAGGGCGACCGAGTCGGTATTATCGGCCGGAACGGTGCTGGGAAGTCGACCCTGCTGAAAATCCTCAGCCGCATCACCGAGCCGACTGAAGGTCGGGTGTCGATCAGGGGGAGGGTGGCCAGTCTGCTAGAGGTGGGCACCGGTTTTCACCCCGAACTTACTGGTAGGGAAAATATCTACCTCAATGGCGCGGTACTCGGCATGACCAAGAGGGAGATAAAGAAGAAGTTTGACGAGATTGTGGCGTTTGCGGAGGTAGAGCGATTTCTCGATACCCCCGTAAAGCGTTACTCTTCTGGTATGTATGTGCGACTTGCCTTTGCTGTGGCTGCGCACCTTGAACCCGAGATACTGGTGGTTGATGAAGTGTTGGCTGTGGGAGATGCACAATTTCAGAAAAAATGCCTGGGGAAGATGGAGCAGGTCGGCAAGGAAGGGAGAACGGTTTTATTTGTAAGTCACAATATGCAGGCGATACAGACATTATGTAATCGGGCTGTCTGGATAAATAGCGGTTCTATTGAGCAGGATGGCGCTGTATTTTCAGTAGTAAGCACTTATCTGAACAAAGGGTTTGCTAATATTGTCGAACGGCATTGGCCAGATGAGGAAGCACCTGGAAATGAAAATATCAGGTTGAAAAGTGTCAGATTGATTTCCGGTAATGGTGGATTAGCTCCTATTACGGTAAGGACACCATTCAAGATCGAGTTCGTATTCGAATTGCTGTTGTCGAAGGCATTATTTTTTCTTGGCATACACCTTCTTGCGTCAATGGGGGAGCGTGTTTTTGTAACTGCTTCGCAGCCAAAAGAGATCCAGCAGGGGGAATATAAATATACCTGCAATATCCCCGGAGATCTGCTCAATAACGGGATGTACACGATAGAGACATATTTTGTAAAAGACAGTAATGTGGTTCTTTACAGAGCGGAAAATTTGCTGATGTTCGAAGTTATTGAAACAGAGAGGGAAGAGGGGAGTTTCCTCGGCGAGTTGCCAGGCGCCGTAAGACCTAAGTTGAAATGGGATGCCGAGCAGATATGAACAGTCCCGAAATAGAATTGACATGCTTCGCAAAATCTCGCCTTGCCCCTCTTTACCGGAGAGTGGTAATCCCTCCCTTTGTTAAAGGGAGGCCAAGAGGGATTTAGAAAGAATGTCTGGACAATTATGAGACCATTAATTTGAGGGTGGATATAAATTAACAACATATCTTGAAGTGAGGTAAAAATGCGTAGAAAAGATTATCTCCCCTTTGGACGCCCCAACTTCTCAGCAGAAGAGATAAGCGCTGTCGTCCGTATCTTGGAGTCTGGCTGGATCGGCATGGGGGCAGAAACCATTGCCTTTGAAAAGGAACTGGCCGATTTTGTGGGTGCCCCTCATGTACTTACGGTTAATTCCTGTACCTCCGCACTATTTCTCTCGCTACTGGCATATGGCGTTGGCCCTGGAGATGAAGTTGTCTGCCCCAGCCTTACCTGGTGCAGTACTGCCAATGCAGCGCACTACTGTGGGGCAACACCGGTTCTATGCGATGTAGATCGGCGAACATTTTCGGTAACACCTGAAACAATTGCAGCAGCACTAACACCCAATACCAAAGCTGTAATGGTCGTGCATTATGGAGGCTTGGCATTAGATATGCTGGCAATACGCCGCGTCTTGCCAGAACATACCGCCATTATTGAAGACGCTGCTCATGCCTTGGGCGCCGCCTACCCCGACGGCACGCCGGTTGGTTCATCGGGCAATCTGACCTGTTTCAGTTTCTACGCAAACAAGAATCTGTCAACAGGAGAAGGTGGTGCAATTGCTGTAACTGATGGACAGATGTTTTCCCATCTTCAGTCATTAAGCCAGCAAGGGCTTTCAATAGACGCCTGGAAACGCTTCATCCACCCCGAGTCAGCAATTGTACCCGGTATAGCGGAGCTTGGCTATAAGATGAATTTCATGGATTTGCTGGCCTGTATAGGGAGGGTGCAATTACGACGTCAACCTGAATTCTATGCCATACGCCAAAAAATTGCCAAACATTATCTTGAGTGTCTTTCAGGCGCACCCGTTAACATCGGCTTTCAGGATGGCCTGACCGATGCTTCACATGCCCGTCATCTGTTTGTGGTGACCTTGCCGATTGAACAGCTCAAGTGTACCCGCAACGATATTATCCTTGCCCTGCGGGCACGGAACGTAGGGGCCAGCATCCACTATGCACCGCTTCACACCATGCCGTTCTTTGCACGGACCCCACGTACAGAAATGAAAAACACCAACTATTTGAGCGAGCGCATCATGACGCTGCCGATCAGCGCCAGCATGACCCTTGATGATGTTGAGTACGTCGTTGAACAACTTCACCAAGTATTGGCGCGATGACCCAGGACACTATGATATCAGATCCTGACACTGGTGTTCGCTACGGTTTCCACGACCGTCTGCGTGCGGGATTCCCTTCCCAGATCATTGCCGGCATCACGGAGGTCTGCAACCTGGCCTGCGCGCATTGTCTTCTCCAAGGCATGATAAACGCAAAAATAGCTGCTCTATATTATTAATAGGCAACTCTGGTGGGATGAGCGGATGGTCAATGTTACCTGCTGCTGAGGGAGCTATTTTCTATAGCAAATTGAATTAAAATCGAAATATGCGAAAATAGGTTTCTATGCAAAATTATTGATGAAGTCAAGAGGCTGCCTCTGTATATTGTCAGCAAGGCAACTTGTAATGAAAGTTCAATTGGATAAAATCAAAGTTTTGGTCAGGAATTGAATTTTGAAGATTTTGATATTTTCGCTTGGTCTCAAGGGTTATAGTGTTGTTAAGGCGCTGACAGAATCATTAGCCCCTCCCGCGATATCCTGTGTAATCGGGAAAGATGATGGTGTGTCAGATGACTGGAGTGCCAAGCTCGCTTCTTACTGTGTACGAGAAGGGATCGACTACACCTTTCGGGAGAATAATTCTTATAAAAAGGAAGATTATGATTTAGTGTTAGCCATTGGTTGGCGATGGATTATCAGAGACGTGCCACAAGAAAAACTGATAATTTTTCATGATTCTTTGCTGCCAAAGTATAGAGGATTTGCTCCCCTTGTTAATGCTCTTATAAACAAAGAGAAAACAACGGGTGTGACAGCATTGTTAGGGGCAGAGGGATATGATCGCGGCAATATACTTCTCCAAAAAAGGTTGGACATTGTCTATCCAACAAATATAGAGCGAGAAATAGACAAAATGTCAATTGCCTATGCTGATCTGGCGTTGGAGTTGTTTGAGCAATTAAATTGCGGGGCAATTGATATGTGCGGTTACCCACAGGAAGAGAGCGAGGCCACATACAGCCTGTGGCGAGATGATGAGGATTATCGTATTAATTGGAATGATGACGCGAAGAATATTGAACATTTCATCAATTGTGTTGGTTATCCGTATATGGGAGCCTGTGCTATGTTAAATGGTTCTATTGTTCGTGTGGGAAAGGCCTGGGCAAGGGGAGATATAAAAGTAGAAAATAGAACGCCAGGAAAAGTTATTTTTGTTGAATCTGGTTTGCCTGTTGTCGTCTGCGGAACTGGGCTTCTGGTACTTGGGAATGTGCAAAACGAAATTGGTGAGTCCATCCTTCCTCTAAAATCATTTCGTAGTAGATTTTGTTGATGGCGAATGAATAAGTGGTATGGGTTTACAACAGGCAGTCGCCATCATGATAAGTCCTTTTGTCGCCTGAAATGCATAGCCTTTCGGTTTCTGCTATTTTTTGACTTCCAAGCTTTCTAGCCTCCAAGCTTTCTAGCCTTTATGTTTGTTGCTATCACCTGTGACTTTTCTTGCTATCAGCTCTCTTGCTATGTGCTTTCTTCCAATAACTCACAAAAGTGACCAACGTTATATATTAACATATCAAAGGGTTACACTCCTAAGGGTAGCATAGAAAAAAATTATTATCTATCTACCAAAAAAAGAAACCTCCTGTTAAGTAATAAGTGAAGAGATAACCAAAGTTAACTTAAACAGCAGGTTCCAAAATGAACGAAGTAGATAGTATCAGGCTAGAGGAATTCCGTCAACTTAAGAAGGGGATTCGGGGGTCCAAAGAGCATTTGATTGTTGGCATAGATATAGCCAAAGAAAGACACCATGCATTCTTTGGCACAGCCACAGGAAAGACGCTCTCTAAGAGATTGGTCTTTGAAAACACCATTGAAGGATTTGAAAGGCTTCTCATCCAGACAGAGGCTCTCAAAGTCCAACACGGGCTTAAAAAGACAGTATTTGGCCTCGAGCCCACAGCCAACTACCATAAACCACTCGGAGAGTTCTTAATCAAGTGTGCTCACGGCGTGGTGTTAGTGTCTGGTGTGGCGGTAAAAAGAAACAGGGAACTATTATATGGCCGCTGGGACAAACATGACACAAAAGATTCGGCCAATGTGGCAGATCTCATCTCCCAGGGAAAATGTCTGTTTTTTGAGTACCCTCCCATGCCCTTAAGGGAGCTGAGGAGTCTTTTATCCCTCAAAAGACGATTAAAGAAGGGGGAGCATGGGCTTAGGGTACGTATCCGGAACCACCTTTTGGCCCAGTATTTTCCTGAGATGGATAGATTCTACGGACAATCGGAGTCCGATGGTCTGGCAATCGTCAGGTGGTGTGTGAATCCCTCGGTGATTGCCGGCTTAGAATACGAGCACTTCCTTCAGGTGGTTGCACCTCAAAAGAGAGGAATATGGCAACAGAATCGCCTAAAGGCTATCTGGGAGAACGCAGTCGACTCAATCGGTTGCGATGCAGGTGAAGCGGTGGAATTTGAAGCCAAGGTGTTGGTAGAAGGATTACAACAGGTGAGAGAAGCTATTGGTGCCACCGATAGTAAGATCGAGGATCTGTGTCTTCAGTTTCCTGAATACAGCTACCTTCTCACCATCCCTGGCTTTGGCCCTGATGTTTCCTCCAAGGTTCTTGCTGCCATTGGCAGTCCCTTTTCGCTTTAAGACAGGAGGGCAGGTACTCAAGATGGCTGGCTTAGATCTGAGTGCCGAGCGTAGCGGAAAGAGATCTGATGCTGCCACCCCGGTAATATCCAAGAAGGGAAAGGCTGATCTCAGGTATGCTCTGTATCAAGCGGCCTTTATTGCCTCTACGCGGAACCAACACTTTATCATCTATTTTACAAACAAGCTTCGTGGCAGAGAAAAGGAGAAAGGGATCAAGACCAAGATGAGAGTGAAATTAGCTGCAAAGATGTTAATTATTGCCTGGACATTGATGAAGAAGAAAGAGGTATTTTATACGCCTCAGGCGTATTGATTTTAAGTATCTAAACATAGAATAAAAAGTTTTTTCATTTCGGCGAGAGAGCCCGAGCACCAACGTTGAGGCTATATGATGACCTCGGGCGGGACAATACAGGGCCTCTCACTGAACTATGTAATTTGGATAAGGGATGATTGGTGGCTACCTATGGGTAGCATGCCGGATAAATGTAACGATTAAATACAGTGTTCTTTTGTAGTGGGAGACTCGCCGAATAAAAAACCCATCAATGGGCTAAGGAGAAGTGTACTCAAAATAAGCTATGCTTTCTATCTTATTGATATTACTAGAGTTATTAATTATTCATGTTTTTCCTTGACAGGGGGAATATAGGATGTCCCCCACATAGACTGTCTTTCCTTCTGGCGTCAAAACAAGTTTGAAGTCGCGCTAGAGTCCACCGTAGACCGGTACATGAATCAGAGGGATTGGGTAAATGCAATCCGAACAGGGCAATATAGAAGGTGGATTTAACTCAATTATCAATTCTGTAATGAAAGAAAGTAGGGGGCCCCTGAGGGGGCAAATTATTGCATTAGAATTTCAAATCCCTAAGGAGGGATAACTGCTAATGAAAGGTATCATCCTTGCTGGTGGCTCTGGTACTAGGCTTTACCCAATGACAAGAGTTGTCAACAAACAGTTAATGCCTGTTTACAATAAACCAATGGTCTATTATCCCCTATCCGTTTTGATGCTAGCTGGGATACGTGAGATTTTGATTATCTCTGGGCCGAATTATTTGGATGACTATAGGGAGCTCTTCGGAGACGGTCACCAATTAGGCCTGCAAATAGAATACGCGGCTCAGCCTCGTCCTGAAGGTCTCCCTCAGGCCTTCATTATTGGGAGGGAGTTCATCGGTAAAGATTCAGTTTGCCTTGTTTTGGGGGATAATATTTTTTACGGGAGCGGAATTGTCAAGACTTTACGTGAGGGAGCAGCACTCAGGAGTGGGGCCAAGGTTTTCGTTTACCGGGTGAAGGATCCTGAGCGGTACGGTGTAGTGGAGTTTGATGCACAAGATCGGCCGCTAGCGCTAGTGGAAAAGCCCGCTTATCCGAAGTCCAACTACGCTTTGACAGGCATATATTTTGCTGACAACCGCGTAGTTGAGGTCGCTGGCGGTCTGAGACCCTCTACAAGAGGTGAACTTGAAATCGTAGATGTTATGGATGCCTATCTTAAGAGGGGGGAATTGCAAGTTTTTAAAATGGGACGCGGTATAGCATGGTTGGATACAGGTACGCCTGAGGCTTTGTTAAAGGCAGCGGTTTTTATCCAGGCCGTAGAAGAGCGGCAGGGGCTACAGGTGGCTTGCATCGAGGAGATTGCGTACAATCTCGGTTACATTAATGTGGATCAATTGAGAAAGTTAGCTGAGGGATTGAACGGGAATCCCTATGGACAATATCTGCTCTCTCTTCTTGAGCGGTAAAGATTTTTCGCTTTGCAGATTGTGGAGCATGTTTGCCCAGGGTTGAAACCAAGAAAGGCCGTCTGAAAGGCCTCAGGACTTTCACAGCTTTATGGCTCTGCAAATTGTTAACAATGCCTAGTCATCAGCGTGTACGAACGGAGGTGAGCGTCCGCAGCAGCCGCACGACAATCATACACCCAACACGGCTTATCAGACCGGCTTTGGTGGTGGGGCGAAAATCGTGATAAATTTGGCGGTGTGCGGGGGGAATTTCCTGTGGAGCGTAGCCGAACAGGGGGTTGTCCCCGCACGGAAGAAAAGTCAAAGGCATCAGCAAGATCGAGGCAGCGCCGTCCAGCTACGAGTGAAATGGTTGGTGGAGTACCTATGGATAAAAGTTCTTTCGATGTTGCCCTGATTCCGGGAATGCGGGAGTCATTACAAAAAGTTTATGTGGAGTTCCGAAAGGCACATCTATCATCGGATGGGGCCGAGCTAGACGAGGTGGGCGCTTTTTTGCCAGGTTTTGCATTTACCAGAACATGTCCGATTTGCGGCAGTGATGAAGCTAAGTTGCTGTTTTTCACGCGTGGCATGCACGTTGTGACATGCGCTTTATGCAACCTAACTTATAGTCAAGAAGTTCTTACCAAGGCGGCAGACAGGTCTAGGTATGAGCACAGCCAGTTTATGGCGCAATATCGAGAGATTAAGAACAACGAGATATATTCGCAGCTCGAAGCAAGGAAGGCTAGTTACATCATGGTCGTTGCAGAAAAGTTCGCCGTAAGGAAGACGAATATGTTGGATATTGGGAGCAGTAATGGACATATCATGTCATCCGCTACACGTCAGGGATGGAGCGCACATGGTATCGAAGTTAATGCGGAGCTGGCGGGGGAATCTATCAAAAAAGGATTGAACGTCATACATGGATACTTTCCCGATGATATGCCAGACAGTTGGGTTAACTTCGATTTAGTTACGATTCTGGACGTTCTAGAACACGCAGAACAACCGTTAGCGTTTTTGAAGGAATTAAGTAACTACCTTAAGACTGGTGGGCTGGCTGTCGTTCAGGTGCCCAATTTTAATAGCCTAATTGTCAGGTTGGAAGGTGCTACAAATTCCAACTTTTGCCACGGTCACTGGAGCCATTTTGAATCTGATACTCTTGACAGAACAATGGAGAAGGCCGGATTCGAGAAATTATTTTCGGAAACGATAATCAGTGAATTGGATAGGGTTTTGCAATTTGATCTGGGCCAGATAAAAGCGACAATCCAAGATATAACTGGAAACAGCTTAGATAGCATTAATCTACTCACAGCTGATTACCTGCACCAAAACTTCTTGGGCTATAAATTGTTCAGTATTTACCGCAAGAAGTAGCCTTGCAAATATGTGATCAAGGTAACCCGCGACCCAAAAGGTTTCGATTACGACGAAGAATAGTTCCCGATGGGCGATCGCGGCGGCTTCACAATTCCGATTATAATTCCGATTTCTGACTTTTTCAGGAGGCTTTGTGAAAATAGGTTTTCTGGGTAATGCTAATAATTACCCATTTATGTTGGCTCGGGCGATTAAAAGGTTTGGGCATGAGATAGTATTTGTTGTTGACAGTGAGAGCCGCTTGAATAGGCCAGAAGGTCGATATAAAGAGATTACACTGCTTTACCCATCCTGGATCGTTGATTGCAGCCCTCTTGACCTGTGGCAGTACCCACCAAACTTTTCACAAACAGAAAAGGTAGTTCGGATTCTGCAAGAGTGTGATGCTCTGGTCTTGAACGAATTCGGGATCTCCCTTTGGGGTCGTCTACAAAAGCCTGCGTTCGCACTCTTGACGGGAACTGACTTAGAGGTATTGGCAGACCCCCAGTATGCAGATTTTTCTGTCGGTGATATGGGCGAGTTTATGAGTCCACTGAAAAAACTGTGGCGCTGGAAACAGGGGCGTAATAAGAGGAAGTTAAGGGCTCATCTGTTGCATCTGATTGGGGAACAAAGAAATGCAATACGTCATGCTGTTGGAGTTAACTATTTCCCTCAAGGCATGCTGCCCAATGCAGATCGTTTATTGGCAGGATTAGGCGTAGATGATGATCGGAGGGTGTTTTTCATTCAGTCGGACATTGAGCGCTATAAATATGCACCTTATCCAAATAATCGCCCCCTGCGGCTATTCAATGTTGCCAGAATTCAATGGCGAAAACCTGATAGTGATTTTATCTGTGAGTTGGATTACAAAGGCACCGATGTCCTGATTAGAGGGCTGGGGATGTTTGTCAGAGAAAATAAGATTCCGATTGAAATACGGCTGGTAAAAAAAGGCGTTGATCTTGAGTTTACGCGACAATTGATCGAAGCAGAAGGGCTGGCTGCAAACGTAACTTGGTTGGAGGAGCTCGATCAGATCACGCTTTATGAAGAATACAAAAATGCGGACATTGTTTCCGAACATTTTGGCAAGGGAAGTATTGGAATGGGCGCTTTGGATGCCATGGCCGTGGGCAGGCCGGTAATCGCAAACAGCAGTCCGGAAATTTTCGCCAGAGCATTAGGCGAGCCCCCTCCGATTTGTCACGCTACTACCGCCGAAGAGGTGCGGGGCCAATTGGTGCGTTTGGCTGTCGACCGTAATTTGCGGGAAGCCATCGGCAAGCAGTCACGCTCTTATGTCGAAAAATATTGCACACCTGAGCGAGCCGCTCGAATCGTTCTGGAAAAGTTAGAGCATGCGAAGTGAATTGAAGATACGACATCTCCTCTGGGTTTGTCCTAATCATGGGCATCCACTAAAAAATGGTAATCAGGTATTTGAATGCCCGGAAGGGTGCTCATTCCCGCTGGTGAATGACATTCCCCGTTTTGTTCCTCTCAAAAATTACGCCAGCTCCTTCGGCCTACAATGGAACCAGTTCCGTACCACCCAACTTGATTCACATACCGGGCTGACGATTTCCCGGGATCGTTTAACCCGCTTGTTAGGTGGCTCACTGGATGTGGTGAAGGGTAAAAAAGTCCTTGAGGCTGGCTGTGGTGCCGGGAGATTCAGCGAAATACTCCTTGAAGCCGGGGCGCATCTGCATGCGGTCGATCTCTCATCGGCAGTCGAGGCGAACTATAAAAATTGCAGTTCATTCCAAAATTATTCAGTTTGTCAGGCGAGTATTCTTGAGCTTCCTTTTGCGCCTGAACAATTTGACATTGTCATCTGTATCGGTGTTATCCAGCACACACCGAATCCTGAACAAACCATGACCGCTTTATGCAAGCAGGTTAAGCCGGGCGGGTTGCTGGTAATTGACCATTACACTTATGGCTATCCGACCACGTTGTCACGCCGGTTGCTGCGCACCTTATTGCTGAATGCGCCAAGAAAAATTACCCTGCCGTTCTGTAGTGTGCTAACCAAGATTTTGTGGCCATTTCACAGATTGTTTTGGTATGCGCGGCAGTTGCCTGTCATGGGGCGAATTCGTGCACTGTTTCTTCGTGCCTCGCCGTTGGTCGATTATCATGATGCTTATCCTCAACTTGGGGCGAAACTACTGAGGATATGGGCAACTTTGGATACGCACGACACCCTGACAGATTATTACAAGCACCTCAGAAGTGCGGATGAAATTCGTGCGCATTTGCAACAGTGCGGTATGGAGAAGATTGAGGCGTACTATGCTGGGAACGGCGTGGAAGCGCGTGCCAGAAAGCGGTTGGTACCGGGTGAGCATCTCACCGAATCCAAAATTTATGAAGGGCCTCAATAATGTGCGGCATCTGTGGTGTGCTGGGTAGTAGCAGTCGATCCAGCATTGAGGCTATGGTCTCGGCCATGTATCATCGCGGTCCAGATGATTCAGGTATTTTTCAAGAGGACGGAATTGCTCTGGGCATGGCACGATTGGCAATCATTGACATAACATCTAAGGCACATCAACCCATGAGTAATGCCAATGGTTCCACCTGGATTGTCTATAACGGGGAAACTTACAATTTCAGGGAAGAGCGGGAGATACTCATCAAGAAGGGATATTCCTTCAAGTCTACATCCGACACGGAAGTCGTGCTGAAGATGTATGAAGAATATGGAGATGATTTTCTCCTTCGCATGCGCGGTATGTTCGCATTGGCAATTTATGATAAGCGACGCGGTTCAGGCAAGGAGCGATTGCTGCTGGCCCGCGATCATTTAGGGATCAAGCCGCTTCTGTATGCCCGGGTTGGTTCTAAATTCCTCTTTAGTTCTGAAATGAAGTCGATGCTGGCAAGCGGCTTGATTGAAAAAGAATTTGACCCTGAAGCCTTGCGCCTTTTATTAACCTATGGTTCTATTACTCAGCCAATGACTGCTGTTTCCGGAGTTAAGATGCTTATGCCAGGGCATCGTCTCATTATCGAAAGTGGCACGGAAGGCATAGAGCGGTTTTGGCAATTAGGTTTGGACAGAATTTCTGACTTACGGCAAGAGCCCTATGAAGAACAGGTCCGAATGGTAAAGGCCTCACTTGAGGAATCCGTTCGCATGCAGATGGTCAGCGATGTGCCTGTGGGCGCTTTTTTGAGTGGAGGAGTAGATTCCTCGCTATTGGTGGCTTTAATGTCAAGGATAAGTGGTGCCACGGTAAAAACTTTTTCCGTTGGTTTCGAGCAAGAGGGTGTGCATATTGATGAAACTGACGATGCTGAGCGGGTCGCGAAATTTATTGGCACAGACCATACACGAGTTGTAGTTACTGGTAAGGATGTTCGTGAAAGAATCACACATTTTGCAGCAGCGCTTGACCAGCCCTCGGTGGATGGATTGAACTCGTATTTTGTTTCGCTGCCAGCAAGGCAGGCTGTAACTGTGGCCATATCGGGAACGGGTGGGGACGAACTATTTGCTGGATATCCCTGGTTTATGAATATGGTTGCAGTATGTCATCAGGATAACAAAAACTGGTGGAGATCGGCTGGGAAAAAGATTATTTCTGATGTGGCACAGCTTGAAATATTTAACCCTTTATCGCAAGGACGATTTGGCGATATCCTTGAGCGAGTAAGAATTTCTTCTGGGTTTGTTTCACGGTATGCGCGTCAATACATAATATTTGGCGTTAATGGAACATCAAGGATTCTTGCACCGGAAATCAAAGCATTAAGCAGAATTGGTCGAGAACCAGCCCATGATATGACATTTGCTGATGAACTACCATTTGGCTCTCCAATTGAACGGGGTTTGGCATTATGCTTGAGAGGTTATACTCAAAACCAACTTCTACGCGATATTGACGCGGTTTCATTGGCTACTTCCCTTGAAGTTCGCGTACCAATTTTGGATCCTGTAATTGCAGATGTAGCTTTTTCACTACCTGATAGTGCAAAACTTGGCGATATAACCTGTGTATCCAATCTGAATAGGGCTACCTACCGCGAGACAGGGGCAAAAAGGGTTCTTATTGATGCTGGACGCGACTTGCTTCCAGAGGGAATGGACCTTCAGCAAAAGCGGGGCTTTGGGATGCCGTTTGATTCCTGGCTGAAAGGTTCGTTACGAGATGTTTTAGATGATACCCTATCAATCGAATCGGTCAGAAAGCGAGGATTCTTCGATGTAAAAGAGGTGCAGGCGCTTCGAAACAGCTTTCTTGAAGGCAACAAAAGTTGGGTTTTCCCGTGGTTACTGATAGTAACGGAGTTATGGTGCAGGGAAGTATTAGATAGGTCTCCTCAAAGCAGCTTAGTTAAGGAATAGTCTAAGAGATAACATGGATGCATAATTCAGTTTTACCCAAAGGGGCAACCCGTGTTCTTTTTCTTGCTTGGGGATTCTCTATACATGCCAAGCGACGAATTCAGATCTTTGTTGAAGATTCATATTTTAAGGTCGCCGTTGTGTCGACACATAATTACAGTTTCGAGGATACCATGAATGTCTTGCTGACTGGGGTGCATGAAGATACGGAAAGAGCTGATTGTATTGTTTATGAAAAAGGGAGTGAGTTTGCCAAAAGCCGACTCGGCTTTATTCGCTCAAACCTGGGAAAAATCTTGAGCGCAATAAAAGCACTTTTGGATATAAAAACGGTTTTGGATGCTGCCAGCATACTATTTTCATCAGATCTTTTTTCTGAAATAAAACTAAAGATAAAAGATTGTAAAGTACTTACAGTTTTTTTGTTGTCACCGGGGATTCGCTGTGAAATAGCGAGGGCGGTTAAAGATCTTAAAATACTTAAATCGGCTGTCCAACAATTCCAGCCTGATGTTGTTTTTTTGCAGACTCTTTTATATCCGTGTTATCTTGCTTACCTACTGCCTCGGTCACTCCCTTTAATAATCACCCTTTGGAATGGAGATGTCATTTGGAGGGCCGAATGGAGCGGAATCGAGCGTTTACTAAAAAAGCAGTTGGTTACCTATGGTATGCACCGAGCGCGAAGTATAACAGTGAACTCTAAGAAGGCATTTGAGGCATGCCTTGGGTATGACACGCAAGCATATAAAATTCACCTTATCCGTTACCCTGGTGTAGATCTGAAGCGATTTAGGCCGGTCGCAAAAGGTGAGGCGAGAAGGAAGCTTGGAATTACCTCCCAAAAAGTAGTTCTCTGCCCCCGCGGCCTTGGAGGGTATTTGAATAGCGACGTAATTGTTGAGGCAATTGTCAGTGTAGTAAAGATGTTCCCCGATACCCTTTTTCTGTTCGTTTCAGGGATCGGGGGTGAAACGGAATTGAAAAAACATCAACAAAGAGCGCGCGAACTTGGCATAGAGAAAAATATCAGATGGGATGGACAGGTTTCATGGGACATGATGAGCATATATTATAGTTCCTCAGATGTCATGGTTTCTATTTCATCAAATGATTCAGCTCCCAACTGCATGTTCGAAGCAATGGCATGCGGAGTTCCCTTAATCATCGGAGATATTCCGCAGCTACATGAATGGATTGTTGATGGTGTTAACGGTTTTCTTGTTCCTCCGCGAGACCCCAGCGCTTTATCAGGCAAAATTCTCGAAGCCCTTGAGAATTCCAACGGATATATAAAATCGTTTACTAAAAGAAACCTTGAACTTGTTAATCGTGATGTTGATAGCGAAAAGAATGCAGAGCAAATTAAAGACTTAGTCCATCAGGTTGCAAGATATTATAAAAGCGATGTTTATTCTTAAGGATATCTTGGCTAACAAGGATAACTCAATGGCTCAAGTGAATCTAATAAGTGGGCAAAGAATAAACCTTGGGGTCAGGGTTGAGAAGACCAGATTGTCGTTGATAAATTCATATGTGCCTTAGGGAATTGAAGATCTGATTAGGTGGATATTAGTCTAGATTATAGGATTGCTATTCTCTCCCATATCTTGCCACCTTCTCCATCCGGGCAGGCAGTGGTGCTCCATAGATTGCTAAGTAATTTGTCTGCTGACAGATATATTTTAATTTCTCGTGAAAATTATGATGATATTAAGCATGATTGTGTCGCCACTGAAAAACTCTCCGCAAAATACTATCACCTAAAACCTATATTTCAATTGCCGATACTGAACCGATTTGGATTGTCTGTCTTAAGTAATGTCTTTAATATCCCTTGGGGGATTTACAGGCGTGCAAGACAGATTGAAGAGATAGTACAAAAGGAAAAGTGTAACTTGCTCATAGCATGCACAGGAGACCTTTACGATTTGCCGGCTGCTTATCTAGTTAGTAACCGAAATAGTATACCATTGATACCCTATATTTTTGATGATTATGCCTACCAATGGACTGGATTCTACCGTTTTATCTCAAAACGGATGGAGCCTTTTATCCTAAAACATGGGAAAGCCGTAATCGTGCCGAATGAATATATGCAAGAAGAGTATCTAGAGCGCTATGGTATAACCAGTACAGTGATTCATAACCCATGCCCTTTACCGAATCTCAACGAGCTCGATAAAGCTGAGAGGGTTTTCAATAACCAAGGGATTAATATCGTTTATACCGGAGCCATCTATCACGCAAACCATGACGCGCTTCGTAATCTGATCTGCGCGATTCATCAGCTGGAAAGGGATGATTTGAAATTACACATCTTTACTGCTCAGCCTGAATCGGTATTTAGACAGAAGGGGATCTCAGGGAGCAAGTTCGTGTATCACCCCCACATAAGAAGTTCTGAGGTGCCTAAAGTCTTGCGGCAGGCTGATATTTTGTTTTTGCCGCTCGCTTTCGATTCACCAATTCCGGAAGTTGTAAGAACTTCTGCGCCCGGGAAAATTGGCGAATATTTGTCTGCGGGTAGGCCGATTCTGGTTCACGCGCCAAAAGACTCGTTTATCAGTGGGTTTTTCAGAGAAAACCACTGTGGCGTAGTTGTTGATAAAAATGACCCACAGGTTTTGTCACAAGAGATAGATAGACTCATATCTAACAGGGAAATGCAAATTAAGATAGGCAGATACGCAAGAAGAGTTGCCGAAGCTCAGTTCAGCGTTGATAAAATGAGTAGGAAATTTAGCGAATTGATAAAATCTATACAAAGAAAACAGTGGACATGACGTTGCTCAGGGGAGTGAGAAAACTTGTAAAGTCCGTGATACTTTCACCTATTGTATTAACTCCTTTAGTAAAGTTATTCAGAATATGCGCAATAACCGGCCAAGGAAGTAACCAGTGCCTGAAAAGTGGGTTTTTGCCGCTTCCAGTAAATTATCATTCACCTGTTCCGGACATCAAGGATTTGGAGGAGCGGAAAATATGGGATGTTCGGAATGAACTGAGAGGTATTGACTTCAGAGAAGACGCGCAATTAGCGTTACTTAATGAGATTGGCCTCGATTATTCTGATGAATGTCAATGGCCGTTGTTGCCGACAGACAACGCATCTGAGTTTTACGTTCAAAACCCCTCCTTTAGCTACGGTTGTGCAGCATCAACGCATTGTATGATTCGATACTTTAAGCCGTCTACCTTTATTGAGATTGGATCGGGAATGTCTTCAAGGGTCATATCGAGTGCATTGCAAATGAACCGCACTAGAGACGGGCACGACAGTGCGTATGTTATTGTGGACCCATATCCGGCTGATGTAATAACAAACGGGTCTATTGCATTTAAAAAGGTTATTGAGATCCGAGTCGAGTTACTGAGCCCGACCTTTTTTGACCAGTTAAAATCAAATGATATTCTTTTTATTGATTCAGGGCATTGCGTTAGAATTGGAGGAGATGTCAATTATCTATTTTTAGACATACTACCGCGCCTGGAGTCGGGGGTTATTGTCCACATCCATGATATAGCTATCCCTTATGAGTACCCGAAGGCATACGCTACCAGTGAAAGTTTCCGTCAGTTTTGGACTGCACAATATTTATTGCAGAGCTTTCTTTGTTTTAACAAGGAATTTGAAGTTCTGCTCACAATGAACTACCTGATGACAGACCGTTCTGAGTGCTTCAAGAAATCCTTCCCTTATTACAATCCCGACATTCATCCATTTATTAGCGGTAGCTTTTGGATTAGACGTAAGAAACGAGATTAGGGATAAGTCTGCCTATAATGCGCATCCTACTAATAGGCTTATCGTACAGCATTCATACTGCGCGGTGGATCTCTCAGATAGTCGATCAGGGGTGGGATTTACACCTGTTCCCGAGTCGTGATAGTGGTGTAATCCATCCAGATTTGCGCAACGTTACTATTTACCATTCTCTCTATGGCAAGCGGAATAGGGGCAAGGGGAACGTAAGGTTTCGCGGGCTACCTGTTATTTCTGAGACTGTGGCTTTTCTCGGAAGGGGCTTTCTAAAAACCTATTTCCCGAAATATCGGGTCATTCAGTTAAGGAGGGTTGTTGAAAGAGTTAAACCGGATATTATCCACTCGATGGAAATCCAGGCTGCAGGTTATCTAACCCTGGAGGCGAAAAAACGCTTCCATGGCAAATTCCCTCCCTGCATCGTCACCAACTGGGGAAGCGACATTTACTTATTTGGTCGTCTGTCGAAACACGAGACAAAAATTAAAGACCTATTGGCCCAATTTGACTTCTATTCCTGTGAATGCAGCCGCGATGTTGAACTTGCACGCTCCCTTGGCTTTAGGGGTGAAGTTTTGCCGGTTTTCCCGAACGCAGGCGGGTTCGATCTCCAATTGATTGAAGATCTAAAACTACCGGGAAAAACGTCAGAGAGAAGATCGATCATGTTAAAAGGCTACCAAGGGTGGGCCGGGAGATCGCTTGTAGGAATAAGGGCATTGGGGAGGTGTGCTGAGATCTTAGAAAACTACGAGATACTCATTTACTCGGCCTCTGAAGATGTAGAAATAGCCGCTGAGCTTTTATCAAAATCAACAGGAATTCCTATAACAATCATCCCTTGGTATACCCCACACTGTGAAATGCTTAAAATGTTTGGAAAATCAAGGATTTCTATAGGTTTAAGCATTAGTGATGCAATTAGCACATCTTTGTTAGATGCTATTGCAATGGGGTCTTTTCCAATTCAAAGCTGGACATCTTGTGCTGATGAATGGATTGAGGATGGTGTGACCGGAATTCTTGTACCACCGGAGGACCCTGAGGTTATCGAGCAGGCAATACGAAAGGCTCTATCACTTGATGATTTGGTCAATAGGGCAGCTGACATTAATTCCCAGACCACAAAGCAACGGCTTGATTACAAGATTCTCAAACAAAAGACTATTGATATGTACGAACACGTCTACTCAAAGATCTTATCCTGTTAACACAAAAGTATGAGAAATAGAAAAATACTAATACTTGGCGTCTATGGAATGCTGGGGCATAAGCTATTTCAATCTCTTGGTGAAACATATGAGGTGTATGCTACTTGCAGAAGTATCCGGCCTGATTTGAATGTGGCCCATAACTTTGATTCAGCTCGCCTTATTCCGGATGTCACAGTGGAGAGTTTTGACAGCGTCATTTCTTGCCTTTCAAGGATTTGCCCAGATGTTGTTATAAACTGCATTGGCATTATCAAACAAAAAGAACAAGCTAAAGAAGCAATCCCTAGCATACAGGTTAATTCGCTATTTCCACACCGACTTGCTTCTCTGTGTAAGGCGGCGAATGCTCGGCTGTTTCACTTTAGTACGGATTGTGTATTTAGCGGAAAAGGGGGAATGTACGTGGAAACGGATGTTTCTGATGCAGAAGATCTCTATGGGAGAACAAAATACCTCGGGGAGATCAGTGAAAAGGGTTGCGTTACCATTCGCACTTCAATTATTGGCAGGGAAATCAGTGAGCGAAACGGGCTCCTTGAATGGTTCCTGTCAAACAAAGGTGGTTCGGTTAAGGGATTTACCAATGCTATTTACAGTGGCTTTACTACCATAGAAATGTCGCGGATAGTTGATCTTATCATCAAGAAGCATCCTGATTTGTTTGGTGTATGGCATGTGGCTTCGAAGCCGATTTCTAAGTATGATTTATTACAGCTAATCGATTCCAAATTGAATTTTGGGATCACCGTACATCCTGACGATAGTTTCTGTCGCGATCGGAGCCTTAACGGAGATGCCTTCAACAAAAAGACTGGCTATGTCCCACCATCCTGGGATGAAATGATTGATGAACTATCAAAGGAGAGGTATTAATGATAACTGATAAACGCATATTGGTTACTGGGGGCACAGGGTCACTGGGTAAGGTTCTGATTAAGCGAATGTTGAGTGGATCTGATGGCAATCCAGCCAAAATCATTATATTGTCGCGTGACGAAGCCAAGCAACATTCCATGCGTGTTGAATATCAACAGAAAAGAAATGTTACCGACGATATTATTTACAGGGATTTTGAACGCATCCTTGAATTTCGCATAGGCGATGTTCGAGACTACCACACAATATGTTCGGCGGTGAATAATGTGGATATTGTAATCAACGCCGCCGCCTTAAAGCAGGTTCCTACGTGCGAATATCATCCTTATGAAGCAGTGATGACAAACATAACAGGTGCAGAGAACATTGTCCGTGCTATAGGTGAAAATCAGTTTCCCGTTGAAACTGTAGTCGGGGTTTCTACCGATAAGGCATGCAAACCAGTCAATGTAATGGGAATGACCAAATCAATCCAGGAGCGCATTTTGATTAATGGGAATCTATGTTGCTCGCACACTAGATTCATCTGTGTTCGCTATGGAAACGTGCTGGCATCCCGCGGTTCCGTAATACCTTTTTTTCATGAGCAGATAAAAAACGGCGGACCAGTGACCATTACCACACCGGATATGACGCGTTTTCTTTTGAGCCTTGAGGACTCAGTGGATACCATTTTTGCAGCTATTAAATGCGCCGTTCGAGGAGAAACTTATATCCCGAAAATTCCGGCGGCTCGCATCGTCGAAGTTGCTACCGCTTTAATTGGAGATCGAAATATTGAAATCAAATATATCGGTATCAGACCAGGCGAAAAGATCCATGAGATTCTCGTATCGGAAGAAGAAGGCTGGCGCACCTATGATAGGGGTGATTATTACGTAATTCTGCCAATTTTACCGGAACTGAGAATACAACCGGAATCCATGACTTATGAATATCTCAACAAGGAGTACAGTTCTGCAGACAATCTCTTTTCTTTCGAGCAAGTTAGAGAATTATTGGAAAAGCACAAACTTATGATAGGCCAGGAACTTGTAATAGAAGGCGAATTTTTGCGATGAAAATTATGACTATTCTGGGCACAAGGCCTGAAATCATTCGCTTAAGCCTTATCATTCCAAAACTGGATCGACTGTGCAGTCATGTTCTTGTTCACACAGGGCAAAATTTTGACAGGGAATTGAGTGAAGTTTTTTTTGAAGAACTTGGACTCCGAAGGCCAGATTATTATTGGGGCGTACGAACCGAACCTGCTGGTGAACAGATTGCGAATATTATAGCAGAGTGCGAACGGGTTCTCCTTGAAGAAAATCCCGACCGTTTGCTTCTGCTTGGCGATACTAACAGTGCTCTTTCAGCCATCATTGCAAAGCGAATGGGCATACCAGTTTACCACATGGAGGCAGGAAATCGCTGCTATGATGACAGGGTGCCTGAGGAAGTGAACCGTAGGATCATCGATCACTGCAGCAATGTGCTTATGCCTTATACGGAGAGGAGCCGCGCCAACCTTTTGAGAGAAGGTGTAGAGGGCGAAAGGATTTATGTCATTGGGAATCCTATTAAAGAAGTGATAAATCATTACGATACGAAAATACAGAGTTCCCAAGTAATAGCCCATCTGAATTTGGAAAAGGAGAAGTATTTCCTAGTTACCATGCACAGGCAGGAGAATGTGGATCATGAAACCCGTCTTTACAATCTGACCCAAGCACTGATTAGGTTGAATGAAGAATATAGAATTCCGGTTGTCTGCAGCTTACATCCTCGGACCCGCAACAAGATGGAGGGCTTCGGTATCGGCGTGAACAATGAATACATTCGCTTTTTACCTCCCTTCGGTTTTTTTGATTTCGTGCATCTAGAAAGGAATGCATTCCTTGTTTTAAGTGATAGTGGCACTGTTCAGGAGGAGTGCTGTATCTTTAGGGTTCCGAATGTGACGATTCGAGACGTCACAGAGCGACCGGAAACGATAGAGTGTGGAAGCAACATGTTGAGCGGAGCCGAGCCCGAGAATATTCTCAGCTGCGCACGCACTGTGCTGGCCCAGGAGAGTGAGTGGAGGGTACCTTCTGAGTATGAAGAAGAACACGTCAGTAATACTGTGATCAAGATTGCGCTCGGTTATAGGTGAGAATATGAACTCGCTCAACCTTAATCCAAAAGTTTCTGTCGTAATTCCAGTATATAATGGATCAAATTATCTTCGAGAGGCGATTGAGAGTGCCTTGGGTCAGACGTACGAGAATATTGAAGTGATCGTAGTCAATGACGGCTCAAACGATGGTGGTAAGACAGAAGAAATTGCTAAATCATACGGAAACAGGATTAGATATTTCTACAAAGAGAATGGAGGGGTTGCTTCTGCCCTGAATTTAGGTATCCGGAATATGGAAGGGGAATATTTCTCTTGGCTAAGTCATGATGATGTGTATTACCCTAATAAGATTGAGGACCAAATTAGGTATTTATACGGTCTCGAGAAAGACGATATCATCATTTATTCGGATCTTGAGTTAATAGATAACCGGTCGAAGTTTTTAAGGCAGGTCAAATTACCGAAAATCGAATCAAAGAGATTAATAAGCGCTCTTCTCTTACAGCGTTTCATTCATGGATGCACATTGTTGATTCCAAAGAAGTATTTTGAGGGTGAAAATCCTTTCAATGAAAACCTAAAAACAACACAAGATTATGATCTATGGTTTAGATTAATGATAGATTATGAGTTTGTCCATTTGGATAAAGTATTAGTGAAGTCTAGACAACATTCAGAACAGGGGATACGGACTTTGAGAAAATCACATACGAGAGAATGTAATAAACTTTTTGTTCCCCTGATGCAGAAATTAGAAAAGCAGGAACCTGAATGTTTTCTTGGCGAATCGAAACGTCGCTACTTCGTTCGGCTTTCATACAGCCTATTGAAGGCGAGGCTTTTTCATTCAATGCTGGTTTCTTTTCTTATATCAATCAGGTGTGTCAACTTAAGAGGGATTAATCGTATAACGAATAGGCTCATAGAGAGCTTCAAGGGTATGCCCGAATGGAAGTAGGTGGCCCTTCTTACAATCAAAGCAGTCGTTGACGTAATCCTAAGACTCACATAGAAGAAGTTCGCCGCGCAATACCGTCTTTTGAAGTGCTGTAACAGATGGATACGCAGTTTGATGGCAAAGGTTACTGGGAAGAACGCCTTAAACAGAATTGGGGGCTTCATGGTGTCGGACACGTAGGTTATGGCAAGCATTACAATGAGGTTATATAGAGTACGGAGAAACGTATTTAATTATCAGATGAGGAAGCTAGATATCAGCAGTTTTGAAAGATTAAAGGTCTTGGATATCGGCTCAGGCACAGGTTTCTATTTAGATCTTTTAAGATCATTGGGAGTAAAGAGGGTTACTGGCTCAGATATTGCGACGGTTGCTGTGGAAAGGCTCAGAAAGTCATATTCAAGACAAAGGATTGTGCAACTTGATATTGGAAATTCACTCGAGGCACAGGGCTTTCTAGAAAATGCTTTTGATATCATAACGGCATTTGATGTACTTTTTCATATTGTGGACGACAAAAGATTTCAGAAAGCATTTATCAATATATCCATGTTACTTAAACCTGGTGGGTATTTCATTTTTTCTGAAAACTTCCCTCATAATAAAGTTATTAGATACGAGTATCAGGTAAGCAGATCAATTGAAGAAATAGATGCTACTATAAAAAAGCGCGACTCACCGTTATCGACAGGGCGCCGATGTTCGTTTTGATGAATACACCTGTAGATGTGAGTGGAACCTAGGCCTTCCTGCTATGGCGCTCGCTTATGGCCCCCATACGTAAGTATAACTGGTTGGGGCTTATTTATGGAGCTTTTCTGTTTCCATTTGAGATCTTATTTGTAAGGCTATTGGACGAAAGTCCCAGTACCGAAATAATGCTATGCAAGAGGCCGAAAGCATGACAAGATCTGAGGACGAAAGGCAGTCATATCGCTATAACCCGTCGCAAACATATTCCAGCCTATGCGTCACTTGCGCGGGTTTTCCGAATTCTCCCCGTCAGCTTAGGTAATATCTTCCAATCATTAAGCAAAGCCCTCAATAATATTATATCCTGCCTACGTGGATTCGGCTACCCCACAGGATCCATGGGGCCCTTAGGCCAAATCATTGATTGGTGACGTTACCAGGTCCTGGGAGGATTTCTTAGCTGTTAAATGGTACGGTCCTGTTAAGGGAAAATATAGATCTACTTTCCTAGATAGTGGAGAGCACTGAAAATCGTCTATAGAGCCTGCTGCTGAGAAAACGCGATGAACAATAAACCTGATGGAAGCCTCTCTTGATCTGAAATCAGGTATCAAAACGCTTATCTATATGTCTGAAGGAAATGAATAGCGAAATGAACATCTGTGTCTTGGGGAATGCTCTTAGCATCCATACGAGAAGATTGGTGACCTATTTGGTTAACAAAGGACATGAAGTATGTGTAATTTCCTTCAGAAAGTCTGAAATTGCTGAAGTTCCTGTGTATTGCTATGAACCGCAACACAATAATCTCTTATACAAAGCTTTCCACTTTTTGAAAAATCTTAGAGAAATAAAAAAACAGATTTGGGAGATCAAACCCGATATCTTGCATGCGCAGTACCTCACAAGTTATGGTTTTTTGGGTGCTCTATCTAAATTCAGACCTTTGGTGGTTTCAGCTATGGGCACAGACTTAATTGTAGACTCAGAAAAATCTTTACCACATCGGTTCATTCTATCATATGTGATAAAAGAGGCTAACCTTGTTACCTTAGGGGCCTCTCATTTGGCCATGCGGATACAAGAGCTTGGTGGAGATCTGAATAAAACTATAAAAGTCACCGCTGGTGTTGATACCAAGCATTTCAATATCAGAAAACGACTTCAAAGAGATAACAGAAGGACAGTAATATTGAGTTGCAGAGTTTTCGAGAGAGAGCAGAATATTGAGTATCTTATTCAAGCGCTTGCTCCTATTCTCAGAAAAAGAGGGGATATAGAAGTGCATTTTTGCGGAGATGGGAGCCATCGAGTATACTGCCAAAATCTAGCTAAGGAGTTAGGTATCGAACATAATACGAAGTTCCTTGGGTTTGTCGAACATGATCAGATGCCTTTTCATTATTACCAAGCTGATATTTACGTATCATCCTCTACTTCAGATGCTGATCACATATCTCTGATGGAAGCGTTAGCCTGTGGTTTGTTCCCGGTGGTAAGTGATATTCCCACAAACAGGGAATGGATTGAAGATGGTAAAAATGGTTTTTTAGCGCCGCTTAGTAAGCCAGAAATATTTGGCCAGAAGATCTTAGAAGCAGTAGAGCGAACGGATATAAGAGAGAGATCTAAGAAATATAACTTTGACATGGTCAGATCAAAGGCAGAATATGGCAAGGATCTGGAGATTTTAGAAGAATGGTATCACAAATTATATCAAGGAAAACATGCCGTTAGATAAGGAAGGGAAGGAATTAACGGCTCATTCTGGGTGAGGATTGGAGGATGCGAATACTATTTGTTGATCCTGGTTTCGGACAGCGTAGTTGGAATACTTTCGGGCAATCGCATTGGACCAGTATTATCAATGCTGGGCTTTGCGGGCTTTCAGCCTGTGCAAAGGATGCCGGATATACTGACATTCATCTCTTGGATATTCGGCAATTAAAGAATTGGGATGCTTTGGAAGACCGTTTCAAGGAAATTGACCCGGATTTGGTGGGCCTGACTATGCGTTCCTGCGATTACAAGATAGACCTCGAGATCGCACGGTGTCTCAAAAATCTAAAACCAGATTTAAAGATAGTAGTGGGTGGTGTTCATGTTTCTATCGACCCTGATTTTGTACAGGGTTTTCCAGAGTATGATTACATCATAAGCGGTGAGGGCGAGATTACGTTTGTTGATTTGCTTAAGGCACTAGATAAAGGAGACGCATTTCCTCGTTTTTCTGTGGGTGAAAAGCCAGATCTGGATAGCTTGCCGTATATCGACCGGGAGTTATATCCCTATCAAACATCGATCAATCTTCCAAACTATGAAGGCGTATTCAGACATCCAATGGTAACGATGTTGTGTGCACGTGGATGCCCCTATAAGTGCTCATTTTGCTATCCGCATTCTATGATTCATTTCGGGAGAAAGGTCCGGCAGCGTTCAGTAGCTAACGTAATTGACGAACTGGATTTGCTGTATGACCGCTACCGATTCGAGTGTGTCAAATTCTATGACTATACTTTCACTCTGGATACTGCTTGGGGCGAAGAATTCTGCGATCAGTACGCACATATAGGAAAACCCTTCTGGGTCCAGTCACGCGCTGACCTGGTGGCCAGACAACCGGACTTAATTGGAAAATTGAAAAAGGTCGGCCTAAAGATGATAGGCATAGGATTTGAGTCAGGGTCTGACCGGGTTTTAAAAGCATTGCGCAAGCGAACCACTCGCAACATCAATTTAGAGGCTGCACAAGTCTGTAAAGAGCATGAGGTCCTTATTTCCGCCTCCTTCATGTTGGGAACACTTACAGAGGAAGAGGATGACGTCAAGGCTACAATAAGCTTGGCCAAGGAGATGAGGCCGGATTTCACTTCCATTTCTTTCTTCACCCCCATACCAGGAAACGACTTGTATAGGGAATGCAAGGAAAAAGATTTGATTCTTTCTGAGGACCCGGAGATGTGGGTAGAATTCTCCCCTGAAATTCCCAAGATCAAAAACAAGGATTACAAGCGACTGAAGAAAGCAGCTGCTGAAATTATGGGGGATCGGTTCGGGGGGAGGCTAATGGGAAGGCTCATCCGCTACCTCTATGTAAAGACTAAGTATCATTACCGGCTTCGTAACTTCCTAGTATACCTTTATTCGAGGTGGGTTAGTAGTTCGGGTTACCGGCTAATCCAAAGATATTTCAGCTGAGCCTACAGAAGAATTCGAAGACTTTCCGATGGATGAAGTTCAAAGGATCACAGAGGCTTATAGCAAAAGGAGAGGAAAAACCAGAGGAAAATATCCAGAGCTTTTCTCAAGGCAACGGGAGGCCGAGATAAAGGAGGCCATCAGAAAAGGGGGTATCCCTTCTTTGCCAAATAAAAGGGTCTTGGATGTGGGCTGTGGGGACGGGGCTGTTTTAAGCTATTTTTTGAAAGAAGGGGTAGCTGAAGAAAATCTATACGGAATCGACCTTATACCTGAGAGAATAGCTCAGGCTGAGAGGCTTCATCCGGGCGTATCGTTCACTTGCGGAAATGCTGAGCGGTTGCCGTACCCAGATGATTTCTTTGACATAATAACCCAATCCACAGTGCTTACTTCTATTTTGGATTCAAGAATGAAAAAAGCTATAGCTGCTGAAGTGCTCCGAGTCCTCAAGCGGTTCGGTCTCATAGTCTGGCATGACTACAGATTTAATAACCCCTTTAATCCCAATGTCCGAGGCATCGGCAAAAGAGAGATTATGAATTTGTTTCCCGATTGCCAGTTTGATTTCAAGTTGATCAATCTCAATCCTCTTATTGCCCGGCCTCTGGCTGAATTTTCATGGAAACTATGTGAAGTTTTGGAAAATGTACCGATTCTACGGACTCACTGGCTAGTAATTATTAAGAAGAGCAATCTCAATTCAGAAAAACTAAATGAGTGAGGCTCCCCGCCCTTCCGGGCGGGGCTTCACTTTCTCAAAGGGGCCACGGCCCTTTGAGAACCCAAAAAGGATTTCATTCCTCTCTTGGGGGTTTTGGGTGCTATGCACCCCAAAGAAAAGGGCCATTTATCTGCGCCCTTCCGGGCGGGAGCATTCTGGCCTTTTCAGTAAAGAAATGCCATGAAATTCAGTACAGAAGCTCAGTACGTATCTGTAGTGGTCCCCACGCGAAATGAAGCACAGCATATTGAGAGATGTATCAGATCGTTGATGGATCAAGATTACCCAAGAAATCTTTATGAAATCTTAGTAGTAGATGGCATGTCTAACGATGATTCGAAGGAGATCATCCAACTTTTATCGAAGAATTACTCTAACATCTTTTTTCTGGCAAATCCGAATCTGCTTACATCTTTTGGGCTGAATATTGGAATAAGAGAATCAAAAGCTGGAATAGTAATCATCTTAGGTACCCATAGTTTTGTTATGCCTGATTTTATTCGTAGGAACCTAGAGATATTGGAAAAGAGTGGTGCTGATTGTGTTGGGGGGCCTATAGTCAGCTTGGGTGAAACATATGTAGCCTCAACTATTTCATTGGCTATGAGCTCACCGTTTGGCGTGGGAGATGCCCTCTTTAGGTACGCTGAAAGTGAAGGGTATGTGGATACCGTTGCCTTCGGGGCGTACAAGAGAGCGGTTTTTGAAAAAATAGGACTGTTTGACGAAGAACTCGCAAGGGACCAAGATGACGAATTCAATTATCGGCTAAGAAAGGCCGAAGGCAAAATATTTATCTCTCCCCAAATTAAATCCTGTTACTACAATCGAGCCGATCTAAGAAAACTATGGATGCAGTATTGGCAGTATGGGTTTTGGAAGATAAGGGTTCTACAAAAGCACCCCAAGATGATGCGATTGAGGCAATTTGTGCCTGCCTGCTTTGTTTTGAGTACTGCGCTTACCTTTCTAGGTTCTTTCTATTCTGCGGTTTCCCTTTTCTTTCTTTGCCTGATTTTGACAAGCTATATAGTCAGCAATCTATTTTTTTCCTTCAAAATCGCCAAGAAAGAAGGTTGGAAATATCTTCCCTTGCTCCCCATAGCATTTAGTACTTTGCATTTAAGCTATGGAATGGGCTTTTTAGCTGGTTTAATCAAACACTTTTCAAGGTGGTTTCAAGAAGAACCGCTGCCGCCTAAATTGCAGGAATAAACATGCGATTGCTCAGGAAACACGTAAGGCTATGTATTCATATTAGCTTAGTGACACCAGGCTCAAAACGTTGAGTTCACAATACGATTTTTCTCGTTTTCTTGGTTTCAACCATGTCTTTGGAGGCGCCTTTGCTCTGTGGGTGCTCTATAGCCTCTATTTGAATATAATTCGGCTCGGGTGGTGTTATCATCGAGTCTCTTGGCTTTCGGTCCTCTGTATGAATCATCTGGCGTCTCGACAAAGCTTAGATACTCTCAAATAAGGACCGATTTAGATCTTTAGTTAGTGGATGAGGGAGATGAGAGTTCCTTTTGCATTCCCAGATTGTGGGAACAAAGAAGTTCGAGAAGTCATAGCAGTCATAAGGAGTGGGTGGTTAACGACTGCTTCGAGAGCCCTTGAATTTGAAAAGCAATTTGCAGAGTTCATAGGTGCCCGATACTGTCTGGCAGTGAATTCGGGTACAGCAGCTCTCCATCTTGGCTTGGAGGGACTTGGTATTAGGAGGGCGGATAAAGTTTTGGTCCCTACATTTACCTTTACGGCAACGGCGGAGGTGGTTAGATACTTGGGAGCAGATCCAATTTTTATTGACTGTGATCCGGAAACCTTTTGTATCACCATGGAGCATATTGAAAAGGCAATCAGAGCCCAAGGTCTCAGCCCCAAAGATCAAAGATTGAGGGCAATTATTCCTGTGCATTTTGGGGGGCATGCTTGTCCTATGGATGCCATTTTAGAATTTGCCGCAGAACATAACCTGAAGGTCTTGGAAGACGCTGCTCATGCATTGCCGACTAGACACAATGGCCGCCTGATTGGAACATTTGGGGATGTTACCTGTTTTAGCTTCTACGCAAATAAGACAATAACAACAGGGGAAGGTGGCATGCTTTGCACAGATGATGACAAGGTTGCTAAGAGGGCGAAGGTGATGCGCCTACATGGGATTGACCGGGATGTATGGGACCGTTTTTCTACGGGTGCCTCCTGGGAATACGATGTGGTTGCCCCTGGCTTTAAGTATAACATGCCGGATATTAATGCTGCTCTGGGAATCCACCAGCTAAAGAAGGTTGAGGTTTTCAGAGAAAAGCGACAACGGATAGCGCAGGCCTACTACGATGACCTGAGAAATGTACCTGGATTGATTCTTCCTAGAATCCACTGCTCTATTGAAGGGCACTCCTGGTATTTATTTAATGTCCTAATAGACTCTGATAAAAGCTTGCGGGGTATCGATCGGAACGAATTCATCGCCGAAATGACTAAACGAGATATCGGTACAGGTGTGCATTACAAGCCTATTCACCAGATGACTTATTACAAAAAGGAATATGGCCTCAAACCCGACATGTTTCCCAATGCTGAGTGGGTCTTTGAAAGGTGCGTTAGCCTCCCTATCTTCTCTGCAATGACAGATGAGCAGCTTGATTATGTAACTAAAAGCGTCAAGGACATTCTTTTGTAGAATGTATGCATTCTAATTCTTTAATCGGAAATTCATCAACTAATGAGATATTATCCTTTATTCAAAAGGTTATTAGATCTGTTCCTTTCAACCATAGGTCTACTAGTATTTTCCCCCCTTTGCTATCTTATCCTCATATTCATCAAATTAGACTCTCGTGGCACTGTATTTTTCAGACAGAAAAGAATAGGCCAACATTTCCAACCCTTTCAGCTGGTTAAATTTCGATCTATGTCTGTATCCAGTGAAGTGGTTCTGTCGGAGTTTGATCCAGGTGACCATAGTAGAGTGACCAGAGTCGGGTCATTTCTCAGAAGGACGAAACTTGATGAATTACCGGAATTGTTTAACGTTGTCAATGGAGATATGAGTATAGTCGGTCCAAGGCCTGAGGTGGGAGACTACGTTCGGGTATACTCTGAAGATTTCAAATTAATCTTTAAGGTTAGGCCTGGCCTATCGGATTTTGCCTCGATCAAATATCGCGACGAGGAGGCAATCCTGGCTGGTAAGCCTGATCCTGAGGCATATTATCTTAATGTGATCCTGCCGGATAAGCTGCGTCTTGCTAAACTATATGTGAAAAATGTCTCATTTAACACGGATCTGCAAATTATCATAGACACGATAAAAAGCGTGGTGAAAGGGAATCTCAAGGATAAAGGATGGCGAAGATGAAGGCGAGACTAGACAAACTTTTTGATGCAGCGTGGAATTATAAGAGATTGCTGGGCATTTGCGCAGACGTCATTCTGATTCTCTTATCTCTTTTTCTCGCATATTTGATTCGGTTAGGCTCAATCGCTGAAATCGCGCAAAAGTATCCATATCAAATCCTTTTGGTCGCCATTATTATTGTTCCCATTAAAATCCTGCTTTTTTGGTTTTTCCGTCTTTACCACATTTCATTTCGCTTTATTTCATTGAGTGAGGTAATTGCGATCCTTAAGGCAAGTGCGATATCCTCCCCCATGATCGCACTAATTGCCCTGGTATTTCGAGAAAAACAGATCCTTTTGGGGTTTCCTCGCTCCGTTATCTTCATCGATTTTTTCCTCACATTCTTTCTTATCACGGGAATCCGGGCCTTTTTCCGCCTTTACTACTCCGAATCCAACAGGAAACAGGGGATTGAAACGCTTATTGTCGGCGCCGGTGCCGCTGGTGAGCAGCTCGTAAGAGACATGATCAGATCACAGCAACACGGGTATCTACCCGTTGGTTTTATTGATGACAATCCCCAGAAGAAGGGCACCTTAATACATGGTATAAGGGTTTTGGGTGGAAGAAAGGATATGCCAAGATTTGTAAAGGATCTTAATATTAGGGAAATTATCATTGCAATTCCATCTGCCACATCAAAAGAGATCAGGGGAATGATGGATTACGTGAGAAAAACTGATCTCAAAGATGTAAAGGTGCTCCCTGGGATTTCCGACGTGATCAATGGGAGAGTCACGTTGAAGGATATCAGGGATATTTCCATCGAGGATCTATTGGGTCGGGAACCAGTGCAGATTGACATGGGAGAGGTTTCCTCTTATATCAAAAACAAGAATATACTGGTGACTGGTGCAGGAGGCTCGATCGGTTCGGAACTGTGCAGGCGGGTTGCGAGGTTTTACCCTGAAAAACTGATTATTCTCGACATGGGAGAAACCGAGCTTTTCAACATAGACAGGGAGATAAGGGAGAAATACCCGAATCTTTGTCTGGTACCCGTCGTAGGAGATATACGGGATGAGAAAAAGATTGAGGGTGTTTTTGGGGAGCACAGCATTGACACCGTATTTCATGCAGCTGCCTATAAGCATGTTCCCTTGATGGAAGCAAATCCGAGGGAGGCAATAGTCAACAACATTTTTGGCACGAAGTTACTGGCCGAGAAATCGGTGAAATGTGGAGTGCGAAGATTCATCAATATCTCCACTGATAAGGCAGTAAACTCAACGAGCGTGATGGGCGCGACAAAGCGAGTGGCAGAGAATTTGCTCTTGGGACTAGATAGTGACTCTACCGCATTCATTTCTGTGCGGTTTGGCAATGTCCTTGGAAGCAGGGGCAGTGTTGTTCCTATATTTCAAGAACAGATAAAAAGGGGTGGCCCGGTCACCATAACCGACTACGACATGAAGCGTTATTTCATGACAATACCGGAGGCAGTTCAGCTGGTAATGCAAGCAGGCACGATGGGCAATGGCGGTGATGTGTTCGTTTTGGACATGGGAGACCCGGTATCTATTTATAAGGTGGCGGAAGAGGTAATCAGGCTTTCCGGTCTTGAGCCTGATAAAGATATTCCCATTGTTATCTCCGGGAAAAGACCTGGCGAAAAACTGTTTGAAGAACTGCTGACCGCTGAGGAAGGAATAACAGCGACTTTGCATGAAAAGATCTTCTCCTCAAGAATATCAGCCAAGATAGATGAGGAGTATCTGAAAAAGGTTGATACTTTGATCTCTCTCGCCAAAGAAGATAAAGGTATGGTAGAGATCCTACCGCTTTTGAGACAGCTTGTTCCAACTTACAAAGCATAACCGAAATCCATAGGCCGGAAAGAGATGATTTATACCACCTTCGTCGACGAAAGCCTTGGCAGCCCTACCATTACCCATTTTCGAAAGCCTTCTTTTGGATAGTCATAACAATATGATAAGAAAATGAGCTGGGAGTCTTTCTATAACCGTATCTCTGCTACGGCTCGCATTAAATCCTTTCCCGATGATTCAGGTGGGATGAAAAGGCTCGCCATTCTCGTTATAGGGCTTGGTTTTGTTATCCGACTTTTTTGCTTTCGGTATACGTCAATCATTAGCCCTGATGGAGTATTGTATATTCATCAGGCAAGGGCGATTTATTATGGCCTAACGGATTCTCTAACTTCCTGCACCCTGAATTTTTTGTCAAATTATCCCATTTTTATCGCTGGAGCCTATACGATTTTTGGAGATTGGGTGGTGGCTGCCAAATCAGTCTCCCTTGTTTTTGGCACCATGACGTTGGTTCCCCTATATTTTTTATCAAAGCGATTTTTCGATGAGGAAATAAGTATATTAGTAACTCTAATCTTTGCTCTTATACCTTCTTTTATTGACTGGAGCGCTGATGTAGTTAGAGGCCCTGTATTCTGGTTTTTCTCAGTCCTTGGACTATATCTTTTTGTGAGCCAGCTTGATAGTCGAAACCGTCTCTTCCTGCTTCTAAGCAGCCTGTCCTTCCTCGCGGCGACCTGGGCAAGGGCTGAGGCCATTGTATTCATAATTGTTTCCTCTTTGTATTTACTGCTAGCAAAGCAAGAGGGGAAGTTCGAGAGAGTTGTAATTTTTGTTGTTCCAGTAGTAACCATAATGCTTATTGCGATTTCTGGGCTACTATTTGATGTGTCAGACTTAAATTTATTCAGATATAAGAAGATGCTTGCTTACGGGTCATCCGCAATTCATCGATATGAGGATCTCAGGCTGAGCCTAGGCGATCTAGCAAACATGCCTCGGTGGGATATTTTGGATCGCTTCTTGTTTGGGGCAAGACATCTGATATGGTGGGTTGCCCTCGGTGTTCTTCTTACCAGTGTGGCAAAAACCCTTTTCTATCCTTTTTTTATCCTTTTTGTGGTCGGACTTAAGGGTATGTTGAAAAAGATGAAAGAGGATCGGGGGGTGTGTTATCTCTCTATTCTTAGTATCTCTACGTTTTTGTTTTTGTACCTAGTAATATTTGTTATCTGGGAAATGTACACTCGGTACGTCGGGATCTTTGTCTTTCCATCTTTTATCTTCATAGGATTTGGGTTGGAAAAGATTATCTCTTTTGTAAGATCAAGATTTAATCTAAAAGAACCTGTCGCTCTCGCTGTTGTTTGTCTGCTCATATTGGTTTCGGCTTTGCCAAAGAACTTAAAGTCTAGTGAAACGGACAAACGCGTTTTTGTAAAGATAGCTGAGCTCATCGCAGAGAGAGAAGGGAATAATGAAGAGATTTTGGTAGTGACGTCTCGGCAGGCTATTGGATGGATTTCCTTTTACGCAAATGCCAACTTTAAGGGGGCTCCATGCCCACTGAAGAATTACGATCTTGAGAATATAATTGGCAATGGCTATGAGGAATTTGTGCAAAATTTGAGAAAGAGAGGGATACGATATTTCCTCTGGGAAGAGAAGCACTGGCCGAAAGTGAGTGCTCAGTACATAAGCAGTCAGAATGCCAGAGATTTCGTAAGGGTTGGAGAGTGGAGCCATGCTGACACAGGGAAGTTAATTCTTTTTAAGGTAATGAATTTAGGGACTTCGCCCTAATTGGAATATTGGCCTGCCTTGGGGCGACATTGCTGGAATACCTTGGTCATTACAGTATTTCGTAAGTGATACCCTTGTACACATGCCTTGCATGTTAGGTCTGGGCTAGGGAAGAATGGAATGCTGGAGTGATAAATTTTAGGGAAGATAGAGAGATTAGAACATGATTTTTTTCCGCTTGTGCAAGCCGCTGTTTCCCTGCTTCATTACTCCATGATTCCACGGGTCCGGCATAAAGGTATGCCCTCCAAAAGCAACATAATCTCAATTAGTTGTAATGATATAATTAAGGGTTACTCCCAATGATCATTATTCCGGCGGTGGATATTAAGGGAGGGAGGTGTGTAAGATTAGAGCAGGGAGTGATGAGTCGGGATACCATATTTTCCGAGAATCCGGAAGAAATGGCCCTTCAGTGGCAAAGAAGGGGTGCAGAAAGGTTACATCTCGTGGATTTGGATGGTGCCGTTCAAGGAACAGCGTTCAATAAGGAGGCCATAAAGAAGGTAGTAGCCGCTGTGTCTATACCAGTGCAATTAGGAGGTGGCATCCGCGATTTAGAAACCATAGGAGACTACGTCAATCTTGGTGTTGAAAGCGTTATACTAGGCACCCAGGCATACAAGAAACCGGAGTTCGTAAAGGCAGCATGCGCCGAGTATCCGGGCCGAATCATCGTAGGCATTGATTCACGAGGTGATTCTGTATCAGTTGAGGGCTGGACAGAATCAACCACTATTACGGGTGTGGATCTGGGAAAAAGGTTTGTGGACCTGGGGATTAGTGCAATCGTATTCACTGATATTACGAGGGATGGAATGAAAAAAGGCCCTAACATTGCCGCTATAAGAGAATTTGCTCAGAATGTGGATATACCGGTTATCGCGGCAGGCGGAATTGGGTCCATTCAGGATGTAGAGGATGTGCTCGTACTTGAAGGAGATGGAGTAAGCGGGATGATAATCGGAAGGGCTCTGTATGATGGGTCTATTTCCTTAGAAAAAGCCATTGATGTAATAAAGAAGAAGGGATTGAAGAAAAACGAAAAAAAATATGGGAATTAGTTGTTGACATTTGGCTTGAAAGTTTTAAACTATAGGATTAAGCAAAGCGAGGAAGATCGACATGAGCCTATACGATGACATTATCCAGGATCTCACGAGCGCGATAAAGGGTAGGAATAAAGAAAAACTGTCGGTTTTGAGAGGGCTCAAGACTGCAATTAAAAACAAGCAGGTTGAATTGCGCCAAGAATTGAATGAAGATCAGATTCGGAGGGTGATATCTTCGGAGATAAAGAAAAGGAAGGAAGCAATAGAGCAGTTCAACCAGGGTTCGCGACCAGATCTTGTAGAGAAGGAGGAGGTCGAATTAAAGATCCTATCAGACTATCTTCCACCCCAACTATCTCGTGAAGAAATCAAGGAAGTGCTTGCGCACGTAATCGAAGAACTCTCGGCCAGCGGCCCGAAGGATTTGGGAAGGGTGATGAAATCCGCGATGCCCAAGTTGGCGGGGAGGGCAGATGGTCGTGAGGTTAATCAGTTAGCCCGGGAGTTATTGGGTTAAGCAGATAAGGTAGTAATCCTTTATAGCCCACATGATAGAATACTCGTTAAGGGTACTTGAATACTACCGGCTTCTCGAAATCCTATCGGAATACGCCGCTTCGCCCCTCGGGCGTTTTCATTGTCTGTCGCTTAAGCCGCTCAAAGAGCTTGAATCTATTGATGCCGAGCAGAAGCTGGCTTCAGAGATGAAAGAGCTTCTCTTGGTTAAGGGTTTCGTTTCCTTATCCGACCTCAGTGACCTCAGGCCAGCCCTAACCAAAGCCGGTAAAAAGGGTGGCTTTCTCGAGCCTGCAGAACTTCTCTCTATTCATAATCTGCTAAAGACGTCTCGCCGGACAAAAAGATGGATAAGGGATTCGAGCGATTTATGCCCTTGTTTGGCCGATATAGTAGATGATATTCCTGATACCTCTGATCTTTCCAAGGAAATCGAGAGATCGATAACTGAAGATGGCGCAGTATCCGATCGTGCAAGTCCGTTGCTTGCCTCGCTCAGATCGCAAAGGGCAGCTTTACGGAGGGCATTGGAGAAAAGACTGGATGCAATCATAGAGCGTCTTGAATTCACCGAAGAAAGCCTTATATCAGTAAGAGATGGGCGATATGTTGTCTCGGTAAGATCTGACAAGAAGAACTGCTTGAAGGGGATTGTCCACGGTTATTCCAAGACTCATTCCACCTGTTTCACGGAACCCTTGGCTGTGGTGGAAGAGAATAACCGCCTGGTTGAAATAAATGACAGGGAAAAAGAGGAGGAGCGAAGGGTACTAGAGTGGCTTACCGGTCTCGTGTATGAGTTCTCATCAGAGATCCTGGCCTGTTTAGAGATATTGGGAAGGGTTGACTGTCTCTTTGCCAAGGCAGAATTCAGCAGGGCCGTAAATGGTATAAGCCCTATTCTTTCTTCTGAAAAGGTTATTTATCTATCAGATGCCTTAAATCCCATATTAATTTCCCTCTATCTCGAATCGAGGAAGGGTGCTGAAGGCGCCAGGACGGAAGAGGTCGTTCCCATAAGTATCCGCATAGACGGCGAAAACAGCATTCTCATTATTTCAGGCCCTAACAGGGGTGGCAAAACGGTGGTCCTGAAGACAATTGGTCTTCTGGCACTTATGACTCAAGCCGGCATCCATATTCCTGCCGCAGAAGGGACCACTATGGGAATTTTCGAGAATGTTCTTGCAGAGATTGGTGATGAGCAGGATATAGGGACGGGGTTGAGTACCTTTTCAGCCCGTGTGGAGCATTTCAAGGAGATTGTACGTGCGGCGAGTAAAAACTCACTGGTGATACTCGATGAGCTCGGTACGGGAACAGATCCGGATGAGGGCACAGCACTGGCCATGGCGATTCTGGACTACCTCTCAGCGAAGGGCTCTCTCACAGCGATCTCAACGCATTATCATAAGTTAAAACGGTACGGGCTCATTAATGAAAGGGCCCAAAATGCCTCGGTGGAGTTCGACTATGAAGAAGGGAGACCGAACTTCCGATTGCTAACCGGCGTGCCAGGGGTAAGCCATGCCATCGAAATAGCCCGAGATTCGGGGCTCGATCCTGAGATCATTGACAAGGCAGTTGGCTATCTCGGGCAGGATAGAGGCAAGCCTGATTTGATAATGGAAGAGCTCACTCGGATGCTTGAGGAGGTAAAACGGGAAAAAGAATCAGTCGTCGTGGCTCAAGAGGAGTATCTAGTTGCAAAGAATAAGGTGGAAGAAGAAAGGGCATTGCTAGGCGAGCAAATCAACCATGTGCTGGCGGAAAAAAACAAGGAGATAGAAAGGGTCTTAGGTGAGGCCAAGAAGGAGTTTGGGAGGGCAATAGACCTCATAAGGAAAAAGGGATCAACTGTTCAGGCTGAGGCTACCCAAAGATATCTGAAGGCGAGAGATGATCTGGGTGAGGCTATGGTAGCGCTGCGCGGGTCTTATGGCTCAGGCATTGAAGTGCCCCTTTTTGTGGGCCAAACAGTCTATCATAGTGAGTTGAAAAAAAGAGGAGTAGTCATTGATGTGGACGAAACAGCTTCCAGAGCGCGCATTGCAGTAGGGAATATGAAGCTCACCGTTGACTCGTCCCTGTTGACTCCGGAACCACGTGCACCTGCCAGCGAGGAAAAAGGGGTGGAACGAGGAAAAAAGTGGTCAGTGTCAACCTATCTGATGGATCAGAAAGACCTAAACCTGATAGGGTATACCGTTGCAGATGCACTTCCGCTCGTGGACAGGATGATAGATCAGGCCCTGGTCCGCGGGCACACGAGACTGAAAATCATCCACGGTGTCGGTTCCGGCACCTTAAGGAGGGCGATCAGAGAGCATTTGGAACAAAGCCTATACGTGAAAGACTTCTCCCCTGAAAGCGGAGAGAGAGCGAATGATGCCATTACAATCGTTGAACTTTAGAGTACTCACGGCGGTGCTCGAGTGAACGCATCGGACGTCAAAGAAGAGATAAAAAAAACAGCAGACATTGTCGAGGTCATCGGGCAATACGTGGAGTTGAAGAAGAGAGGTCAAAATCATATTGGTCTGTGTCCCTTTCATTCTGAAAGGTCGCCTTCGTTTACGGTGAACCAGAGCAAACAGATTTACCACTGCTTTGGATGTGGCAGGGGCGGTGATGTATTTAGCTTTTGGATGGACTATCACAACCTGACGTTCCCTCAGTCTCTCAAGGATCTGGCGGAGCGTTATAATGTCGCCCTTCCGCGACAAACAAACCTTCCCGCCGAAAGAAAGAAGACGGAACTAAAAGAGATTCTATCAAAGATAAACCGGCTGGCAGGCAATTATTTTCATGAAATCCTGCTCAACAGCCCTGAGGGAAGGCCTGGAAGGGATTACCTTTCAAGTCGTCATATTACAGGGGAAACTATCTCTATCTTCAAGCTCGGTTACGCTCCAAGTAGATGGGATGGATTGGCTAACCAGTTGAAGTCCAAGGGTATTCCACTGAAGATCGCGGAACGAGCCGGTCTTATGGTAAGCAGAAAAGATGGCGACTACTATGATCGGTTCAGGGGTAGGATAATATTTCCTATTTTTGATCTAAATCAGCAGATTATTGGTTTTGGGGGCAGGGTTTTGGATGACGCGCTGCCCAAATATATTAATACGCCGGAGACGCCACTGTACCATAAGGGTTCTTCCCTTTATGGCCTTGACTCTGCATTTAGAAAGATCAGGGAAGCGGGTCTGGCGATTCTCGTTGAAGGATATATGGATGTCCTGGCCTTGAGACAGCAAGGCATATCAAATGTGGTTGCAACGTTAGGCACCGCGCTGACAAGTGATCAAACCAGGAAGTTAAAGGGATATACCAAGAATGTCATGGTCTTGTTCGATCCCGATGAGGCAGGGCGGGAAGCTGCCTTGAAAAGCTTCCCGCTGTTTCTAAAGGAAGGAATTTCTGCCAAGGTTTTGGTTCTTCCCGGAGGCGAAGACCCGGACAGTTTTGTAAATGAGCATGGCCCAGAGGCTTTTCAACAACTCCTAGAGGAGGCAAAACCGATTTTTGATTTCTATTTGGATCAGGCCTTGGCCAATGCGGCCACGGGAGTTGATGGCCAAATTCAGATATTGCATGAGGTCTTACCTATATTCATAGAGCTTGAAGAAGGGGCTACCAGGCTTTTGTACGTACAAAAGTTCGCGGAGAAATCAGACATCGACGAGGCTATTGTCTGGAAGGAATTGAGGCAATGGGCGAATAAGAGCTCAGAGAAGCGGAACAGGGATGAGCTAAAGAAGAGGTTGTCTCCGGCTCAAGATCCAAGGAAACATGGCTCAGACGAGCAATTTCTTAACCTTCTGATCCATTACCCTGAAACAATCCGGACCTTTAAGGATCAGGAATGGGAGTTGATTGTTTTCGATCCCGTAGTGGTTAGGATCGTCAGGCTCTTGATGGAGAAAGTCGATTCTGAGAAAGATCTGGATAGCATTGAGGAAGCCTTGGATAACCCTGAAGCAAAAGAGCAAGTAAGACGTATATTGCTGTCTAGACCTTTCTACAGTGATGAATCGGTTAGCCAGGCGGTAAAGGAATTCTCAAAGAAGATAGCAAGTATCAAGATTTCCCAGTCTATTAAGCGAGCATCTGCAGAAGGTGATATAGAAATGCTCAATCGGCTGATCAGGGCCAAACAAGATCTCGATGCAGTTAACGCGGGGAATTAATTGGGTACCAAAAGGAGGTAATAGATGGCAAAAAATGGTGATGAAGTTAACCTCAGGAGGTTAATTACCATTGGAAAAGATAAAGGTTATATTACGTATCAGGAGCTGAATGACGATCTCTCTGATGACATAATATCGTCGGAGGATATCGACGATCTCTTGCAGATGTTCGAGGAGTTAAACATCAAGGTAGTGTCCGAACCGGACGGAGGGAAGATCGAAAAGACAAAGAAACCCCAGCAGGTAGAGGAGGATAGTAAAGAAGAAAAGGATTCGTTGACAGAACTCGAAGAAGATTTTGCTACAAAGACGTATGATCCCGTCAAGATGTATTTGAGAGAGATGGGTCTTATTTCCTTGCTCAGCAGGGAAGGGGAAGTAGAGATAGCGAAAAGGATAGAGACCGGCGAGAATCAGGTTCTGGACGCCTTTATTAGATGCCGTATCGGCCTGGAGTACATGGCTGAGTTGGGAAAGAATCTGGAGGCCGGCAGACTAAAAGTCAAGGATATCGTTAATGATATAGAGGATGACTTTAACACGCATCAAATTGGTCAAAGAAGGGATCTCTTGCTCAACCTCATTAACCAAATGAAGGCCCTGGATGAGGACACGTGCTCCTTTCAGGAAAGCTTGATGGGTTGCTGTCATCCAGCAGAAAAAAAGAAACTCATGAACCAGGTGGAAGAGAATCAAAAGAAAATCTCTGAAATTATGAGGTCATTTAAGCTTGAGAAAGGCCACATCCAAAAGATGGTCGAGCGATTTAAAGAGGCCCTTGACTACTTTGAGGAACTGGAGGGAACCTTGACGGATTGCATGCTCAAGGCCGGCGGAAAACCCTTGTCGTATCTAGAGGAATGTCTCGGGGAACTATTAACGTCTAAAGACGGTGGTGAAAAGGTCAAGGCATTAGATCTCCCCAAGGAAGAGCTCTTACTGATAACTGCCAAGTTGAGAGAAACGAGAGATTGTATCGATGAAATAGAGAAGAAAACGACAATGACCTTGAAGGAGCTAAAACAAATCGACAGGTTGATTGATGCAGGACTGAGGAAATCAAGGAGTGCGAAAGACGAGCTTATAAGGGCTAACTTAAGACTCGTGGTAAGCATTGCCAAGAAATACACCAACCGGGGTCTCCAGTTTCTCGATCTTATCCAAGAGGGGAATATTGGATTAATGAAGGCTGTGGATAAGTTTGAGTATCAGAGGGGGTACAAATTCAGCACCTACGCAACGTGGTGGATCAGGCAGGCTATAACACGGGCTATTGCTGATCAAGCCAGAACAATACGAATTCCGGTTCACATGATTGAGACTATCAATAAGCTCATAAAGATCTCGCGGAGCCTAGTCCAAGAACACGGCCGGGAGCCAAACCCTGAGGAAATTGCGGAGAGAATGGGGTTCCCCCTTGAGAAGGTACGCAAGGTTTTAAAGATCGCCAAAGAGCCCATTTCCCTCGAAACACCGATCGGCGAGGAGGAAGATAGTCATTTGGGTGATTTCATAGAGGATAAGAAGATAATGTCTCCCGTTGAGGCCGTGACTAAATTCGACCTGAGCGAGCAAACGAGGAAGGTGATGACAACGCTAACACCGCGGGAGGAAAAGGTGTTACGAAAGAGGTTTGGTGTCGGAGAAAAGGCCGATCACACCCTGGAGGAAGTGGGGAGAGAATTCAACGTCACCAGAGAGAGAATACGCCAGATAGAGGCTAAGGCATTACGAAAGCTCCGCCATCCAAGAAGGAGAAAACTTTTGGAGAGCTTTACCGAGATCTAAGGGAGTTCCGTAACATCCCTATTTTCCTTGACATATAAATCTCAATTCAGTTACCATTGCTGCGAATGACACAAAGGGCCCATAGCTCAGTTGGAAGAGCCACCGGCTCATAACCGGTAGGTCCCTGGTTCGAGGCCAGGTGGGCCCATCAGAAATCTATTTTTCGGACCCAGATGGCACAGACATCTATGGGTGGCGTTGAGCCTGACCAGCTCAAGGGAAAGAGGGCGCACTCAGAAACAGGACGCCCTCTCATTTTATCTGCTATTGAAAAGGTAGGAATCTGAAATTGGATGAGAGCTTCAAGCTGATCTTAGCGATACAATCGATTGACACTCGTCGTGACGAAATAGAAAGGGAAAAAGAAAGAATCCCCAAAGAGATTCAAAGGTTAAGAGATGACCTTGATCTCTTAAAGAAATCGATGGAGCAGGGCCAATCTAACCTTGAGGAACTCAAAAAAAGCAGGCTGAGCTTCGAAGGGAAACTGGAGGAGGTAGAGGTAAAACTCAAGAAGAGCAGGGTTAAACTGAATGACGTCAAATCAAATAAGGAATATCAGGCTGTCCTAAAAGAGATTGATGATTTAAGGGCACTTGCTTCTCAAAAGGAGGAAGTCGTCATAACGTGGATGGAGGAAATCGAAATCCAGGAGAAGGAATGTGCCGATGATAATGCAAGATGGGGGCAGACCTTAGGGGAATTCGAGAATGAGGAAAAGAAATCCTCTCAAGCGATGAAAGAACTTGAGAGGGAGGTACATTCACTTTCTGATCAGAGACGTGCCTTAAGCGAGGAGGTCAATAAGGATTTATTAAGTAGGTATGAAGCGCTAAGGGCCAATTTAAGAAACCAAGTGGTAGTTCCTGTGATAGATGCTATCTGCCAGGGATGTCACCTCGGCATCCCGCCCCAACAGTACAATAACCTAATAAAAGGAGATTCGCCAGAAAGCTGCCCCAATTGCAACAGGATCATCTATTGGGAGGAGAAAAGGGGTTCTTAGTAATCGGTGTGAATCAATAACGTCGATAGATGTTAGAGCAGGACAAATGATCGCTGTTCTATGTCCTGCATAGAATGGAGGAAAGTCCGGGCTCTAGAGGGCAAGGTGCTGGGTAACACCCAGTCCCGGTGACGGGAAGGAAAGTGCCACAGAAAATATACCGCCTGATTGGAGGGCTGATCCATCCGATTGGGTAAGGGTGAAAAGGTGAGGTAAGAGCTCACCGCTTCGATGGTGACATCGGAGGCACGGCAAACCCCACCTAGAGCAAGACCAAATAGAGGGGCATTTGAGGGCTGCCCGTCCGAGTCCCAGGGTAGGTTGCTTGACCCCAATAGTAATATTGGGGCTAGATGAATGATCATTGTCCCATAGAGGGTGACTGATATGGGAAACAGAACCCGGCTTATGAACTGCTCTAACATCTCTTTTCAGTTGGAGAAGACATGTTTATCATCGCGAATTTGCTGCTGGCCATTGCGAAGATTCTGGACATAGCCTTAACTCTGTATATGTTTATCGTGATTGGTCGGGCTATTATCTCTTGGGTCAATCCTGATCCGTATAATGCTATTGTGCGCTTCCTCTATGCCACCACTGAACCCGTTCTATATGCCATCAGGAGAAGGCTTCCCCTCAGTTTTGGCGGTTTCGATTTTTCGCCTATTATTGTTATCCTTGCGATTTACTTCTTCAAGGAATTTGCGATTAACAGTCTGATCCAAATTGCTCTTCAGCTTGGCGCTCGGTAGGGATGAGCAAAAGGCGACCCTCCACGGAAGACTCTACCCTAAGAATCAAGGTACTTCCCCGCTCATCAGTGAATATGATCATGGGTTTTGAAGGGGATGTGTTACGGGTAAAGGTTATGGCAGTCCCCGTTGATGGCTCTGCAAACCAGAATCTCATTCAATTATTATCCAAGACCCTCAAACTCGGGAAAGACAGCATACGGATTGTGTCCGGCCAAAAGTCACGATTAAAGGTTGTGCGGATCTGCGGCATCAAAAAAGACGAGCTTTCTCGCCGCTTGAAAAGCGCTTCTCAGTCTTGAGATTCGGCTTCCCTGAGAACAGATTCAAGCCCCGATACCGGTAGAGGCCAGGAGATAGGATTTCATGAGAGGAATAATGCCAGTTAGATTTTTGTTGCCAAAACCGGTAATTTCCCATTAAATAGAGGTGATAGATGAATACATGCCAGTGCAGTGAGTTGAGATGATCCCGGAACGAATAGGGATGTATATCTGATATGCGAAGCCTGATCGACAAGAAGATCGTCCTCGGTGTGACAGGCAGCATAGCTGCTTACAAAGCCGTTGAATTGCTCCGCCATCTGACAAAAGCGGGGGCGAAGGTAACCGTTGCAATGACAGCGAATGCAACCTGGTTTGTAGGTCCACTTACCTTTGAGACGCTTTCCGGATCGCCGGTCATACAGGATATGTTCTCACAGCCGGGCACATCACTTGACCATGTAACGCTGGGTCAAGGCAACGATCTGATCATTATTGCACCGGCCACGGCCAATTTTCTGGCGAAGATGGCTCATGGTCTTGGAGACGATTTTCTCTCTACCCTTGTGCTTGCAGCTACCCCTCAAATTCTCGTCTGTCCTGCCATGGATAAGGAGATGTTTGCAAACAAAATAGTCCAGTCGAATATTCTCCGTTTGAAAGAACAGGGCTATATAGTTATGGAACCAGATGAAGGTGTTCTTGCCAGCGGAGCAGTGGGGGTAGGACGGTTTCCCGATCCGGTCCAAATTGTGGAAAAGGCAGGGTACTTGCTGAGCGATCATGATCTAAAGGGACTGAAGCTTCTGGTTACCGCAGGCCCAACCATCGAATATATAGACCCAGTAAGGATAGTGACCAATCGATCCACAGGGAAGATGGGCTATGCGCTGGCAAAGGCTGCATGGAGAAGGGGCGCGGAGGTGACCCTGATATCAGGGCCTACGTACCTTGATCCACCAATGGGCATAAAGACGGTCAAGATTCAAACGGCTGAGGAGATGAGAGAAGCAGTCTTGCATGACTATACTAGGCAGGATGTGGTTATCAAGGCTGCTGCAGTAAGTGATTACAAACCGCTGAAAAAGGCCCAAGAAAAAGAGAAGAAGAAGACGAGCGCAATAACTGTCGAAATGGGCCCTACACCAGATATATTAGGAGAGCTGGGAAGACAAAAAGGCGACGTTGTCTTGGTCGGCTTTGCTGCTGAGACAACGAATCATAGAGCCAACGCTTTGAATAAAATAGAAAAGAAGAATCTTGATATGATCGTGGTCAACGATGTCTCTCAGGAAGACAGAGGCTTTGCCGCCGACTCCAACGAGGTCAGGATAATTGACAGAAAGGGAAATGAGGAAGTGGTCCCCTTGATGTCAAAGGAGGATGTGGCTGACAGGATTCTTGATCGAATCAAGGGGTTGAAAGGCAAATGAGTGTTGGCGAAGAGGTAAGAAATTTGCTCGGGACAATAAGAAGGCAGCTACTATACAGAGGGGAGATTGGTCTCGATGCCCCTTACTTGAGTCCAGAGCGTCTGTCCTACCTCAAGACCGGGTTGCAGTCTGAGAGGCCATCTCCGAAGGAAGGCCTTAGCTGTAAGAGTCTTGATGAATTGAAGAGCCTTGTTGACTCATGCGATCGTTGCAAGCTGAGTAAAGCAAGGAAGACTATTGTGTTTGGTGAAGGTCCTCATCATGCCAAACTCGTCTTTGTTGGCGAGGCCCCGGGAGTGGAAGAGGATCTTGCTGGCAGGCCTTTCGTGGGAGCGGCGGGAAAGCTGTTGAATGACATTATTAGGGCGATGGGATTGGGCAGAGAGGAGGTCTATATCTGTAATGTCGTCAAATGCCATCCGCCCCGCAATCGAGATCCTGAGTACGATGAGATTGAGATGTGCCTTCCCTTTCTTCAGGCCCAGCTTTCTCTCATCAAACCGGAGGTTATCTGCACCATTGGCAGGGTTTCAGCCCAGAGTCTGATAGACAAGCATTTCAGAATAACTCGCGATAGGGGACGGTGGTATACGTTTATGGATATTCCGGTGATGCCAACCTATCACCCGGCGTACCTATTGAGGTATCCTCAGGCCAAAAGACAGGTTTGGGATGATGTGCAAAAGATAATGAAAAGACTAGGATTAGTAAATCCGAGGGGGGTGAAAAATTAGAGCAATACCAATAAAGAGCTTCTTGATCATTTTCGTGGCTGCCTTGACCATGGGCCTATTCAGCCATTCTGTTCAGGGTGAGCGCAATAGTGCCATGGTGATTGAGCTGGAAGGCCCTATTAACCCTGGCACCGACTTGTTCACGACAAGGGGCATCGAGCAGGCCCAAAAGAACGGATATTCCTTGATCATCATCCGACTCGATACCCCTGGTGGTCTCGATACATCAATGAGGAGTATCATCAAGGCCATATTGAACTCGCCTGTACCGGTAGTCGTGTACGTCGCCCCAAGGGGTGCGCGAGCGGCTTCTGCCGGGGTAATGATTACCATTGCTGCCCATGTTGCGGCGATGGCTCCACAGACAAACATAGGCGCTGCGCATCCCGTGAGTGCTGATGGAAAAGATATCAACAAGACCATGTCTGAAAAGGTTGTCAATGATATGGTCGCCTATGCTCGGAGTATTGCGAAAGACCGAAAAAGAAATCAGGATTGGGTTGAGAAGGCCATCAGGGAAAGCGTGAGCATAACGGCAGACGTGGCAGTCAAGGAGAAGGTTATCGATCTGGTGGCCACGGACATGGATGACCTCTTAAGACTTCTGGACGGCCGGGAAATCTTGTTAGATAAGGGCAAGCTTACCCTGAAAACTAAGGATCTGAAACTCGTGTACGTTACTCCGGGATGGAGAGACAAGGTATTAAGTACCATCAGCAATCCAAACATAGCCTACATCCTGATGATGATTGGTCTTGCTGGCCTCTATTTTGAGCTGTCCCATCCGGGAGCGATCTTCCCGGGCGTTGTCGGTGCCATCTCACTGATACTCGCCTTCTTTTCGTTTCAGACGTTACCGGTAAACTATGCAGGTCTGCTCCTCATCGCCCTCGCGATCATATTCTTCATAGCCGAAATAAAGGTGGCAAGTTATGGCCTTTTGTCCCTGGCCGGTCTCATCTCCTTGACCCTTGGCTCTATAATGCTCTTCGAGGACGTTGGGGTATCCCTGAAACTCATGATGCCTACCATTGTTCTGGTAGGTGGCTTTTTTGTGGGAATCGCCTTTGTGGCCTTCAGGGCCTACAGGAGGACACCAAAGGGAGGACGGGATGGATTGATTGGTGAGTCAGGTGTGGTTGAGGAAAAGATCGATCCGGAGGGCCTCATATTCGCTCACGGGGAGTACTGGAAGGCTACCAGTAATGAGGTCGTTGAAGAAGGCGAAAAGGTCCGTATTATTGGCTTGAGGGGCCTCAAGCTGATAGTCGAAAAGGAAAAAGCAACGGAAACCCACTAAGCGTTGGTACAAAACCAAAGGAGGTTGTTATGTCTATGTTCGGCATACTTGCAATAGTCTTGCTCATCCTTTTTCTGAGTGCGGCAATCAAGGTGCTCAGGGAATACGAGCGGGGTGTTATTTTTAGGTTGGGGAGGGTAATAGATACCAAGGGACCTGGCATTATTATTATTATCCCGATTGTTGATAAGTTAATTAGGGTCAGCCTTCGCCTTGTCGCCATGGATGTCCCCCCACAGGATGTCATTACCAGGGATAACGTTTCAGTTAAGGTGAATGCCGTTATCTATTTCAGGGTAATGGATCCTAACAATGCCATTGTTGAGGTGGAAAATTATCTTTTTGCCACTTCCCAGCTCGCCCAGACAACCCTGAGAAGCGTATGCGGACAGGTGGAGCTCGATGAGCTTCTATCAGAGCGTGATAAGATCAATACCACGTTGCAGGAGATACTCGACAAGCACACCGATCCCTGGGGTATTAAGGTCTCTAATGTAGAAGTCAAACACATCGATCTTCCTCAAGAGATGCAACGAGCTATGGCCAAGCAGGCAGAGGCTGAAAGGGAGCGGAGGGCAAAGGTGATAAATGCCGAAGGCGAATTCCAGGCCGCTGGCAAATTGAGGGAAGCAGCCCAGACGATACAGGACTTTCCGTATGCCCTTCAGCTGCGATACCTTCAAACCCTTCGGGAGGTTTCTGCAGAAAACAATTCTACCACCCTCTTCCCAATACCAATTGATCTGTTCAAACCGTTTTTTCGGAAAGAGTAACCTGAGGAGAAGATTATGAACGCAGAGGAAAAACAGGAAGAAAAAGAAAAGGACCTAGACCGGATGACCGTTAAGGAATTGAGGGCAATCGCCTCTGAAACCACAGACCTTGCTGGCGTTCACGCTATGAAGAAGGCAGAGTTATTAGCAGGGATCAAAGAGGCACGGGGAATCAAGGAAGAAAAAACCCCCAAGAAGAAGGTTGTTAAGGCCATTGTCACTGTTAAAGACTTAAAGGCGAAGATCATAGAGCTCAAGGCCAAGAGAGAAGAAGCGCGAAAGGCAATGGATAAACGCATGGTCGAAATCTACAGAAGGAAAATAAACAGGCTCAGGAAAGGCACCAGAAAAGTAAGCCAGGCATAGGTCTTTAAACCATTTCCTTCCTTGAATCGCCCACTTTTCTCAGGCACGACCCGTTAACATCATGGTCAGCCAAAACCCAACCAATGCCCCTCATCGAGTCACAGCAGTTATCCCGGCTGCAGGCTCGGGTATCAGAATGGGATTGGAAGAGGCTAAGCAATACCTGGAACTCGATGGCAAGCCGCTTTTGGCACGCACCCTGAGGACTTTCCAGGAGTGCCATCTGGTTGATTCGATCATTATAGTGGTTCCCGAAAAGGATGTCGATTATTGCCTCCAGCAGATCGTGCAAAGATACCAACTGAGCAAGGTCTATAAGGTGATCAGTGGCGGAGAACGGAGGCAGGATTCTGTTCGAAACGGCATTGAGGCTGTTGCCGATAACAGCAGGTGGGTGCTTATCCATGACGGCGTCAGGCCATTTGTATCGACTGAACTTATCGAAAAGGTGATCAAGGCTGCCCGACGTTTTCGGGCGGTAATCACCGGGCTTCCGGTTACTGAAACCATAAAGCAGGCCGGCAGCAAGGGCAATGTGCTGAGGACCATTGAACGAAGAGATTTATGGCTCATGCAAACCCCCCAGATCTTCAGACGTGAAGACATACATCTGGCCCATCAGGAGGCGCTCAAGCGGGGCTGGACCGAGGCAACAGACGATGCCCTTCTGGTGGAAAAGATCGGTATTTCCGTTAAGATAATCGAAGGAGAGGAGCGTAACATAAAGATAACCACGCCCCATGACCTTCAGGTTGCCCGATTTCTGCTCTCAACGGAATCATGGTGATTATGGTTATCAGGATCGGTACACGGACCAGTCAGCTAGCCCTTGCTCAAGCGCTGTGGGTACGTAATCGGATCTCGGATCGATATCCGGATACGAGGGTTGAGATAGTGAAGATAAAAACGAGGGGCGATAGGATCATTGACAGACCCTTGAGCAACATCGGCGGAAAAGGCCTATTTGTGAAAGAGATTGAGGAGGTGTTACAAAGAAAAGAGATAGATGTTGCCGTACATAGCCTCAAAGATGTTCCTGCTGAAACTCCGGATAATTTGCATATCGGCATTATTCCCGAGCGGGAAGACCCTCATGATGTCATGATATCGCGGAACAATATTGTGCTTGAGCATCTCCCTCAAGGCTCCTCTATCGGCACAAGCAGCCTTAGGCGGACTGCTCAGCTCCTCCACTACCGCCCAGATCTAAACGTTATTCCTTTAAGGGGGAATCTGGACACTAGACTCCGCAAGCTTCACACCGAGGATCTGCAGGCAATCATTATTGCCGCTGCCGGTTTACGAAGGATGGGCCTCAGCGAAAGAATAACCCAATCTCTTCCTACTGGGCTTATGCTGCCTGCTATTGGACAGGGCGCACTCGGTCTTGAGCTGCGACGAGATGATCATAACATGAAATCTATTTTAGCGTTCTTGGATCACTACCCAACGAGGGTGGCTGTAGAGGCCGAACGATCGTTCCTCCTTGAGCTCAGGGGAGGCTGTGAGCTGCCCGTGGCTGCACACGCAAGACTTGATGGTAAGGTTGTTTATCTGGATGCCCTGGTGGCGAGTCCGGATGGAAATAGGGTATTTCGCAATTCCATGGAAGGTCCGGCAGATGAAGCTGGACTCATTGGGGCCCAGTTGGCAAGGACGCTTTTGGATTCGGGGGCTCAACAGATCTTAGATGATATTCATGGGGCGAATGATCGCCGCTTTAAGGCGTGAGGTCAGTGGATAAACGGAAGAAAGGCATAGTCTATCTTGTTGGGGGCGGCCCAGGCAGCCCCGACCTTCTCACGCTAAAGGCTAAGGAGTGTCTCCAGAAGGCTGATGTTATTATCTATGACTATCTGGTGAGCGAGTCAATTCTGTCCCTGGCAAGCGAAGATGCAGAACTCATATATGTGGGCAAGAGAGGCGGCATGCACACAGCCAGTCAACAGAGAATTAACAGTCTTCTCATAGAAAGGGCCAAGATGGGCCTGACAGTTGCGAGGTTAAAGGGAGGGGATCCTTTTATCTTTGGGAGGGGAGGGGAGGAGGCTATGGAGCTCTCTCGGGCCGGGATACCGTTTGAAATAGTTCCGGGAGTAACCTCGGCCATAGCAGTCCCCGCTTATGCAGGTATACCACTAACCCACCGGGCATATTCCTCCACAGTCTGTTTTATTGCAGGCCATGAGGACCCAACCAAAGAAACCCCCGGTATAAACTGGGAGTCACTTTCCAGGTTCTCCGGCACCCTCGTGTTCCTCATGGGTATGCGTAACCTCGGCACTATTGCACGGAGACTGATAGATAATGGCCGGCCACCGAATTGTCCGGTGGCAGTTATAGCCAACGGAACTCTTTCGAATCAGAGGGCAATACGGGGAACCCTCTCCAATATCCATCAAAAGGCCCAGGCAGCGAAATTTGCACCTCCCGGAATAATAGTGGTTGGCGACGTTGTAAGCCTGAGAGAACATCTTAACTGGTTTGAGTCTAAACCCCTTTTCGGCAAGAAAATCGTTGTTACCAGACCGGAGGAGCAGGCACAAGGACTGAGTAACATGCTCTCTGAGCTCGGTGCCCGGGTTCATCTTTTTCCGACTATCAAAATCCTGCCTCCCAAGAGCTGGAGCGAAATTGATGAAGCAATAGCGGGACTCTCCCTATATGATTGGGTACTATTTACCAGCGTCAATGGAGTGAAATACTTTTTTCAACGACTACGCAGCGCAAGAAAGGATGGACGATACCTGAGCGGCATTCAGATTGGGGTCATAGGCCCTGTAACGGGAGATGCCTTGAATGAGGAGGGGCTTATCCCAGATTTGGTCCCTGAGAAATACTCTGCCGAGGGTATTGTTGAGGTCTTGGAAAAACTGCCCATTACTGGAAAGAGGTTTCTCTTGCCGAGACCTGTTCTTGCACGCGATTACCTGCCCAAAAAAATTACAAGCCTTGGCGCAACCGTAGACGTCGTTGAGGCATATCAGACAGTACTGCCGGAATATCACGATGATCGGCTTGGCGGTTTTTTCCAAGAGGGTCCTATTGACATGATTACCTTTACCAGCCCTTCAACGGTAGATAACTTTTTGGGCCTGCTTACGGGTAAACCAGCCGAGAAAGGAATCTCAGGGGCGAAAATAGCGTGTATAGGGCCGATTACCGCTCAGAGAGCTGCGGAAAAGGGTTTAGACGTAACGATAGTTCCCGATGAGTATACGGTAGAGGGCTTGTTTGAGGCCGTTGTTGGGTTTTACAAAAAGGATTAATATTATTTTATAACGATTTGATATAGTTATATTTTATTGTTTGGAATAGGAATTATTGATCTTTGTCTTAATCTAATCCCCATACCTTTCTGGAGGCCCAAATCACCTTGTCCGCAATGGTAGATGAGCAGACCAACAACCCATAGTGATTTTCAACATCACCGGATGGCCTGACGTAGCTAATCTTATTGCCAGTGCCCGAAAGCAGGATCCCTCCGGCTTCGGAAGCAATAACATCACAAGCGCACGTATCCCATACTTTCGTTCCTCGTGCAGGGTGCACGTACATGTCCGCCTTTCCATTGATGACCATCGCCATCTTTCTTCCTGCGCTTCCGGATGGGATCTCCTCGGTGATTGCCAGCAATTGAATCAGTTTGTCTGTCTTCGAGTCGCGATGCGAGCGACTTACGGCGAGCCGCAAATGTTCTGGGTCTGCAGTGTTGGGAAAACGCACACGTAAGGGTGGGCCTTGGTGAGGGTACACGCTACTAAAGGCACCATAACCCTTGCACGCGTAAAACTCCAGTCCACTAGCCGGTTCTATCACCACCCCAATGATCGGTTCGCCAAAATGGGTCAGGCCAATCATGGTTACGAATTCACCGTTCCTCTTAATGAAATCCTTTGTGCCGTCCAACGGATCAATCATCCAAACCCATTCCTCGCCTGTCTTATGCCACGTACTCGGCTCTTCCTCGGTAAGGATAGCGTGCTCAGGAAAATAACTCCTTAGCGTTTGCGTAATGATCTGATTCGCCGCCATATCCGCAGCAGTTACCGGATCATCTTCACCCTTTTCTTTGATATCAATATCACCCCCTGAAAGATACAGTTCGTAAATACCGCTAATCTTTTGAGCCCCCAAGCGAGCTGCTTTCCTTGCGCATTTCAGTAAATACTCGAGATCTGGCTTCATGAATGATTTCCCGGAATTCGAAAGTTGCTCTACTTAAATTGTTGACAAGAGCGACATATAAAGTTACGTTTCCCCTGTCACAGAGGAAGTCGTTTCTAAGAGGCCGAAGTGGCGGAATTGGTAGACGCGCTAGGTTCAGGACCTAGTGGGTGTACGCCTGTGCGGGTTCGAGTCCCGCCTTCGGCACCAGAGGCAAAATGAAGGGTTAGCCGTGTCTTGGTTAGCCCGTTATTTATTGAAAAACAATGGAATGCGACATTTCTTCTGCATTTTTGAAAAAATGCTATCGCGACAAACATTAAATACTGCGCTTCATTGAGGTTGAAATTATTACTGCGTGCAGTCACGCGGTCTCCAGCGGATACCTTAATCCCATTTATAGTGACGGAAACGTCCTGTTACCTTTCAACCCTGTCGTGGACAGCAATCCAAACGAGATGACCTGTCTTCTTTGCGGGTAACCCACCAATCGTTACCTACCCAGCATAACTGCGGGCCCGTTGTGCCTATGTGGTCATTCTGCCCTTCAGGAGATAGTTCATTACGATGGCCGGCATGGATGCCACAGCGAAGAGATCAAGGAGGGTAACCATTTGGAGTGGACCCCCGAATGAGGCAAACCTAAAGACTACTGCAGCGCTTATGACCAGCCAGTAGGTAAGCAGGAAACCTGCTGTCAACGGCCATACGACATTGTGCTGGCATTTTGGACACCTGAATTTTCTAAAACCAAAGAAGCTCAGCTTCGGCACTGCCTCAAAATTATTGATGCAATTCCTGCAATATACCTGCTGGGGATTTTTTTGTTTCGACATGGTGCCCCCTTTTTGATGACAAGAATTGCCGCTGTGGTTAAAGGATAGGCGTCTTTCCGTTATAGAAATTTTTGAATTGTGCGACAACCTTTTTCCACTGCTCGCTCCCCACATCGTATTCGGGTTTGATCAAGCTGGCGATAACGAGCGCCTTGCAGAGATCACTGATCTGTTGGCGTAATTCATCCTCTCTTCTGGCCTTTAATTCATTGGCTGAGTTAATCTCCAGCGCGAGCTGGTAACTCTTTCCTGCCAGACTATGACTTTGGATTGCATAAAAGGCGATGGCGGCTATGGCGACTGCAGTGATGATGAGCCAAACCGCTTGGAATTGGTGCGTGGGCGCCGCAAAATAGAAGACAACGCCGGCAATTACGATTATTAATCCCCATTTCATAACATCTAAAAGCCTTTCTTTCATCGCTGAGTACCCCCTTTCAAGCAAAAGTCTCTAAGAATTAATCCCGGAAATAACAGGCTCGCCCGCAACCTTCATATCACGGGTCGCTTCAAGTCTTGTATTGTTCGATATGTATCATAGCGTTATCGTTTTAAGGAAGTTTAAATAGAGGCTTAATGCAGGAAAGATTACTACAGGAAGATCATTTTGTAAATGCTGCACTCTAATACGAATTGAGTAAAATCAAATGTTGCCGTAACCCAGACTTGAAATCCTCATTGAATGTATTGATAAAACAATCAATAAAAGATATTCTGGTCTATGAACGAGCCATTTAATAGGAAGCGAGTATTTCACGGCATCAACGAAAGCCACGTTTCTCAAATGGCAAAAAAGGAACTCCGCAATTGGATACTTTTTCCTTTGTGCGTTGTGAAAAACCCAACCCGTAATAAGGCAGGTGTGCATGAGTCGATTCATGTTCGAAAATCGTGTGCAATCGCTAAGAAATAAATTAGAGAGCCTCGGCGCTGACACGGTCTGGATTATCCAGCCGGAGAACAGACGCTATCTTTCGGGTTTCAGGGCTGTTGACGGACAGCTAACCGAATCATCTGGGTCGCTTCTGATCTCCCTGGATCATGCCCTGCTTCTAACGGATTCACGATACAGCACCCAGGCAGAGCAAGAAGCGCATGGATTTGAAGTAATGACGTACACGGAGGGCGTGGTTAATGCCTTGCTTGATGTTTTTGACCGGTTGCATACGCGGAGATTGGGGTTCGAGGCAGGATATCTGATTTGGGAGCTCCATCACAAGGCACAAGAAAAGGCATCTCATCATTCTCCACCCGTAGAGTTGATCCCTCTTTTCGGGGTGGTTGAAGGGATGAGGGAGATTAAAGAGCAACAAGAATTGGAGGCAATCAGCAAATCCGCAAAACTCATGGGAGAAGTTCTCTATCAGGTTATCGGTGACCTGAAGCCTCACCAGGTTGAAAGGGATGTGGCGTGGAGAATCGAAACCCAGATACGAGAGCATGGAGGTAATGATGCTTCCTTCCCCCCTATTGTGGCATCTGGGCCAAACGGTGCCCTCCCTCATGCAGTTCCTACGGAAAGGAAATTAGAGGAAGGCGAACCGATCATTCTCGATGTCGGTGCAATCGTAGATGGTTACTGCTCAGACATGACCAGAACCATCTTTTTGGGAGAGCCTCCAGCGTACTTCAGAGAGATCTACCGCATCGTGAGGGAGGCGCAACTGTCTGCAATTGAATCCCTAAGACCCGGGATGGAAACGACTGCGGTAGATTCTATCGCCCGGGAGATAATTAAAGGAGCCGGCTTTGGTGACTTGTTTGGGCACTCTCTGGGCCACGGCATCGGATTAGCCGCCCATGAGGGGCCTGCCGTGGGTCCGATCAAGCCAAAGGTGCTGCAGGAGGGTATGGTTTTTACCATTGAGCCTGGAATATACATCCCAGGAAAAGGTGGGGTTAGACTCGAACAGATGGTCACCTTTGGAAACGGGAGAGCAAGGGTTCTGACAAGCAACGAGAACTTCTATTCTTTCTAGGGCAGGCCGTGCATGCAGGAAAGGAAAACTCCGAAGATCAGTTACTAGATCAGTTCATGGGTCATATTAAGGTTGAAAAAGGTCTGTCCGCGAACACCATCGTGGCTTACAACCGCGACCTCCTCGCGTTTTTTGAATTCTTAAAAACACGAGGGGTTGCCCCGCTTCAGGTTGGGCAAAATGACTTGGTATCCTTTGTGGCTGAAAGAAGACTTCAACTGGCGGCGCGATCTTTGGCCCGGTGCCTCGTTTCTATTCGAATGTTTTACCGGTTCTGCGTTACTGAGGGAAAGATTACCTCTAATCCAGCCAGGCTACTGGGTATACCAAAACTCTATCAACATCTGCCCGACGTCTTAAGCAGGGATGAGGTTGAAGCCCTTCTCTCGCAACCAGACGGTCAGACATTGCTGGGAAAGCGAGACAAGGCCATGCTGGAGATCCTGTATGCCACTGGTCTCAGGGTTACAGAACTGATAGGTCTAAAAATACATACTGTTAACTTGGAGGCAGGCTTTATCAGGACAATAGGAAAGGGGTCCAAGGAACGGATTATTCCCATGGGAGGCAAAGCAATAGATGCCCTGAAAGAATACTTGCAGAATGCCAGGCCCTCTTTTCTGCAAAAAAGCAAATCGCCCTCTCTTTTTCTCAACAGCAGGGGAAACCCCATGACAAGGCAGGGGTTTTGGAAGATCTTAAAACACCATGCATTGAAGGCCGGAATTGCCCGGAGAGTTAGCCCTCATACTTTGAGGCACTCATTTGCGACCCATCTTTTGGAGGGAGGGGCTGATCTAAGGTCAGTGCAGATCATGTTGGGGCATTCCGATATATCGACAACTCAGATCTATACCCATGTAGCACGTGAGAGATTGAAAGAGATTCATGAAAAATATCATCCCAGGCCGTGAGATTTTGCCCGGGTCTGTTGGCGAAAGAATCTGGGATTTTCATGATTTTTTGTTTGACTAAGGAAGGATTCATAGTATACTAAATAGTTATGAAATGACGCGGGGTGGAGCAGTCTGGTAGCTCGTCGGGCTCATAACCCGAAGGTCGATGGTTCAAATCCATCCCCCGCTACCAAAAAAGGTTAAGGGCTTAAGAGGATTTCTTAAGCCCTTTTCTTATGCCCTGCGACTCAGCGGCTCATGACAATAGTATGGGATGTAGTTGTTCTAAGTGTTTTACAAATCGAGTTCTTTCTGTTAATAGAGATATACAGTTCAGATGATCGGGGCTGTATTCACATTGAAAAGGAGTAGTATTGTCAAAATGTCAAGAGCAGATAAGCAGTGCTGGAGATGTAAGTGCTTTTCCGACAACTTACCAGAACATTTCAAGGCCATTGCAAGTGCATCCGGGCAAGTGAGCAGATTTTGCACTCGTGGACAGAAACCTTCTGAACCAGTGCCATGTCCGCAATTCATGCCTTTGGGAAATAAAAAAGAAAAAGCCGTGCCGTTTAAAAGTGAGGAATGGGGACGCTGGAAAAAGGTAGACTTCTAAGGACTTGAATCTGCCCTCTCTGTTTTCTCGTAGATTCGTGTACAGATGGTAAGATCCCACCTTTTCCCGGCTTTCCCTGCTCTTCTTATCGCAATTCGGGGGTTCTCGTCTGATCTTGCACAAGCTCTCATCTAAGCCGTCGCTGCAAGATAGATCACACCTCTTAATCCCTGTTTCAAAATCTTCTATTCCAGGCATCATGGGTTTCCCCGTCAAGTGAGCGGACCTCACGGTGAGGGATTAAAAATCTTCCTTGTTACTCAGCTTGTTACTCAGATTCTGTTCGTCATGAGCGCCTACTGGTTGAAATCTTTTTTTTAGGTATTATCTTTGTAGTCAAAGAGTAGTTCATGACTCTTTTCTCCTAAGCCCCTGAGTTTTCCCTCCTTTCCTGCTCAGGGGCTTTCTTCTAGAAATCACAAGCCGTTAGTGCGTGTCTGATTGTTATGTGGTTTCCTTTAATCCTTCGCAGTAATTCTGGAGTGCGTTGAGATGGATTTTGGCATTTTCATAGTTCTCCGGATAGATCACCATTCTGCCTCCGAGGATGTTATAACTGTTCCTGTTCATCACCATAAAGCCCAGTACCAGTGTTACTTCAAGATCCTGTTCCCACTTATCAATCCAGTTTTCCAAGATCGCTATCAATTCATCTTCCGCGGCCTTACCGAGCTCCTTTTTATCCTTTTCGTTGCATTGCACCTTTTCCTCCTTTTCATTGTGTTCTTATTTGAACTTGATAGTTCCCTGCAGCGGCTCGACTGAGCTCGCCGAAGTCTTGCTGCGGGGTTACGACATAGTGCCTCCCCCTTGATGGGGGAGGTTAGGTGGGGGTGATAAAATGTTTGGTCACCCTCCCCTTTATCCCCTCCCATTAAGGGAGGGGACTTTGACATTGGATACCCTGCAGCTTGCTGCAGGGTGGTTCATTTCTTGGAAATTCTTAAATAAAATTAAAATGTTATTGCTATTTACTGAGGCATTCTATTAAACTAAGTCACTAATGCCCAGCCATCGAACAAATACGAATGCTAAAGACGGACTTTCCTCGCGAAAAGTTGACTGGGCGTTACCAAGAAATGCTGGAATGCCATGGTTTTCGTGTCCCAGATAAATGGGATTTGTCTTTGGACCCGGCCGGAAGGCGGTGCCGAATCCGGACTTGAGAATCAATCGTCTTCCTAATTTTAGAGAACGCCAGACCTTTCAATCGAAGACCTGGCGGGACGCCGGGTATCTTCACCCAAAATGTTGCCGTGAACTAACAGCAGCAATGGGGTTGAAGTTCTCCATTAGCCTCATTTATTTAAGCATCTCTGAATATCATGGCAGTGTCAATTAAATGCTTGCTTTTCTCTCTGAACAAACGTATAGGCCTAGGTATACGGAAGGGATTCTATTGATCAAGAGGTTGTTTGTTATGAAAAAGGCATTCATATCCATTTGCATGATAACTATTTTCTTTTTTGCATTTTGCGGTAGTGCCATGGCAGGCAAATTCAAGGTCACCAAGGTCTATGACGGAGACACAATCATGGCTGAGGGCCATGATATTGTGACGTATGTTCTTCTGGCCGGCATCGATGCTCCTGAAATCAGTTCCCCAAGCCAGGAACCCGGTCAACCATACGCCCAAGCAGCGAAGCATTACCTGGAACGCCTTATCCTCAATAAAACGGTTGAGATTAAAGGCTATGGTATTGCTCCCTATCCCTATAATCAGCTTATCGGCGAAGTGTATGTAGGGATCGAAAATATCAATATTTCTATGCTCAAGAAGGGCCTTGCAGAGGTATCTGTTGGGGAGCCGCCAATGGGATTAGACATCGCTTCATATCTCGAGGCTGAAAAAGAAGCTAAAAAGTCCGGACAAGGAATGTGGTGCTTGGGAGACAAATATGTCAGCCCCAGTGAGTGGCGAAAAGCGCGTATGATGAAGTAGACGGGGCAAGTCAGACCACAGACTGCGCATGAAAAAAATGGTGGTCGGTCCCCATGATTGCTCGTAAATGATCTTTCCCGGCCTCATCTTCTCGCCTGTTTTCCGATATCACCCACGAGACGCGGGACAAATCTTTTTGAGTGCTTACGTGAAATACTTATTCACTGTGTTGGCGGTCTTGTGTGCTGTCGGTATCCCGCAAGCCTGCCTTTCATCGGATCTCTTTATAGAGACGGGGCCTGAAGTCAGATACACCGCGGGTGATTCCACTTACCATATCAGCTTTGACGAGCCGTGGGCCCTTGGAGGCCACGGAGAGAGCGAACTGGAATTTCCCATCGATAATGTCATGGCAGGCATAAAGGTGATTGTAGGTACCAAGTATGGGAAGAACAGCAGGCAAAGTAAAGGACGGCTGTGCCTCCGTTTGTTAGGGACTATTGATAAGGATGCGGGAATAATGAAAGATTCAGATTGGATTGAAAACGATGCCGCCTTTGGAAAAGCGCCTCATGAAGGAAAAGACCTCTATACCGAGTCCGATGCAAAGCTTGAAGGTATGCTATTTGATGCGATCTGGTCGTATCATTTCTCGCTTGGGCATAACTGGGGTCTGGGGCCAATGCTTGGCTACAGGTACCAGGAACTCCAATATCAAATCTACGGGTACAGGGGCTATTACTGGACAACACCGGTATACGGCGAAGGAAAAGTTCTCGGTTACCAAGTCATCTATAAGATTCCCTTTATTGGCCTCAGTTCGGAGACATTACTCGGGAGCAAAGATCAATTCTTCCTCAGTATGGGGTTTGGCTACTCTGATTGGGTTGAGGCGAGAGATCGAGATGATCATCTGCTGCGGTCCAAGCTGAGCGAGGCCGAGTGTGACGGAGCGGCATACTTGTTAAACCTGAATCTGGACTGGCGCTTTTACCCTCGGTGGGTGCTCGGTGTCGGGGCAGAATATGTAGACATCGACACCAGCGGAAAACAGCATCAGGGGTTTTATGGCGGACTCTCCGTGGGAATTACCTATGAGGTAGATGATATCATAACCGCTTCTTATTGGTCAGGCATAATAAGGATTCTCTATCAATTCTAGGGGCGTGGTTTGCAATACAACGAGCCAACAAAGCCAATGAACTACCCTGCAGCTTATTGCAGCGTAGTTCGTGGAGGCCACCTCTAATTATTAATTATCTTCTTTATCTTATCCGCTGTTTTCTTGACCTTGAGACCCTTCTTTATGACAGGAACATCTTCAATCACCTTCTTCGCCAATTCGTTTTCGATTGATTTCGCTTCGACTTTCGTTTCATCTCCAGCTTCTTTTTCGTTACCCAGCCCAATATCCTTCTTCACGTTTCTAAATTCCTTAAGAGCCCCTCCAAGCCCTTTTCCGATCCCCGGGAGCCTCTTCGCTCCAAAAATGAATACGATAATTACACCGACGATGATCAGCTCCGTTGGCCCCAAACCAAACATAGGATCAACCTCCTTTATTCATCGACTATTCTTTCTCAAGCCGTTTATGATTCTGCGAATATCCCAGTCAACCACGAGCCTCACCCGCTCGTCAACTTTTTTATTCCGATAGACGATATACCCCTTTTCTAAACCATACAAAAACAGATCTCTGGTGAGGGCAACGTCTTGTTTGCAATATTCGGTGAGTTTCTCCATTTTCCCCGACTTAAACCATTCTAAAGCCTGCAGGCCGTCTCCCAATTTCTCTTCGTTCAGGGTTTCTTTTACCAGATGGTCCAGGCTTAACCGGTAGCCCAGCCTGTTAAAAATATCCTCAAGGATATCAAAGGTCGGTATCTCATCAAGATTTTGTGAGGTGTATGGCGTCAGCACTGCATAGTCGAACCTTTTTAGATTGAAGCCAATCACGAGGTCCGCCTTACGAAAATGCTCGAAAAGTCGATCGATTTGATCTTCCTGGTAAACACAAAAACGGTCCTCCAGGCTATCGTATACCACGGCTACCGATACCATCATGAGGTGGGCGTTATGCCAACCGCCGACCTCCTCTGCTGATCTCTGCGTCTCTAAGTCGAAATAGAGTATTCGATTCTGGTCCCATTTCTCCGGTTCCTCTCCTCTGCGTTGATCCAGTGGCGGAGGGTGCGATTGAGAGGGAGTGATATGAGCGAAGGACCTTACACCGGTGAGGGCCTCAAGTATCAGAAGGGCGGCCTTCTTGTCCAAGGGTTTATTCCCTGAACCGCATCGTGGAGAGTATATGCATGCGGGGCAGCCCTGATCGCAGGGGCAGCCCTTAACAAGATCGAGGGTTTTGGTTAGCAGGTCTAAGACTATTTCAAAACCCCTTTGTGCGAGGCCAACCCCTCCCGGATAGCCATCATAGATGAAAATAGCTGCCTTTTCCAACTGAGGATGGAAGGTATACGATATGCCTCCGATGTCATTCCTGTCGCATAAGGCAAAAAGGGGGAAGAGGCTGATAGCCGCATGTTCTATGGCGTGAATACCCCCCATGAAGTGGAGTCCTTCATCTCTTACCATGCCCTTAATCAGGTCCTCGATCTCCACCCAGAGCCCCACGGTCTCAAATGTCTGGGGAGGCAGATCAAGCGGGAAGACACCTATCAACTCCTGGCCAGGCACCCTGCGCTTTTCATAGCCCGTTACGGTCTCAGTCACCTTAAGTTCGCCCAGCTTAACAACAAACTGTCCTTTTGGTTGACTCTTTGTAACCCTAATAATCTCGGTTTCCTTTTCCGATCGTACTTGTGTGAAATACCTTAGGTCGGTCGGTCGAGCAATAACATCTTTCTTCCCTATTGCGAGTCGTTCCACCTGATAGGGGCTGGCCCTATGAAGATATATTGCTCCAGGGTGACATTCCTTAAAGGCCCGTATCCCGTCAACGGTTCCAATTGCCTCTCCCGTTCGAGAATCGAATATGGTAAAGGTCTGCCCAACTGAGCGAATATTCACGCCAAGATGGGGTCGTTTCTTGGTTGAGAACCACCGTTTCCTGCCTTCACTTGTACGACTGAGCTCCCCATTTGCCTCAAGGAAATCAAGATCATCCCTAAGATCTTTAGGCCAGAATTCAGCGTCATCTTCGGTCAGAGGAATCTCTGCTGCCGCGCAAGGCAAATGGGCCCTTACAACATGGGCGTTGTCTGGGTCAATTACCGCGGCCTCAAATGATTGGTCAAAGAAACTCAAAGGATGTTTTATGAAATACTGATCAAGCGCATCCTGGTTGGCAATCAACAGGATGAGTGAGTCACGTCCTGATCGTCCAACCCTTCCACCTCTCTGCCAAGTATTAATGATGGTTCCCGGATATCCTACCAAAATACACACATCCAAATATCCAATGTCGATGCCCATTTCAAGGGCACTCGTAGATATGACCCCGAGCAACTTTCCCCGTGCTAGCCTTCTTTCAATGGAACGGCGTTCCTCGGGGAGAAAACCGGCCCTATACGAGCTAACCTTTTCCGTTAGGGCCGGCGCAAGCTGCCTGACCCACATATAAATAAGTTCCGTAACCTTTCTGGATTGAGTGAACGCGATTGCTCTCAGGCCGGAATTCAAGCATTTGATAAACATCTGGGTCGCTAAGAAATTCGTGCTGGATTCAGGGTTAAGAAACAGAAAATGCTGACCTGATTTCGGGGCCCCGCTCTGGGAAATTACCTCTACGTCTTTCCCGATCAAGTTCTTGCCAAGATCATGAGGATTTTGAACCGTTGCAGAGGAAAGAATGAATTGAGGCCTTGTCTGATAAAGAAGGCAGATCCTCTTGAGCCTTCTTAATATCTGGGCCAGATGAGATCCAAATATCCCCCGATATGTATGGACCTCATCGATAATAACATAGGCAAGGTTAGAGAACAGCTCGGCCCATTTTTCATGATGGGCAAGGATACCCCGATGGAGCATGTCTGGGTTAGTCAGAAGGATGTGGGGGATTCTCTTTCTGATTCTCTCCCTCTCGCCCGGAGATGTATCGCCATCATAGATGGCCGATGAAATACGTATGGAAGGCAACAATTCGACGAACTCGTTTAGATTCTTCAATTGATCTTGCTCAAGGGCCTTGAGGGGAAACAGGTAAAGGGCCCTGGCGCCAGCCCGCGTGAGTATACGGTCGGTAACGGGTAGATTATAGATCATACTCTTGCCGCTTGCAGTGGGCGTGGCAACGAGTATGTCTTTCCCCTCACTGATCTTCTTTATAGCCTCGGTTTGATGCGTAAAGAGCTTGTTGATATTAAACCTCTTCAGGGCGTCTAAAATCGTCTGAGATACGATCTCGGTCGAGTGGTATTGGGGGTCTTGAGGCGCAAGATAATGGTGGTAAACAATCTGTGGCCCTACATCCGTTGATTGTCTTAACCGGTCAATAAAACTTGAAATCTTCATCTCTGTTTTGTTCTGCTTTTATTTGATTTATTGATGAAAGCTACCATATTTCTTGCTGGATTGTAAGAGCAGGAGCCTGAAAATTTATCCTGGACAAATAAATGAATCTCCTTTATTTTACCATATGAGAGGCAGAGAATATGTGTTTGGCTCGATCTTTGCTTATCAGATCTTGTGTTCGTTGTTGATAGCATTTGCTTCTGTGATGTAAATACGTATCCGGTTACATAGTAACATGCCAGAAAGCAAGAAGATACCTCCTATTGTTCACCTTTCCTACTCGAAGGGTGAGCTTATAATCAAAGAGGGAGATTACGGAATCTCTATTTACAAGATTCTCAACGGAAACGTCCGAATTTTTAAGAAGATAGGCGAGCACAAAATAACGCTGGCCACCTTAGGAAGGGGCGAAGTCTTCGGCGAGATGACCTTTTTCAATTTTCTCCTTGAACCCAGGTCAGCCTCTGTAGAGGCCATAGATGATATTGTGATTGAGGTTTGGCATCCGGCGCTGCTTGCTGATGAATACAAAAGGATTTCACCCATGTTGAGGTATGTTCTAAAGCAGACGCTCAGCAGACTGTTGAAGCTAAACAAGGTTGTCAGTGATCTGTCGGCCAAGGAAAGGGAAAAAGCAAGGAGGTCACGCCGATAGGGCAGGGTGGTAACATGAGAATGACAGGAGGATTGGTTGATTTGTCCCATCAGGGGATGGGATAGCCAATGAGCATTTTTCTGCATACGAGAGACAGTTCATAAGAAATGGCACTCGAGAGTTTCATATACGGATACATTGTCAAGGAAGAGGTGTTTCCTGATCAGGCCACGATAATAGAAGAGGGCAAATATGGTGATTGGGTATATATCGTTATGGAAGGAAGAGTAAAGACCAAAAAGCGCACGTCAAAGGGAATGCTTACCATAAACACCCTGGGAGAGGGGTCCGTTGTCGGTGAGATCCCTTTTCTTAAGAAGACAGACCGCCTCAGAACTGCATCGGTTGTGTCTGACGGGCAAGTCAAACTGGGGGTCATAGATAAGGATCGACTGGAAAAGGAATATGAAGCGCTGTCGCCCCAGTTGAAAAGCCTGGTTAGAACCATGGTCTTACGTCTCGAGGAAACAACCAAGAAAGCCAGTCTATTAGCCGTCACCTAAGACATCCTGAGATGAATTAGCCTGGGGCTTGCTCCGGGGCAATTCATTCTTCAGCCAAAGTTATGATCCAATGACATTGTTTGCTATGACAATCCTTTGGACCTCCGAGGTCCCCTCGTAGATGGTAGTCACCCTGGCGTCTCGGTAGTACCGCTCTATAGGATACTCTTTGCTATACCCATACCCGCCATGGATTTGAAGGGCCTGATATGCGACCTTGTTAGCGGTTTCGGATGCAAAGAGCTTTGCCATAGACGCTTCAGCCGTAAACCGTTCTCCCTTATCTTTCATGGCTGCGGCGTTAAAGGTCAGCAACCGGGCTGCCTCGATCTGCACTGCCATGTCAGCTATCATCCATCGGATTCCTTGAAACTTTACTATAGGGCTCCCGAATTGCTCTCTCTCCTTAGCATAACTGAGGGCAGCATCCAAACTCGCCTGTGCAATCCCCACTGACATCGAGGCAATGCCAATCCTCCCTTCGTCAAGGGCAGTCATTGAGACAATAAATCCCTCGCCTTCATCACCCAAGAGATTCTCGGCAGGGACCCGACAGTCCTCAAATATCAGACTGGTGCTGTCGGATGCCCGCTGGCCCATCTTATCCTCCTCTGGACCCACGGTGAAGCCCGGCATTCCTTTTTCCAGCACAAAGGCACTGATACCTCTGTGCCGCTTGCTCCGGTCGGTGTAAGCAGTGGCAACCACGACGTCTGAATTCTTTCCACTGGTAATCCATGCCTTGGCTCCATTCAGGATATACGTGCTTCCATCTTTTTTGGCCGTTGATTTTTGGCTTGCAGGGTCGGAGCCTGCGCTTGGCTCTGTTATCGCGAAGCAGCCAAGCTTTTCTCCTGTTGCCAAGACTTTTAGATAATTTTCTTTAAGGAAATCAGAACCAAATCGGTATATGGGACCACACGAGACGCTGTTGTGTACTGACATGATCACAGCTGTGGACGCGCACGCATATCCGATTTCCTGGAGCGCCAAGCTATAGCTGATGGTATCGACACCTGCTCCATTGTACTCAGGGGGAACATTCATGCCCATGAGCCCAAGTTCACCCATCTTCTTGATAATATGGGTGGGAAATTCCTTGGTTCTGTCCCTCTCGGCAGCGGTGGGAAGTATGAGATCGCGAGCTAGATCCCTGACCATAGCCTGAATCATGCTCTGTTCTTCATTTAGCTGGTATGGCATTGAGGCCCCACGGCTACGGTGTATAAAGCACGACAAGCATCTCTGCTCTTTCGGTACTCAGGTTTTTGAGCTTATGCATGATGGATGAGTTAAAATGCAGGGATTCGCCAAGGTTCAAAACGTTTCTGTTTTCTCCAACCATTACCTCTACCCTACCTTTCAAAACGTATACGAACTCCTCGCCTTCATGTTGATAGCCCACCCCCTTATGCTCGGAAACGGGATCGATGAAAACTTTGAAGGCCTTCAGATGCCTATGAAGCGCCTCTGGAGTTAGGGTCTGGTAGCTATAATCTTCTGTCCTCTTCCTGAATCCCTCCGCCTTTGTTTTGTCGGCCTCCACCCTCTCTTCTCTGAGAAGAATACCGCTGTCGATCTCGAGGGCTCTCGAAAGGCGTAGGATAGTGGCCACCGGTGGCATGATCTGCCCTTTCTCCACAAGAGTGAGGTATTCGGTGGAGAAACCGGTTTCGTTGGCTAGGAAATCGAGGCTCATCCCTTTTTCAACTCTTATATCCTTCAGCCGTTCGCCCAGAGGCTTATGTTTTTTTATACGGCGCATGAAGTACTCCTATCATTGCATCTAGTGGTCCCTGACGTTAGTTTTGCCTTGATTTCTTGCCAGTTGATACCATCTTGAGGATAAAACTGAGGAGAAGGGTAGCGCTTATCAGGATGATGAGGTTGGACGCAAAAAAGGTCATGACGAATGAAAAGGGGTCGGAGATATGATATGCCATACGGAGGAGGTCTATCCCGAAAAGGATAAAGAAAAGTGCAATCAGCGCCAGGATAACATGGGTAACCCACCACGGAATGGTCTTTTCCATTATTTGTTACCGTGCCTTAATCTCTTGGAGATAATATTATCACAAGCAGTGTAAGGATCGATTTTTTTATCCATAACGAGCTGAAGAGAGGTTTCGAACTCCCCGGATTCAACAAGATCAGACAACACCTCGTGGATAATCCTATCCTTGATCATCTCAGAAAGGCCATTTCGAACTTTTTCGTACCTTGCCTTAGACCGTCTCTCCGATGAAGACCTTACGTGGGCAGCATGTTTTTCGATCTCATCGATGATTTCCTTTACTCCTTTATCGAATACTGCTTGGACCATCAAAATTGGTGGTTTCCAGCCGTTTTTGTACCTCCTTTCATCCATCTCGATCATCAATCTGAGATCATTGACCGTTCTATCAACACCCTCTCTATCAGCCTTATTTACGATAAAGACGTCACCTACCTCCAAAATGCCCGCCTTGAGGGCCTGGATGTCGTCACCCATTCCGGGAACAAGCACGATCAACGTGGTGTCAGCGCTCTGAGCGATATCGATCTCGTCCTGCCCGACACCAACGGTTTCAACCAGGATACAGTCTTTGCCCATGGCATCGAGGACATCGATTGCGCTTCGAGTAGATTGAGTCAGTCCTCCAAATGCGCCCCTCGTTGCCATAGAGCGGATAAAAACACCCTCATCCATGCTATGCCGCTGCATCCTGACTCGGTCACCAAGGATGGCACCACCGCTGAAGGGGCTGGTTGGGTCAACAGCGAGTACACCAACCGTCTTTCCGGCCTTTCTCAGGTGTGTTATCATTTGATCTACCAGCGTACTCTTTCCCACACCAGGTGCTCCTGTGATCCCAACTACATAAGCCTTGCCCGTGAAGGGGTAAAGATCCTTCAGGGCCTCTCTCGCCCCGGGGACCATATCGTCGATATCCCTGATAAGGCGGGCAGCTGCCCTCACATCACCAGCAACGATTCTTTCAGCAATACTCATGATAGCCTGTGTCACCTTCTCGCTTCAACATTCTCCTCAACCCATGTTACCACTTCCGACAGAGGCGTCCCCGGTGTGAAGATCTCCTTGATGCCGGCCTTTTTCAGTTTCGGTATGTCCTCTTCAGGAAAGATGCCGCCGCCGCAGACAACAACGTCATCGGCACCTCTTTGCTTGAGAAGTTCCATCACCCGAGGAAAGAGATACATGTGGGCGCCAGCTAGACTGGAAAGCCCTATCATGTCAACATCCTCTTGGATGGCGGCCTCAACGATCTCTTCAGGTGTCTGATGAAGCCCGGTGTAAACGACCTCAAAACCGGCATCCCGGTATGCCCTGGCAATGATTCTGGCTCCCCTGTCATGACCATCCAGGCCAGGTTTTGCCACGAGGACCCTGAGTCTTCTTTTCTTATTCATCTCCTGCCCGTAACAGCGTTTCTTATGAGAACAGAACTTCTGTTAGTAAACACCCGGATCGCGGTATATGCCAAAGACGTCTCGAAACACGTCACAAATCTCCTGTTCAGTGGCATACGCTTTGACGGCATCCAAGATAGGATACATGAGGTTATCATCTCCTTGAGCTGCCTCACCCAATCGCTGTAAAGCCGCCTTTATCCTTTTGTTATTTCGACCGTTCTTGACCTCATTTGTCCATTCAACCTGCTTTTTTTCTAACTCTTCCTCTATTTGAAGTATCTCAACAGGAAGCTCTTCCCCCGTGACATACTTATTGACTCCGATGACCGTCTTTTGTTTCTCATCTATCTGTTTCTGATACTGATAGGCCGCATCCGCGATCTCCAGTTGGGGGTAATTTTTTTCTATGGCTGCAACCATACCCCCCATCTCGTCGATCTTCTTAATATATGCAAAGGCTTCTTCCTCCATGTCGTTGGTGAGACGTTCAAGAAAGAAGGACCCGCCCAGTGGATCGATCGTGTTCGCTACGCCTGATTCTTCGGCAATAATTTGCTGTGTGCGCAGAGCGATAGTAGCTGCCTCTTCAGTGGGGAGCGCGAGCACCTCGTCCAGCGAATTCGTGTGCAGCGATTGGGTACCACCGAGTACCGCGGCAAGGGCCTCAAGCGTTGTACGGATAATGTTGTTGTAAGGCTGTTGGGAAGTGAGCGAGCAGCCTGCAGTTTGGGTATGAAACCGAAGCCACAGCGAGCGAGGATCTTGTGCCTTGAATCGTTCTTTCATGATTTTCGCCCACATCCGCCGAGCAGCCCTGAATTTTGCTATCTCCTCAAAGAAGTCCAGATGGGAGTTAAAGAAAAACGAGAGCCGGGGAGCGAAGGAGTCCACACCAATGCCTCTTTTGAGCGCAGCTTCCACATAGGCGATACCGTCAGCCAGCGTGAAAGCGAGTTCCTGAACAGCGGTAGAACCGGCTTCGCGAATGTGATAGCCACTGATACTGATAGGGTTCCATCGTGGGACCTCGTTAGTGCCGAACTCGATGGTATCGGTTATGAGCCTCATGGATGGCTCGGGAGGACACATAAAGGTCTTTTGGGCGATAAACTCCTTGAGCATGTCATTCTGTATCGTCCCCCCGATCACCTTCCTGCTGATTCCCCTTTTTTCCGCCATTGCAATATACATTGCCCAGAGAACGGCTGCCGGAGGGTTGATCGTCATGGAAGTGGTGATCCTGTCAATCGGAAGACCTTCGAACAGTACCTCCATATCCTTGAGGGTATCAATGGCAACGCCACATCTCCCACACTCCCCCCTGGCCTTCGGGGAATCGGTATCGTATCCCATGAGAGTCGGCATATCAAAGGCGGTTGACAGGCCGGTCTCTCCCTCTGCCACCAGGAGGTGAAAGCGTGCATTCGTGTCTCTGGCAGAGCCAAGGCCTGCAAACATCCTCATGGTCCAGAGCCTTCCACGATACATGGAGTGCTGAACGCCTCGGGTGAAGGGGTACTGACCTGGAAAGCCGATATCCCTTGAATAGTCAAGATTTTTCACGTCAACAGGCGTGTAAAGGCTTCCAACAGGGCGGTCTGAGACCGTGGAGAACCGTGGTAATCGTTCACCGGTCTCTGAGATGGATTCTTGAAACAACTCCTGCCACTTTTTCTTGTCCGTTTCGGCCCTCTCAATGCCTTCTTTGGTGAACATTATAGCCCCCCGCTACAATTTTCCCAACAACGCGCTGGCTATCGTGTTTTTCTGTATCTCTCTGGTCCCTTCATAAATCTCCGTTATCCTGGCATCCCGGTAAAAGCGCTCCACTTCGTACTCTAGCATATAGCCGTAACCGCCGAACAGCTGTATCGCCTCATCCGCTACCTCAACCGCTATACGACCGGCATACATTTTGGCAATAGAGGTCAGCTTCGGATCGATGTTTCCCTGATCGAAATTCCAAGCTGACTTGTACACGACGAGTCGAGCAGTCTCTATCTGGGTTGCCATATCCGCCAGTTTATGCTGTGTTACCTGAAACTGGGCGAGTTTTTTCCCGAACTGGCTCCGCTCCTTGGTATACGCAATGGCCCTGTCAAAAGCACCTTGTGCGATACCAAGGGCTTGCGCTGCAATCTCTATTCTGCTTTCATCGAAAAATTCGAGAACCTGGTAAAAGCCCCTGTTTTCCTGCCCAAGGAGATTTGAGAAGGGAACCCGCACGTTGTTAAATGAGAGCTCCCCTGTCGGGCTCATCTTGATTCCCATCTTTTCCCCGACATCCGCGGTCGTATATCCCGGCGTTTCTTTATCCACAACGATGGTTGACTGGCCGCGATAGGTGGGGCTGACCTCCGGATCCGTCTGGCAGAGCACGATGGCGAAATCGCTGACCGTTCCGTTGGTGATAAAGGTCTTCACACCATTTATGACGTACTCATTGCCTTCTCTTGCCGCAATCGTATCCATGAGGGTGATATCGCTTCCATGGTCTGGTTCGGTAAAACCGCCACTTGAGAGCGTCTCACCCTTGGTGAGGGGAACCAGGTATTTCTTTTTTTGCTCAGAACTGCCACACCTGAGGATAATCTCAGAGGAGAAGTCAGACAGGCTCAGGGCAATGCCAATACCCGAGTCTTGCCTGCAGAACTCTTCCACCACCAAGGCATTTTCAAAGATACCGTATTCTTGCCCGCCGTATTCTTCCGGGAAATGTATGCCGATAAAACCGAGTTCGGCTGCCTTTTTCAGTATCTCCCAAGGAAATGTATGCGATCGCTCGTGTTCAAGCGCTATTTCTTTGTCGAACTCGCCTTGGGCAAACTCCCTGGCCGCCTTTTGAATGGCTTCCTGCTCCTTATTCAAGCGAAAATCCATTTGCTTCCTCTCTCTAGATGAGCTTACCTTTAAATTCCGGCTTCCTCTTTTCTAAGAAAGCTCCCATGCCCTCATTGCTGTCTTCGCTTGCCAGGCAGATTCCAAATGCGTCGGACTCAATGTAACAACCGGTCCTCAAATCCTGGTCGTAACCTCTGTCTATAGTATCCTTAGCGGCATGGAGAGACACCCTTCCTTTTGCTGCCAGTAATCTTGCGACCTTTAAGGTCTCATCCCACAGGATTTCCTTGGGGAATACCTTATTTACCAGTCCCATAGCCTTGGCCTCCTGGGCGCCAATCATAACCCCAGTCATACAGAGTTCCTTGGCCATTGATTTTCCGACCAATCGAGATAAGCGCTGGGTCCCCCCGAAGCCCGGTATGATACCCAGGTTTATTTCAGGCTGACCGAACTGAGCAGAATCCGCTGCGTACACGAAATCACACGCCATTGCCACCTCATTTCCTCCGCCGAGTGCAAACCCATTGACACAGGCGATAACGGGTATAGGCAATGCCTCCAACTGCAACAGGAGTTCCTGGCCTTGTCGGGAGAATGCCCTCCCCTCGAGAGGGGTGAAATCCTTCATAGTGGCGATGTCTGCGCCCGCAACAAAGGCCTTATCTCCCTCGCCTGTTAAGATGAGAACCCTGATGGAGCTATCGCCAGCAATCTTTTCCAGGGCATCTCTCATCTCCCTGATTACGATTGGATTAATGGCATTGAGGGCCTTAGGCCTGTTAAATCTGATTACGGCAATATTTTCCTGCACCTCAAACAGTATTGTCTCATAAGACATTGCTGCCTCCTTTCAGGGTTCTGTTAAAGCCTCTCAAGGGCCATGGCCATTCCTTGACCTCCGCCGATGCACAAGGTAGCAAGACCTAACTCCACATCGTTTCTCACCATCTCATTCACCAGGGTTAACACAATCCTGGCCCCGGTACAGCCGATTGGATGACCGATAGATATGCCGCTTCCCAAGAGGTTGGTTTTATCGATATCCATTCCCAATTCCCTCATGCAGGCAATTGCCTGCGAAGCAAAGGCCTCGTTGAGTTCTATTTGACCAAAATCATCTATTTTCAAACCGGTTCTCTCGAGAACCTTCCTAAGAGCGGGAATGGGGCCAAGGCCCATAAAGGCGGGATCCACCCCACCCGAAGCGTAGGCCCTTATTTTTGCAAGAGGCTTAAGCCCTAAATCTTTTGCTTTTTCGACCGACGTTAAGAGCAGGGCACCAGCTGCATCATTGATGCCGGAGGCATTGCCGGCCGTAACGGTACCGTCTTTCTTGAAAGCGGGGCGCAACTTTGCCATTTTTTCTACGTTGGTATCCATCGGTCTTTCGTCAACGTCAAAAACGAGAGGCTCGCCCCTTCTCTGCGGAATAGTAACGGGAACTATTTCCTCTTTGAAGATTCCGTCGGCAATCGCCTTCATAGCCCGGGCATGACTCAGGGCACCCAGTTCATCCTGCTCTTGTCTGGAAATCCCGTAGGTTTCGGCAATGTTTTCAGCTGTTATACCCATGTGATAACCATAAAAGATCTCCCATAGTCCGTCGAAAACCATCAAATCTAACAATTCAGCATTGTTCATCCTCGCTCCCCATCGTGCTGTAGGAGAGCCATACGGTACCATGCTCATGTTTTCCATACCACCGGCAAGGATGGTCTCGGCGTTTCCCGATGCAATGGAAAGTGCGGCAAGGGCCAAGGCCTTCATTCCCGACGCACACACCTTATTTACGGTAAATGCATTAACCTCTTTGGGAATGCCAGCATGAATCATTGCTTGCCTGGCGACATTCTGTCCCTGGCCAGCCCCTATAACATTACCCATGATCACCTCGTCCAGTTCGATCGGTTGGAGTGAATCGGGATAATCATAAGCCTTTTGCTCCAAGTCGATCATTCCAGCCCCTTTGAGTGCATCAGGCCCAAAGCCCTTGAGATCCTCCGAGGCCGTTGGCCTCAGGCCAAGCCTCTTAAGTGTATCCTTTAAAACCAGGGAACCCAAGGAAACCACGGATATATCCTTTAACGAGCCCCCAAAAGAGCCCACAGGCGTTCTGCATCCCCCCACAACTGCTACATCTCTCATCTGCACATCTCCTCTTTTTGAGTTTTCAATATATAGAAACCGCTACAACCTTCGATTGGGTCATAAAAGGTATATTTTTTCTAATAATTGAAGTCAAGCCAAAACCACCCACAGAAGAGCAAAAGATATATGCCGTTTTCGTTTCAAAAGGAAGATTTGAGCCTGGCGAATGGAAGAAAATCTTGACTACGGCTTACAGATACTGAGATTTTTTGTTTTTTCCTTTTTTTATTGACAACAAATCATGACTGGATTATAGCATAGTTACATTATAGCTATAATATAATCACATTTCAGAATGAGTATTTTTCTATTCTCTTTCATGGCATGAGATGTGGGTGAAGAAAGGTTTGGGCTTCTCGAGAATCGCGTGACATTCCTTTTTTCAAATATAAAAAGATGAGTAGCTGATGGATAACGAGAAGGAAAAGGCCGTTCCCACTGAAGAGGCCTCAAAAAAAGTGAAATTTGAGATCTATGGTGAAGAGATGCTCGAAAAAGAGGTCAAACTGAGTGGGAACAGTGGAAGGGTATATCTTCCGCCGGACTGGGTCGGCAAACATGTAAAGATAATCAGGACAGATTAGTCGCCGGGTTTTAGGTATGTATTGTAAGGGTAATTAGATTGGGAAAGGTACTTATAAGAAGATTAGAGGCTCGGGATGCCGGTGATGTTTCCAGAATACGTGAGGCAATTACAAAGGAACCGTGCACAAGAGAGTACATAAGATTTGTGGAGGAAGAGGCTCGAAAGGAAGACAGGATTGGCTTTGTGGCTGAGCTTGACGGTGAGGTGATTGGATTCATGATTGCCTATATCATCTACGGTGGATTTGGCCTGGAAAAGAGCGCTTGGATCGGGGTTTTCGGTGTTGAATCAAAGTATATGGGAAGCGGCATCGGAAAAAGACTGGCAAAGGAAATTTTCGATGTAATTACGGACAGAGGCATAAAGAATATTTTCACGTCAGTGAGGTGGGACTCCACTGATTTATTGTCCTTTTTTAAGTCACTGGGGTTTGACAGGTGTGAATTTATTAATCTAAAGAAAATTATCGATTGAGTATCTATATTATAAGCAATTTCAACCTTCACCCGACTGGTGAAGGCCGTTTTGAGTTAAGTTCCTGCAACCCATGGTTTTTCAAAAAGTATGTCATGGATTCAGGTAATGTAGAAGGGGAAAAAAATGAGGTACGCAGAGACAGGGTTTAATTTAGAAATTGATCTATCCCGAGGAAGCATTGAGAGGGTAGAAACCGACCCAAGATTAACCGAACTTCATCTGGGGGGTCTAGGTACTAACACCCAGATATTATGGGATAGGGTTCCCCCTGAAACTGAACCCTTTTCTCCTGATAATCTACTCATATTCAGTACCGGTCTTTTAGGTGGCACACTTGCTCCTGGTGCTAATCGTACCATTGTTACTACCTATTCTCCTCAGACTTTGTTAATGGGATATTCAATGATGGGGGGATTTTGGGCACCAGAATTGAAGCATGCCGGTTATGACAAAGTGATCTTTCGCGGCAAGTCCCCCAATCTGGTTTATTTGTGGATAAACGATGACAAAGTTGAAATACGTGATGCCTCTCATTTGCAGGGTAAAGGCGCTGTTGAAACTGCAGAACTCATTCAAGAGGAGTTGAAGGAGCCGAAAGCCCAGGTGGCTGCTATCGGCCTGGCCGGTGAAAACAGGGTCTATATGGCTTCCATCGAGCAGGGCAGGTCCAGTGCCAGCCGACTAGGAATAGGCGCCGTTATGGGAGACAAAGGGATAAAGGCGATAGCTGTTCGTGGAACAAAGGACATCAATATTGCCCGACCGGCTGAATTTATCGAGTTTTGCAACGAAGTGCTGAAATATATAAAAGCCCGAGAAGAAAAGCCAGTTCCGGGGGTAATGCCCATTTTAGCCGGGCTTGGGTCACCGCAAGAGATGAAACTTCACGATGAGGAGTGGCACACCCAGAATTTCATGTGGGGAAATTCCCGTACTCGGATAAGAGATTATTGGAACAAGGAAATCGAAGAGAAGTGGAAGGAGACTCAAGAAAGTGTGCGGACGCGGTTAGTAAGTTGCTATAACTGTCCGATGAAATGCGGGGCAGCAATTTCCGTCCCAGGAATTTCAACATACATGATGAAATGCTTCTCGAAACTTACGTATACAATGGCGGCCTATTCAGACCTGGATTTTGGTTTTAAAATCGCTCAACGTGCTACGGAGTATGGAGTGGACGCATTCTCAACCCCGCAAGTTATGGCCTTCGGCCTTGAGCTTTATGAGGCTGGCATTTTGACTGACCAGGACATGGCAGGAATGCCGTCCGATAACGAGGGGAGATTTTACTGGTTACTTGACAGAATTGTTCGGCGAGAAGGGATAGGAGATGTTTTGGCCAATGGCACTCACTGGGCGGCCCAACAGATTGGTAAGGGCGCGGAAGAATATGCTCATAATAACATTAAGAAACATGAGCAGCTGCCTCTCAAGCTTGGAATGCTGAATCCCGTTTATTTCCTTATGTATTCTACCGGCGAGAAGATAAACATTACCCAAATTGAAGGGCAGTTCCCCCAGGCGCCTTTTGCTACGATGGAGGAGAGACAAGACTTTGTAAAGGATTGGATCCAGGTTCCTGATGAAAAGTTTAAGCAATATCTTCTGGACTGGGAATTCCGCGGAGAACACTCAAATCCATATTACCCAACAGTTGACATGTCCTGTGAAATTGTTGACTGGCAAGAGACGATGCACTACATTGATGACGCCACCGGGATGTGCGCCGGTTTGTCATCATTTCCCCTGAAGCCTCCCTATCATATACACAATTACCCGACTTTAATCTCATCAGGGACCGGGATCGATATCGACGAAGCCGGACTATGGCAAGTAGCCAAGAGGAACCGAACTTTACTTAGAGCCGTTAATATAAGAAGAGGGATGAGGAGAGCTGATGAGAAGCCTCCGGAGGACCATTGGAAGAAAAGATTTCCCGAGCTTGAAGCTCAGCTCTTAGATGCGTATTACGAATTTAAGGGGTGGAATAATCAGGGTATTCCTACGAAAGAGACTTTACATGAATTGGCTTTGGATTACGTGAGCGAAGACTTCCTACAGAGGGGGATCTTGACAGATAATGAAGGTACTCCTTCTAAAGAGACTTCGGCGGAAAAAGAGAAGAAATAGAGTGGAGGGAGTGAACCGTGCAGGGTGAGAAAAAAAGGAAAATAATTAAAACAATAAAAGTTGATGTTGATAAATGCAATGGTTGCCGGGCCTGTGAGGTAGTCTGCTCCGCCTTTCACGCTACGCCAAAATATAGCAGCAATAATCCGGCGAGGTCTCGTATTCGGGTGATTCGTGATCCACTAAGAGACGTATATGTTCCTGTATCCGCGGGTGAGTATGCTAAAGCCGAATGTACTGGCAGAGACAAATATACGATTGACGGAAAGGAATATGACGAGTGTGGCTTCTGCAGGGCTTCCTGCCCATCCAGGGATTATTTCAAAGAACCCGATTCCGGTCTCCCTCTAAAGTGCGACATGTGTGAAAGCGATCCGCCTTTATCAGAACCGATGTGTGTTCAGTGGTGCTTATCGGATGCCCTGACGTACGAAGAAAGGGAAGAGGAAGTCGAAGAAGAAGTGGAGCGGGAAAAGCTGGAGATAGGATTGGAATCATTGGCAAACGAATATGGATTGGACAAGATAATAGATACCGTTGCCCGAATGTCAATGAAGGCCTAACACCTTACGGCGAAAGAAGAGGATTACAAAAGACAGTGGAGACTGTAGCCCCCTACAAAGAGATCATAGATGTCATAAAAGAGAGCGGTGGAGACGCCTTCAAATTATGCTATCAATGCGGATTATGCGATACCGTTTGTCCGTGGAATAGGGTTCGAACCTTTAGTATGCGCAAGATCGTCCGACAGGCTACCTTCGGTTTGACTGAGATAGAAAGTGAAGATATATGGCGGTGTACGACCTGCGGAAACTGCCCTCAGCAATGCCCCAGGGGAGTGAAAATAATAGAATGTGGGGTATCCTTACGCAGGATTGCCACGGAATATGGGGTTTTTCCTACTCCTGTCAAGCCTATCCGCACCGCAAGCGCAAGCCTCATTGCTGAAGGTAACCCCTTGAGTGAAGAACGAAAAACAAGGGCAGATTGGGCAGAAGGTCTGTCTGTAAAGACGTTCACCGAGGGGATGGAAGTTCTCTATTTCCCCGGCTGCTACCTCAGCTATGACGCACGATTAAAAAAAGTAGCTGCTGCCACAGCCACTATCCTCAACTTGGCAGGGGTAGATTTTGGGATACTCGGTACTAAGGAGAATTGCTGTGGAGAAAGCATCCGCAAGACGGGCGATGAGGCATTATTCAAACGCCTAGCCAGGGAAAACATCAAAACCTTTATCGAACATGGGGTGAAGAAAATCCTTGTTTCTTCCCCTCACTGCTTTCACACCTTCAAAAACGAGTATCCCGAATTTAAGGTGAACTTTGAGGTGGTTCACATCTCCCAGTATCTCTTCGAGCTTATTCGTGAGGGAAGGCTTGAATTCACCAAGGAGTATGGGAAGAAAGTTACGTATCATGACCCCTGTTACCTGGGTCGACATAATGGCATCTATGACGAACCCCGAGAGGCCTTAAAGAAGATACCTGGTTTAGAACTGATTGAGATGCCTGATTCGCGGGAAGAGAGCCTCTGTTGCGGCGGGGGAGGAGGCAGGATTTGGATGGAAACTCCAAAGGGTGAACGATTCTCCGATCTCAGATTAGAACAAGCTCTTGGGGTTGGGGCCGAGGTGCTGGTTACATCCTGCCCCTATTGCATCACCAATTTTGAGGATAGCAGGTTAACCCTGGATGTTGTTGAAAACATAGAGGTTAAGGACATCACGGAAATTATCCAGGAAGTGATTTAGTGCTCATCCATAAACTGGCGTTTATGGACTCGCGCGATCAGCTTTCAGCAAAAGACAGTAAAGACAAGGTGTTGGCTGATTGCTGACCGCTGAAAGCTCCATCCAGAAATGGGTCATCTCTGGATGGGCACGATTGAGGGAATCGAACAAATCCGATAAGGACGAAGAGAAGTGGAAAAAGAACCAGTTGAAGGACAGCTTTTTAAAAGTCCCGCAGACAGCAATTTTGGAGATGTCATGGTTGTCGGTGGAGGGATCAGCGGTATTCAAGCCGCTCTTGATCTTGCCACTGCTGGTTTTAAGGTTTACCTGGTTGAGAAATCACCTGCCATTGGCGGCAAGATGGCCCAGCTTGACAAGACCTTTCCCACCAATGACTGCTCCATGTGAATACTCTCGCCCAAACTGGTCGAGGTCGGCCGGCATCCCAATATAGAGGTCCTGACCTTAACTGAAGTTGACCGTGTAGAAGGGGAGGCAGGAGACTTCAAGGTAACCCTGATCAAGAAGCCCAGATACATTAGAGAGGACAAATGCACGGGTTGCACTACCTGTGTAGAATACTGCCCGGTCATGGTCCCTGATCCATATAATCAAGACTTATCGTCGAATAAAGCCATCCATATATACTTCTCTCAAGCAGTTCCGCTTATCACGTATATAGATGAAAGCTGCCTTTACCTTGAAGACAAGAAATGTACTATTTGCGAAGGAGTCTGTAAGAATGACGCTATAGATTTTTATCAAAAAGCGGAGAAGGTAGAAGTAAAAGTAGGGGCGATAGTTCTGTCTCCGGGCTATGAGGTATTTGATCCGAAGCTGAGGGGCGACTATGGCTATGGAACGTTTGAGAACGTGGTAACCAGTCTTGACTTTGAACGGCTGTTATGTGCCACCGGGCCATACGAAGGTGAAATACTGCGCCCTTCCGACAAGAAGCATCCCCATAAAATAGCCTGGATTCACTGCGTCGGTTCCAGACAGGTTACCCCGGGCGGTAACAGCTATTGTTCAGCCGTATGCTGCACGTATACCCAGAAGCAGGTGATCTTGGCAAAAGACCATGACGCCGAGATCGAGGCTACGATATTCCATAACGATATTCGGTCCTATGGCAAGGATTTCG
>Ga0307380_10000304_pt1 | contig 82156 bp, 90 predicted proteins | sample UN3MG_FD_202239 | JGI IMG/M metagenome (GOLD analysis project Ga0307380, IMG submission 202239) | Soil microbial communities from Risofladan, Vaasa, Finland - UN-3 | ecosystem: Environmental > Terrestrial > Soil > Coastal area > Acid sulfate soil | place: Finland: Risofladan, Vaasa | collected...
GTCGATGTCGCCCTGGTACAACTCGTTGCGGATGGCTTCACAGTAGTATGACATCAAATCCCAGAAGCCAACATCATACTTGCCCATGTCGGACAAATACTCCAGCCGGATTGTGTCGCCGTCCGACACCCGGACGTTGCGCCAGTCCTTGGGATCAAAGGTGTAAGCATAGCACACTCCGTGCCAACGTATGGGCTTGGGAGCATCATTGAACGCCCTGGCCATATCATCGGCCACATCACAGTCCTTGGGGTCATCCTGCATCAATCCGGTCCCGGCCAGGCCAGTGGCTGAACAAAACTCATCGTTGTTCATATGCTCCGGGTTGATCACCTGTTCCGCTTTGATATAATCTGCCATTGTTCCTTCCCCCTTCACCCTGTAATCCAGACCCTGCGCATGGTGTACCTGCGCCCGTGCCTGTCTGTGTACTCGCCCTTGCTTGTGTAAAACTTCTTGAGCTTGTATGCCCGTCCGCACTGTGCTTTCAATAATGCCATCTTCTCATCCCCCTTAAAATATGATTTTGACCAGGTGGTTGGTGGGCTGGCCATCCCAATCGCATATCTGTCCAAACCACTCGGTACCATCGGACATGAAATGTCCCCCGGCCCGGTCGCTGAACCTGAACTCAACACAGCCACCTTCCCATATGCCGGTCTTGTTGTCCTCAGCCGCCTCACAAATTTTGCTCCATCCCTTGGCCACTGCGTTCTTGCGGAATCGCTTGAGGTTGGTGAGCATCCTGTCGCCCTTTTCCCCGGTTCACTCGATTTTTGTTTTTGTGTTGTTCATCGTCTTGCTCCCTTGTTCCTTCCGTCCTTAATTCCTGCCAAACTCGCTGGTCCAATCCCCGGCCTCATCCTCAAGCTGGCTCACGTGACTGATCAACTCGCTGTCCAGTTTGTCCATTTCGCCCTTGATGTGCTCCATCTCGCTGTCCATGCTCTGCTCACCTTCCATCCCGGCCAGCTTTCCGTCCTTGATCCCTTCCCTGACCTTGTCCATCGCTTCCATCGCTGCTCTGAGGTGGCGTATGGCATTTTCCATCTCATCCCTGACCTCAGCCGCCTTGTACTTGTCCAGACCCATGTCCTGGTCTGCTTCCGTGGTGCCCTCTGTGGCTTCCGTTGTCTCGGTGGCCGCCTTGACGATGGACAAGCCCGCTTCCGATAACTCAATTTGCGTCCCGGCAACATCATACCCGTTGGCATTGCCCAACTCGTGAACATAGATCATCCCTTTGGTCGCCAGCTGCCCCATGTATCCGGCCACCTGCTGCTTGGTGAACTCAGGGCAGAACCCAGCAACCTGGTCCCCAAAAGTGAACTCACCGCCGGTCTCATCCATGGCGCTGGCGTGGACCGCCTTGAGCACCTTGGCCTCATTCTCGTTGAGCTTGTCGCCGTCATAATCCGCTTCCTGCTCGGTGGCCGCTTCCGGTCCGGCCAGGATTCTGTCAGCCTGAGCATATCCAGCTTCAATCATTTCCTTGACGACCGCTCTGGTGTCCTCTTCAGACCTGAGATTGTAAACCGATCTGAATGTGACAACGTCGTCCATATTTTCAGAATCCCGGCTGCAGGACGTTTCCACCAACATAACCAACTCCAATCCGGCCCGGTCCCAAATGATGTCGTATAAGTTGACCTGCTTGGTCCTGATCCGGTCTGTCTCGTTGCGCTTCACAAAATCGGCCCGCCTGTAGACCTTTCCGACCTCGGTGCCGTTGATCTGAAGTGAATACTCTTTGCGTGATCCCTGGTCCATCGTCTTTTTCCAAATCGCCTTTTTCATTTTCGTTTCCTCCATTTGTGTTTTCTCGATCATAATACAAGTATAGCTGATCTTGAATGGAAAGGCAAGAAAAAAATCGCCCAAGATCCAAACTTTTTTTGTAAAGCCAATTAATTCAAGCAGTTAGAAGACAACTTTTTTTTGGTGTAGCCCGACTTCTAAGATGTGCCAAAGGTAAAAAGGACCAAAATTGGCTTCCGGTGTGGATAGGTAGTGGGATAAAAAATGGGCCGCTTTGTGGCGGCCCCGGAGTGGATAGTTGATGGGATTATGCGTTGTGGTCAAAAATCCCCAAACGCTTGAGACCTTCCGTGGTCAACGTCCCGGCCTCAGCAATGACGTGCTGGTCAACTTCCCCGATCTTGTGTGCCGATTCTGCCACGGCATCGGTGATTGTGGACTCGTACACATACTTGAGACCAGACAGCCCAGTTAGTGCCAGGGAAGCCAACCGCATTGCCCTTTTCCCCCGGACCTGAAACCCGGCCCTGATCTGCTCCACGCTCATCCCGCCGCCCCTTCCAAAAGCACGCTGATCTGCGCCGACACATATGCGCTGCTGCTATGGCTGTCTATGGTGACCCAATCCGCATTTGGACCGTCCTCAGCATAGAATGCGTACGTGAACGGACCGCCCAACCCCTTGCGCTCTGCGTGCTTTTTCGCCAACCGTCTGACCTTATTCTTCACCTTGGCGTCCATCGCCCTTCCCCTTTTCACTCGCCACGGTTGGCGATATCAACCAGCTGCTTCCGGTATTTTTTGAGCATCTTGCGCAGAGATGCTTCCTGCTTCCGGCTGAAGCTGCGCCCCTTCCGGTGCCACTCGACCAGGCTGCCAGCAAACTCAGCGTCAAATGCGCTGAATCCGACCTTGTTGTGATCCTTGGTGGTGTGTTCCGCCCGCTCTGAATCAGTCTGCCTGGCCCACATCTTCAGGAGTGGCCGGTGAAGCAGCCGGACATCCATGGTGTCCATCATCTCGGTGATTTCCTGCTCGGTGTAGATTTTGCGCCCCTCTGCGGCTGCCTTATCTTCTGTGACCTTGAGGCTGGCTTTCCTTTCCGCCCGCTTGGTTGCCTTTTCCTCTTTGGCCCGGTCCCGGTCATTTTCCTCTGCCTTGAACCATCCACGCTCAAAGGCAGCCACTTCCGACTCATCCGTGTATGGATTTGCGTCCAGGCCCATCCCGGCCTTGTGAAAATCCATCCCCTCATCGACTATGGCCATGAGATGTTCGTCTGTGGCCCCGGCCAGCTGATTTCTGATACTTGTTACATTTGCCATCTTCTTGCCCCCTTCCTTGTCTCTGGATTAAAACGCTGCCAGAATAGCATCCTCGGCATCCTTGCGACCCATAACAAATTTGACAACCTTGTCTGGGTTGGTAAGATCAACGTGTGTGTGAATCCGCTTCTGGCTGGTGGACGGCTTTCCAAACACCTTGTATCCGTCCTGACCGACTATGACTGCGAACTCACTGCCATCTTCACGCCCAAACATGTATCCGATAGTGCCCCTGCCGCCCCGTCCGCTGATGGTCTCTTGTGTGAGGCCCAGGTCTGTTGCGACCTCTTTGAGATTGTTGTGTCTGAACTTGATTAGGTTTTTGTCTGTCTTTTTCATTTTCGCATCCTCCATTTGTGTTTTCTCGATCATAATACAAGTATAGCTGATCTTGAATGGAAAGGCAAGAAAAAAATCGCCCAAGATCCAAACTTTTTTTACAAGATCAATAAAAACAAATAGTTAGAAGTGAACTTTTTTTTGGTGTAGCCCGACTTTTAAGATGTGCCAAAGGTAAAAAGGACCAAAACGTGGGTTTTGCTGTGTAGTTGGTGGGGTTTGTATAGATGGTTGATATTACACAAGACGGGCACCTGAACGTGTTGCCGCCCCGTTGTGGGGTTTGTTCCGTCCGGTGCCCGTCTTCATCACATGTTTTCAAATTGTTCCCGACCAGGCGGTGATCGACACCTGATGGCAACCTTGTTCAAGATTTTTTTCGCACGATCTTTTCCGGCTTGGTTGGCAACAGCGCATCGAATGGATGTTTGCACCTGTAGCACCGACCGTCTGGCCATTTCTCACAATTGTGAAAACCGCAATTCAAGCATTTCACATGCCCGTCTGAGTTGATCAAAGCTGATGGTCCACATTGCTGCCATTCCTCTTCAACCGCCGTGATTTTCTGCCTATCCATGATGGACTATCAGCGGATCAGTCAAAAACACCGGACCCGTCTTGGTCAACACAAATCCGTGTTCCTGAGCCCATCGGAATAAATCACGGGTCAAAACAACGTCTTGTATGTTGTAGTCAATGAGTTCAGCCCACCTTCCCTGTTGATACAGGACCGGAGCATGCGCACCGTCGCCGGACTTCCCCCGGCCCAAGGTCAACTCACAAATGCTGTCCAGCCCATATCCGCCGTGGGTGGAAGGATTGAAGCATGGCCCGCAATCCATATTCCGCCAAACCTCGATCAGCAAATCAAAATCCGTCTTCACCCCGTTGACACCGTCCGTCACGGCTGGCCATACGTCCACATTCACGTGCCCGTTGGCAGCTATAACCGGCCTGGGCAGTTTACTCACGCCAGTTGCGCCCAACAAGACCGGATAGTCAAACCGGATGTGATTGAATCCCACGACCAACGGCGCAGATGCAAGCAGCCGCAATAAGTCATCGATGTTGTGATCATCGAATATCATTATGCGCCCTTCCCGGTTGCTCCAGGCCACGCCCGAACTCACGCCCATCAAATGGTGATCCTTCCATCCATTGGGCAACTCTTCAATCCGCTTCTTGATCTCCAAGTCAAACACAACATAGTCTGACTCATTCCTCCAATTGACCATCTCTGTTCACCTCCACCTTTTTCTTTTTGAGTGGTATCCTCTTGAAGCAATCCCATGTCCCCTTTTCCCGGACCGCTAACATTGGAAAGTCAGACACAACATAATCCTTGATCTTGGCCCCGGTGATGATCTCATCTCGCATCACCCAACCATTTCGATTCCACGTGCGATCATTCTTTTTTGCCAGCCGGTCAATCCCATCATGAAATCCCTCATCGCCCGTCGCCCATCGGTGCATCCTGTAAGACGACAAGCGCACAAAAAATTCATGCCCAGGACCGCCCCGGCTGCCGTTGGACCATCCCGCATATCCGTTCAACGGCAAGATGTCTTCCAATTCTTTGACTATGCTCAATGGCATAGCCACAGCGGCCAGGGTGTGCTTGGTCAACGCCTGGATCAATTCATCGACTGTTTTGTGATTGGTTTCGATCTTTGTGAGGTCATGGATGAAGAACAAATACATCACTTCCGGTTGGGTGAACGGAAAATCACAATTTTGAAGGTTTTCATATTCATTGGTCTGCCCGGTGTCCACAATGAACCCATAACGCTTGGACCCGCCCTTCACTTCAACCAACACGTCATGAATTTCGCCCCCGAACTGGTGAGCACCCCAAATCACAACGTCAGGGTACACCAACCAACCGGCTGGCCTTTCACCGAACTCACCGACTAGGATGTGAGCTGCCAAGGCTTCATAAAACTGCCCAATCACCACTTTCACTTTCCCCTCATTCAGCGGTTGCTGGTCTGGTTCCAATTCCTTGAACAACCAATCCTGTCTCAAACTATCGTCCATCCACTCAGGTATTGGCACCCTGTAACCTCTTGCGTATTTCATCAAGTGTGTGGCCTGGAGTGTCCGGCCCCTCTTCATATCCAAACACCTGGACCACATTTCCGTGCTCGGTGACCTCCACCCAGCTTTTCCTTTCCTTCCGTCTATTCTGCGCCCTGATTTTGCTGATCTGCTCCATGAGACTGGTCCCGTCCTCCATGGCAATGTTAACAATCCGCCTCAGCTGCTCTTGCATTTCATCTTTGGCAATCCTTTCCGCTTCTGCCAACCCGCCCCTCCAGGCCCGGACATCGATCAAACAGCACAACGGTTCAAAGAACAAACCTGTGTTATCAACGCATTGTCTGTGAACAGCAAATTTCAATCGCCGCCCGGATTGGACTGCTTGCAACAGCTGATTCTTGTCGTGAACCAAATCCTGATCAAAAGCCATCTTAATCGCCAAAAAATGGTAATCAAGGTTGACTTTTCTGTTACAATGTATGCAAATGCCACTCACTATTTTCCTTGGTTCCTTTTCCTGGGCTTTTTCAACGGTTGTCCGATCTTGACCCACCTTGTTTTCCCGCACCTGACGCATTTCTGTTGGGCCATCGCCGCCCGCTTTCCGCTGGCAGGGTGGCTGTACACCGTCCTCCAGCTGTGCTCAAACACCCCGCATATCCACTCCATAAATCGCTTCCGCATAATAGCACCTCCACTTTAATGGTTATGTTTGATTATTCAGGAAGCACGGAACATCCGTTGAATCATTCTTTGATAACACAAATCCTTACCAGGGCAGTCCCTTCCCCGACCATTCCAAATTCCTTGGCAGCCAGGGTGGACAAATCAATGATCCGTGGGCCACCTTCCGACCGCCTATGTATGAACGGCCCACGGTCATTTATCCTGACCACAATACACTCCCCGATATCAGGACCGCCCCGGCCATCGATGCGACACACATCCACCATGGTGTTGAATGGCAACGTCTGGTGTGCCGCCGTCATCTGCTTCCCCCAGTATTTTTCTCCATTCGCTGTCCTGTTTCCATAATAGCCTGGCCCGTACCATGAAGCATATCCCTCTTCACACTCCTGCTCCATCTCCGGTGCCATATCGCTGGGAATCGGGTCAAATGTCGGCTCAGATTCCGGCTCTTGGATTGCTTCCACCTCCACTTCCGCTTCCGTCACAACCACTTCACCCACTTGCGGTTGCTCAATCACTTCCGATTCCTGGGTGGCGCACATCTCGCAACCTATCAAGGTCACGACCGCAAGCAACACCAAAATTGTCTTTTTCATTTTGCTTTCCATTCCATCACCCTTTCAGTGGTTCCAACAGCCCCACCTTGCTTGTTGGTTTCCCACAACCAGTTGCTTTCCTGTGCTATCCTTGGCGCAAGCCCGTCTGGATACTCGTTGGCAAACACCACCAACGTCACACCAGAATTAATAATCATTTTCATGCAAATAGCACACGGACTATGCGTGACATACATTGTCCCGCCCTTTATTGACACACCGTGTTCCGCCGCCTGTAATATCGCATTTTGCTCTGCGTGGATTCCCCGGCACAATTCAGCCCTTTCCCCGCTGGGCACCTTCATCCTTTCCCTGAGACAACCGACCTCTTCACAGTGCGGTGCGCCTTTCGGTGCGCCATTATATCCAGTTGAGATGATTTTCCTGCCATGGACAATCACAGCCCCAACCATTCGTCCAGGCCTGGTGCAAGTGCCTCTGCTCGACACATCCCTGGCGATGTCCATGAAATATTGCTCCCAATCCGGTCTTGTTCTGCTCATGATTATGCCCCCAACATCAAAAGACCGGCTGCGGCTGCGCAACCAATGCCAACACGCCAATCCTTCCAGAAAATGAAGACACCGATGATCATGAAGTATATCCCACCCAGTGACTTCGCCCAATGGGTCACCTCAGACAAATACATGCTGACTTCCCAACAGTCCATCACGCACCTTCCGGCTCTTCATCTTCATCCGGGTTGTAATCCGCCCCAGAATCATTTTTTGCCAACGCAATGCTGGCCAGACCGTTGGTCACTGCCGATATGGCCGGCACCATCACTCTGGCCCCCATGAACACGGTGATGATGGTGCCCCAAAGAGCCACCAATTGTTCCCCGTTCAAATATGGTGTGTGGAATACTTGTATAACCCCGTCATCCCTGAGAACTTCCACCGGCCTTTGGACCACAGCCAAGCCATAGGTCAACCCCATCATCGCCGCTGTGATCAAAACCTTGGCAGATATCAGCGTGAACACCAACTTCCAAAACCACGTCCTGATGTTGGTCCGCCAATCGCTGACGTTGATCTTTTCCTTTCCATTCCCATCAACAGTTGCGGTCATTTCGCTTCCCCCTCTGCCTGCTCATCCTCTTTCATCAACGCCACAAAAATGAGCAAATAGTTGATCAGGTCGGCAATCCGCCCTTCCAATGGCTCGGACCTCACCCGCCTATCATTGAGCCACGTCTTCAACGCATCCTGGTGCTTGGCAAAGTACACGAACCAAACGTCATACTTGTCCACGCCCCGGTCCTGAAGCACTCTGGCTATTTCCTTGAAGTTGGACAATGCGTCCGGCTCTTCACCCTTCCCCACGTTCCCGGCTGTGTAATCATGCCCCTTGGTATCCAACAAAGGCAGGCAATTTTCGCCAATGAATTGCTCAATGTCTTCCAGCCGCTTCTTGTCTGCGTCGGTGGTGAACCTGGACTGGAGCAGAGGCTTGATCTGCTCTTCCAAGAATTCCACAACCAACGACTGCCTTTCACTCGGTGTCATTTCCTTCCCCCTTTCCTTTTTCGCCCCAACGACTCTCAGCCATAGCCTTGAATGCGCCGTCAAGATCAACGATGTATTGCCCAGCTGCCACCCTGGAAATTGCCTTCAGCGGCCTTATTGACCGCTTGGCGTATTCCACCACATTCCTCCAACCAGCCACCGCCAGGTTTTCACCTTTCGGCATCGCCTTCAAAAACGCCCGGACCCTTCCATTAATCACCAGAACAGCATCATGGTGTTTCATCCCCTTGCTGTTCACTTCCTGAACTCCCATCATCTTGTGCAATCTTCTGACGCTTGATCTGTTTCCTTTTTGATTGTCGCTCATAATCCTTGAACCCCTTTTTATCCACATACAACACAGCTTCAACATCTGCATCTTCAGCAGTCCGCAACAATGTATCTTCTGCGTGCTCCGCCGGGTCACCATTTATCACCTCAACGCTCATGCTTCCATCAACCTTTTGGATGACGCACCCATAAGCATCATTGATGTTAGTCTGCCACACTATCTGACGTTGAGGCATCGTGTCCCCCGCACACAACGTGGTCTGGCGCTTCCGTCTTGTCTTTTTTCCAGACCATATTGAGATTATCATAGCAAGTGCGACAATCACTCCAACGAACCTTTTTGCCCTTTTTGGGGCAATCAATTTGTCCGTTGACCACACCTCTTTTATCCCCAATCATTTGCGTGTACTCCCATTGCTCCAAAACACCTTGGCCCTCTTTTCACCCAATATCGCCTTGAGCTTGCTCCGGTGAAGCAACACAGGCAATTCCTTGGGCCACGCCGCCTTGACCCAGGAAGCATCTCCAAAATCGCTGTAATCAAAATTGATCTGATACACTTCCCTTGAAGTCAGTATCTGGTGGCCCTCCATCAATATAGCATAATCAACGTGCTTTTTCTTTTTGGGGTCAAGCATCGCCGCTGCCATGAATGATTCAACCACCCGCCTATTCTTGTATGGCGATTTTTTAGGAATCACCCGGCCTGGTGGCCTTTGTCTTTTAATCTTCTTGCCCATCGCTGTCCTCACTGTCAGGGTCAGGGTGGCCTGGTTTCCCCATCACACTGCTGTTGATCACGTCCAGGATTCCTTGTCTGAAATAGCCCAAATTCCAAACCACGTTCTGCCCTTCCGTCTTGGTCATCTTTTCCGCCGCTTCCCGTCCGGCCTCATACCACTCACCTGATGCTGTTTTTTTCAATTCATCGAAGCCATCCATTGGACACCCCTTTCATTGCTCATTTCCCTTCATTCTGTCTTGCACTCGTGTATTCAAACTTTTCAACCACTTATGCATTCACTTTCACATTCACTTTTTGCCCATTTTTGAATGTTAAAGTTAATGCAGAATCACTCCCCCAACGCCAACAAATCGCCCAACTTATTTGGGGATGAAAAAAAGTTGAATTTCCACTTATTCAAGATGGTCGCTTTGAACGCCTTGAAATTGCGGTCCCTGGGGAGCCAAGACAAGGTCACCTCATCCCTGAGCTTCACCAACAGCTTCGCCCGCTCCACAACATCTTGATTCCCCCGAACCAACCCCAAGTTGCGCTTGAGCTTGTGATCATCATTCTTGGGATCAATTGCGGCCACCAAGACATTGTCAACAGTCCCAAATTCTTGAATCAACTCCAATGCCCGCTTCTCACCGATTCCCCGGACCCCAGGCACGCCGTCGCTGTTGCAGCCGGTCAACGCTTTGATGTCCAAGAATTGCGCCGCCTCAATTCCGAATTCCAGCCTGATCCGGTCTTCATCCCAAACATCTTCGCCCTTTTTCTTGGGTTGGACCAGGCGAACTCCTGGCCGAACTGCTTGAAGCAAATCAGCATCATTGGTATATATCACCACTTTGTTCCCGGCCTTGGACATTTTATTGGCCAGGGTGGCCATAACGTCATCCGCCTCATGCCTGTCGCAATATGCTTGGCGGACCCCCAACTGCCCCAACAACCGCTGCACTCTGCCCATCTGAATGCGAAGTGAATCAACCCAATATTCCATCTCGATGTCTGAGCTGTCTTTGATCTTATACTCTGGATAGATATCACGCCTGAAATTCTGCGCCCTTTGGCACTCCCAACATATGATAGGAACACCGCCCCAATTCTTGTGAATGGCCGTGAGAACTCGCAAAAATCCATACACAGCACCAATTGCTATTTCTGCCCCGGTCTCATCGTCCACATAAGTCAGATCACGGAATGAATGACCAACTCTGAACAACAGGTTTTTCCCGTCTATCAACAACAGGTCGCACTTCCCCATCACGCCCCCCTTATGATCAACGATTCAGGAATGAAGCGCAAGCTGAATTCACTATTTGCGATCTTAGCCAGCCGTGCGGCCCATTCCATCCTCTGCTTGAACCCGCACAACTCAACCTGCTTTCCCTGCTCCAAGACCGCTTGAATCAACGGCAAGAATGCGCTGTTGGACGCCACCAAACACAACACGTCCCATTGCGACTTTTCCTCAGATGCATCGATCACAATATTGGTATTCCAATTTGTTGTTGGCATCCCGTCAACGGCAACGCTGTCGCCCCGGCTGCGATTGTACTTGCTGTAGCAATCAATCCCCATTGCCGTCAACCTCTTTTCCAACGATTCTGACGCACGACCGTGATGGTGAATTATGTACGCTTTGGCCACTGCCATGTCCCTTCCGTCAACCACTTCACTTATCAAGCCAGGATAGTCAATGCCAAACTTTCCGCCGCCGGAATCCCTGACGATATCAGATGCGCCATACCACAAATTTTGAGCATCTATGTACAATCCAATATTCACTGTTTTTGCCTCTTGATCTTTGGTGTTTCAACCGGCCCTGAATACGGGAATTCATTTTGCATGAACCTGGCGATGAGCAAGGCATCAACCAGCCCCTCGTGCGGTTTTTTCGCCCGGTCACTTTTCCTCAAGTCCAGATTAGGATACAGCTGCCCCGCTGCCATCCTGGCCATCGCTTTGGAATCAGATTTTGGGATGCCTTTGAACATCATCCTCTGCCACTCTTGAGATCGGAATGAAAAGAATGGAATTTCAAGGGCAACCAACATCCCCCTCCACAGACCATAATTGGAACAAAACGTGCAAGTGGCCACTGACGACTGTCCTGGCATTCCAAATGCGGCCTCAAGCCCGACCAGGATGTCACCATATGACTCTTTCATCCCGACCAACAGCCGCTTCATCTCAACTTCATCCGGCTGCCGCTTTCCGCCCTTCCCCTTTTTTCCCTTGGGCTTGAACTGAGGATTGATGACAGGAGCCACGTTGAGTTTGATCTGTCCTGATAAATCTATCGTGACCAACGCACCGTCCAGCCCTATATCCACCCCGGCCCAAGCATATGGGCTGATTATACTCACCCCTGTACCCGAATCATCTCAGGGCTGAGATCACGCCAGAAATTGGCAGGATTGTGCTTCACCACCATTGGCGGACTGTTCAGCTGTGACTCCACCCGGAGCATGGCCACGATCTTGTCTTGATCATACTTCAGGACGTGGACCAAATCGTGCAAGTGTTTTTCCTGACTCATCGGAATCCGCTTGGCGGACCCGTCTTTCATCACGAACACGTGGGCCAAGGTATCCGACTTGCGGACCCTATGCCCGTCACACACCACATCAACCGCTTCCAGATTCATTTTCATTAGCTTCCCCTTTTTTCCATTCTATCCAACCCCAAACACAAGTGACGTTGAATATTGCATATGTCAATGCGCCCTGATAGATTCCCGCCGCCCAACAGATGTACAACCAAGCTGCGTTGGCAACGAACCAAAACAAAAAACACCACCTGCTCTTTTTGATATTCAAGATGACCCCGACCATCGTGATGGCAAACGTCGCCCACCTGAATAGCTCAGAATTTGCCATGTCATCCATGCTCATTTCCCTGCATTCTATTTTGCATGTATGAATTCAACCTTTTCAACCCCTTATGCATTAGCAACTGCACTCATTTTTTACGCATTTTTGCCTGCAAAATGAATGCACAAATCACAGTCACTTGATCATGGAATGTCCGCCGCTTTTGACCACCGTCAGGCTGTGATCAAACAACTCCACAATATCCGGGTCATGCGACACCACATAGATGGTTTCACGCATCCCTTTGATTTGCCCTAACAAGTCCAGCACCCGGCTTTTTCCTACACGGTCCAGGCCATCCAGAACCTCATCCAAAAGCATGATATTGAAGCTGGTGAATTCCCGGCCCGCCAAGATGTCCATAAGTGCCAAACCAATGCTGAGTGATATCCGCCTCAATTGCCCGCCGGAAGGAATGACATCTGCCACGCCGTCCACATTGTATTCAATGCTGATTTTGTCCCGCTTGTCGCCGCTCTTCAACTCCGATTGTGTGGACATTTCCACCAGTATTGACCCATCAGACAATATGGACAAGTATTTATTCGACAAGCTGTTCACGGTCGGCATCACCACATCCAGAATATAACTGGGCAGACCTTGATTGCCAAATCCCTTCACCCAGAAGTCATAATGCTCAGCTTCAGACTCAGCGTCAACCATCAACGCCCCGGCCTTGTGCTGCTGTCTCGTCAACTTGGCCAACTTGGACTTTGCTGCCGCAAGCATGTCGGTGAACTCGTTGGTCTCAGCTTCAACCGCCCGGATGTCTCGCACCTTCCCCTCAACCAACTTTTCATCCTGTTTAATCCGATCCAAGGCCTGTTTAATCCCGGACAACTCACGCTCCAGCCTGGGCAGGTCATCCAACATGTCCTGTATCTTCTGCTGCGACTCCCTGGCCTTGTCTCGTTTTTCAAGGGAAGCACGTGCACTTTTTTTCGCTTCCGTCGCCTCTGCCTCCATTTCCTCGATGCGCTTCTGGTGCTCCTGAACCTTCCCCTTCAACCCTTTGATGAACTTTTTTGTGTGGGTCCCATCTGATGGTGAGCCACACTCCGGGCATTCATCCCTTTCGGACACCCGCTTGATCTGCTCTTCAACATCAACAATGGCGTGCTTGCTGATTGAAATGGACGATGTCAGCCGGGCAACCTTCCCGCCCCAATCGGCAAATTCATCATCCCACTTCTGCGCCTCAACCTTGAACTCATCCCGCTTTCCTTTTTGACCCGTGATTTTGTCAATTTGCCCCTCGCAAGATTCCAACGCCTCCATATTGCTTTTCCTGTCAGGAGTGCGTGCCTTGATCCGCTCAATATCACCCCGGATAACCTGGATGCGCTCTTGGCGGTTGGACTCAAAATTGTCCACTTTCCTTTTCAATGTATCTGTGTCCACTTCCCCCATCCGAACCTGCAACAGCTGAATCTTATTTGCAAGTGGATTTATGATGTCTGCCTGCACCCTGTTACGCTCTTGCTTGGCAAACTCTTGGGCATAATCATAATCATCCAATCGCAACGCCGATTTGAGCACAGCTTTCCGGTCGGCATCGCTGGTATTGTGATCGGTGAATTTGGAGTGGTCGCCTTGGCCATACAGCACCGTGTTTCGGAAGGTCAGCATGTCCATCCCCAGCAGGTTGTTGATCCGCCCTTGGGTGTCCTTTATTGATCCGCCTGAGATGTCATCCCACTTTTTCCCGTCGCCTTGAGACAATGTGAGCTTGGTCCCCTTCCCCATAAACCTGGTCACCTTGTATTTGGTCTTATCCAGGCTGAATTCCAATGCCACCTTGGCCGATGTTATGGCCGGGTCACGGTTGACCACGTTGCTCCCCATCCCGTCCACGGTCTGCCCCCAAAGACACCAAGTCAGTGCTTTGAACAGGTTTGACTTTCCGGCCCCGTTGGAATCGGACCCGGTGCTGTCTCTGTTTTCCCCGGATATCAGAACCAAATCGTGCTTCCCGAACTGAAGCACGTTGTCCCCGCTTCCGAATGAGGCAAAGCCCTTTATGTTTATGGTGTCAAATCGCACCGCTCTGGCACGCTCTGACACTTTCATGCCTGCCTTTGTATCTCTGGATGCAATGCCACCTTCAAAACATTTCGTGCCAACCCTGATGAGCCTGACAGGGTCCATTCCGGTCCCCTTCACCACCCCGGTGTCCTCGACATATGAACGCACCAGGTCTGATGCCGTCATACCACTCTTGATTTCGATTCTGTTCTGGTCTTGCTCTTTGGTCTCAACGTCAAGCTTGTGGGCCATCACGCCGTGCTCACGCAACTCCTGTGTCAGACCGTCTTTGTCCATCTGTCTGATCTGGTCCTTGTCGCCCACGACTTTCACCCTGGTATATGCTCCACGGTGCTTGTAGTCGCCCAGGTTCATCGCCGGATTCCCCAAGTCAAGTTCAACGTCCAGAAACAATGGGCTGTTGTCCATCTGGTAGTGCTCGAAGTCAATCACGCCATTTTTGTCCACGTCCACGGTCATGTACCCACGCTTGGCGCTGTCCCCAAAAATCAACGGAAGCATGGACCCTACATACACCACGTTGTCCCCGATGGTCTGTGGCTCATGAAAATGTCCTGAAAATACAGCATCCCACTGCTTCAAATATTTCGGGTCAATCCCGTCATCGCAAATCCACTTGCCAATCTTTCCGCCGATTATGGAGTGGTGCGCCAACAGGATATTCACCCGCCCCTCTGGCTTCATCGATGTGAGCCGCTGGACGGTCTTTTCAGGGCTGGAATATGGCAAAGGATAGATGTGAACCGGAATTCCGCCGCCCCCCGTTATGTATGGAACAGAATCCCGCATCACCCGCAGATTGGGCCTCCAAAGCAGCTTGAGGATGTCCACGGAATAATGCCAGCCCGCTGAATCAAAGGCATCATGATTCCCCGGAAGGATGTGGAAAATGATGTGTGCGTACTTGGCAGACATTTCGGCCAGCTTCCCCAGAACGTACTTCATGGTGACCAAATCCACATTTTTCCTGTCAAATAAATCGCCCAGGAAAAAAATGTTTTCAACCCCCAATGTGTCGGCCACCACATACATATCTTCCAACAAGCTCACAGCAACGTCCAGCCGGTCCGTCAGCCCGTCCGGGTTGATCGGCTGTGCCATTTGAAGTTGATTGCTTGCGTGCAAATCTGAACAAAGTATAAATTTCATCACATCACCGCCCTTTGATTATTCACAAATACCATCTTGTCCATCTCACCGGCTCTCACAGCCTTGAGCATGTCAATGGACCCCTTCAGGACCGCTGTGGTTTGCTCCGCCAACTGTGCCACGGTGGACCCTTTCGGAATCGGCCCAGACATCACATAATTCACAGCCGCTATTATCATGGGCCTGAATGCTTCTTCAGGGTGGGTGGACCTAACCACCCCAATGACTGATAGCTTGGTCCGCTCCATGTTACTTTGAAGTTGCCCGCTGCTTAATTTTTGCAAGCATGGCTGCGTGCAGCTTTGGATTTTCCTCGCACCACGCCCTGAATCCTTTTTCACCATTCCACTTCCCTTTTTCGCCCATGCTGAACCAGCTGCCGCTCTGTTGGATCATCCCGACCTTTTTGCCCAAATCCAAAGTGGCCTTGACATCATCCGTCCCCTTCCCGTACAAAATCTGAAGCTCAACACGGGCAAACGGTGGCGCCACCTGGTTCTTGGCAATGTACGCTCCGATCTTGTTGCCGATGACTTTGGCATCAGCAGCTTCGCTTTCCTTGATCATCCCTTTTTTGTAAACCTCGATGATGGTGCTGGCATAAAATTTGGGAGCATTCCCGCACGCCGTCACCCGGTCATCTCCGAACTGGACATTCATTTTCTGCCTGACCTGGCTGATAAACAAAAGAACAGTGTTGGACACGGCCACCAACGGAATGATCTTTTTCAGGGTCTGGCTCATCACGCCCGCCCCCGGCGCATAATGCTTCTGCTCATAATCCCCCTCAAGTTCAGCCTTGGTGGAAGATGCGTTCAAGGAATCAAACACGATGAGCAACGGAACATCTTTGGTCTTTTGGTGTATCTTCACAGCTGTTTCAATTACAGCCATGCATTTTTCCATATATGGCGGTTGCGATATGATGACCCGGTCGGTGTCCACTCCCAACTTTTTCGCATATGCCAAGTCCAATTTGTGCTCCATGTCCATGTACAGGACTGCGCCGCCTTTCCTTTGCGCTTCAGCCGCCAGCTGGAGTGCTATGGTGGTCTTGCCGCCCGCTTCCGGCCCATAGATCATTGTCAATCGACCATATGGGACTCCCCAGACGCCAATGGCGTGGTCCAGCACGGGGTTGCCCGTTGATAGGACACCCCGCAGCTGGACCGATGGGCCACCGGCCCCGATGAGTTGAGCAGTTTCCTTTCCGTGATCCTTGATGATCCCTTCCAAGAGTGCTTCAACAGCACCGGTGTTATTGGCGTCACCGTTTTGTTTTTGCCTGGTGACCATTATTCCTTGGACCTTGAGGCCAATTCCTTTTCAAGCTCATCAAGCTCAGGGTCAACATCATCCGCTTCCGCAGCTTTCTGTCGCTTGGGTTTGACCTCTTTTTTGGGTTTGGCAGCTTCCGATCCGCCGCCGCACTTCACCTTGCAGGCATCGACCACGCTGCATTTTTCGCACTCGTCAGACCCGGACTCATACATCAGCCCATAGCACTCCGGGTTGCCGTCGCCGGTATCAGCCGGTGCCGACTCTTCTGTGGCAATCCCGACCAACAACGCTTCCACCTCAGCCCTCGACACAAACGTGTTCTTGGCAGCAAAGGCGAACAGGTTGGACTCGTGATCCCACTCGGACCCCTTCATGATGAGGGCACGCTGCGGCTTGGTCGGCTTGTATGCCCGGTCCAATCCAATGTTGTACTTGGTCGTGATCCCGGTCCCCGTCCTGGTGAGTTTGACCAGCTGCGCATCGTCCATGTCGGTGATGTCGCCGTTGTCCTCGATGACCCCTGAAATGCCCTCATATACGGTCTTGCCGCATTCATAGGGCTGAAGCTTGTCAGGCTGGGCAGGGCTGTAATCATCGCCGGATTTTTTGCGTGCTTCAACTGCGATGACTTTCCACAGGTATCTGGATTGGAACCTCTTGTCCATGGCCTGATCCTTGTCGGTGGCCCACAGGCCAGGATCATCTTTGCTGGTCCCGTCCAACGCTTCGCAGACCGGGCAACCGCCGCTCACGTCCACACCCGCTTCTTTGAGTGCTCTCAACATCGCCGGGTGCTTCAGGATGTGATTCCTGGCCAAATTAAGGCAACCAGCACCTTGCTTCCCTGTCGGTCCAAGACCATAATGGACACCGACATCCAGAAAGTTGAAGCCATCGGTCAACTCGTGCTCATCCATCCCGGCCTGGGGTGGCGCCAGATACAGCCTGGTGTCCCCCTCATCCGGCACAAAGCCACGACCGCCCCCGGCCTTTTCCTGACGATATTTTTTCATCTTTCCTACATTCAAACCCATCTTGTCACCTCCATTCCTTTCCTGTTAGACTTTTTGTTTGGTTTTGACAGGTGCCTTGGTGTTAAGACCTGTGGCCCCCATCTCTTCACGCATCAATGCCCCGCTGGACTGAAGCACGCTCACCTTGGCCCGGAATCCGTTATACACAGACCAAAGTGACTCGGCATTCCCCTTGGCCTCTGATATCTTTTCAGTGAATGTTTGATATTCCGGCCTTGCCTCAACAATGGCCTTGGTTTTCCATTCTGCCAACTTGGGGTCAGCGGCCAATATTTCCTGTCTGATCTTGGCTTTCCAGCCGGTGAATTCAGCATCCAGCTTTGCTACCAAAGCATTGGCCCCCGCCGCCTGTGAGCCATAATAGCCAATTTGCACCGCCACTTTTTTCATGTCCTGGTTGAGATCGGTGATCATCAACGCTTCCGTGACATCTTGTTCTTGCCACCCGCTTGGGGTGACCACGTTCACCTTCACCTCATATTTCATCCTTTGCCACCCTTTCCTTGAGCTTTCCGTGCGCTCTGAAAATAATCGTGCGATATGGTTTGCACTGTACTTTTTCGCCGGTCATCGGGTTGAGCGCCACTCGCTGCTTGACCGACTTGATTCTGAAAGTGCCGAACCCCATCACCTTCACCTCACCGCCGTTGTCACAAATTTCGACGATGGCATCAAATACTTTATCCACATCCTGCAAGCTCAACCCGCTTTTTTCTGCCACAGCCGCCCTTGACATTTCTTATACCTCCATATGCTTATTTATTCCCCCTTTCGCCCCATTCCAATGACTTAAAAAGCCCGCCCGACATGGACCACGGCCTGTACGATATATGACTGTTTGTACTTGTCGCTTTTTTGTTTCTCAACTTGCATTATCACAATATCACCAGTGGTCAACTTATCTTGATTTGGCTCATACAAATCGTTGAAGCAGAGCAACGAACCTACTGCGCCGCCGCCCGGACCCGTCAAGGTCAGAAAAGCCATCATGCCATTCTTGGCCTCATGCCGCTTGCAATCGGTCACCATTCCATATATCAACGCCTCAGCCCCGTGTGCTGTTTTGGCCAGCCGCTTGAACGGATTTGCCTTGACCAGTTTTTCACCTTTTTCCTTCCATTCCTCCACCAGCTGATCCCTTTCAGACGGTCCCAAATGTATGGCATCCCTGGCTTCCCTTTCCCCTTCCGACACCATCAAATCAACAGCAATGCGACTGTAACGCTCCAATGGGTCCTCAAAAAAGTACATCTCATATGGATTCAGGCCTGACCGCTCTGGCTTTCCTTCCGCCGTCGCCGTCGCAATCTTGTTCTCAACATCGTCCAGATCAGCCATGAACTGTACACGCATCGTCTTGGACTTAGCAAACAACGACACCTTCATGGCCACGCACGTCCCGATTCCCTTTTCAATAATGGGCCTGAACTCATCGAACTTATCAATGTCCAGCTTAATCCTCCAATGGACATGCGTCTCATCCTGGACGTTGAAATTGCTGTACCTCTTTTTCCAACCAATCCGGTCCTTTTCCGCCTGATCCGGCTCTGTGGTGTGGAAGTCACCGACCTGGTTGAAGCGGACATCGATGATTTGCCCTCTGATGAACGCATCGCCACCATCCCAAGGCAATTGATCCAATGGGCTGAATTTGATGTGCGGACCGAACTGATCCAACAGGTCATCGTACAACTCAACCGGATGCTTGTCCATTGGAAGCGGGCACACATCTATCGACATGCGCACCAGCATCTCTGGTGTGAAATCTTCTTCACTGGCCGACTGGGCCAGCACCTTATCAACGCTGTCATATTCGTGTTTGTCGCAGTACTTCAGAAGTGTCTCGACATTCTCCAAAAAAAACTTGACGTTGGGAATCAAACCGGTGAACGCCCCGGCCTTGACTAACATCTCAACGGACCGCTTGTTCACATATGACTTTCCCACCCGCTTCCTGAAATTGCCGAATGAGGTGAACTCGCCATCCTTGTCCCGCTCCAACTCAATTTTTTCGATTCCCTTATTGGTCACCCACTTGATCTTATTCAAAGCAAATATGATCCGGCTCTTGCTATCTATCCTGAAGTGTTTGTTGCTGTGATTAATGTGGGGTTTGATAATCTCCACCCCCAGCCTTTCCGCTTCCTGTATAGTCCTGGCCGCTGTTTCTGAATCAGGCTCATGCTTGAGTAAAGCCCACATGAATTCCACAGGATAGTACACTTTGAGCCACATCTCCCAATAAGCAATGGCCGCATATGCGACTGCGTGCGATTTGTTAAAGCCATATGAACCAAAGAATACAATGGAGTCAAACAGCTTCGCCGCCTTTCCCTTTTCCATCCCGATCTTGGCCGCCCCCTCCATGAATCGGTCCTTTTCCTTGGTTATGACTTCCACGCCCGCCTTTTTGGCAATATCCTTCCTGAGTGAGTCAGCCGTTCCAGGCTCATATCCGCCGATCTGCTTAAAAATCTGAATGACCTGCTCCTGGTACACGATGACGCCATATGTCGGCCCGGTAATGGCATCATATGCTGGGTGTATTTTTTCCCACTTCGCCCCGTTTTTGCGCTCCACATACTTGGTCGCCAGACCGGACCTTGCTGTGCCCGGCCTGTTCAACGCATTCATGGCGGCCACGTCCTCAAATGAGTCAAATGTAATCGCTTCAGCCAGGTTGAACATCGATGTCGTGTCATACTGGAATATCCCAGCAAACTGTCTGTCTGTGAACGATTTGAACACCTTGTCATCGTCCATCGGCATCCCTTCCAGATCAATTTCCTTCCCGTGTCGCCGCTTAATTTCACCCAGACAGTCCCCGACCACGGACAGGTTGCGCAACCCCAAAACATCCAACTTGAGCAACCCAAAATCTGTGCACCCCCAAAAATCCACTGCTGTACAGGGTGTGACCGCCTTGTCTGTTTTCTGTACCTCCATCGGAACAATGGTGGACAGTTTCCTGGGTCCAATCACAACCCCGGCTGCGTGGACCCCTTTCTGGCGTGCCTGTCCTTCCAAAGACATCACCAGTGGCAATATTTCAGGGTGTCTGGCGTTAAACTCCTGGCACACCTTAAACTCTTTGAATGAATCCTGAACGGTCTGGCTGGCCCGCTCATCGCCGGATGACCTCTCAACAATGCTGTTGGTGACCTGCGCCACCTCATTCATGTGTATTTTATGGACCCTGGAGACATCCCTCAGACATTGCTTCCCTTTCAATGTTCCCACGGTCCCGATCAATGAAGTGTTTTCCGCCCCATACCTATCAATCAAATAATCAATGACTTCTTGGCGCCGAACGTCCTCAAAATCCATATCAATATCAGGCATGTCTATCCGGCCCGGACTCATGAACCTTTCAAACAACAATTCATGCTCCACCGGGTCAACCGATGTGATGCCCAACAAGAATGACACCAAACATCCCGCCGCCGAACCACGACCAGGACCAACTACCATTTCCTGTTTCCGCACCCACTTGTAAAGATCATGGACAATCAGGAAATATCGCTCAAACTTGCTTCCCAAAATTGCCCTCATTTCCATTGACACCCGCTCTGAATATATCCTGATGGCATCCTCATAGCTGATGTGACGATTCCTGGCCAGTCGCCTGGCACGCTCTGGCACGTTGCGCCACGCCCAGCCATCCTTACACAACTGAAATATGTATTGCTTTTCCGTCAATCCGGCTGGCACCTCAACGTCCGGCAGAATACAGGCGAACTTGTCCAGCTTTAAGTCCACATTACAACGCTCAGATAGTTGGACGGAATTGTCCATCATCTCGAACATGTCACCCTTTTCTATCCACGGGTGATATCTGCGGACTGCCCCCATCATTTCCTTGGGAGTGCGAAACCAAAAATCATGGGTGTCAAATTTGAAACGATTGGGGTCATCTAAGGTCTGTTTGAATTGAAGGCACATCAGGACTTCTTGCTGCAACCAATCATCCGGCCTGAGATAATGAACATCATTGGTCAGGATGGGCTTGAACCCGAACTGCTTGGCCATTTTCAAGATATACTGATTGGACTCATCCTGGCCATCTATTTCGTTGGGCATCACCTCGCCATACACTCGATCAGGCCCAAAAATATCCAACAACTTTTTCAGGTGCCTGGCCGCTTTCCGGTGATCGCCCTCCAGGAATGGCTTGCTGAGTATTCCGCCAACGCACGCCGTCCCGACCATTATGCCCTCTTGATGCTTTTCCAAAACTTCCCAATCAACTCTGGGCCTATTGCGATACAAGCCAGTGAGCCAACCTTCCGATGTCAGCTGGAATAGATTGCTCAATCCTGTTTCGTTCATGGCCCAAGCGCACAAATGCCATGTCTCGCTGATTCCCAATTCCCTTTCCCTGTCCTTCACCCACTTGCGCCGCTGCCCTGAAGGAATGTCTTGCGCCAACGCTTTTTCCTCTTCAGGCAACGCTGTCTTGCGCCGGTCGCCGGTGACATACAGTTCACAACCATAAACCGGCTTCACGCCCGCCCCTTTGGCTGCCTTGTGGAACCTGTAAACACCACGCATTGATCCGTGGTCGGTCATCGCCACCCTTTCGTGACCAGCTTCTTTGGCCCGCTCCATAAGATCGGTGACCCGGCCCACACCGTCTAACAGGCTGAACTCGGTGTGTAGGTGGGCATGGAAGTGATATGGCATTTTTTACCTCTCATCATTGGGCAATCTCGGAAAGTATTTCAAAACGTCCTTGAACGCTTTCAGACTATGGCCAAACAACTTAACTGATTGCCCCAGTTTCTGGGCTGCTTGGACGTCAAATGGGGTGAACAACGCATCCCTGATTTCAGTGTCCGTGAACCCATTTTCTGCATGTTTGTTTATATGGAATCCGATGACCTCTTTCAACTCAGCTGGATACGCACCATGAAGAATGTATATCAAATAGTTGATCCCCTCAGCCGTCCTGGCCAGGCGTGATACCAGCTTCCCCTTGTGCGGACCGAACTTCAACCTGGCATCCGGCAGACCGCCATCGTGCGGCAGAATAACTGTGTGCTGGTCGTGAAGATCAGCCTCAACCTGCGTTGCTTCCTGTTCCGCTTCCGTCTCAATCGTGGGCGCAATTCCATCCTGGGAATTCCCGCCCCTTTGAAACATTTCCCTGATTTTGTCTTTTGTGCTCATCAATGAACCTCTTGGCAACCTCCAAAGTCACTGTTGGCCCATACCCGCTGGTGTCAATGCTCAACTTTGGAATTCGATTAACCATGCCACATGTCCGATCTAATTGGGTGGCCACATGCCACCAATCTTTTTCATCCTCCAACGGGAATTTTTCATGCTTGCAACGCTTCTTTGAATCCTCATAGCAACAGCCCAAATACAAGTACACGACCGGACCGCCGCCCTGCAAAAGACTTTCCTGCCAAACATCCATCCACGACTTTATCCGTGGATCATTTTCATCAAATTCACCGTACAACGAACCATAAGCAATCGCTGAGGGCAAGGACCGATCCAAAATCACATTCCTTCCAACCTGCCCCAGCACCTCTGCCACGAGAACATCCTCAATGTAACTATTCACAGGAATGCCAATTTGGCGCATCCCTTCCACAATCTCGTTGAAATTCCGTCCGGCCCGCCGGAATGATCGGAACACAGGCCAACGTGTCCGCCTTTCCAGCTGCTCGCAAAGACTTGTCTTGCCCGATCCATTGATGCCCTCAGCAATTACTATCATGGCCGCTTCCCCCTTATTTCAGGAAGCTGTTGTGGGTGTCCAGGATTGCTTTCAGGCCATCCTGCAACTCCAACGGTGATATGTTGAGCGGTGGGGTGATCTTGATCTGTCCCTTTGGTCTGAACGTGGCGATGAGCAGACCGAACTCCCTGGCCCGCTCTGCGAACTGATAACCATCATATCCAAAGCTGTCGAACCTTGGCAAAATTCCCCAGTGGACTCCCACGCCATCGATGGTCTCAATCCAATCCTGGGCTGTGAAAAAATCCTCCATGATTTTGCTTGTGTCTCGAATGTGCTGCAGCCCGCCGTCCTCAAGCCAATCCAATAAAATCAAATTGGCCTCACAAACAAACGGACCGCCGCCGAATGTGGTGTAATGCGTCCTGGGCGCCAACGTCCCGGAACACTTGGGAGTGGCCAAACAAGCTGACATCGGATAACCCAACGCAATTCCTTTTCCCAAGGTCAAAACATCAGGTTGAATCCCAAAATATTCCCCGGCTGTGTACGTCCCGGTCCTGCCCATCCCCACCTGGACCTCATCGAATATGAGCAAGATGTCATGGGTGTCGCAGAATTCACGGACCTCTTTCAACAGCCCTTCCCGATGCAGACGAACCTCATTGTTGCCCGATATGGGCGACATGAAAATGGCAGCCACGTCACCAGGCACCAGGTCGCTCAATTCCTTGAAGAATGTGAACCCGGTTGGCATCGGTCCAAATCCTTCTTTGTGATATGGTGAATCCCTGGAATCCGTCGCCGCCAAAGACCAACCGGTGCGACCTGCAAACTGCCCCTCAATCGAAGCAATTATGCACTTGTCATTCCCTTTGTCGTGCTGATATTTGCGGGCCAGCTTGATGGCTGTCTCGTTGGCTTCCGTCCCGGAATTAGCAAAAAACACCTTGTCCATTCCCGTGACTCGGCACAACCTTTCTGCGCACTCCCATCTGGTAGGGTGCGGCAGCATGTCTGCCAGCTGGTGCGGCTTTCCGGCTTCAAGGAAATTGGTCAGCCGATTTATGACCATCTGATTGCCATACCCCAACGATATTGTCCCGACATCAGCGCACATGTCAATGAATTCATGGCCATCCTCTGTGTATAGTTTGGCCCCTTCCCCGCCACCGATCACCAATGGCAACCGATTTATGGTGGGCATCAGGTGCCCGTCCATTTGCCTTTCATCCATCATCTCACTTTCACCCCCGTCCAAGGATCACGCCCCCAATATTCACGATATTCACCCACACGCTGCTTGCCCATGGGGTTGTAATCCCGCTCCACTTCAGCCGGATCAAGACCGGCCACCAATTTGGCGTACATCGGGCAAACTGGCAAAGCATCCTCACCCGTCACACGCCTTTCATTTTCGTGCTCGAATTTGCAGCCGCCGAACTCTTCATTGCAGATGCACGGTGGCGTGGCCATTTCTGAGAATATCGGGTGAACCTTGGTGGCGCACTCTTTGATCATCCCCCGGATAACCGGCCCCCACAACCCCAGCTGAAGTATCCAACACGACCTTTTGCCCACGATATGGAGCATGCTGTTGACGTTCATCGTCCAACTGATCCGGTGCTGCGCCCCCAACGGAATCAGGTCACGGGCATCTTCCATAGGCACGCCCGCTTCCACCAGCCTGTTGTACATATCCTGAATCCTCTTCATGGTGTCGCCATATTCACGATACAGGTCAGGCCTGGTCTTGCCTAACTGGCGGATGGTGTTGGCCTTGCGATACATTCCCTGGTCTGCGAACGTCCCCATGTTCTGAATCCGCATCGACTGGCTCCAATAGCTGGAACTGACCAAATCAGGAATGAGGTCAACTCCGATGCGGTCATCATGCTTGTGCCCGACTCGGTGACGGACCGCTTGCTCACGCCAACTGACGCTCACGCCCTCCATCATGAAGTTGAAATAAATGGACTCACTGACCGGAATGTTCTGGGCCACGACCTTCCTGAACAATTCCAGCAACCCATCGTCACCCATGGGGTCATCCGGGTCACGCTTCCCGGCCTTCACTTCATCCACCGTCAACAGCGGATTTTCAGACTTGCTTGCCCACCAGATTATGTACAGTGTCTCCAGCGGGTCATTTGTGTTACTGATCAATCTCACCCTTGGTTCCATTTTGATACCTCCATTTGATTATTACAGGCCAAGCCTGTTCAAGACTTCGCCCCAGTTTGTGACCGGCTCCAAACAATCGTGCGGTGCTAAATTGTCTGAAATCGGACTCTTGAAATACAACACCTTTATTCCGTCCCCGGCCAAGTCCAACGCATGCTTTGGGTCATCCTCGATGAATCCCACGACCTTAGCAGGGTGGATGTTTTCCCAGACTGCCCCGGACTTGTCCCTGGACCACAGCACCTGATCCGGCTTGATCCCATGTTTGTCCAACCAGAAGTGGGTGTCTGTGGCAATCCTGCGCACTTTCCAATATGGCCTGGCCGTTATCACCACCAACTTGTTTCCTGCCTCTTTGATGGCTCGGAGTGCTCCAACCGCCCCGTCAATCAGCCCTGTTTCTCTGAATCGCCCCTCTTGATAAAATGCCATCACAGCCACTTCCCGATCTGCCTGGGACAACTCTTTGTATCCTTTTCCGGCCCGTCCCAAACAAAACATGTCAAATTGGGCAAAAAAATCGGCCACCACTCCATCCAGGTCAGTGACCACAACCGGTGTCGATTCCTTCAACTCCATCAATTCAGCTTGCCAACGCTGATCGACCAGGTTTGACTTCTCAAAAAATGCCATCAAGAATTGCTTGTGGGTGATCCCTATGGCCTGGGCAATCGCCATGGTGTATTTGAACACGTCTGCGCACTGGTCCAAGGCATTCCCATCGATGTCCGGGCACGCCTTCAATTGATGGTGTTTCGGTATCAATTCCCGCTTCAATTCAGTGACCTCTTCAAACAGGCCCAAAAGCAGGTCGGATAGCAGCCTGTGCCGCTCTGCTTCCGTCATGGAATCCGGGTTGATCCCTAACTTTTTTTGTTGCTCCGCTTGCCTTGCCCAAACTTTACCAAATTCCATCACACCACCTTCCGACCTTTTCTGCCACAACGTCTGTTGTTTCCCTTGAGTCCCAAGCAGCATATCTGCCAATGGGAATCACGCCTTCAGGATATTCCAGCCCCTCATCGCAACCGATGATATGACCCTTGATCCTTCCCTGTTTACTTATTCTCATTCCAATGCCAAGGACATGAATCACATCTTTGGCAACCGCTTCCGACTGGTCACTGTCGTCAACCCCATGAGGTTGTGGCACTTCAGCCCAAAACGATCTTTGTTGCAAGTTGTAGCTGATCCTGGACACCACTTTCTGCGCTGGTGTGTAAATGTAATCCGGCCCGGCCCACTTCTGATTCCCATTCCACGTCACCTCATACAAGGCAATATTCCCGTTGCGCAGATCAGGAAAGTCAAGACCGCCGATGGCGGCAAAAACGCTGGCGTGAGCCGATGTAAATAACATGTCATAATTGAAATTGCCAGATTTTGTTTTTATGGCATGCTCTGTGTGATCGACTTCCACAACCATGTCGGTACACAACCTGACCCCTTCAAGTGCTGCCTTGCTCAATTCTGATGGATTTATAACCATAGACTTGGAATGGTCTTTGCCAGGATCATTCATACACTTGGCAGTCCAGCCATCTAATGTCCCCCTGGTCTTGGCATAGTGCATCCGTTGAATCTTCTCAGCACGGTCCCGGACCCGGCCCATCATTTCTGGATATGGCAATATTTTCCCGGCCCAATATATTCCGCCGTGAATTTCCTTGAAATCAACATTGACTCCGTGATGGCACAAAGTTGCCAGGAAGTGCCTGGACCAATGAAAGTATTTCAGCCCGCCTTTGAAAAAATCGCCGGTGTCAGGACCGATGGCCGTGACCTGGTGTCCGAACCTCTTCAAAACCAATGATGCCACCTGGCCACTCACACCCGTCCCGATTATTACGCAATTCATGTGTGCTTTCCTTGCATTCTATTTTGCATGTATGAATTCAACCTTTTCAAACCCTTATGCACTAACAACTGCATTCATTTTTTGCGCATTTTTGAATGCATTCCTTACTGCAAAAACGTGTGTGTAAAAAGGGCCAGCACCCTGGTGTTGATCCTGGATGCTGGCCCTTGTCATCATTCACAGGTTGTCCAGCTTACTTTTTGCCCTTTTTCTTGGCCGCCGGTTTGGCCGCCGGTTTGGCCGCCGGTTTGGCCGCCGGTTTGGCTTCCGCTTTGGCCGCCGGTTTGGCTTTGGCCGCCGGTTTGGCTTTGGCCGCCGGTTTGGCCGCCGCCTTTTTCACCGGTGGTGTCGGTGAATCGACCATGCTGATGTCGATGGATTTGGCCTTGACCATAGCAGCGATGTCGTTGGCCAGCTTTTCCTCATCCTTGGCCTCCAGGTCAATGACAGCGTGGGTGAACCAGCCATCCTTCCATTCCTTCTGGTTCCATGACTTCTTGGGCTGCCCGGCAACCTGAACGTCCATCTTGTCCATCCTGGTTTTGGGCCTGAAAGCGCAAATGGTCCGGTCCCTTCCCTTGGGCGTTTTGAAGTACAGGCTGCAATACCCGGAAGGCAGCAAACGATCATGCAAATACAGCTGCCCCGCCTCAGCCTCATCCTTGGACGGTTTGACCTCGGTGCCCATCGAATTGGCAATGATTCCGGCCATGGCATGAATCCTGGGCATCATCACTTCCATCCGCTCTTGTCGCACGTTTTTCTTGGGTGGCTCAGGTTCAGCTTCCCCGGCCTCATCGCCGTCGCCGGAATCCTCGGTGGCCTCATCGCCGTCGCCGGAATCCTCGGCATCACCTTCCCCGGCCTCATCGCCGTCGCCGGAATCCTCGGTGGCCTCATCGGTGGCACCCTCTGCTGCCTCAGTTTCCTCAGTGGTGTCCTCGGTGGCATCCGATTCCTCGGTGGCATCCGTGGCATCCTCGGTGTCTTCTTCAACGCTTTCCGGCTCATCCTCGGTGGTGCCTTCCAGAATTGCCTTGCCCTTTTTCACGACCTCAGACAAATCCTGCTCGCCTACCCAATCGGGCAGCTGCGCATCAGACACGCCATCGGACAGGGCCACCGCTTTGACGGCCATGCAGTTGTCACGGAATCCGCACGGCTTTTCATCGGTCGCCGGATTGCCATCACATTCGTCACCAACCTCATGCATCCCTGCGCAAGCTGGCACTTTTTTCTCATCACTCATCTTGTCACCTCCATAGTTTTTTTTCGGTCTGTTGTTCCTGTTACACTTGTTTTTTGTGTTCCTGTACCCTTATTTGTTAAGCTGGATCACATCGTTGACCACCCCCCTGATTTTTATCAAAGACCAATTCACCTGATTCACAGTTAGCCCAAGCAAATTGGCTATTTCGACATTGCTGGTAAAATCCGGGTCAGGCGGTGTCACCTTGGCCATGAACACTTTACCTTCCCAGCCCCCAAGCCTGTAAAGCACTTGCAATCTGAGCAGGGCTGTGATTTGATCTTCTTTGCTCCACTCATATGCCTGATCCGGGTTTGGCGTGGCATTCTCAATATACTCGCACAACACAGGGTCATCCAACATAGAACAATATGAACCTCTTGACCCCCTGACGTCACTTGTGGTGTCCGCCTTTTCAAGAATCACCTGCTCATTGTATGATGGAAGCTGCGGCCACGCCTTGTATTCCCACTCGCCGCTTTCATCATTTTGAAGCCATCCGTGTAACATCCGCTTTTGGGCCATTTCCTTCCCCAGCACTCCCTGGAGATGTCTCCAAATCACATTCCACGTGTACGTGGACACCTGGGACTTTTCCGCATCATACCTGCTGAGCGACTTCCATGCCGCAATCAGTCCCTCTTGTACCAAATCTTCAAAACCCAATATGGCTCCGACTCCACGATGATTCCATGCGTGTTTCCTTGCGCCCCGTCTTATGACCCTGTAATGCTCTTCAAACAACGCATCTGCTTCCACTTTTGCCATATTCATTTCCTCCATTTGATTATTTGTTATTTTGGTGGCCGCTGGCGTAATTGTCGGCAGCTTCCCGTATTTTTGCAAACATGGAATCTGTTATGGTCGGCCAGTGCTTCCCGGCCGCAACTCTCAAACTTCCGATGTCAACAAACTCGCCACGCTTCTGGGCCATTTGGCATTCCTTTACCATCTCCCCAAACACCTTAGATGGTCGGTGCGCTTGGCAAGCAAAATAGAATTCGCACAACCCAGAATCGCACCCCGGACCGCCGCCCACGTCAGATGCTTCCTGTGAGAACTCGCCAAAACACTTTGGCTTCATGTCTTGATCCTTGACGTGTTCCGCCCACCCCAAAGCAGCCTGGAACACCTTGGTGATGTCTGGTGAATCCTTGAACATATCCGCCTTGTCCACCAGCCACATTAGATAGTCAGGCCGGTGAAGGGCCAACCACTTCACGGTCGCAAATTGATGCTTCCCAAACTTGAATTCCATGTCGTGAATCGACACCGTTTGGGCCTGGACATTCACATCAGTTTTTCCACCTTCCCGGAATTTGAATTTGCGCTTCCACCTGACCAATGTCGTCTGGGCGACAACACCGATGATTACACCGGTCAAAACTGCCATCGTGGCAGACATGGTCCCCTCAAATATTCCTTCCCGGACCTTTCCGCCCGCTTCTTGCTGTTGTAGCATTTTCCTGATGTCATCTATTGAAGGCATATCAATTCCCCCTCTGGAATTTGGTCCTCACATCTTCTAAGCTGCCAGTGACCATTTTGTCCTCAACAACCTTTTCCAGTGCTCCAACACCCCAACCAACAGCCCCGTCCTTTTCCCAGGCCTGTTGAAATGAAACAACCATGTCCCGGTGCCACCCAATTCCATGCTCGCCGTTGGGCCTGATCTTCATGAATAACTCGGTGGCCCTCTGAACGTCAGACCCTTCCCCGATGGCGTGTATTTGCCACTCCCAATCCGGGTGATTCTTGAATACCCAATCCTGCCAAGCACGCACATCGTCTTTTGCCTCTTTCAGCCCGCAACCGTACATTTGCTTGTAAATCTTGATTGCCACAATCGTTTGTTTTCTAAGTGCTTCAAACTTCCAACCTGTAGCATCCGCCAGCCTTGTTATCTTGTCTGCTTCTTGAAACATTTCCTTGTCCCCTCTTGTGTGTTTCTTTATTAGGCCATGAGGTATTTTATGATCATCTTGAAAAGCTTGGCCGGAAGATCACCCACGCTGTTGACCACGTCCCAGTCAGGGTAAAAATTCCGCACGTGATCGGTCTGAATTCCCAGCCCATAAACCTCGATGCCCGCATCAGATATTTCCTTGACCACGTCCCTGGTGGCCTGATACTGCTTGTAATTGTCCCCAATGCTGACGTTGGGCTTTCCGTCGCTGAGGACTATCATGATCTTGCGGTGCTGGGGTTGAGCCGCCAGCCGCTTTGCCGTGTGCATGATCGCTTCTGAATCAACGTTGCAGCCGTTGGTGTCCATCATCGCAATCCTGGTCTTCACAGTGGCATTGAACTTTTCCCCGAACGCCTTGTGGGTGTAGTGGGTGATCCCAACAAATCTGTTGTAATATTTCATTTCCTCTTTGGGCTCATCCCACGCACTATATCCGGCCCGATAAGTGTGATGTCCGCAAATCTCGAAAGGAATGTTCAGGCCATTCAACGCTTCCGCAATCGCTATCATCCCGACCTTGGCGTGTCCAATCCTGTTATCACGACCGCTCATGGACCCGCTCTGGTCAACCAGGATGCTCACGGCCACGTCCAACTTCTGTCCTGGCATCGTCTTGGTGAACACTCTTTTGTTTCCGGTCTTGGTGCTGTAAAGTGTGGAAGGATCAATTTGACCATTTTCCTGGTCGCCCACCCGGACCGCCTGAGCCTTGACCTTGAGCAGCGTGGTGAGTCTGGCCTTGAGTGCTCCGGTGGCCTTTCCCGCTTCCGTTTTGAGTCTGCTGTAGTGGTCCAGGGCTGCGCTGTCTGATGAGGTGTGGGTGCGAACGTCCCACTTGTCCCGGTCCAAAACCTTGGGTGAGGGGATGTGATCGTTGCTGCGCTTGGCCAACTCCATCGCCTTGGTCTTCAGTTCATCTTTGATCTTCTGCTTGAGATCGGTCTCAGTGGGCTTGGGCTGCTCTTTTTCCGCTTGCTCCAAGATGTCCAGTGCTTCCTGAGTGGCCTGGGGCATCCCATTCCCGCTGGCACCGCTCTCATCGCTGTTGGGATTTGAGGTGAAATCTTCATCGGTCCCCTTCCCCTTGCCGCTTCCGTCCTGGTCGCCGCCCATATCATCGCCATCGTGCTCTGCGGACAATCCGGCATCAACACCCTGGTCGCCGTCCTGCTCCTGCTCGGTGTCCTGCTCGGTGTCCTGGTCGCCGTCCTGGTCGCCGTCCTGGTCCTGGTCGCCGTCCTGGTCCGCTTCCCCTTTGCCGTCCTGGTCCTGGTCGCCGTCCTGGTCCTGGTCGCCGTCCTGGTCCTGGTCGCCGTCCTGGCCTTGTTCGTCTTGCTCGGTGTTTCCCTGTTCCTTGTCGCCCTGCTCCTGGTCGCCGCTTCCCTGATTCTGCCCCAACTCATCCTTGGCATCACTCAGTCTGCCCAAGATGTCAGTGACCAGCTGGTCAACGTCCGCCGGTGCCTCAACGGTTTTGGCCCGCTCTATTTCCGGCTGAATTTTGTCCAAGATCAGGTTGTATGACTCAGGAAGCCAGGAAGTGGATCTGCCGGTGGCCCGGAAGGAAAGCCCAATGGCGATGATGTAGTTGGGGTTGGCCTGTCCTGGATTGGCGCTTAATTCTTTGACCAAATCGCTGGTGAGCCTATCATTCATGGTGTCCAGGTTGGTGGCCACTCCCGGATAACGTGCGCTGAGGCTGCGCTCTATTCTGGTGTCCTCGATGGCGTTGAAAAACACTTTGTATTTGGGGGTGGCCGCTCTCATGTAGTCTAATGGGGTGCGCTGTCCCTGGGCTTTCCAAATTTCCTCTTGCTCGATGTGGCCCCACTCGTGATCCAACAGACCTTCCATGACCGCCTGATCCGCCCCTTTGAACTTGTCTGCGTTGGCAGGAAGGTAGATGGTGGCCCCGTCAGTGGCGCAATTCAGCGTCTGGGTGTTGACGTGGACCGTGGCCCGCTTGCTGAACGTCCGGGCGATTTTTTCCCACTTGCTTTCCATGGTTCTTTTTGCTTTCATTTTCGTGTCCCCTTTTGTGTTTTTTCCGGCCATGTTTAATATCATAGCTGATCTTGAATGAAAAGGCAAGAAAAAAAACACCCAAGGTCCAAACTTTTTTTACAATATCCATAAATCCAACAAGTTACAAGACAACTTTTTTTTGGTGTAGCCCGGTCTTTTAATAGGCCAAAACGTCGAAAGGACCAAAAACCACTTAACTTGTTGATTTTACTTAACATTTTCAATTCCCCATAAAATCAAGGACTTAGGGTGCTTTAGCACCCCATGATCCTCTGGATAACTCCATCCACGAACATCGCATCATCCTTGGACATCCGGTCCAAGATGGTGATCCTGGCGGCCAGGCGGATGTTGTTCAGCTTGATAGCTTTCCCGGCCCACTCGATCAGTCTGCGGGTTGAGCAGGTGCAATAACACTGCTCTTGTTCAAATGCTCCCCGAATGGCCTGGGCAACTTCAACCATCTTCTGGGCCATGCTATGATCGGCCCCGGTCTTGGACTTGACAATTTTGATCTCAATGGACTTTTCAACATAATCGGCCTTGAGGACCACTCCGAACCTGTCCAGATATGCTTCATTGAGGACGTTGGTGCCGGTGTACAGGCCGGTGTCGTCGCCCCTTCCGATGGTGTTTGCGGTGGCCACAACCCGGAAATTGGGGTGTGGTTCTATGACTTCACCGTTGTTCCCGGTGAGAGTGAGCTTGCCGCCACGCTCCAGGACCGCCTGAAGGACAAAAAGGATATGGGGTTGAGCAGCGTCCATCTCGTCAAGCAACAGCCAATATCCTTTGCGCATCGCTTCCGGCAGCACGCCATCCTTCCAGACCACAACGCTGTTTCCATTCTCATCCACGTCCAACACTTTTTCGCCGGTGAAATCAGCTGCCCGGATGTCGCCGTTGAGATTGACTCTGCGGACCGGCTGGTTGAGAATGCTGGCCAACTCCAGGAAAGCAGCCGACTTGCCGCAGCCCGTGGGTCCATGAACCAGCGTGTTGTCGCCCTCTTCAATTCCAACCGCCAAGACCGTGAAAACATCCATGTCAAGCTGATAATTTTCATCGTGGTCCGGGATGTATTTTTTGTCCGCTTCTGTTACATCCTTTCTGACGTACAGGCTGGCCGGTCCGATCTGAAGTGGTGCGTCTGGGTTGAATCCGTTGTGATCGCCGTTGGCGCCGTCCTGAACTTCTGGCTGCTGAATAAGGTCGGTGGCGACCTTGGTGCGCTTGACACCCTTTTGGGCCTGGCTGACCCGCTGGCTTGCGTATTCTGATATGGTTGGTTCACCCGGATGCCTGAGGTTGTACTCGGCAACGTCGATTCCGTGGGCTGATTTAAGATGTACGCTGAGTTGGTGGTAATAACGTCCGCACTCTTTGCACTCAATTTTCACATTACCATTCTTGTCGATTTGTTTGAAGCTCATTTCGCTTCCCACTTTTGATTTGTATTTGGTTTTTTCGACCATGTATACAAGTATAGCTGATCTTGAATGGAAAGGCAAGAAAAAAATCGCCCAAGGACCAAACTTTTTTTACAAGATCCATAAAAACAATCATTTACTGGGCAACTTTTTTTTGGTGTAGACCGGCTTTTCAAAAAGGCAAAAGGTAAAAAGGGCCAAAATTGGCTTCCGGTGTGGATAGGTAGTGGGGTTTGTTTTTTGTGTCTAAACAGAATATTGCCGAATGGCTTGAAATTAAATACTTTTTTGTGAAAATTTGGTGTCATTATCACCGATTCCTTTTGATTATTGTCGGCCCGATTATGCGGACCAATTTTACATTATAACCTAAAATCAGCGACAAGGCAAGGAAAAAATTACACCTCACAATGAAGTGTGGAAGGAATGTGGCCTGATGCTACAAATTTTTTAAGGTGTCGGTGATATAATCCAACTCAGCCGTCGCCGCCGGACGTGATTTCAACATGCATGCCTGTGCCTCTTTGCGACTCAAATCAGCCGGGTCACGGCCAGCCGGAAGCTCAATCAACTCAATCTCGAATAACGCCCCCAATGCTTTCGACACCTCCAACGATTTTTTATATGCGTCATCGTCCAACATGATCCTGACCTTTTCAATCCTGCTATCCAGAAGCAATGCCAATTGCCCGTCGCCCAAGGACTTCCCAAACAGCGCAATGGCATCAATTCCTGCCTGCCACAACTTCATAACGTCAAATGCGCCCTCGACCAAGGTGATCATATCACTCTCACGACAATGGTCATAATTGAATAGCAAGTGGCTGAAGGACGCATCCGGTGGATTGAGATATTTTTTGTTAGATGTCCCGGTGACATCTCTGGCAATAAAAGATCGGACCCCAGCGCAATGTACAGGTACAATCACACGCCCACCATAGCGTCCACCCTGGCACAACCCTAGTTTGAACCTCATCGCCGTCTTGACTTCAATTCCCCGGTCTTTGAGATAGATTGGCATGGCCGCCTTCATGGTCCGCTTATTGAATATGGGCTTGTATTGTTTCGGAAGGTCATGGCTGATAATCTCAGGATCAGGAATCACTCGGACCGCTGCGGTGTCAATCGCCCGTTTCAGGGCATCCAGGTCAGTGTCGGTCCCAAAAATCCTGACCCGCTCCCTGACAATGCGCATCGCCGTCGCCCGGTCGCACGCCTCCACAGCCATAATGAATTGTAGCCCGTTGCACCCCCAATCGCACTTCCAGCACTTCCCCCTCTGCTTGGCCACGCTGAAATCAAAGTGCTCCTGGTCCCCGCAATTGGGGCAATCCACGTTGAATTCCTTGTCGCTGGACATGTGCTTTCGATTGTTGACCGGGATGTTCCGCTCAATGTAATCTTCAAAGTCAAATCGAATTCTCAACGCCATGTCCTCGCATGTATTTCGCCGCACATGTTGGCACGTTGTAAAATCCCATTACCTAACACACGCTGCATACGTCGATGCATGCAAATTTCCGCTGTTTCTGTCTGCAAAAACGTATGCATGTTTTGAGCATTTACCCGTGCATGTTGGCATGTCATATTTTCTTTTCCTCTTGCTTTTGGAATTTGGATTTTTCCAACTCGTCAATCTCGATGAAAGTGCAAGTGGAATATCTGGCCTGCATCTTGAGCCACGTCCTGGGCACTTCGCCGTCCCTGTTCTTGGCCAGGACCATCGCCAACTCTGGGTATGGGGTGATGTCCCGCATTTGAAGTGTACAACCCATGGTCACGGCTACATCTGATATCCTGGCCTTGTCATATGATTCCGCCACAGATTCCGCATACCAAATGATTTTGTTCTTGTATTCCTTGGGTGCGTGCGTGCTCGACCAAACACCACAATCGCACTCTTCAGCCAGCCCCTTCATATCCCAATAGGCCATCGTGTGCGTGACCCTGTAATTTTCCGCCCGCCGGGTTGGGACAAGATGGTCACCACTATCAACCACCACCAGGTCAGTCGGAATTCCGACCGCCAACCGATCTTTTATCATCCCCCGGATAATGTTCACATCACACTTTTGGACAGGGACACTGGCCACGTGTAGCTTGTCCTTGAGAATCCTCTTTGGCATCCTCTGTATCCGGTCCTTTGACCGCTCTATTCTGATCAACTCACCACGGTCAAAATCGTGTGTTTTGAACTTGCGTGAATCTATCTGCGTGAGCTTGGCATCCAGCTTTGATTCGATCTGATCACGCCTCATCTCCAATGCCACATACAACACGTGGCTTCCCCGGACCGCCGCCCCATATGCAAATTGCACCAACATCGATGATTTACCAATGCTGGTCACTCCAATCAAAATTCCAAGTTCACCCGGTGCCAATCCGCCGTCCAGGTGGTTGTCCAGGTATCTGACTGATGATGGAACACGACTGGTGACCCCGGCCTTGGCTTGTGCCCGCCTGATTGCCTGCCTTTCGTCCAACCGGCTGAACCAATCCTCACGATTGGCCTCAGCTGCGGCCTGGAGTGCCGCCCCTTCCCTGTACGTGTTCCAAGCATCTTCAACCTTCCCCTGCTTCAACAATTCTGCGGCATCGCTCATCGCCGTCTTCATGTGTTGGTGCTTAATGAATCTGTTCAACTCCTCCATCGATGTGTTAGCCATATTCTGCGTTGAGTCGAACAGCTCAATATTTGTATCCATATACGGTTGTGACTTGGACCGCTCTGGGAATTCCGCCTTGATTAGCCTGATTGCTTTTTTCCTGGGCATCAACTCATGGTGCGTCACATACTGCGACACGATTTGCTTCCAAATCCAATCCAACTGCTTGTTGCTGAATTGGTATTCCTTCAGGGCTGCGACCGCCCTTTGCAAATATCGGATGTCCTTCAAACTTGTGGCAATAATCTGCTTCTCATATTCAACATCTATCTGCTGGGCCATTATTCCCCCTCCAACATTGTCGCCCAGGTGGATTGCGTCTTGGGCCTGAAACCTTCCGACATGAACGTCAAATGCTTCACCCTCTGCGTCAGGAGTGAGGCCAATGGCTTTCCATACTTTTCTTGAACTCCGGCAATGTCCATCTGGCTTATACACACAAAAGGCAGCCCGTTGGCTATTCTGGCCCGGAGCAATGTGTCCAGCTGGCTCCTAACATGGCCGCCGTCCTTGCCGGATTCCTTGCCCATCTCGTCAATTATCAGCACATCAATTTGCTCGATGTATTCCAACTCCAAGATGGCATCTTTTTTAGCTTCCCCGCCGGACGTGACGACCTCCAGCCACCACCCGGATAGATTTTCAAGCACAACATAAAATGAACTCATGCCTTGCTCGATGGCCGACACAGCCACGTAACACCCCGCCGTTGTTTTACCTGCGTCAACATTTCCAGACAGGAACATGTTCAAGCCGTTGTCTCTGGCACGATCCAGGTGATTCACATACCTCTGGACAGCGTTGACGCTCATCTTGTTTCTCGTGCCAGAAAAATCAAATTTCAACACATCCCAATATTCATAAGGAATCCCGGCCCGGATCATCTGGTGAATCCTGTTCCATTTCTTCACGCAGTCACATTCGCTTCCCTTGGGCGTGGCCTCTTTGAGATCACCAACGATCACCCCGGACCCGCCACAAATATGGCACCCTCCAACCATCTTGGCTCGGATGGCATATGACTTCGCATCTAATTTGTCAAAAATCATTCCTGATCCCGCCGTCCAAAATGGATAACTTCATGCCCGCCCTTCCCGTCAGGCACAACCAACCCGGCTGGGGTGGACGGATAACGCTTGGCCAGCTTTTCCGCTTCCCGCTCTTTCATCCGGTCATACACAATTGATATCGGCCAAATGAGGACCACGATCACGATCACGATCACTTTTGATGCCATGCTGGTCCGGTCCCAACCGTCACTTTTGCGCATGTAATTAACACCCACGATTCCGAACCTAACACCCACAAGAAAATATCCCAAAATCAACCAAGCATACCATGCCATTTTTACACACCTCCAAATTGCATCGATGAATTCAAACTTTTCAGTCACTTATGCATACGCAACTGCACTCATTTTTTGTCCATTTTTGAATGTGATAACGTATGCACAATCACATGTCCGGGCAACCATGTGCCATGGCATGTTTGACCGCAGCTTCAAGGTCAGGCTCGCAATCCGCCTCAATCCCGATCTTGCGCTGTCTTGCTATTGACTCCACAAACTTGATCTGGTCCCCGTCCAGGTCAAATCCGCCCTTTTTCAAAATGTCAGGCAATGCCGGATTTTTCAGGCCGGTCCTGAAGGCATCGCCAACTTTCGATGACCCATCGCCCTTCCCTCTTTTCCTGAGTTGAAATTTCTGAATGTTCCCTTCCCGCAACAACCAATCCACTGGCGGAAATTCAACAGGCGACTTGTCCCAATCCTGCAAATTGTTATAGGTCCAGGTGATGTACTCAACGAACTTGATATCATACTCATTACAGATCACGTACAACTGGGCAAATTGCTTGTAGGATTTTTCCCCCACAAAGAATTTTTTGCCACCCAACAACATTTCCCTGGCCTTTTTGTAAATGTTGGCATACATGCTTCCGACTTGTTTTTCAGCACTGGTCCTGATTCCTTTGTCCGTTGACTTCAGCCGGACCAACCATGGTGTTTTCAAATCCAGCTTCTTTGGCTTTCCCGCCGTCTTGGGTTTTTCAGGCACGACCTCCAGCGGATCATGAAGCACTTTTGATCTTGTTGGAATGCGCTGCCCTTCCCCTGCTTTAGCTGGGGAAGGTATTATGTCTTCAGAAGATTTTGTTTTAATATTAATACTTACGGCACCACTTTTTTGTGTCGTAACTGGTTGTTTTTTATGAGGTTTGGGTGGGTCCATTGGCATTTTTTGTGGTTCTTTCACTCTTTTAACTGGTTGTTTTTCAATAGGTTTTTTGTCACCACTCCCGCTCTTTATGTGGTCGCCTTTGGAATCTTTAATTTTTGCGTATGCCAATGTGGTGGTCGGCTGGAATCCTGATTGGGATAGATCGGCCCCGCTTTTGGTGTCCTTGAACACCCCTTTTTCAGTCATGGATTTGACTATCTTGAGCGCATCGGCTTTTGTGGCACCTGTAAGATATTTTGACGCCTCCATGAGTGTAGCTTCCCCGTTGGACTTAATCTTACACAACACCATTAATAACTGGAACTCATGTGGGTCCAGAACCTCCAGCAACCTTGGCGTGTCTTTGGCCAACACATCCATGTTGAAATTGGATAGATCAAATTGTATTCCGGCCATCCTTATAATCCCCCCTTGATGGCCGTCGCCGGATCAAACTTGGTGTAATCCTTAACCACACCCACCCTGAACGCCTTTTCTGCTCTGTAGGTCTTCAGGCGGGCAGCAGCTTGCTTGGCCATGTATCGGTTGTGGAAGTCAGCAAATTCAATCACAAGTGCTCCGGCTTTCCCCGGACACGGCGTCAGATTCCTCAAACGCTGTAGAGTGGATATGTCATCCGTGCCCCCTTCAGCGTTGATGACCACTTCGCACTCCGGTATGTCAACCGCTTCCCCGAACACAGTGCCAACCATTATCATGGTCTCACCGGCCCGGAATCGTGAAATGATCTGTTGTCTATTCTTTGAGCTGACACTTCCATATATCATCTCGCACTTCATGTGCTTCGCCAACGTCTTCATGTGTTTGACTTGCGTCGTTTGTACCAACGTCCTCAGCCCGGACTCAGCGCACTTTTGCGCTATTCTGATCACAGCTGAATTCCTGGCCTTATTCTCAACCACGGCTTTTTTGTACACGCCCGTCGCCCACTTCCCTTTGATTTGCTCCGCTCCAGCGTCCACAAAGAATATATGTGGACGGACCAAGTGACCGGCCAACATCAGGTCATCCATGAAAATCTCATATCCAATTGGACCCGTCGCCGCCCTGAGCCATATGGCCCCTTTGCTGTTTTCTTTTTCTGGGTTTACATCCACAGTCGCTGACAGGCCAATTTTGTAGTATGATTCAAATCCACTAACTATCTGGCGCCAACGGTCCGCAGATTTCATATGGTGCACCTCATCGATGAAGGTGATGCCCATCTCGTTGGTGATTTCGCTCAACTGTTTCGGACTCATCCGCATCAACGATTGAAGTGTGGCAACGGTCACATCTCCAGGGTCACACAACCCGTCGCCAATCGCCCCTATTTTCACGCCCAACAAGACGTTTTGGAACAAGGCAACAGTTTGCTTGAATAAAAGATCGGAATTCACCAGGAATATGGATTTGGTTTTCAACTTGTGGATAGCATAGGCAGCAGTCATTGTTTTCCCGGACCGAACAGGCATTTTGATCATAGCCTTTCCAGTTTGTAAGCCACGATCACAGAACATCGCCCGGACCGCCCCCAACTGATAATCTCGCAGCTCAGGACCGCCCCATTCAATATTCAGATTCCGGCTTGGATATTGTCGCCGGTCCAGGTATTCAGGCGTGAGATTGTGCTCTTGTATCACACCTTCAAGAATGGAAAAGACACCGGCGGGCAAGGTATAACCCAGCCGCCGGTTGTGCTTGAGCAATCTAATTTTGCCATCCCACTTCCCCTCTTTGAATGCGGGCGCAAAATAATATCCGCTCACATAATAGCTCATCACGTCATCCAACTCACGTATGAAGTTGGCATCAAATCCGGTGAGAACTATATTATTGTTATTGATGAATATTTTCACATAACACTCCCTGTAGTCTTATTTGGCGGCCACCGATTAAACGGTGACTGGCCGCTATTCTTTGACAGACTTAGCAGGGAGTGATATGTCACCGTCCATGGCCATCTGGCGCATCACTTTGATTTTAGAGTGCAACTCAATTACAGAATTTGTCAACACTTCTTTGCAACTGGCGTTGTCCTTCCCTTCCGTTTCGCACTCTATTTTTTCCAGCTTATCGCCCTTGTCGTGCCCATTCCCTTTTTCCCTTTTCTTGAACAATTTCATTTGTACAATTCCTTCCACCCTTGATTTATCATTTGCTCAATTGGATGATCAGGTCAATAGTCTTTTTCAATTCATCAACAGCAGGGATGACTTGTTGGTATGCTTTCGTGCAGTCATCTTTCGCTTTTGTGTACTGGCGGAACATGTAAACAAGCCCGATTGTTTCCATGATTATCACACCAACCGCCAAGTTATTAATCAACAAATCTGATATGAATTTCCACGTGTCCAACTTATCACCCCCGCTATTCTTGGCTGATCTTTTGTCAGTCTAACTCCCCTGCCAACTTTACTGCTCCTGCCGTGACGATTATTCCCATGCCCAATCCGATCCACCTGTTGGTTTCAGGTCGGTCAATCCATCTCGGATTTGCCAGGGTGGCGGCCAACTCGTCACGCTCACGTTGGCATTCCCTGAGTTGCAAGAGCAAGGCTGTTTGGGTCTGTTCTAATTCCTGGGTGAGCATCTCATTCCTCAGCCTTTCCCGCTCCAACTCAACTTCCAATTGTAAATACTCGGTGAAGACATCTTCAGACACCAGGATTCCGCTGAAAGGTGCTGGTGTTCCTTCCATGATGGCCAGGATGCGTCCGGTGGTGATTTTGGTGCCATCGCCCTCATCCGCATGAATCCCCATGGGCATGGACGACAAAAGCAGCAGGGCTGCCACTAGAATTGCGATTTGGCTGGTAAACCGTCTCATGTTCCGTCCCCTTCCCTGTTTTTCCGCCGGTCCCGGAAAGCTTGGCCCAACTCCGCAAGTGAGTTCAGGCGTGTTTCTTCATCGTGGATTTTTTCGGCCTGGTCGATCTTTTCTTCATCCTGGTCCAGCTTATCCATCTCAGGCTTGTGTTCCGCTTCCACCTTGTCGTGGATGTCTTTCACGGCCTTTTTGGCCTTTTTCACATGATTGGTCCGTTTGGGCGGAACATTTTGTGCCGGTCCGTCAGGCTCATCGGTGGCTTCATGGTACAGGATTGCCCCGATTATGGCCGATATCACAGCCACAGGAACATATTTGTTTTTCCAACACCACGCCCCGGCCACCTGAATGCCTTCCCATATCTTCTTGAGAACCAACATCACGGTAACCATGATTCACCTCGTGCCCATTCCGGCAACCGCCGCCGCCGAAACAATCCGCCGCTCCACCTTTTCAGGTTGCTCGTCAGCCGGATAAAAGTTGATGAATCCCTTGAGTGAATGTTGGCTCATTTTACGCTTTCCCAGTTTGACCCGGTTGCCGCAGTTGCCCTCATCTGTGTTGAACTCGGTGCCATCTTCTGACACGCTGACCACAAATCCGGTGTGTCCCTTTCCGTTGGGCTTTCCGTCCTTGCCTTCATACAACATGATGAAGATGTCGCCGGGCAGTGGCGTGTAATCCTCTTTGTCCCTCCACCAGCCATTTTCTTTGGCTATTTTGTGAAGATTCCGGCAAGCCGCTTCCCTTTCCTTTTTGAATGGCTTCATCCCTGTAGCCTTGTAGATGACCCAACACACGAACATGGCGCACCAGGCAGCTTTCCAACCGCCCGTGATTTCGTCCACGCCGTCGCCGCCATTGGACCCGTCTGGAATTTCACGGGTGTTGTTGGCATGATACTCCAGGGCCAAATCCAGGATGGTGGACCGGACCACGGTGGTGCCCATCGGTATAACTGCGCTGATTCCAGATTTTTGTGGTGCTCCGTGTGGATTCATCAAGGCCCACCACGTCTTTTCACCCACTTCGCCGTCCGGCTTCAACGGCTCTTTGTTCTTGTCGATGTGGCCGCCCTGAAATTCTTGAACGGCTGCTTCAGTCAGCCCACCAAAATCGCCGTCAACCTTACAGTCAGGGCAATCATAGTACCCATTTTGCTTGAGCAAATTCTGAAGGTGTGAAACCTCTGGGCCTTGGTCGCCCAGCTTCAATGTTTGCGCCATTGCTTTATTCCCCCTTTTCACCGGGCATTTCGCTTGGGTTTGCCACCGTTTTCAATTCCACGGGTTGGGCCGGACCGCCTTCAGATGCGTGCTTTGATCCGAACAAGTTGACCAACTCGGATAACTCCTGGGCACGACCAATCAATGATTGGGCATCAGCTTTCATCTTCTTCAGCTCATTTTCGGCACGTTGGATGTTTCCGCCCGCTTCCTGGACTTGCCTCATTACAACTTCATGCTTCTCCAGGAGCAACTTGACCGTCGGGTCATCTACCTTCCCGGCCTTGATGTTGTTGACATACTCGTTGATGTCCAACACTTTCCCTGTTTCCTTCACTGTTTCTTTTCTGTCGCTCATCTTTTCACCTCCAAATTATTTTGCGATTGTTTATTTATTTGGGATTCAACCTTAAACCGTTGGCGCATAATTTGTATATTGTATCAAGTGCGCCACACCTCTCAAGACAAAGTTGGAAGCAACTTCAAAAGCTGCCGCCCCATAAATTTCAAGGCGATACAACTGGCCAATGTTGGAATGGGAAGGTATGCTGCCCCAAGATCCAAAAATCCAGGTGTTACTCGTGTAAGGGCAGTACACATTCCCGCTATCATACAGCACTGTCGAACCAGCTGACGTCCCATTTTTCAGAATCCACCTCAAATATTTGGAGCCACCAGCTGACCAATATCCATACGCATACGGCCTGAAATTTGCAAAGAATGAGGAATCAGCCTGAAGCATGATAACCGCAACATGATATGCGTTTGTAGGACTTCCGTTGGGGACTGTGACCCTGTATTGGAATGGATACCTTCCATTGGGGTCAATCACAACAGCATCATTCCCTAATTCTGAATTGACAATTTCACCATGCTTTGTGTACACGGTTGGCGGAAGTACAGATTGGTTGTCCACATAATTTTTTGTAGCCAAGTCTTGCGAATAAACCGGGTCAAGGAATCCTTGGCACTTGGTCACGCCGCCTCCATTGAGGTGCATGTTGGTGAAGTTGTAATATAGGGCCAACTGTGGCGTGTCATCGTACAACTCAAACTGATTCCCTGTGAATACAACACGTGCCCAGTTGCCACTTGGGGTGTCGTGGAATGTCATCATGGGTTGATCGCCATAAAAATCCCATTCCAACCCCGGTGCCCCGGCAACCAACGGATCAGTGAATTGTGAAGCATCAATTCCAAATCTGGCCGAACCTGATTGGAATATTCTCCACCCATTGATCCCGTTTGTAGGACTGTCCAAATATGATTCCAAGGACAGTGCACCGCCTTTGGTTCCATAAATGGCCGTGTCATACCACGTGGCGCTGATTCCTGATTCCGCCCCGCCTGGGAATCCGGTTGCGATTTGCATTGTTGAATTTCCGCTCGGTGTGCTTGTGTACCACCCATTATTCCCCAAAGTTGATCCAGTGATATGGATGAGAATTTGTCTTGAAGGGCTGTTTGGGAATGAGTCATAATAATCACTCCAATCATCCCCTGATACGATGTTGATGTTGTTGAAGACTCCTGTGGTCAAATTCACAGTCACAGGGTGAGCTTCACGATTGAAAGCAACTGCCCCAGCATCCACGATGATTTCACGCCCCAAACCGGCCCCGCCAGCATCATAGTTGAAGTCAAGCGAACCTGATGAAAGTGTTTCGTTGAGCATTCCGATCAAGGTGGTGGCCGAACCATTGTATGTATTGTCCACTGCCGCCGGTCCTGAAAGTGGAAGCGGACTTGGACCAACCAAATTGAAATCGTCAAACGATAATGCGCCACTAAGGGCACTTAATGTCCCCCCGCCTGCACCATCCATGTAGATGTTGTCACTTGTCGTGATACGGTCGCTGGCCGTGATGCGCCTGGACACCTGCAAATCCGCTTCGCCCGCCCCTGCGTTGCCAAACCTCCAAGTCACATTCCCTGCGTTATCGCCCTGAAAATCGAATATTGTGGCTGATGTTCTCGACATGGTGAATATGTCAGGCGAAAATGTACCAAATTGTAATCCTTCGCCGCCATCAGCAATCTCCAGCCCACCGGTCATTCTCAAAATGTCGCCTGTGATGATCAAACGACCTATTCCTGGATTCTTTTGGAATTGATAATACACATCGTTGGCACCGTTCGTTGTGTGGCTGAAAACCGCATTGGTTACCCCAGCTGACATTTCAAGCTTTTCCCCGCTTCCAAACAAATCATGTATCCTGAACAAACCGTTGTACAGAGACAAGCCACCGTCGATTCCGCCGGTGACCGTGACCCGGTCCGCTGCGTCATCCCCCAGATATGAATTGCCGGCCACATATAAGTCTTGTCCAACGTGAACATCCTTGTCAAAATCAGCCCGGAGCACGTGGCCATAGAATCGGTCCACGGTGTTGTCATCGCCCGCCGTCAAGTCACCTTCAACGGTCAAATCACCCTCGATGATCGTGGACTCCATGATGTACTCGGTGCCCTGGACATACAGGTCTTGAAATTGCGCATTTCCATCGCCGTCGATCCAAGCCCGGACCGCCGCCAAGTCATCCTTGATCTCAACCTTGTGATTGGCTTTATCCGCCGCATCAAATGCCTGGATGTTTAACTGTAGACCGGATTGAATATTGAAGTCCACGGTGTCCGGGTGGATGTCGGAGTGGCGGCCATAATCTGTGGAATCATGAGGATAATGTTCCACGTCCATTATTGTTTGCAATGCGTGATCCAGATTAGGCAGCCCGTCGCCATCGAAGTGTGGCGTTGTGTACATGTCTTGGTAGATAGTCCACAGGTCATTTATTCCGACACCAGGGGTGGACAAATAGATGTTTTGCCCGGTGATGTCAAACACCGTGGGAGTGGTCCCGGCCCCGGACCCGGTGACGGTCCCCAGAAAGGTGTAGTCAGGGTCAGTTGAAAGATCGGTGTTGCGTTTGACCGTTGGACCCTCGGTGTAACCAATGTAATCAGTCTCGTCAACCGATGGCGTTATTTGCCCCATGTACGTTGAGACCACATAGTTGTTGGAACCATCCCACTGAACAACCAGGTCTTCATAAGCTGCCGCCAAGCTGACAGGCTCTTTCAACTTGATCCTGCAAATGCGCCCGCTATGATTCACGCCCGCTTCCAGAATGGTATCAAGCACGATCTTGAGTTGGTCTGATCCCAGGTCAGCAACGCTATCAGGGTCACCGGATTCCCCCACAGATTGGCGCCAAGTGTCAGCCTCCACCCTTCCGTTGCGGACGTTCAACTGCATTTGATCTGGAATTTCCAAGAATTTCAACCCAATGTAATATGGGATTGCGGACTCATTCTCAAATGGCACCTGCTCGAACACCCCAACGTCGCCGGAATCCGCTGCCAGCTTCCTGGTGCCACCGTCCATCACCATTACCACGTTGAAAGGCAGGGTGATATCGAATGAATCATTGCCGGATGCCCCCAACGGAATAGCAGCCCCCAAGCAACCCTGTCCAGGGAATATGCTGGCGTACAGGCTGTCCATCCCCGCCGTGAGGAATCCCAGGAAGTTCACTCTCATCTGCGTGTCTGGTATGAACTTCTTGTTGTAAATCCCAATTTTTTCGCTTCCGTAATCCATGTTATCACCCTCCAGGTTCAACAGTTTTTATATCCAACGGCAGTTGAAATAAATCAACAATATCAAACTCAGCCGTGGCCCCCGGAAATGACAAGGTGGCCATTCCTACACTGCCCACTATTTCGGCTGGTGGGGTGTAAGTGAACACCAGATTCCCGTCCATGTAGAATTTGACCACACCGCTTGACCCTTCCCAACAATTCTCAACCTTCCAACCATACCACGTCCCGACCGTCATGTCAATCGGACCGCTGGCCAACACTGGCCCAATAGTCGGTGCTGTGTATTTTTTAAGATTGGCAACTTGGTTGATCACGTCCAGTTCAATCAGGTATGATTCATCCACCCCGTCATACCCAAATGCCAACATCATTCCGCCCCCGGCTGTTAACCTTCCGACCCAGCTGGCAACATAGTTGGTCCAATCGTATGAGTTGGGCGTTTCAGCGGCCACTCCGGCATCTTCTGACAAGACCATCATCCCATCAACAATCTCGGAAGTGCCCCCCAAAATGTCCCATTGATAAATGTTGCTGAATCCTGTTGTGAAATCATCGATGAAATCTTCATATATGATGCGGAATCGCTCTGAAGATGGCCTGTTCAAAACAATCAGGCTTTCCACCAAAAATCTGTTGAGCTGCCCTTCATCCATTATTCTAATTTCTGTGGCGAACTCATCCAATTCAGCGTCATCCAAAGCAGACATGAGATATGGCGTGAACCTTCCCGGCTCTATTGTGAAGCCATCTTCACCTAATACCCACCTGAGATCAAACCATGTGTTGATGATCACGGTCCGCCCTGTAAGGAATCGGACCATGTTCTCAATTCCGGCCTCCAAATATCGCTGCTTCCACATCCGTACAGCAGAGCCAATGAGCTTGCGTTGATCTTCTGTGCTTAACTCATTGGTGATGTATGCCAATTCCTTGGTGAATCCGACCTGCCACAGCAGGTGCTCCACGACCTGATCAGGTGTGAGCCTGTAATCTGTGATGAGCCGGAATCCGCTGATGTCATCCAATATCCGATTGAATACAAGTTGCGGACCTTGAAGGAATCGCTCAAGGAAATTGGTGTTGACGTCTTGTCGCCTGAGCGACTCAATCAACATAAGGAACATTTTATATGGATTTTCTGCCATTTTACGGCTCCACCACCAACGTGATTAACCCACCATTTGTCAGCGGCAACTCCCTGGTGGCCAAGGTGATATCGGTTGCCGGTGTATTCAACACCACCTTCCGAACTCCATCCACCTTGAATATTTCCGATATGATGCGTGACCTTGGGACTTCGCCGCCAAAATCCCACTCCCATGTCACACCGTCGTTTTTCAACGCTTCCGGGTGAAGCAGACCAATGAGCAGATTTTCAATCTGTGTGGCATTCCCGCCATAAACAACAGCATCCACACTGATGTATCTGGGTTGATAATCTGTAACAACCAACTCGTGGTTTATCACCAACACCCCCTTGATCCCAGACACCTCATTTCCGTTGAAGTAATCACTCAACTCATTCTTTGAACTCTCAGGGATGGACGCACCGCCGGTCCCAACGCAAACCAGCTCAAACGTCTTGGGCCCCATTGACTCTTCAATCCCCAAAGCCCTGGTGACGACCTTGGACCCAAATGTGTCAATGAATTCTGTCGCCAGCACCTCGCAATCATCAGGGCTGACAGCCCGATTCCTGGTGCGCAGGGATGCTGGGCCAACAATTTTGAGCCTTTCCCGGTCCTGCTCGGTGTTCCCCTCTTTTGCGTTCCAACCGGTGGCCGGTCTGGGGTTGTAAACTTGCCCCAAAAATGCAACGCCCGATGAGTTGATGACGATGGTCCTGGCGCCAACATTGCCATCTTTATCGGCCCCAATCCTGTATGTTGTGCTGATGTCTTCGCCAAGTGGCGGAATCCGACCATTCACACCGTTGCCAAATATCAGAATTGGGTTTTCACCTTCCGGCCTGATTAATGAAAAATCCTTGCTGGCAGGAGTGCTGCTCAAAAAGTTGTCCACATATCCCCAAACCTGTGTCCCGACTGTGACTGTGGCAGAACCTTCAATGATGTCCTTGTTCCCAAGCTGGTACTGTTGGTTGGGTTGGCCATCGGAAGTGGCCAATGGGCTGATTGATATGGTTTCGCCTTGTACCGATTCCAAGCTGGCAAAGTGCCTTGCGTCCGTGATGCTACACAAGGACAATTGCGGCCCGGTCGGTGCCCCACCTACTGCCACCACCCTGTATCTGATAAAGTGCCCGTTGAACTCGTTGACGCTTCCCTTGACCCATTTTTGAGTCAGCGTTTGCGGAAGTGAAAATGCCACAATCCCGGTCTGCGTAAAATCGTTGACGGAATCAGTGTTGACTTCCAGCGGATTCCATTCTGATCCCACGGCATATTCATTTGGATCGGTATCAGGAGTGGACTGCCCTAGCAACCCGGTGACGCAATAGTTTTTGGACCCGTCCCACTGGCTGTACACTTCTTCATATGCGGTGCTTTGAAGGTGCGTGACCCTGACTAAACTTCCGGCCCGGTTGACTTCCCCCAGCAATGTGGTCAAATCAAATTCCAGATTGGATCCAAGGTTGGTCACCTCGTTTGGCGCAGCATCTTTGAGGTCGCCATCATAATATTCCCATGTACCGACAATGTCTGCTGCCGGTGTCACAACTGTTAGCGCAACTTGATCGAACATGACGCTGGAGTGGCCAAAATACACCATATCATTTTGAACTGGCGTCCCGGCCCATGGTTGCCAATTTGTTCCGGCATTGGCTTGGGTTGTGAAATCTGCATACACTCCGACTTCATCCCCAAATGCCGCCCCCAAAACATTGTTTGGTTCTATGGTGTAGGTGGATTTGGTTTCAAAAAAGATCGTGCCCAAGCCCGGCAATAATTGGGTTGAAAATAGCGTCCCCGCCGGAATTAAGTCAATGGCTGTGGTGAATATCTTGGTGATTTCGACCAGGATGTCAGCCGCCGATGGCGTGGAATCCCTGATTGTGTAGTCAATCAGGGCCAACAGATTCCGCAACCCTTCCCTGGTCCGGCTTGTGGGCAACATCGACTCCAGTGCGGCCGCATCCAAATTGACGTTACACAAGTGCCCCGTCAAAGCAAACGCCCGCTCCAGCTGCATGTACGGCTCTTCAGGGTCTTCATTGGTTATTTCAGGGACATTCACCCGCCCGTACTGGCGCAACGCCTGCAATATTTGCGGATAGTAAAACCCACTGAAATCAAAATCCGGCAGCTGTATTGATTCTTGCGTCATTTTATTTCACCCCTCACAATTCCTACATTTCCAGCACTGAATTTCAGCCCGAACTCCCCCGGAATCATTGTTTCAAGATTGATGTATGAAACCGTGGCCTGCATCTCCATGGTCCCTTCATCCATCTTCATATTCAGCCCATTATCATCCAAGGCAGCCCGGTTGTCCGCTTCCAACCTTTTGAATACATTTTCAACGGCCAATTGTATGGTTGCCATGGTCTTGGCATTGCCGTCGCCAAAGATCATTTCTTCATTGATCCCTAATTTTTGAAAAGGATTCCGGCTGCTTCCTGGAGACAATGCCATCATAACTATTTTGGCCAGGTCATCGTCACCGCTTACCAAAGCAGCACCGCCCGCTTCATCCACGCCCACAGGCACTTTTAATCCGGTTGCCATTATGACCATTCCTCCAAATCGGCCTGTTGTCCTTCCAGGTATTCAATGTTGGTATCAAAGAATGAGATGCTGGCCGTTGCACCGTCAAGCATCGTGTAGCTTCCCTGGCTCCTGTTCACTAGATTCCCCAGCCACCTGTATCGCCTGTCATATATTCCATCATCTGCCGTATCAACTGCCATCGCAATCTGGGACATCCTTGAAGACAAAAATGTCTCCCTGGTCTCCATTGCCGTCACCAACTGTGCGTATGTGGAATATGACGTGTACACGCCGGTTGTGGTTACGATCTGCGCACTTGCCGTCGCAATATCGGAATCCACGCCAGCATATGAGATGTCGTCTTTGTTGGAATCCAACGCAGCTTTCTGATTATTCAACGCTGTGGTAAGCAACCCCAACGTGGCAGCCAAATTGGCAGTTTGCCCCGCCACCGTGTCTATGATCCCGGCCCCGGCCCCGATCTGATCATTGGCGGCACAGAAAGCAACCATTGCGCCGTTGAGAGTGTATGGACCGGTGCCGCCCACGCTGTCTATTCTAAACACAGCATATTTCCCGGTGATGGTAGTGATCACTGCCCTGGCTCCTGGCGCAAACCCGGACCCCGCAACGGTGATTGAAGTTGTTCCTGGCCCCACAACATTCCCTGTAACACTTGATCCGCTTCCGCTTTGCCCGTCCCTCAGTGCCTTGGCTATTTCATAACAGACAGGATGTAAGCAACCCTCCACGTGCTTCAAGGTGTCGCCTGGGTCCTCATCCGTGATTCCTTTCAATTGATCAATGTACTTGGGATTCAACTTGGTATATCCAGCTGGATACAACCTGGAATCCGGCTTGAAATCCCTGGCATCTACCAAATCGGCATCTGTAACCGGCTCCACAATGAAATGCCCATCTATCCACTTCAACTCTGTTTCATATTTAGATGCAACATCATCATGGTACCAACCCCAAAATGCCTCATGAAGACTGACCAACTCTGTGAGATTCAGGATTTGGTCTTGGACAGCCACTTTCCCGTCCTCATAGGTTTGGATGGCACCTGGGATATCGGTATCAACCTGCTGATTCAGCGTGGTTACTTGCGCCGGTGTTAAATCTGGCCCTGGCATATTATTTCACCTTCACCGTTGGGCTTGACCAATCCCCGGCCCCGGCAAACCCCGGTGGTTGTGGTACTGGCGGCCCGGTCGGTGCCCCTTCGCTGGACACCATGTGGTAGTGTTGTCCCAGCATCGAAAATTGTACATTCAATTGAGAGTACAGCGTTTGTGCGTATGGAACATTGTACGCTGCCCCTTCCCCGATGTTTATGTTTGCCCCTTCCACGGTCAAATCGCCCGTGGTCGTGATGTTGACTTTTCCATTTTCCATCGTGATCACATTCTTGCTCGCATCCTGAATTGTGATTTTCTTTTCTCCATCGTCCAGGATCACCAGGTGGCCGGATGGTGTTTTGATTCCCCGCTTTTTTGGGTATCCGGCTTTGAGTTCATCGGGCACACCCGACTCGTCATTGTAGACACCGCCCTTGTAGCGTGGAATTGCCTCATCATCCTCATCGTCCAATTCCACATCCACGGTGGTCCCAACATCGGGAATGGCCAAGACTCCGAACCCACCAGTGCTGGTCCAGTTGCTCGGCTCTGCCCATATCGGGAATTCCACCTCAGAATCTAACAGGGTGTCACTCTTCACTTTGATCCTTCCTCTTTGTTCTGGATCATTATTATTTGTGACAACTCCTGTATGTATTTTCAGCGCCATGGTTAGTCCCCCAGCCCTGGCCTGTTGCGTTGATCTCGTGCCACCTGCGGCACCCTCGTGGTGTTTTTATTCGTCATGATGACAACACCTTCCTGCAATCGAATTCAGTTGTGTATCCGTCGCCGCCTATCGTGTGCCTGACAATGTCAAACAGATATTCCCCCGACAACCTGGTGCCAATCCCTTTTATGATGTGACTTTCCTTTGCCTTGATAACCTCTGACCCAAGGATTTTTCCCTTGCCAGTGACCATGTTGTTCCCGGCATTCTCGAATTCCGCCTCAGCAAACTTTTTCACAGCATCCAAGGTAGTCAGCTGGGTTGACACCGTCCGCTTCAATGGACCAAATGACGTGTACCTGATCACGGAAGCACTCGACATCTCATCTTGAATCAAAAGATCGTCAGCGGACAACCCCGGAAGCACCTTCACATCCAACCCCTTGTCGGTCTTTTCTACTGAATGCCTGATCACTTTGTTTGTTTTGCGGTCCCAAGACACAACCTCCAACGATGTGAGAGCATCGCCGGAAGCGAACTGAGGCGCAAAACTCAACAGGGTTGAGTCATCACCCTGGTTGTACTCGAAAATGAATTGGTCACCTGCGTTTGGCCGCCTGGGGTGAAAATGCGCCACAAATGATTGAAGGTCTTGGTCATATATGATGTAAAAATCATATCCAGTCAGATTGCTAATCCGCCTGATGAAGTCCATCGGTGTTTTTCCCTTGGCCATGGCAGCACTCTGATTCCCGGAAGTGGGGTCAATGTCTGTCTGAATAGGCACGCCGATCTTGGCAGACAGCCACTGAACGATGCGCTCAACCATGGTCGAATAAGGAACACCGCTGAACGTCCTGTATTGCTTGTCCTTTTCCTCCATCTCAGCTGACAACTCTGTTTCCAACCCAAACGCCTTGATTTTGAGAGTGGGTTTGCCATTTTCCGGGAAGCTGGGAAGCCATTTTTGAATCCTACACCGTTGCATAAACAACAGGTCATTTCCATATCCCATGAACAGGTCCAAATAATTCCCTTCAGCAAATAGCTTGCTATCAAGAACAGGGCCATATTCACGACCGCCCGCCGCCCCCGGATCAGCCTCAAGATCAGGGGACATAATCACATCGAATTCGATCATGTCTGCGATGTATGAATTGTCCTCATAGACCACTCTTTCAACCAGGCTGGTGATATCTTCTTGCAAGTCTGCGCCATTGGTCGTGATCTTATATGCTGGCGTCAATTCCGCATATTCCGGCTTTTCTTGAAATCTTGTTATTTTTTTGGCCATTTAATCACTTCTTGTATATGTAAGTATTGATTTGACCGGCTCTCAATTCGTGGATTTGTGCCATCGCCGCTTTGGCAATAGAATCATCCTGGAACATGTAATAATCCGGCTCAATCTTTTTCCGCATCTTGCTGTGGGTGATCGGCAGAACTTTCACAGACACCCCCACACTTAATTCAGGGACATCCGGCTGAATTTTCCTGAGATTCACGCCCTTGATAGCGTTGCCATACATCTGGGCAGCCACAGACTCATATATGTCCCCCTCTTTTGCCAACTTGTAGATGGTGCTTGGCTCCGGTGTCGATGTATCCGTCACCTTCAGGCCATATGGTTCATACCTGATCAGCGTGATCTTAAACATACAACCACGCACTGTCCCGTCGTGCCGGAAGGAATCGAACACAATGCTGCCTATCTCGGACACAAAGCAGCGAATGACCATGAATCCCTGGCCCATGCTGAACTCGCATATCGGTGGCCGCTTCAAGTTGCGATCCCGCTTGGTCAGCTTGATTAGTGTCTTCAACTTTGGTGCCACTTGGTCCAGGAAATTTCTGGCATACAGCCGTCCCGTGAAGGACACCACATCAGATTCCCCGGACAGCCACTGGGCAATGGGATATTGCCGGCCCAAGGTCTGCGTCATAGCATAATTTCCACCGGCACTCATCTTCAGGCCAATTGGCTCAAATTGCGCTTCAAATTCGATGTCCAACTCAGGAGCACGGATTGACCACAAGACGTTGGGGCCAAACAACAGGCCCATCAATGTGGTCGGAAGATTCCCAATCGCACTGCCTATTCCTGCCAGGTCAACCATTACACTGCTCCCATTTGATTCATCGAACGCTTATGAACAGGTGTCATGGACCTTCCTGCCCTTTCATTGTGCTCCACCTGGGCCTGGCCCACCGCAATTAGCAACTCACGCCCGTCCACATACAATTTTGAGTTGACAGTAATCGGACCGCCGCCCCCGGCTGATGGCGCTTGTTCTGCCATCCTGGCCCCGGCCCCGGACCCGTGAGCCGCAGACTGCCTTTCAATGCTTAGACCGCCAGCCCTGGCTGTGGCCGCCGTCATGTCAGGGAATTCACCTGATGGCGATGAGCTTGGGCTGCCAACCGTGGCTGATCCGGTGCCTGGACCTGCGCCCGGCCCGATTCCCACTTTGCCAAGTATGCTCAGCGCACCTTGGACAATTGAACTATCGGCCAACCTCTTGAACGCATTGATGGCACCGTCTATGGCTCTGTTGATCGGTCCTGTTATCTTGGCGACAATTCCGTTGAATACTGCCCCGACTGCGCTCACCGCAGAAGTGGCCGCCGATCTCAACTTGGACACAAGCCAATTGGCTGCTGATGTCACCGCCGCCACAATGACATCCTTGATCGCCGTGAAAGCTGTCGTGAACGCTGATATCAACCAAGACATCAATGCCATATTGGAAGATATCACAAATGAAGCCATCTTTTTGAATGTATCAATTGGACTTAAAATTGCGCCGGCAACAGCCTTCATCACCGTCCACCACATCTCCAAATACCAGATGATGGCCTTCACCGCCGGTTCAAGCATGGTAACCATGAATGCAGTCAAGAAAACAGCCGCATCTAGCACTGAAATCAAGGCCATTGCTGCAATTCCGACATACTCACCAAACGTCTGCCAGAATGATTGCTGCCCTGCCGTTTCAGCTGCCATCAGCCCGAACTCCTGAAGCACGCCCTTGACCGATTCCCAAAGCAGCTGTAACGACATCTTGAGGCTGTCAATGGCCGGGCTGATTCCGCCCCACATGGACATGAACCCCTGGGCAAACGCTTCCGCAGATTGCTTAATCCAGCCCCAGGCCCGGACCGCAAATTCAGCAAATGACTCATTTTCCTTTTTGAAGGCAATCACCGCCGCTGCCGCCAAGCCAATCACGATGATGACCGGCCAAAAAGCTGCCGATGCGATGGTTGCTATGCCCGATATGATGGCCCCCAATCCGCCCAGGCCCATCCCAAGCATAACTATTCCGCCCAACAGAGGCAACAAAGCTGCTGACGCTACTGCTACATATGTGGCCCACTTTGCGAACGTCTGGATGAAATTTCCTTCCATCCCGCCTAACCACTTTATGATTGGCGCAATGAACTCGTTTTTGATCCTGGATGCCACGGCAATTACATTGTCGATTCCCTCTTTGATTCCGGTTGCCACGGCTTTGATTGGCCCCGGTATTTTTTCCCAGGCTTTCAACATGTCCTTGCTGACGTTCTTGCTATCCATATTCAGGAATTGAAGCGCCACAGCGATGTCGCCCACGAACGCTGTGATGCTCGTTGTCATAGATGTCATTCCCGGAACAAACCGGCCCGCTGTCTCCAGCGCAAATCCTTCCATGGCTGAACCCAGCAACGTGAATGCGCCTTTCAGGGTGGACAATCTTCTTTGTGCCATTATCGCCGCCGCCCCGATCATTTCACCGTTTTCATCCATCATCGCAGATGACTTCTGAAGTGATGACATCAACTCGTTGGTGGACCGCTTCCCGGCTGCATCCAGAGCAGTGTATGCTCCCTGGCCTCTGATTCCAAAAATTTCCTGAACCAAGGCTGCTTTTTCGGTGACTGATGTTAGGCTATTTAATTTCCCAGCAACTGAGTTGATAATATCAGGCAATGGTTTCAACTTTCCGTCCGCTGTTTCCATCACCTGGCTGAATCCCTTTTTTCCGCCAAACATCTTCAGGACCGCTTTTGACGGCTTGGACAATTTCAACATCATGTTTCGCAGCGATGTTCCGCCCATGCTGGCCTTCAAACCTGCGTTGGCAAGCATGCCCAGTGCTGCGGATGTTTCCTCAATGGATATTCCCATCTGCCTGGCAGTTGGCGCAACATATTTGAACGCTTCGCCTAACATTGACACATTGGTGTTAGATCGTGCCGATGTCAAGGCCAAGACATCCACTACATGGCCAGATGCCGCCATTGCCACCCCAGCAGCTTCCCAACTTTTGGCCAAATCAGACCCGGCTGGCGCCAACTCGCCTGTCAGACGGTTGGCAACATCGCTGGCCTTGATTCCCATCGACTTCATGATGTTGGCAGTGATATCCGCCGCCTCAGCCAATCCCATGGAATCTGCTGCCGCCATATTCAAAACGGCTGGCAACGTGGAGATGATCTGCTCTGTGCTAAAACCGGCCCGCCCCAGGAACTCCATCGCCTCACCCGCTTGGGTGGCTGAGAACGCTGTGGTGGCACCTAGTCTTTTGGCAGTCATCTCCATCGCTGCCATATCATCCGCCGTCGCCAAAGTGACGGACCCCACATTTGCCATGGCTTGCTCAAAGTTCATCGCCTTGGACATCCCCCAAGCAAACCCGGCAGACAGTGGGGCTGTGGCCATTGTCAACCTTCCGATTCCGTTGGTGATGGAAGACATGCCAGTGCGCATCTTGTTCATAGTTTGCCCCATGCTCTGGAACGCACGATTCACCCGCCCGATTCCAGTGACAGCACGTGAGCCATCGAACATTAATTTGACGCCCAGCCCAACTTGATCCATCGCCATTTCAACTTACCTCTTGCCCGTTTTTCCTGTCTTATCCTTTATGGCCTTCACTTCTCTATCCAGCTGCGTGTTGGTCCGTTCCAACATCCACAGCCGGTCCTTGACCGGAAGCACCAAAAGTGACTCCCAAGTCAGCCCCGGAACATGATACATTAGCAGAAAGCATTGTTCCAGAACCTGATGCCAGGGCTGAATTTCCATCAGGTTCATGAGAAAAAACTATCATATTCCCACCTTAATATGGCCTGGAAGTTGACACCGCACCGCTCACACTTTCCCTCCACCGCCATAAGCGGACCAGCATTGTGCTCTTCAACCTCTGCCATCAAAAAGTTGATGTCACGCTTGGTCATTCCTGCCAAGGAATCTTCTGTGAGCGCCAAAGGATTCTGGTCCAGCCCCTTAATGGCCATGATGGCACTGATGAAATACTGCTCGGCCAGGTCGCCAGCATTCTTTGCGTCCTCAGCCTTGAGTGACTCGATGGCGGCCCACTTGGTCGGCTGGATGACCAGATTTTTCCGAACCTTCCCGCTCAACTCAAATCCGTCCTGAAGCTTCACGTTGCGGGTCAATTCATCTTTTGACTCTTTGACCCGGACAGACAGCGTTTCAAGATCAGCCTTGAACTTGATGTTGTTCCGGCAACTGCCGCACACGATGGGCATTGACAGGTCTTTTCCCAACGCCACATATCGCAGGTAAATGTACATGTACAGCACGTCGGACATCGCCATCTGGTTGATGGCGAGCAATCGGTGAGGCTCAGGTTTTTCCCCGAACTTTTCCCCGGCCAACACAGAAATCATGTTTGCCAAGATGATGGAAGTGAATTGGCCCTGGTTCAAGTCATCGGTCCGCTTTCCGCCAATGATTTTTTCCTGGGCCATCGTCCATGACTTGCAATCGAAGTCACGGACAAGCTCATCGCCCTTGAGAATGCCGATGGGTAGCACCGGCCCTTGTTCTTTCAATGTAACCGTCTTCATTTTTGAGCACCTCCAAATAGCTCTGCTTTGTGAGGTTGATCCTCATCTCAACTGTCGATCAAATTAGATCGGCAGCACGTCATCCGCTGAGAACGTCCACTCAACCTGAGCAGCCTCACCCTCATTCTCCATCGCCAAGTCAGGCAAAGCCCGCTTGGTTGGGAATACACCCGTCAAGGTGTATGATCTGAGAGTGCGACCGGTCAAGGACTTGTGGAGCAAAGTGCCGATTTTTTTGTACAATGGGCTGACAGGGTCTTGCGACTCCTGAAACCATATCTCCAAACCGGCTTGTTCGACCAGGTGGTGCATCATCGTTTTTGCGGTGAATTCCACAGGCTTGGTGTGCCCGCCTGGTGCTTTGGTGCGGTCAGGAAGGTCAACCACCTCCAACTCTTCTTCAATCCCGCTGATCTCAGTGAATCGGATGGTTGGCATTCCAAGTATGATCAGCTCATACTTATTGACCGGCATGTGGTCTTGCTGGATTGTCCCTTTCATTTCTCATGCCCCCCTTATACCACAGCTTCAAAGATTCCGGCCTTGCTGACGGTAATGATGAACCGCTCAACAGTGTCGGCAAGCCTGAGTGTGATTTCGGCCAGAAGATCGCCCGCCGCTGCGGTGGCATCGGTGTTGATCTCGTCATCCAGCTTGATGTCGCATGCGTCCTGAAAGTTGTCCCCTCTGAGCGCACCCTTGGTCCACTCCGGCAGGTAAAATCCCCGCATGGCGGAAAGGGCTGTCTGCTGAATGTCTGAATTGTTGATGGCGTACACCACCCAATCGAATTCTTCACGCATGACATTCTCATAGTAGGACATCTGTTCACGCTGATGTTTCCACCGCCACGCCGGGTCAGCGGCAATGGTGCGGTCACCCCAGATGATACAGTTGCCCTCTTTGAACTTGATGATCTGGATTCCATGCGGGTTGAGGAATTCCTCATCCAGTATCTTTTCCCCAGTGGGCAACTTCAAGACTTTGGGCAGATTGACATCCGTGCCCGCAGCCGCTTTGTGATAGCCATTCCAGTTTTTGGCCGTGAGTGCTTCCCTTCCGTGAATCGCCCCCGTCAACGGTATCAACTTGAGGCCAGCCGCTTCCGGGTTGTCAATGTAGCCATAGCTGGGGAATGCCGTCACGCCCATGTCGTTGCGTCCAATGGTGTCGTTGATGAATTCTTCAGCCGCAGACTCATCGATGATGGTTGGGTCAATTTCGACTCTGAACTGATAGTTTTTGGCGCTGGCATATTCCAGCCCCGCCTTTTGAACCGCTGCGGCATACACGCCAGGCACGGCCAACTTGACCAGCCCCTGGTTTTTGCCGAACAGGCTGTTGATCGGAGATGACTCAACATCGAACACATCGGTGTAATCCGTGTTGTCCACATTTGCCAGCCCGTCATAGCCTCCAGCCAATCCTTGGGGTTGTTCCACAATGAAAGGATCACCCGCCGTCGCATCCAGGGTCATGTCGTTGCCCGGTCCCACCGTGATGGTGTCGTGGGTGTTGGAGATGACCTTGAAAACGATTCTGCGCTTGGCAGTATTTGGGGTGAGGAATCCACCCGCCAATTCATCTGACTTGAACGGCTGGCAGTACACAGAGATGACATCAGCCAACGCAAAGTTGTCGGTGCCGGCCGCAACCGTGAGGCTGGGCAACCAATCATATCCGGGCACATACGCAACGCCAGTAGTGGCATCGGGCAACGTCACGTTCAGCTGTCCCGGTCCGATTGGTGTTGCGACCACAGACCAGACTTCAGCCCCCGGAGTGGTGGCATCAGTGCAAGTCAATGTCAAGATGCACGGCTGGACATCGGCTCCATACAGGAATGTTCCCGCATTGCCTTTGTCCGGTGTGGTCCCGTCAGACGGTCCCTTGGCGTGGATGATTTCAGACTTGAGCGTGGTCGCTGTAAGGCCCAAGGCAACGCTGACATTGTAAAAATTGGCCGGTCTGATCTCAGGCGACACAGCACCCGTCCAAAGATCGGTCACCACGATGTCGGAATTGCCTTGGTCATCGTTGATCACGTTCACAAAATAGTTGGATGCGGCCGGATCAGAGGACATATTGTCATAGGTCAGCCGCAATTCCCCGTCCACGTACACGTACATGCCCCACTCGGTGGTCGGATTGGAAATGCCATCCTTGATCAAAACCACGGTTTGCGTGGTGGCCAGATTGCTCAAGACCACTCTGATCTCAGTTGACGCCCCCGCTGCGGCCACATAGTCGGCCAGCATCGTGCTGTCATTGGACACGGTCAACGTGACCGACCCGGCCACCGTGGCCGTGTTGCCCACGATTTTGTAGGACTTCCCCGGAACATCGGCAATCTGAAGCACGCCGTCTTTGAGTTCATTCTCTTTGACGTCATCAGCTGCAATGTCCACGGTTGTTTCTGCCAGGTTGGAAAGGTCGCTCAACACCACCTGTTTCCTTCCGGCCCACCTTCCACCGTTGGCGGCCTCCACCTTCACCACTGGGGTGTAGGGATGCCGTCTGGCGGCCAAGATCAACTCGCCAGGCACTTCAGACCCGTCCGTGACCCTGACCATAAATAATGCCCCGGCCCCTTGCCCTGCGTCAAAAAAATCCTGAGCGCAATCGGGCAACAGGGATTCCGGTATCAAGCCCCCGGTCTTTTTTACCAGCGACTTTTTAGTTGGGCAGTATATCAACTCCCCAACGGCCCCTTTCTGCATGATTCCGGTGTAGCATGTCACGCCCAGAGCAGCCGGTTCAATCGGCTTTTCTGATGGACGCTCAATGACTGTGACACCGGCCCCAAGAGTAGGGCCAAACCGTCTCTGTTCAGCCATGGTTTTTCAACCCCCTTTTTAGATTTTCCATCACTCCGCAACCTTTGCCGTCACCCTGAAGTCATTGATTATGAACTTGTCTTCAGCAGGTGTTGTCAATATCGGCACATATCTTACCTCAATTGGTATGATCACTTGCTTGTAATCACCCAAATTTGGCCTGTTATTCGTTTCCACAGCAGGCATTACTACCAGGGTGTATTCTTCATCCAGCCCAACAGACCGGAACACGCCCAGGCCTTGTAAAAAATCTTCCATTGCCTGCCTCATCCTCTGCTGGTCAACTCCCAACTCGGATATTCCTAACAAATTGAATGTGAACGTCTCAACCATGCTGTCGCTGAATTCAATGGCCGTGGTCCCGTCCCCACTCGTCACGCTTTCCTTTCCTTGCGGTGTCATCCTGCTGCCTGTGTCATATCCTACCAGAACCAATGCTGGCAATTTTTCCAACTGCAAAAAATCCTGATGGTATGTATAGATGACTTCCAGCTTGTATTTCAGCTTCACCCGGACTTTCGTGCCAGACACGACCGCTTCTGTCAAGTTGATATTGATTCCGTCAAAGGAATCGAACAGGCTGCCAAATACGCCATCGACCAGGACTGCCTCAACCCCGACTACATCCAGGCCCACTCCCAGCGCAGATATGGCAATCTCGTTGGCAGTAGCCTCCATTTCATAGATAACATCTGCCGTCGGATTGATCCCGGACTCCAGGACTGGAATGAGACTCCTGAAAATCAGGTCTTCATATACCGCAATGTCGCACAACATCGCAAATCTCAACTCCAACAGTTGCGGTGTAACAGCCCGGTCCTCAGTGTACAGGTTGCTCACGACTTGCAAACGCTGATTGAGCCAAGCTGATATGTGTTCCCTGACTTCAGCTTCCGTGTTCCAATCCAGATCATCATCCAGCACCTCAACCCAAGCAAACCCATCCCACCAGTAATCAGTCGCCCCGTCCGATATTCTGTGTCTGATGTACGTCCCTTCCGGTTTGATAGACACTTCTTGGAACGCACCCAACCACTGAATAAGTGACGTTGGGTTGGTCACCCAAGACCTGACAGTCATTGTGAGATCAAGAGGATACCAGCCATCAGACTGTGCCTTGAGTTGAATCCACCCTTTGGGATTGAGCCTGATCTGGCTGGGATCACTCAAGATTATATTTGGTCTGGCTTGCTCGTTGTATGAGAAGCATTTCAGCACCCTCTTCATCTCGCAATTTCCCTCATGGTCATCTGCATCGCCATCTTCCAACGGTTTTGCAGGTCTTTGGATACACTTCCTGTGTATGCCAATTTAATAAATGGCCTTGGCGGAATTACAATCACCGTGGTAGAATCCAACAATGGTTTTATCACGCCGCCCGTTTCATGAGCCAAATATCTGAAATATGCCCTCATCCGATCTGTCACCTGGATGCTGGCACCTTCATGTAGTGTGACGCCAATGTCGTACTGCTCCGAACCTTTTATGATTCCTGCGAACGCTTCCCGCCAACTAACAACCCTGGTGTTGACGTTCATCCACAAGCTGCCTTCATCCACCAACGGCTTATCACTTGACTTCCCTGAACCCTTGTGGTGCATTTGTGACAACCCTGTTATTCCAGGATTCACACCGCCCTTAATGGTGGCTTGAATTTCCTTTTGAACCACCAACGCATTTTGGCGTGTAGCCCGACCAACATTGCGCTCCATGTTGGCCTTGAACTTGGCCGGATTCAACCCGGCCTGCAATGCTTTCCATGGTCCTGTCAGTCTGATGAATTCCGCCATCATGCCGCCTCTGGCTTGTCGCCAAAATACGCTTTCAACAACCCGGCCCCGTTTTGATCAGGATAGTGCCCCATTGGCGCAAATCCTCTGATGTAAGTGTCTTGAACACTCATGAACCCGATCTTCACCACCCGGTCCTGCCGGTTGATACTGATCCCTGCCTCCAACAACTCCGACACGCTGAAAAGCAAATAGCCACGTGCGTAATAACCAACGCCCGCTTCCCTGGCCTTGGGATCATCCATATTGAACCATTTGACCTGCGCATCAACCGTGATTCGTTTCGTCTTGGTTTGACGAACAGGCTCACGTGCCTCTTCATCCCAGGCAGTGGCCTCTGGATCAACCTGGTCTATCACCACGGATATCGGGTGTATAAGATTTGGTCTGGCCATTTGTTCCTCGGTGCCCCTATGAGCAATGGACTCCTGTAGCGTCCAAGAATCCTGTCCACATCCTGATCCCCGGTGGAATCAGGCCTGTTGAATGACGACCCTGCCGCTGTGGCATATGTTATTGAGTGGCCGTCTGTTATTTCCTGCTTGATTGGCCCGGCTGCATTGCTTCCCCCGGTCCCGCCAAATCCATCGGCAGCTGTGTTGGCCACCAGTCTGTACATCGCCTTGATGATTGGAACTGGTGTGGATCCATCCGGCTCTATGTATCCGAACCTGCCAATGAATTTTTGCTGGTATCCTTTCAAAAATAAACCAGCACTGGTACCAACAAAAATATTCCGCCGTTGCCGCTTGAGTTCAACTCTGGGGTTGCGTCGATCATCCGGCCAAGAAATGGAATTGTGAACAATGTAATTCTCAACCGGCTGTGGAATCTCATCCTCATTCAAATACATTTCGTTGATCTCGATTATGGGCACGCCAAAAAACATCACTGCGCTGTCAGCCCCGTCGATCACAATCTCAAGCATCCTGGCGTTGAACCATTGCCTGGTGACCAACTCCACAGTTGCCTGCGCATCCAATATCACCAACCAAGCCGCATCTTCATCGACTTTGTCCCGATTCAAAACCCCAGCATCATACAACTCTTCTGGGGTCACATACGCATATTCCCTCATGATCCCACCGCCTTTTTCGCTTCCCCAAATCCCGGAATATCACCGATGCTGGACAACGACTGTGGCTTGGCATCAGGGCTGTACCTTGGTTTCCCAACCTTAGCCACATCAACCCTGGCCATGTTATTGGTATAGTACACCAACAAGGTTATGCGAATATCATCTGCTTGGCAGGATATGTATTCACCAATCCGCTTCCCTTTGTATTTCCCGGAATCCCCCACGACCATCTTGGCCCCAAAACGGATTGCCTTGAACTTCTTGGGAATTGGAAAAGTGTGCATGACCTTTCGATGGTGTATGGCCATCCCTGATATATGGGCTGCCTGCTCTTTCAAATACGCTTCACACGCTTGAATTCCGCCGGCAACCTCCATATCAAAGGATTGGGTCACCCCATCTTTGGTGTGCACCTTAATCAATCGCTGTCCCTTGATTCCTTCCACCCCTCATAGTCATCGGGGTGTTTGGCCCGGATATGTGACGCAAGCCCCTGGGGTGTGTCGAACTGTCTGGGCTTATCTTCTGGGCAGTATGGACAATCGTGAACACCGTCATCCACTACCACAGGGTTGTCCGCTTCCGTGTCACTGCTGCCATCCTCGGTGGCCTCTGGCTTGGAAGTGAGTGTGGACTTGATCCGCTTTTGGACTTTGATATCCATTTCCTGGACCTTCAAGCCGGAAGCAACCACAACCGCCGCCTCATCATCATCCAAATAAACCGGCAGACCCGGAAGGATGTGAAGGTGTCTCTTGCCGGTGTTAACCGACCTTGGCCCTGTTTCCTTGGAAATCAACTGTTTCATCTCATTACCTCTTTTGATTTGAAAGACCTTTCACCAAATACCTTTCGGCTTGTGTGTCTGGCCTTATACTTTCTGGCGCTTCAGCCCGTACAGGGGTGTGCAGTTCACTTTGGATTCCGTGAGGAAAGCCAACTGATCCTGCGGATTGGTCACGTTGATCGGTTTGCCGGCCACGAACACATACTTGCGCCCGCTGGCACCATTGATCGTGTATGACTTCACACCCTCTACAAGCCTGACTGAATAGCCAATCAGCTGCTTTGGCGCCGCCTTGGGCGCATCCGCCTTGGGCTCATCCGCAACTTTGGCCTTTTCCACCGCCTTTTTCTTGACGGTTGTCTTTTTCACCGCTGCCTTTTTCTTGGTCATTTGAATCCCCTTTTCCCGGCTGATGATTCGTGAGAACCACCCCGTGGTTAGTTGATGTTTGCGATCCACTGGAACACGCTGTCGGCAACCGCAATGGCCGCAGCGATGGTGATCCTGGTCCCGTTGGTTTCCTCAACCAGCGTGATTCCGTCCCCGTCAGCTGCGATCAGGGTCACGGCCCCGGTCTCATCGATGGCCCAGCATTCTGCTCCATCCTGCAGCTTCAGTTTTTTGTACTCCAGCAGATCGGTGTTGTTCCTGAGAACGATCTGGTCAACGCCAGCCCCTTCCAGGAAAATTTCCACGTCAGCGTCAGCGCCAACGAACTGGTCCTGTTTGGTTGATAACACATTCGATCCCATGTTATTGTCCCCCTTATGGTTTCATTTCAACGTGGTTGCCCACCCTTTTTACAGGGTGGACTCCACATCGATGGCCTTGACGATGGCGTCAACCTCTTCAAAGTTCACGGACACCTTGGCGGTGATGGCGAACTCGTTGACCCGTCTGTAGATGTTGCGGTCCCGCTCAATGCGGATGTCCCGCCCGATTCCCACGATGAAGTTGTTGTAGTGGGTCAGAATCAGCTGGGACTGGACCTCATAGGTGACCTTGACGATCTGGCCGTCACCGATGGCTCCCAACGCCACTCTGACGATGGTGCCGTTGACTTCATCCAGAGTGTAATCGGTCCCGCCGCCCACATAAGGGGTGGTGGGGGTGCGATTCAGGTCACTGGGCGTCACGACTTCGCTGCCTGCGATGATGTTCTTGTAGCGCAGCGACACGGCAGTGGTCCCGGAAAGCTGGACGTGCTCCACGATGGTGGGATTGCCCGGCATGAGCGGAACAGGCACGACCTCGATGCCGAACGCCATGAGCTTGCCGCTGCTGGTGAGAGCCACGTCACCGCCCGCCGTCTCACGCTTGGCAATGGTGTCTCTGTAGATCTGCTCCAGGTCGCTGGGCATCAGGAAGCGCAGCTGCGCACGGTTGCGCCGGAATTTCCTGGGCATGGCGATGAACATCTTGGAGAACAGGGTGTGGTCGATGGCCGCACCGGCATTGTCCACGATGTGGCCGCCGTCAGCGATGCGAAGCCAGCCATTGAACAGGGCCAACAGACGGTCCTTGATGTACTTGTCGGTTTCCTCGCCTTCATCCAGGTCTGCCGGAGTGGCCGCCTGTCCCAACAGGTCACCGTTGATGTACATCTCTTCCATGTCGTTGGCCATCTGGGTCGCCATCATCTTGATGACGTGGTCCTCAACCTGCTCGCCCTCGATGTTGATCTCACGGAATGTGTCGCCCAGCTCAAAGGGCACCATGATTTCCTTGGGAGTGAGCGAGATTTTGGACGTGTTAACGCCCCTGCGCACCCCAGGGTCAATCCCCTCGGCAGCGGGCACCGCCGCACGCTTGCCAACGCCGATCTTGTCGATGTCCAGTGTTTCAGGAGTGAACCTGACGGTGCGTGCGGCCTGTTTGAGCATCGACTCGTCAACCACATAGTCGATGAACTTGTCAGCTTGCTGCGGGTTCAGCTTCCCGGCCGCAGCCAGCTGGTGAGTGGTGATGGTCGCTTTTTCGACCAATTCCTGGTTAGTCATTGTTAAAACCCCCTTTTTCCTTTCTGTTGGGTTACTGGTTCACAGCGGCTTTGGGACCGCTGGACATGTCCACAGCGGACCCGGCCCAGATGTTATTGTCACCTTTGGACTTTTCAACGTCCTCAGTGCCTTCCCCGGCCTGGCTCTGTCCCGCATTCTTTTCCACGTTGTCCAGCCTGGCTCCGATGCCTTTCAGCTGCTCGGCAATGCTGCCAACGCCCTCAAGCTGCTTGGTGACCGGCTCCAGTGCCTTGGTGATCTGGGCAGCCACCTCTGATCCGTCGATTTTGATGACAGTGTCCCCGTCAGCGTTTTTTTCCGTCTTGGACTCTTTGGGGCTGACATCGGCCAGCAGACCTTTGAGAGTGTCCATGGCCTTTTCCACGTCGCCAACGCCCTTTTCAAGCTGGGCCAATCTGGTCTTGCTCAGCTTCGCCCCGGCCTTTTCCACGTCCTCATCGGTGCCAGTGTCGTCACTGACAGCGTCATCGGACTTTTTGGCTGCCACCGGCCCCATGGCACTCATGGCTTCCTGCATCATCGCAAGCGCACCCTTGGTGTCACCGGCTTTGAGCTTGGCCATTGCTCCCATGAGCTTCCCTTTGGCAGCCCCGGCCCCGGCCTTTTCCGTGGTTTCCTCGGTGCCGTCACCGGCATCGTCGCCACCTTTCTGATCCTGGGCTTTTTCGGTTTCGGTGAGCTTCTCAAGCGCACCGGTCATTTTCTCAACGGTTTCAACCAGCTGGTTTAACACCATCTGATCGCCGTTGGGCTCAGTGGTATCGTTGTCTGCGGTCCCGTCCGCCTTGGTGACATCGTCCACTTCCGCAGCGTCAACTTTTTGACGCTTCACTTTGGTTTCGTCAGCCATGTTTGGCCCCCCTTTTCTTTTTATGATTGCGTAATCACGCTCATTAGCCCCTGAATCAACCAGGCTAACCTCTTTGACAGACAGGCCAATGAAACGTCTTTTTGGTTTGGCGGATACATCCACCATGTTCTTTTCTGTGTCTAACTCAGCCATTCATTGCTTCCCCCCTTTTTACGCAGGTATGGTCCTGGCTATTCCGCCGATTGAGAAAGCACGCAGCTTTCCTGCCTTGACATCATCCCAGGTGTTGTCGTCTAGCACTTTCACGGTCATTATCCAGGAGCCAGCCTTGACATGCTGGTTACCCAGCGCCATCGGTTGCGGAGCGATGTAGCTTTCAACGATCCTGATTTTGCTAGACTTCCTGAAGTCACGGTGCATGATGCCCATCTTTTGATACTCTATCATGAAGGCGTGTGCTGCATCGGAGATGACTTTGGCACTGTAAATATCGCCGTGGCTGTCGGTCACTTCCGGCTCCAGCACAACGCCCGTCACTGTCCTTTCCTCTTCACTGGACTTTGCAATTGGCATCGTCCACGCAAGCTCATCGCCTAATTCCTGTACTTGTTCACCAGATTCCTTGATCACCTTTTTCGGCTTGTCCATTTCCTGATTCCCCGGCCTGTAAATCATCCACCGCCTTTCCCCGTTGCCAAGAGGCACGTTGGTGAATATCCACCTGCCGTTCATAACCTTCCCGCCCTTGAACATGAACTCTTTGTAATTCTCATCCTGGACACCGGCTGTCCAAGTGAATTTGTCCACTATCTTGAACCGGCTCCAGGAATCATTGGTGGACCCGACTGCGCCTGGCGGATATATTTTGGGTGTTCCATCCCCGACTTTCATCCACGACATTGGACCCTTGGCCGTGTCATAGTCGCTGGACAACTTAAATGTCCCGGCCATCCTGGCATATTCCACTTCCCTGAATTTGTTTTCCTTGAACTGATTCCCCGGAGTGAACACCGTGAATCCTTCCCAATAACCCTTGCCTGCCGGTGCCATGCGAATATCGGTGTGGATGCTAACCGGGTTGACCAGACCAACCAACCGCTTATCCGCCGCTGACAAGCCCGACAAATCCACCTTGTCGATCTTGGGGAATGCCTCTGTGTTTCCCGCCGCCGCCCGGCCCAAAGCTGCTTCCCAATTCCCAGGAGCCAATTGCTTGAGGCGTGTCACCTGGCTGGGTTCCAATTCCACTGGGTCCCACCCAAAAGCAAAACCGGCCCCCATTCGCTTCGCCTGATTTTCTGTCAGACCACGCTCATGAATCTGGGTGATTCCTTTTCCCTTGTCCCCTGGTTTGAAATCAAACATCAGCTGCTCCTATGCCGCCGCCGCCCAGAAATATGCGCTGCGAACATACATTGTTATTTCCTCAAGATATTTGCTTGGGCTGGTCTTGGGGTCATTTTCCGTTTCCAAGCTGCCCACAATTTCCTTGGCCTCACCGGTTGCGTCCTTGGACCAAGCAAGTTCACCTTTTACGATTCTGAGTGACCCCTGGTGCTTGGCCTTTCCGTTCACCGATTTGTAAAAATTTATTTTGTCCATCTTTAATACCCCTTCATCAATCCTTTTTCGCCCATCCCGGTCACCACTTTTTCAAACGCTGTTGCAAAATCATAATCCCTGAAAACGCCCACATTTTCCTGCATATATTCAAACCTTGCAACCACAGCATTAACTGATGTGTCGTCCAACCCTGAATTGACCAACACATCCTTGAGATCATCAGCTTTTGTTTCCTTGAAGAACTTGAATATGCTCTGATCGGTCTTCATGGGATCAAGCCCGCCCAACTTAGAATCGCCACGTTGAAGCGCATATCCATTTCCGCCCCTGGGCAATCCTTGTGGTGCTGCCAGCCCGTTGTCGATGGCATACACCTTGTTTCCTGAAAACATATAGTTGCCCATGTGCCGGTCGCCATTGGCGAACATGGCATCCATGACATCCATCTGTTGGACACGCTTACTCCTGAGTGATTTCAGGAATCGCTCACGGTTGCTCCTGTTAATGTCACCAGCCGTCTTGGCGCCTGGGACTTTTTGCTGTATGGATACAAACCCGTGACCCTCAACTTCACGTGTAACCGTCCTGGGAACAATACCCCAACCAGATATGTTGTGATCAAACTCAGACAAGGCAGCTTCCCTGCGAGCCATTGAACCTGGTTTTATCTTCTTGGCTGCTGTTTTCCTTGCCGATGACCCTGGAGGTGCTCTCAAATACTCAAGCAAATTCTTGTGTTCCCCCGCCGCCGGTTTCATTATCCCGGTGATGCCATCTTCCATCGTCACCCAAAATACTTCATTGGATGCCTGTTGTGCCCCCAATGGCGTTGTGTTCATGATCTGACTATTCCGCAAGCTGTTTCCGACCGGGTCAGGCGGAATGAAGACCGGATTGCTTGGTGAGCTTCCCGGCTTCAACGCATCCATCGCAGGCACCTGTATTGAACCTGATTGGAAGCTGTGAACCACAACGACCGTCCTACACCTGAAGTGATATGGTGGCAGAGCCATTCCGGCCTTGGCCAGCTGCGACTCATCCATGCCTTTGATATCGGTCGGTGACTTCCACTGAACAGTCTTGAGCGCATCTGCTTTGTTGTTTGCACCCAAGTAATCATCCATGTAGGTCTGGGCAACCTGAATATCAAATGTTTGCCCGTCCATCAACCTACATATTTCAGATGTCCGCTGGTCCATGACAGCTTCGATCTTGTAGGTGGCAACCCCGGCCTGGGTGAATGTTGATATCCTTCCAAAGTTGGCCGCCCTGTTTTGGATGGTCCCGGCCAACCCCTTGAAATAACTCCGAACGCTTCCTGGGAAAGTTGATGGAACCAGGTCTGCTAAGGTGCTTGCCCCGGCTGCCAACCCCAATTCCTTTGCCAGCTGTTTTTCCAATTCCCCGGCCGCAACTGTCCGGCTGTATCCGCTCTCAAGCATCACCCTCGTGGTAATATCCCGGACCCGCTTTGAAAGCGCATCATTGTAAAAATCGCCTATCCACCACACCTGTTCCCTGGCCAACGCCTGGACTGCGTTTTGATCAATCTGATTCAACGCATATTTGATTCCGAACGTCTTGGCCATCGTGCCCTTTTCCGCCATGTACAGGGCTGATGTGGCAGCGATGAGTTGCTGGACTTCACTCTTGGACAAGGTGCTGAATTGTCCTGCCGCCCAAGTCATCGCCCGATCTATTCTGGCCTGGCTTAATTCTCCACCCTTCAACTGCCCAATGATTCCTGCCATGGCCTTTTTAGCCTTGCCCTGGAACTGCTCCAACATCACAGTGCTGAGCCTGGCCTCTGCTAACCGGCCTGTATTTGCCTTCTCAACATGGCCTATATCTGCCAGCATTTCATCGAGAATGGCAGCCCCTGCCACGATGTCACCTGTATCCATGGTATGAACCACACCACTGAATCCAAGCATATTTCGTGCCAGGTTATTCATTGTCAGCTTCATCCTCATCTTCATCCGGCTCATCCACGTCGGCTTCATAGTCGGATAGCAACCCCTGCCATCCCAGCTGCCCGGTCCTCAACAGCAATTCAGCGTCCAGGGCATTCCTCATGAAGAGCAATGACTCAACCAGCTTCCCGTCTGCGCCCTTCCGCACCGGCTGTCCGGCCACCTGGGCACCTACACCAACCGTGGTCCCCATGTTAACAGGTGCGACATTCTTGGCCGCCTCTGCCACAAGTATCGTGAATGGCGTGTCCGCCTTGTCGCCCAATTCCTCATCGATGTTCCCCAGCTGCATCCCCATAATATCCTCAGTCATGATCCGGGCAATCCTTGGGGTCATCCCGCCGGACCTTTCTGCCGCCGACATAACCTTGGTCACGCTGGCGTCATCGGTCACGTCAGGTGTGTTCGTCTTGAACTTGTAATATTTGGCCTGTAGCCGGGCCATCAACGTGGCGTTGATCACCCAGTCATCCTCATTCCTTTCTGGAGCAAACACTTGCTCTTCAGTATCCCGCCTGGACTGTTGCATTGTGGCCCGGTTGTAGTCCTTGATTTCGCCCAGGAATAATGGGGACAGCCGGAATGATCGCCTGACCTTGTCATTGTTCCCCTTGTCATACTCCTGGAACATAGCGTCTGACATCTGCTGGTCCTTCAACGGCTTGATGTCCATTTTCATGGTGCCGCTTCCGGTCAACTCTGGCATCTCACTCGCTGGTTCAGCTTCCAATATCAGGAATCGGCTGTAATTCGATTCACCTTGAATCTGTTCCTCAACGAACTGCTGGACCCGGTTGATTGAGGATTCCGTCAGCTGTCCGTTGGCAACCATGACGACCATGGACGGAATGTTGTTGTTTTTCAGGGTCACATAGTTGATTTCCTCAGCCGCCCGACTCCCGAAAATGCTGAACAGATTCCCGATGTATCTGGGCAACCCATAAGGTGACCTGGAACTGTACAACTTGAAATGGATCATCTCGTTGGCCCTCTGAGCAGCTGGCCAACTCTCATCCTTCATATCGCCGGTTTTGACATCATAGACCCTGGGGTCACCGAACTCTTTGAACCAGGCCTTGTTTCCTTCCCTGATCTGGCAATACATTCTGAACCGCTTCCAAACCGTCCGTTCAACATAGTCCCAAGTGCCATCCTCTTTTTGCTCCAACACCTGCTCTTTGACCTGGACCTGCTCTTTGTCCAGCGTTGACAAGCGGACTGTGTGTGACGGAATCTGGTTGACCATCGCCGGGTCACCCTTCAAGTTGTTGATGATTTCCCAGTAGGCATTCCCGGTGTCTTCAAGATCGTGTCTGGTGTCCCGTTTCACCTTGGTAAATGATTTGCGCCCATATCCGCAATTGCGGAAAAAATTTTCAACCCTGATCATTTCCTTCCGCATTGCTTCTTTGACAGCTTTGTCTGTGCTCTTGGTCACTGGCACAATCGGTTTCAACTTCCACCCGAACCCAGCAATGTTGGTTTCCATCGCCTGAACGCACGGCCCCAACTCTGAACTGTGCTCTTCCAGCTGGGCCAGGGTGAGCAAGTCATATGGCGGATAGATCAGCTGGTGGCTGGTGTTGGCTCCATACATCCCCGCAAATGGGTCCTTTCCCAGATCATTGCTGCGTCCAGCGACTTCGCCGCCCTGCTTGGTCACACCTACCACGATGGCACGAACTGTTTTCTGGTTCTGACTTTCCGTCACAACCTTTTTCCGCTCCACCGGCTGAGCACGCCTGGATTTTTTCACCGGCAACTGTCTGATGTTATCATCGCCCATAGCTTACCTCAAATCACCCCTGGTTCTGATTTTCTTTTCTTGCGTGTCCGAACCTTCCCCAACGCCATCCTGGTCGCAATCTCGATGGCGTCAAACATATCATCATGCTCACCATCGGGAAGCTGAACCAATTCAGACAAAAGATCGGTCTGTCCCGATCTGAAGAACATGCGCCCGTCCTGAAGGTGAGAACTCAACAACCACGCTCTTGTCGTCTTGTCCGTTTGGGTAAAGATCGGAACAACAGGAACATCTTGATATTGAGGATTGGCCTTGATCTGTTGTGGCACGACCGCCTGGAAGGCATTGGCCTCAATCCCGACTCTGGCTGGCTTGTGACGCCTGGCCATTGCTATGATCTTTTCAATCTGCTGGTTCATTGTGTATCGCCCACGGATGACTTCATCAACATAAAATTCCCGCTTGTCCCTGTGATGAGCAATAACTGCGGCCGCAAAAAAATCGCCGCCCGCTTTCCCTACAGACAAATCAACTCCCATCCACTTGACTGTCCCGCCCGGAACATTCTCAAATCTTTTCTGAAGCCAATCCCACAGAACAATCTTGCCCTGCATCCCCTCGACATTCTGTTGATACTGGCCATCGAAAAACACTGGCCCCATTTTCTGTCGGTGCTTCACCAACCACTCCAACGGGAATTTTTCAGGCCACTGTGAACGCCCCTCTTCAATGGAACAACCGTCAGGAATCTCAACCGCCGGAAGTGTTAGAGTGCTGTTCACCATATCGTTGTGGAGCATGTGGTTGTAAAAATCCTCTGGGTGGTATCTGGTCCCAAGAATATGCAACTCACCTTCCGGCTCCAGCGTGGGCAACAGAACTTTGTAGAACCACGTCTTGAGCTTCTCACGTTGGCCCTTGGTCCGGCTGTTGTCTTCATCAACCAGGTCATCGCCAATAATTATGTCAAAATGCCGCCCCGGAAGTGCGCCCCCAATCCCTATACAGGTGAAGGTGCTTTCCTTGGCATACGTGGTGCGAGGCAACACATTTGCCTCTTTTTCATGCCACTTGTCGGGGTGCCTTTGTTCCCCGAAAATGTCCACCAGCTTCTGATTGTGCTCCAGGTGCCCTTTGATTTCCTTCAGAAAGGTCTCAGCCTGGTTCTGCGTCTTGGAAGCAATCAGAATTCTGATGTTGGGATTTTTCAATGCCTGTTCGATTCCGAACGTGACATCACCCATCGTGGACTTTCCCGAACCACGCCATCCCAGGATCATGGAGTGCTTGTGGATCCGCTGGTGGTCAAGTATCGCAGCGTGAAAATCCAGCACTTGATACCCCAAGACCTTCCTGGCAAGAATATCAGACCGGCCCTGTTGGAACACCGCCCGTCTGATCATTTCATTCTTGATCTCCATGTGCGACTTCAGCCTGGTGAGCATCCCGTCCCGCACGGACTGCTCTTTCACCTGCGGCTGAACCACCTGGAACTTGCCCCGGAGTGCATTCACGTCTGCTATGTTAACAGTGTCTGTCATCTTATATTGTGATCAAGTCAGTCAGCTTTGCTGTGGGTTGGTCCGGGACAGTGAATGTTTCATCCAGCCCCGCTTCTATGCACACCACCCGAACTTTGGCCCCTCTGGCCAATGCCACTGTGAATTCGCCGGTGAGGTGATCAGGTTTGGCAACCACTTCCGGCCTTGTTATGATGCTTGGGTCCGGCCCCGCCGCCTCTGGCAACACCGCTTCAAACACCACCTCAACCCGGTTGGCATTCTCGGTGGTCAACCCCAAGTCATTTACCTTCCCCCACACATTACACAAATTGAGATCACTCGGATATGGGACAATCTTGTAACCGAACTGTCCATCACCGATGGTGTCCATGTCATATCCGCCCCGATCCAAAATGTCATTGGGATAGATTGGATCATCTGTGGGCCTGTACTCGGAAAATGGATTGAAAGGAATCACTGGCGGATACGCAATCATCCCAAAATCACTCTGTCTGGCAGCCATCATCGCCTTGTATTCATCATCCGCCCCATACCAGGTGTATTCATCGATGGTCCCCGGATTCTCAATGTGTTCCACCAGGTAGTCAGCCACATCAGGTTTGACCTCAACACCCCGTCTGCGGCTGTTAAGATATCCTGAACGCTGTTCGTTGGGTGTGAGTGCTCCCCAATACGATGTCATAATTGAACTGAACTCTGGGCTGCCTTGTTCCGACAAGTATGAATAGACCTCATACAACTCAGCCAGCGACAATTGCGCAAGGCTGTATCCGATCATCTCAGGACTTTCGATGGCAATCCCATATTCCGTGTAAATGAACTCAACGGTATTTTGCCACGCTTCCGTGTCCCAATATTTGGTCCCCCAGGCCTCCAAAGTCAAACTGAACAACGCGACCGTGTACAGATTCCGCTTGGCCATGTTGCCGATCACCAAGTTGTTGTCCCATATTTCATTGATGCTATTCAGGAAAGTATTGTCCAAGAACCGATTGGGGACTGCTCCTGCAATCAACGCCTCAAACGATGCGCCGCCGCTTTCAGCAGATGCTTTGATCAAGTCTTCATCCTCGCAATAGATTCCGACCGATCCGCCCAGGAATATGTTGCGTCCAAAAATGCTTTGCCCAACACTCCTAAGCACCACGCCATAATCGCTGAATCCCATCGATGATTCAACCAACTTGATCGGACCGCCGCCCCGCCAATAAAGACCAACTTGAGGTGGTTTGAAAATCCCGCCCAAAACGCACCTGTACAGCGTCAACCCGTTGGCATCATAAGGAACAGGGTTGTCATTCCATACAGGATACGGTCCAGAATTGTCCAACATATTCCCGGTCGCATCCGAAAAATCAGCCGATGTGTCCAAGTTGGTGATTGTTTCAACCGTGATTCCCGCCAACATCACACCCGGTTGACGGATGTGTATGGCCTGAAATGCCTGTAATCCCCTTGCGCCGCCCTCATCATTGTCACCGTTGTAAATGAGGATATCCGGCACATTGACGTCAACCACTTCGCCCGCAGACCTCTTTGACTTGATGCAGATGGCATCCTTGCGGTCAACATTGTCCACAGCGTGTTGGAGTGTCCTCCAAGGGGCTGCGCTTCCGCCCGGATTGCTATCATCACCAAACAAGCTGCTCACATAGAACGTCCTGTATGGATTGAAGCTGTTGACCACATCCCAGTATCTGCTAAACTGCGACATTGTTCGCAACCCCCTTGGTGGCCTTAAATCTGAAACTGCGAACCACAGACATGAACGCAATACGCTTCCGGCCAGCCTGATTTGCTGCCTGGGACACAACCGGATTGGGGTGCTCCCGATATTCCTTGAAGTTGTGCGGCAATTGGACCGTCAACAGGACTTCAGCCCCGACTCTGGCTTGATCCGGGTCATTGAAATCCAGCTTACTCAACATGGCCTTTCGGAAGCGGTCATCAACCCTTGTGTTCTGGCTGAAGTGTGTCCAACCGCCAATGTGCTTCAAATCGTTGATTGCCGCCGTTGTGACTCGATTCACATTGGACAAAGGCAGATTTGAAAATTCAATCGCCCTGGCCGCCGCCTTGGTCAAAAAATACTCGTCAGCCGGTCCCTCAGCCGCAAGCATCTCGATGAGTGCCTGCTCCATGTCCGCCGGTTCAAGCCCCTCAACCCTCATCGTGTTGAATCCAATTGCCTCAGCGCATGCTTTAGCCTCTTTGTATTCAACCCCGACTCTGGCCCCAAGAGCAGCCACCTGCGGATTAGATGATGCGCTGAGGATGGCCGCCGCCCGGTCCAGCTTCTCATCCTGTGTTAGACTCATCACGCCACCTCACGCTCATCTTCAATTACAAAATCCCTGATGGTGTGCGCCTCACAGCCGGTGGGCACCCAATTCTCATCCAGGGTTGATTGCGTGGTCCGCTTGAACTCTTGTTCATCTTCGCAGTACACACGCACGTCATATTCTTTGGCCATCAGTACACCTCCAACTTGACGTTGTACAGGTCAAAATCCCCGGTCCCGTCTGTGTAGAACTGTGCTTCAATCACGCAAAGCCCTTCCGTGGGAAAACTGCTGAGTGTTATCTTCTTGGGAGTGGCCACCGCTTCTGTGAAATCAATCACTCCCAATACATGGTCATTGGTCACATCATACAACTTAACAGTCCCGGTCCCGCCATTGCGTTGCTTCCCCAAGGCCATCGCCCGAACTGCCACCCCTTCAGGGTACAAGTCAGCGTCAACCGGAATCGGGTCAGCAACCTGCGGTGTGGAATCACTTTTGGTTTGCTTTCGGCTCACGATTGATATGGTGTCAACGACCAGCGATGTGCTCTGCTTGCCAACGATCTTTCCGCTATCGCAACTGGGGCAATTGCTCGGTGGTGTGTCATCCAAGTCCAAGGTGTAACCATCCTCACCGCAATTAAGACACTTGTAGTCATGGCGCACCATAGGCTCACCGGAGTGAGCAGCCACCATTCCGGCCAAGGCATCGGAATCCTCTTGCGATAAACTTTCATCAAAGACCACAGCCAATTGATCCGGCTCTGTGAACTCTATCCTGACCAGACCAGTCTCAATCCCAACGGTAGCAAGCTCATATTTGAACCTGCTAGGATTGTATTGCGCCTTGGTATATTCGTATGCTTGCTCACCCATGATTTTCCCCTAATTAGTGACCATACACCCAACCGGCCAATCCGACCTTCACCAGCATCTGGGTGTCCACGTCCACCTTGAACTGGATGGTCTTGCCGTCATCTCCGAACTTGACCTCAACCGTCCTGGTGAACCAACGCCCGGACACTTGTGGCGCAACCAACTTCGCCTGGCTGAGTGCTGTTTCCCCCGGTCGCCGGAACATAGCAAACACCTGGTCAGCAGCAGGCACCGTCCCCATTTCCTTGACGTGCACCTCCATCCTGATCCCGGTCGCCCCGGCTGGAATGTCCACGGACCCTGAAATGTCAAAGTTGGACCAGTCCACATCACCGTTGAACGTCTGCTCCTGAAGCCACGTGGGCGATGTTACACAGGCAGAGTGAGCGGACAGGCGAACCACAGCCCGCTTGTCAATGGCTTCCACCACTTCGCTGCCGTCTGTGGTGATCTCCCACAACGGCTTGCCATGGTCTGGACATCCGGTTGTATTGGCCTCAATCGTGGCACCTCCCACCACTACATAAATGTAATTGGTGGCACTGGCAACCAGGGTCAAGACCGCCGGTGGAATGACAACCGGATTGTTCTGAACGTCCAGGATGGCCCCTTGAATTTTCACATCCAGCCCATCCTGCTTCAGCAAGGCAAAGGCTGTTTGTTGTGTGACGTCTTTCCTTCCGAACTTACCCATGTCAAACCCCCTTAATCATTCCACATCAGCGCACTGTTGGTAATCCTCAACCGGCCTTTGGCGCAAATCCTCATTCGCATGTACGGATAGTCAGTGGCTGTGATGACGCTGTCCAACCATTCGCCCAACATCCCATCCCCTGGATTCTGGTGTCCGGCCTGTCCCGACTGATGTTCATAAGGCCACAAGCCCAGGAAGCACCTGGCAGTTGTCAACGGTGTTGCGAACCTTTGCCATTGGAACAAAAGGCCGCTGGTGGTGGCAACACTCCAATCCTGCCTGAAGATGCTTTTCAGATTGTATCCGCTGTGGGAAAGCATCTGTCCAACGACATCTGTGGTTTGCCGGAAAGCATCGGTGACAATGACTCCAGGCATTCCTTTTTCAAGATTATTGAACAGAACCGTCCCCTGCGTATATCTGAAATTGGCATATATTCTGATCTGTTGCACATTGGCAAAATTGAAATCATCAGGATTCCCGTGTGTCCCGCCCGGCAACGATGTTCCCCAGGTGATCCCATCCGACACAAACCAAACCAGTGACTTCCACTTTCCGCCGTCTGCGTTGAATATTCCATTTTCGGAATCGCCCACGCCGCCAACAACAGGTGATCTTGGGCCATCCATCCAGATCCAGCGGGTGCCATCATACATCATCAAGATGCAGTTGATGCCATTGCCCGGAGTGAACCCAGTTTCCAACTTCACCTTGACGTGGAAGGCAATTGGATCAACTCCAAAATTCCACGACCCGGTTTTGTAGATTCCTGTGCTGTTAGCAAAATCAACCCGGACCGCATCACCACCGTTCAGGCCCAAACCGGAAGCCAGCGTGGGAGCAGTGCCTGCGACCGCTGTCCACCCTGTCAGCGTGTCCATCTGATCGATGACAGTTTGCGCCGTCCAAACTTCATCCTTGTGAACGTGAATGTCATCAATCTGGTATTGTCCGCTATTCACCAAAGTGACGGACAACCGGAAGCGGATTGCGGTGATGTTATTCCAATTGAAGCCAGCCACAGGCAAGGTGAAATTGCCGATGACATATGTTTTCTCATCCCAACCCCCAGACGGTGTATCAGAGAATGTCGGACCGTTTGCAACCTTCCCCGTCCCGTCAATCAACTGAATGTACAGATCAGTTGCGATTGACCCAACAAACTTGGTGCTGAAAGAAAAGTAGTTCATGTCTCTGAGCCGGAGTGGAGTGGAAAAAGATCGTGTGCAATATCCGTCGTCTGAATTGGCGCCAAAGCCAAACGTCATATATTTGCCGCCGTCGCTGCCGCCACTCGGACCCAAATTCAAAACCATTCCCGCCCCGACCAAAGACCAAACAGCCGTCAACGCTGCGACATCAGCGTATTGATCGAAGTTGTCTGCCACCTGGTCATCATGCAAATCAACGTAACCTGCGTCATAATCAGGCTGGATTCCGTTGCAGTTGGCCACGTCAATCCCAACTGCGTCATCATACCCTTCAACATAGAATCCTCTGTAATCCTGATAGCTGAGTTGCAACTCCAGCTTGACCTGCGATGCGATGAGCATGGAATTGTATTCTGTCTGCTTCAACCCGGCATTGAGAACTCCCATGCCCCAATCAACAGTGGCCGGTGATCCTTGGTCTGTGACCGCCGACTGAAGGATGCTGTCACCGTCGTTGTTTGCGCCATTCTCATTCGACAATATGTATGAATCACTGTAGTCAACGAACGTCCCGTTGAGCCAGTAATTGATGTTGCTGTCAAGGTGGATGATCCTGGGCCCAGGGCCAAAAGCACAATTGGTGAAGTAGTGACAGTTGACCGCTGATGGAATTGTTCCGTTCACATGATGGATGTTACCGTATGAACTTGACTTCCCATAAGCCCAGAAAGAACTGTTTTGCCAATCACACTCCCAATGGCCGCTCAGGTTGACAACGCCATAAGTGGCCAGACACTTGGTGTAGATGTTCCGGCCCCAGATGCGGCTGCTCTGCCCCCACACGCCGTCATCCCCCTCGATGAACGCCCTGCGTGAATAATAGTTTCCAATGCGCATCTCCCAGGTGATCCCGTCGAACATGACCTGCGATCCGCTTGTCAACTTGAACACGCTATATGCGATGGTGTTGCCTGCCGGCCTGAAGTTGAATCCCTTGATCCACAGCGGGTTGGTAGCCTGTCCCGCACTGTTGATCTTGAAGATGTGGTCTGCCGGAGTGGCCGCCCCGGTAAAAATCGCCCCCGGCTCAAATTCCAGCGTCAACGGATAGTTGCTGCCGGGAATGACAACGCCCTCTTCAGTGTATATTCCCTTTTTGAACCGGACCGTCACCGGACCCACCGCCGCCAAAGCAATCGCCTTGGTGATTCCATTCGCCACGGTGTTGTACTGATTGAACGTGTCACTGTCAGCCGGATAGCTTTGGTCAATCACGACTTCAGCGGACACAACCTGCGGCCAAGCCAAAGCAGCTATTCCGCCGGTGACATCGATGTCAACGCCATTTCCCAGATAGTCCAGGATGCTGGCGTCATCGACTCGCACCCCGTCCTTGTCTATCTCCAAGACCCCGGAAGCACCGCCCACATTGAGCTTCGCCTCCAGCCCGTCCATGACGACCTGCGCACCAGCCCCGACCACATTCAAGGTTGTGCTTGAGCCTACAACAGCCCCTTCATCCTTGAAGTTGAGGCCACTGGCTCCACCGCCACCACCATCACCCGCTCCACCATGGCTTGACATTATGACGACCTCCAAGCCTCAATCTGGACGATTCCCCCGGCCCCGGCTGCCTGAATTGAAATGTGCTTGTGCGAAATGTCATCCCGCACTTCACCGCCATCCAGGACCGTAATGGACCCGTGGATGTTCTGCCCTTTGTCAAAGCTGAACACCAGGTCGGATGACCCCCTGTTGAGGATCATGATATGGGACATTGTCCCGCCCATGTCCAGGTGAAGCCAATCTGGCGCAGCTGGCACCGCCTCATTCTTGTAATAATCTTTTGTCGGTGCGTTTTGGCTTGATCCCATAATCAACCCCCTTATGATCCTGTCAATTGTTTCGGTTCAACGACTTCAGCGTCAATGATTCCCTCATCGACCAGCTCATTGATTTCCTGCATCTCAAGCATAATGCTCCGGGCAATGTCCAGATCAGTCATATTCCGAACGTCCAGCGAACCAATGAACTCAATCCGCTTCGCCCGCTTCTCAATCACTCCCATATCCTGTCCCTTGGAAATGATCTTGTCCAATATCTCAGACTTGGCTTTCACAGCCCCGACAAGCGCATTGTGTTGCTTCGATGTCTTGAAGCCATCGATCATTTTCTGCAACTCCAGCACGCATGATTTCTGCTCTAACACATAATGGGCATACACCTGAAATGTCGTCTGCTTCTGAAGCTGTTCAATCAGCCGGTCCATCACGCCGGTCTGCAGCTTCCGATATTCCGGCAACCCAATTCCCAATTCCTTGGTTGCCTGTTCATCCGTCAGACCTCGCATGATCGTGTCTTGAACCAGGTCCAACATGACTCTGTGATTGGCCGCCGTCCTCATCTTTGAATCCGGCTCAACCTGAGGCACCTTGGCTGGCAGACCTCGTGCCTGACGCAACTCATGCGGCCTCACCGTATTGTCCACAACGACCTTTTTGCGCTTGGGTGTGGCCTTCGGTGCATCTTTTTTATCTGCGTTGGCAGGTGGTGTGCTCTGCTTTGCCGGTGCCCTGGTTATGGACGCAACCGCTGTGGCAATATCTTCTGACGGCGCAACCAATTGATTCTTGATCACTTGACCGCCGCCCCGCTGAATGGCTCGCACATCGTCTTTGACCTTTGACGTCATGCCGTGCACCCCTCTGTCCCGAACCTCAAACCATCCAACCACAAATTGAGAACGCTTCCCCCGGTCCTCAAACCAGGTGGACATGCTCCATTCTGCTTTTTGTGTGTTGTGCGGGAGATGTTTTGGCCCCACCGCCAGGGAGTGCCGATGACAAAATGGTATGCCTTGGCCGCCTTCACCGACACACGGTGGGACCATGGAGGTGGCGGCCAAACTTTCCCGGTGCTTTCAAGGCTCAAGCCCAGGCAAGTAGCAAACCCGGACTTGAGCCTGTAGCAAAGAATCCCAGACCTCAGCCTGAGCCTTGAAATCACCGTGCTTACCTTTCCATTCAACTTGGAACCTATTTGTTCAAGATGGTATATTGTAGAATTTTTTGGCCGCACATACAAGTGCCCAGC
>Ga0307380_10000306_pt1 | contig 82002 bp, 57 predicted proteins | sample UN3MG_FD_202239 | JGI IMG/M metagenome (GOLD analysis project Ga0307380, IMG submission 202239) | Soil microbial communities from Risofladan, Vaasa, Finland - UN-3 | ecosystem: Environmental > Terrestrial > Soil > Coastal area > Acid sulfate soil | place: Finland: Risofladan, Vaasa | collected...
GCCCCTCGATGCCGTCTACTCCATCACTGCCCCGGATCTCATTGAGGTCTCGGCTGATCAGTACCGTACTGCTGTCTTGCTACGAACGCAGGACCAGGAGACGCAGTACCTCGTTTGGGCTGCCAACACGGCCAACCTGAGCGACATCGGTGACTTCGTCGTCAACGACGGCACCGCCACGTTCCCCGTCGGCACCACCCCCGTCGTCAACACGGACACGATCTTCGCGGGAACCACCGGGTCTAACCGGGTCCTCATCGTCGATGATGCCAACCGAAGCATCCGTGAAGTTACGAACCTCGAGGTGCGACGGGGGGACACCGGTGAGGAGTTTGAGCTTGTAGGCAAGGGAACGTGGAACCCGGTCACCGGTGTTTTCACGATCACGGACGAGGCCACGCTCCTTGCTCTGGGCGGTGGTGTCTCGAGCATTCGCGGCGACCGTGCCATTGACCTCGACTACCTGCTCGATCCTCCGGCGTTCTGGTGGTCCAAGAACGACCGCTACGAGACGCGATTCATTTGGAATGGTCGGCTCCAGCGATGGGCGCCTATCCGTGGAACGCCTCCGCGCAACTTGGGGGTCATTCTCAAGGACGAGTCCTACGTTCTTTCACCTTCTCCGGTTCGCATCGTTGCGGGGGAGTTCCTTCCAGGAGACAGCGGAGACTCTGACGCATACTGCATGGTCAGGATCGGAACGCGTCCTGATGCCGCTTCGATTCCGGTGGCCGAGCCTGTTGCTGCTTCGGGCTTCGGTGGCATCAAGGTCGTGCCAGAGGAAGAGGTCGAGGAGTTTGCTTTTGAGACAGAGCCCACGCTTTCCGGTGTAGTGGGCAACGAGTCAGGCACACTTCGATGGAATCCCTCCTTCGTTGACGAGTACGCCGGGCAGACGATCTTCTACTCCTACCAAGGGTTCGTCGATCAAGTTGAGATCGAGCCTCTTGGTCTTCTTGAGGACGCAGATCTCAACCTGTTGTTCATCGCTCCGATCCCAGGCCCCACCGATTACCCGTTCCTCCGTATTGGGTCCAGGCAGCCTCTCGAGGTTCGGTTTGCAGACACGGAAGCACAGCTTGCAGCCGTCATCGTGTTGGAGGGACAGATTGGGGTCGCGCTCTCCACGGGACGCCTCAAGTTCTCGGAGGAGGACCTGGCCAAGGCTGACCCCGACGAAGAAGGTTTCGACCCTGATTACCTCGGAGCTCAGGTCTTCTACGACGGTGTGAGCCTCACCCAACGTCCCGTGCCCATGAGGCTTCCTATACGGCTCGTGGACAGCGGCGGTGGCCCCACGACGGTGGACGGGAAGAACCACAGCATCTACATCCCTGACGCCATCCCGACCCCCACGCCGGGAACTTCGGGCGTTCTGCACAACCCCGACGGTACGGGAACGATCCCGAACACGAACACGGCTGCGGGTATCCGCCCTGGCAACGGTTCCGGGATGGTCCGTGAGATCGAGGGACCGTGGGACGTGGTGCTGTTCTCCGACAACGGACAGATCAGGACTATCAGGACTTTCGATGACGACGATGAGCGTCCTCGTTTCCGGTTCAGGATTCCGCGCGGGGTTGCCTATGTCGATCGGCGACAGGGCTCGGGAGGCAGCGAAGTCATTCTTGGACGACAAGACCTCAAGCGATTCGATGGGAAGGTCATGTACTTCCTCCAGTCGGGTGTGCAGCCTTCGGTGTACGCCAAGGAAGCACGCATCTGGTCTCGGGTTCGTGATGACTTCACGCTCGAGGGCACTGAGATTCTTGTCTTCTCCGTGGACGGCGCCCAGTCAACCTGGAACGCTGCCTTGAACCCCGGAGGCGTGGAGACCTCTGCGGGAGGTACCTTCACCGCCGAAGAGATTGCCACGAGCCTGGGGTCTGTGACGGCTGCTGTAGTGGAAGCACTCAACGGGCGCGTGTCCATCGGGGCGACTTCCGTCGTCAATGGTTTCCGTTACGGAGAAATCGAGATTGGGTTCGGACCCAACGGCACCAAAGACCTTTCAGGGCCCTCCGCGCTCGGGTTCTTGCCCGGATGGATCGTACGGATTGCGTCGCCAAATGACGTGGACCCTGCGCCCGATCTGGTGTTCTTGCCTGACAACGGAACGTCCGTGGGGGTCTTCCGCAGTCCTTTCAACTTGGATGGGACGAAGGACAGTATCTCGGATGTCCGCCACATTGGGCGTTTCGACAACGTGGTGCTCACCCCGTCCATCTCGCAATCCCCCATCGTGCTCTTGGACCGGCCGCCGCTTGAAGACCGAGCTGGCTACGACGAAGGTGTCTTCTTCCGTATCCAAGACGGCCTGGTCAAGTTCAACCTCGAGAACTACGAGGAAGTGTTCTACGAGTTCGGGATCGAGAAGTTCTCGTGGGCGTTCCAACACACTGAGAACGCGACGGTCGAGCAGCCCACGGACAATCTGTTCCTTGGGCAGGGCCAAGTCATCGAGTCGTCCATGCGACTGCCGGGGAACGGTCTGCGGTTGTCCACCGCCGGGTCTCCTCTGAATCTCCAGATCTTGAACGAGGACTACATCCTCCCTGCCGGGGGGGACGCAGGCATCGCGTTGTTGATCGACACCGTGGGGGCCCTCAAGCAACTTGGTGGTCGCGGCACCTTCACAGCAGCCACCACGACATTCACGGATGACTCGTCTGACATCGACTTCGTGACGCTCGAAGTCAAAGCAGGGTGGCATCTCAAAGTGACGCAGGGCGACGCGAAGGGCACGTATGTCGTGGCCGAGGATGCAACGCTCACGAACAGTCTTGAGGTTGAACAGGAGTTCCCGGTTACGGACGGTCCTGTGCCGTGGGAGCTCTACGATGGGGAGACGGTTGAAGAGTTCGACCCGGGTCTCATCGCGGATACCCAGTACATTCAGTTCCAACACCTTCCCGAGGACCCGTGGAAGGTCCGAGTGCTCTCCCCTCTTGGGGATGTCCCTCTCAATCAAACGACACAAGAAGGCACTCGCCTCAGTGCTGACCTTGGGGACGCACTCCAGAGTGGTCGTGCCATCAGCATCCGCTACGGGCTCGAGGACACGTCTCCTGTCGCCCAGCTCGTCGCGCTCACACAGACTGACCTTGGTGTGATCGTCAACTCGGCGCTCGAGGTCCCAACCCCGAGCTCCGAGCGGTTCGTCAACGACAACTTTTCGATTCGCGTGGGGGACAAGACCTACACGTTCGCGGACGGCAACCTCATCAAAGTCCCTGGCGTCCTGTCCTTCCCGCTGGTCGGGGATGTCATTGAGGTGCAGGACGTTTCAGGGCTCCTGAACTTCGGCGCCGAAGTTTTCGTCCAGTTTGATGGCCAGAACGCCGTCTACGTCGAGGAGTTCCTGACCCCCGATTCGAGTCCCATCGATCTCCCTGCGGGCATCGTCGAGTACGACCCCGCGGATGGGGAACTCAATTTCAACACGCCGGACATGGCTTCCTACGGAGGCACGAAGGTCTACTTGGTTGAAGAGATGGTCACGGAGACTTCAGGGCAGGACGTGACGCTCAACCCGCTCCAAGCGTCGTTTGCGTTCACGAAACCGCTGCGCGAGTTCCAGGTTGTCGAGACCAACTACTTCCGAGCCGAGAACGGGACCGGTGACCTGCTGTTTGTGCCTGTCGATCCCGAAGATCCCGAAGCAGGTGAAGAGTCTGTCGAGATCACCGAGCAACTTCCGTTGTTTGTGCGGTTGGAACCCGCGACCCCAGAGAGTGGGGCTGCCTCGGGGGTGGAAAGTCGGTGGTTGTTCAACCCGACTGAGCGCACCGTCGATGAAGAGGTGGATGTCGCGCTGTATGTGGGCTCGACGCTCTACAACATCGGCAGTTCCCCGGTCGCTACGTTTGAGATCAACAACGAGAGCAAGAGTTACGTTGCCATCCTTGCGGAGCCCGTAGACGTGACGAGCGAAGTGCTTGTTTCCTACGCGGTGTTTGAGGCGTTTGGCGGAGAGCAGACCTATACCGCTAGCCAGTCCCCCGTGTACCGGCCTCCGTTTCGTATCGAGGTGGACAAGACGAAATTCACACTCGAGACGGATCGGACCAGTGACGTCACACCCGGCAAACTCCTGCGTGTGGCTGAGTTCCCGTTTTACATCACGGAGTCCACGTACGACGCAACTACGAACCTGACCACGGTTGACTTCATCCCAGAGACCCAGCTCGAAGCCGGCTCCCGTGATCCGGGAGGCGACTCTCTGTCGCTGATCAGCGACATCCCGCTTGCCACGGACATCGTGCCCGAAGCCCCTGATGGGTTTTGGCTCGAACTCTCAGCGCAGTACGAGCCTGTCAACCGTGGCTTCCAGAGCATCAAATTCCTGGCAGACCTGACGGGCATTCTCGTGCCCGGGTACCTCCTTGAGCTTGGGGGATTCCCGTTCATCGTGTCGGGCGCCAATTTGGTGGATGGCAACCGAACGCAGATCGACATCACGAGCTTCTTCCCTCGGGGGTTTGCGTTTGGACAGGACGTCGCGAAGATCAGCGTACGGCCAGTGTACCCGCCCACTCCTTCTCAGTTCTTGGGTCGTGGGGCTGTTGCCTCTGAGGAGCCGTACGAACTCATCCTATTTGGAGAGACCAATGCTGCTGGCAACGTACTTCCTGGGCGCACGCTCCGAGAGTCGATCGACTACACGATCAATCTTGACGATGGTGCGGTTGAATTCCTCAGTCCTCCGCAGGGGCCGCTCCTTCCTACTCAAAGCCTCTACCTCCGTCATACGCGTCAGCGGGCTATCTCTCCGATCCAGCTTGGGGACTTCATCCTCAACCCGCGCTTCGTAGCGAAGTTCTCATACGTCGCGTCACCTTCGGAGGAGAACAATCGCCTCGGCCAGATACTCCTTGGGTCGTACACGTTCTCCAACCCCGACACGTTCTTCTACAGGACGTTGCCGTTGCTCTCGTATCTCGGAGAGGTGGCGGATGAGGTGGCACGGGACATTGCGGCGTCTCTGCCTTCCCTTGGCCCCGCACCTGCGGTCATTCCCCCGACTGAGAACGCCACCCAAGGGCGTCTTGGGCTCAAGTCGCAGCGCCGTGGGCTTGAAGACACCGACCGAGCTGCGCGCGTGTTCCTTGAGTTCTACAACGAAGCGATCCTCGCGTTTGAACAGATCACCGAGACCATCTCGGGCAACATCATCGGCGACCGAGACGGCAAGTTCCAGTTCTTCGTTGGCAAGCACAAAGAGGTCACACCTCCCGGCTACGAGGATGAGATCAGTGGGGAGCTCAACAACCGTAACCTCTTCTCGGAAGTGTTCTTTGGGTACAACCCGAAGGCCACTTTCCTGACGCGGGACCCGGTTGTCGATCCCTCAAACTTCATCATCGCGGGCGACCAGCTCGAGGGGGATTTCATCGATCCTGACTTCCTCGGGGACCTCCAGAACCTCCAGCGCGAGTTCTCGATGAACGACGTGGATGACATCGTTCTCTACGCTCGGACTCGCAAGCGTCTGCGACTGTTCCCCCTCCGTTTGGAGGCGTTCGGTAAGTACCGGCGTCTCGGTGTGGCGAGCCGGTTCTCTCGCATTTTCCCTGAGCAGGCCGAGTACTTCACCCTCACCGATCCTGGCATCCAAGCTGACCTCGAGGCCGACCCCGTCAAACCGGGGGTCTATGCGTTCCGCAAGAAGGTCAAGCGGCTGTCCATCAAGGGGAGCGGAGGCAACTTCAAGATCGAGTTGCCCAAGCGTGCGAGCACGTTCTTCAAGAGCATTGCTGACGTGGGCAACCCTGTCATCGGACAGGTCGAGAACATCGGCTCGGTCACGGTGCAGAACCGACTCGCTCGAGCACGTATCTTCGCGTACTCGCCCACCGGGTTCCCGGAGTTTGACTCTATCCCATTCAGTGGGACGAACTTCGCAGCCGATCCGCGTCCCGCAGTGATCGCCACGCCCCTTCCGCTCCACGAGCTCCCGCTCGGGGCGAACGGCTTGCCGGACGTGACTCAGCTTGCAGCTCAGGGAGGTGAGGTCATCGATCTCACTACGGGGGACCCCGATTTCTTCACGCCTGCTTTCCAAGAGACGAACGCGGACATCAACCGACGGCCGAAGATCACGTTCGGGCGCCCTGATGGTCGCATCCTCGACGTGCAGACTTCGGAGAGCGCGTCCTTCGACTTCCCTTCTGCACTGGTGGGCACCGGCACCCCCGAGACCTACACGGTTGGGCGTTCGGTGTTCGTGGGAGAGATCCTTCTTGGGTGCATCATCACTTTTGCTACGGAAGACCATATCCCCGGGGATTTGGCCACCATCCTCAAGAGCGACAACGATCTGCTCGAGGTTTCGGAGGACCCGGCATCTTCGGATGGCCCCATTGCGCTGTTCCGAGGAGACACGGTTTTCGTCACTCCTTCGGATGCTGAGATTGACTCATCCGTTGATCCTGACGAGCCTTCGACCAAGAGCAACACAGAGGCTCAACTCGAAGGGCTCCCGAGTTTCCGGGTTGGATTCGACGTAGGAGTGGACCGCCCTGATGGCGAACTCCGTGACATCACGTTCCCTTCGTTCTCGGACCCGAGCATCTTCGGTATCAAGGAACTCCTCGGTCAGAAGCCGCCCAAGCCCCTCACGAACATCGAGGGCTCGGTTACGTTCCGTAACGGGGCAACGGAACCCGCTGCCATCCCGGCGCTCACAGGCGGTTTCACGAACGACAGTGGCGACTACACACTGCCGTACCTCTACGCTCAGAACACCGAGATCGATCAGCTCGGCATCGTGGCAGGAGCGTTCAACGACCTGTACGCGGACACTGGGATTCCCAGCGCCGTCTACCCGGACGAAGTTGAGGGTGCCGACGGAGAGATTTTGGGCGTCTTTGCAGGCGGGGAGCCCCCGGCCACGATCAACACGCAGTTCGACGTGTGGCCGGTCAATACCGCCGGCGGATACACACCACACAGTGGCCTTGGGGATGTGCGCCAGTTCGATGTGCTGCTCGTTGAGACGGGACAGAGTGCCCTCGGTCTCCCCGCAGGTTCACAAGGCATCCTGTCGGTGGGGCTTGCTACGGGGGATGCGAGTGGCAGTTCCATTGAGCCTCCGCGTTTTGTGACGCCGACTGCGCTCGGAGACACGATGCGCTACCTGTTCAAGACGGCGATGTCGTTTGTGAATCAGGCGCCTTCCGTCAACCCGGCAGGGATGGTCATCAACGAGAGCGGAGCTGTCGTCACGACCTTCGACATCACACAGATCTCCACGGCACTTTTGGTGCTCAATGACGGAACCCCCGCGGGCGTGGCTGGTGGGCTGAACAACTTCATGGCGCTCGGCGCCGGCAACCTCATCACCATCAATCTGTGGACGGCTCCGACAAACATCACGCCGGTTCCCGTCATCGTGGACACCTTGGTCCTCGACTTCGGGGCCAACACGGCCACGAGTTCGTCGGCCCCATTCGTTTCAGCAATTACAGCGGCGTCGGCTACCGACAACGTATTGACGATCACGACGGCCGGCTCTTGGTACGCCATCAGCCTCGGGGGTGCCCCTGACCTCCCCGAAGACCCGTTGAACCCTGGAGACACTGTCCCGCTCTGGTTCACCATCGATCTCGATTTCTCGGGAGGCTCAAGTGGGACCGCCTTCATTCAGCTCGACAGGCTTACGCTCAGCGAAGGGCTTGATTTGCGATCGGTCCTTCCGCGTGGGGAGCCCGCGGTGGTGGGCATCCCGGTGTTCTCTGAACTCAGCGTGCTTGAGATTGAGAGCAAGTCGGTCACGACCAACACGGTCAATGCGCCTGCTTCTGTGAATGGCGGGGCACCGTTCACTTTCCTTGCTCGAACGGATGTGTACCCGTTCGTCGGGACGTTCAATCCGCTTCCGGCGGGAGATGGGCGCGGCACGGTTCGAGTGATGGGGTTTGAGGGGCACGGCAACACGCCCATTGTCACGTCGAGTCCGATTACCTTCACGGCACTTGCGTCTTCAAGATTTGGGGAAGGGCAAGTGATCCCCATCGCGGAGGGCACCGGTATCGCGGGGAGCACCCCAGACCGAAACAACCGTATCTCGAGCGATGGCGTCACCCTTCTCGGCGTTACGGGAGAGGGACTTTCGGCCGTTGAGGCGGGGGATGTTCTCGTCATCCTTGGGACGGACGATCTAGCCCCCAAGGGAGCGGCTACGGCTGGCACCTATCTCGTCAAGTACGCGCTTGAGCCATCGGCGGCCGATCTTACGACGCAACAGCGAGATCTGGGTGCGTCCCAGACCACGTTGCCTGCAAACACTCCCGGATGGGCTGGCGTCAAATTCCCATCCCTTGTTTCAACGGATGTCGATGTCGGAGGCACCGTCACGGTCTCAAACACGACACTGCTTGGAGGAGGGTCAGCTTGGGACCCGGCGGGTGGTTTCCTGTACTTCATCGTGCAGCCTGATCCCGATGCCGCGAACTACACGACTGCGAACTACAAAATTGCGTACACGGCGGTCAACAACGGCACCAACGTCTTCACCGTAGACCCCCTCACCGTCGAGGACTTTGCCGGGACTGCGTTCACGGCCGCCGAGATCGATGCTCTCGCCGAGGGGATTCTCGTATCGGGATTCTATCGGGTCGACATCACGATGGAGAATGCCGAGGATTTATTGATTGGTGGGACTGAGCCCAAACCTTTCAACCACAACACGGTCGGGTCTTTGGCGCCGCTCCCCACCCCCATTGGTGGCTTCGATGGCATCGCCATTTTTGGGCCGGGCGGTGCAGCAGGGTGGGACTTGGCGGGAGCTGATCTTGTTGCTGGTGCTCCTGGCCTGAACGAGCTCGGAGTGTTTGTGGCCACTCCGATCCTCAACACATCTTTTGATCCCGACCCCAACGCGTACGTCTACGACAACGTCCCCGAGTTTTTCCAGATCGACCAAACCCCTGTCGGGCTTTCCGATTGGAACTCCATCCATACCGTTGCAGGGCTCTTCGCCATCATGCCTGGAGACACCCTGCTCACGATCACTGGTCTGTTGGCTCCGGGGTTCCACGCACAAGCAGGCATCTTTCTTGAGCCCTCGTGGTCGAAACCGACGCTCAACTTGGCCGGGGGTGCTGAGCGGGTGGTCGATGCGGGCAACTCGGTGGCTGCTGCGGACATCGGGTTCCGTGACCCCAGTGCTTTTGGTGAACCTTCCACGGACGAACCGGTGACTTGGGAGATTCGTCGCATCCGTCGTTTCCATACGGTGCTCGAGGGCATCGGGGAGCTGCTCGGGCCACTGCGTTACGTCTACGAGATCCGCGAAGGCATCATCTCCGATTTCGGGAGCGCACCGGTGGGGACAGAAGGGTTTGTCTACCCCTACGTCGTGACCGCTGACGATGCCACGAACCTTGGTCCGTTCAACGATGACCTCGTCAACGTGAACCCCGGAGACTTCTTCCGACTGTTCGATGATGACGGCACGACTCTCCTCGAGGAGATCGAGATTGCAGGCATCGAGTCCGCAACGCAGATCTGGCTCAAGGAGCCCGGCATCACGAAGGTCCCGGCCGCAGACGTTCCAGGTAAGAAGTTTGAGGTCTACCTGCGACAAGTACCTGTCCCGCATCAGCAGAGCAACGCTCAGCTTTTCAGCCAGATCGTTGACACGATGCTTCTTGAGCGCACGGCAGACTACTCGAGCGAAGACGGAGGGTTCGTCCCTTCCGAAGCCAACCCCACAGATCCGAGGCGTCTCAAAGACACCGACGGCACCGTCAACTTCGCGGCCCTCAACATCCAAGAAGGGGACATCGTCCTGATCGATTCTGCGGGGCTCGTTCAAGGCCCCTCAGGAGTCCCCACGACGGGCCAGGAGCGCGGAACGAGGCCCTTTGGGGACCGCAGCGTCCCAGGGCGCACGACGGCTCAGGCAGGACAGCAGGTGCCTTTCCTTGCCGGGGGTCCTTCCGAGCTCGACGACAACCGTGGGTGGTATCGCGTGACTGAGATCGCGGGGGATTCCCTGACTGTGAGTTCGGAGACCGAGTACTCGGCCGATCCCGGTGGCGGCAACGTCACCTTCGGGGTTGACGCGGAGTACGCGGTGCTTCCAACGATCTCGGGTTCTACGGCTCCGTTCGCGGACCCCCCGGGAGGCCCGGGCGTGGAGGGACAGCTCGACCTGAGGCCCACGGCGTTTGCGGGTGACAACGGGTCTCCTGCCAACTCCTTCCGTGGAAACCTCCTGAGCATCGCGCCCTTCTCGTATCGGGTGTTTCGGCCCTCCGCACTGTTTTCTACGGATGCGGTAGACCTGATTCTGCTCATGCGAGAGCGCACGCTGAGCTTCCTAGAGGAGTTCGATGTGTTTTTCCGAGAGGACAAGTTCGGAAGCTACTTCGTGTTCCAGCGTGACGAGCACGTCGCAGATCTCGGTAACCCTTTGATCCCTGACGAAGGGAAAGGGGTTATGAGCAACGAGCTGATCGACGGGGTGCGCGGTCTGGTGTCCATCAGTCCGTACGCCAACACCACGGACTCCCTCGGAGTCCTCGATAGGCGGTTCTGGGTGAACGACTTCCGTTTGGATGCTGAGTTCCCCGTGGGCGCGTTGCCCGGCGTCCCGAGCTACTCAACGCTCGAGACCAACGTGAACAACCCGACCGCGGACGATGGAGATGGTCGCCCCGTGTTGCCCGACCGCATCGAGGATGTGCTCGACAACGACGATCAGTTCCGTGAGCAACGGTTTGCGTGGCTCGATTTCCGAGTCAATCGTGAAGATGGCACCTTGGAGCTCATCCGCAGGTTCGATCGAGAACTTCCCAAGAAGCGGCGTCAAGAACTCAAACAACTTCGACTGTCGAAGTCGGTGGGAGACGCTGGCGCATGACCACTCGAAAAAGGAAGAGGGAGCGCAAGCCGTACGAGTACCGGAGTCCCTTTGATTTCGATTGTTCGAAGATGACCCCCGAAGAGGTCATTGAACGACTTCGGGCACAGGGGATCGAACCAAACCAGTGGGTCAACAACGAAGACCACGTCAAGGACGGGGACACGGCTCAGTTGCCTACGCTCAAATGGTACGCGGACATCTTGAAAGAGATGGGCGGCATCATCGAACAACAAGTCGAACACGACCTTCGGGAAACAGACGAACTGGGCCATCAGCTTGCGCGACTCAAACGAGGGGGAGGGAGGTAGCTGATGCCAAATCCAGAATTAGGACCAGAACAACAAGGCGTTGTAGGCACCTGGCAGACCATCTCGCTTGAGATCCCGGACTTTCTGGAGCCGGTGCGCGAGGCGGTTGATGCGTTCTTCTCGTTCATCATCCGCATCCTCGACATTCTTTTGGCGGTGCTCGAGTTGCTTAAGGTGTTCCTCAGCGGATTGCTTGATCCCTTGATCGCCCTCATCGAAGCGATCAAGCGTCTTATCGAGGCGCTTCTCAACGACCTCCGACAGTTGGGCATCTACATCCACGGGGACATGTACGCGCTCGAGGGGCCTGATTTTCAGGCGCTCAAGGGCGGCTACCTGTCTTACGAAGCCCGCATGGTGGCACGTCTGCAAGACACTTCGGACCCCAACCGTCCGAACATCAGTTCCTTTTCGACGTGCCTGGCAGTGTTCTTGTTTGTCCAGGCCGATATCCGCGGCATCAACCGCATCGTCCAACTCATCCGGTCCATTCTCGCGCTTTTCAATCGGAGGGGACGGAACCGGTTGAACAGCTCGGTCACCAACGTCCAAGCGACTTACGGGTACGACGGGGCGACGATCTTCTCGTTCAGCAAGGGGTTTTTCCGTGGCATCGGTCCCAAGCGTTCTGTCGAAGACAACCTCGCCAACCCCTATAACGCGGTGAACTTGACGTGGCAGATGGCCCCTATTCCGGGGGCGCCTTTTCCCGATACGCCCATTCTCCCCCCCGCGGGATTCTTCGTGGAGTTCTCCACGCTTGAGCAACCCATCAAACTCGTGGCCGAGCGTGTCATCGAAGGCTCGGCGCAGTCCATGGACCTCAACAACCAGCCGTCCAAGACGGAGGTTGTGGATGTCCTCGATGAAGACGGGAACCAGATCCTCCTTCGTGGTGGGATTCAACAGGTCGATGTCAACGGCAACATCAACTGGAACGATGCTGTTGACTTCTTGGGAGAGTTCAAGAGCGACGCTGTTCGCATCTACGGTATCAAAAACCTCAACGACCAAGCCCCGATCCCGCTTGACCTGCTCCAGAGCGGAGACAAGCACTACCTCCAGAAAACTTTCTACGTTCCGTTTAGTCAGAATCTGTTCTTTCCAGGCAAGGGCTACGGCGCGACTTTCCTGTTTGATGACATGCCGTTCGATGCCGATTTTGAGCTCAATACGGGTCTTTTTGGCCCCGCGGGCCCCGGTAAAATTGCACGGAAAAACGATGACAACCAGCCAGAGCGGTTCTTCGTTCGTGTGCGTGCGGTGACTCGGGACATCAAGTCCGCAACGGGTTACCAGTTTGTCGCGGACCAAACGGCTTTGCGTGACCGTGAGGGGCCCGTACTCACACTCAAGAATCCTGACACGGTGGGGCTTCTGGATGCCGGACCTCCTTCGGCCGTGACACCCATTTTGTTCCCCGACGCGAGCACGGAACTGTACTTGCGTGCTGTGGCTGAAGCGTTGGCCGTTTTGGTGCTGAGTCGGTCAGATCTTCCTGTCATTCTCTCGGAGAGCGGAGAGCCCGTTGATTTCCCGCCGTCGTCGGGGCAGGCGCTCGCTGATGGAAGGATCAACCCGTTTTGGGGTACCTACGAGGATAACGCTCGCCTGTCCACGGGTCTTGAAGACTTGGCAAAATTCCTGATGATCCAGCTCACCGGACGCCGCCAGGTCAAGAAGTACTTCAATGAAGCCGGCGCGTCGTTGCCGAAGTTCAGGCGCAAGCTGTTCATCAACTGCATCAATTTGACGAACCGATTCCTTACCCAGAATTTGCCGCCGCTCCCCGCACGCCAACTTGCTGTCGAGCGTGCTCAGGATCTTCTCAACTTCGGCATCTTCTTCGACCCGCGCTTTGGCAACATCGGAGTCACTACGGACCCCGATGTTGATGAGATCCGAAGGAGTCAAGGTCAGGTAGGGGGGTCTCTTCTTGAACTTCTTCAAAACGACAACAACACTTTCGGGTTGTCTCCGAACCCGCAGTCACTCGGAGTAACGGGCGGCCGCATCGCGGACAACATAACTCGTCAGACTGGAAGCCGTGCTCTTCTTCAACGAAACCCACACTTCTTCTTCGCGTCGGTGACGGAAGGTAGCAACCGAGGACGCGGGTCAGTCGACATGGCGCCGGTTGCATATATCCGACAAGGGGCTCGACTGCAGTCCATGGATTTCGTTCGCAACCTGATCCCCGACAGCGTGTATGAGGGGGCACAGTTCGTGCTCCAAGTCGCTGTGGGGCCTCAAGTGCGCCCACAAGAGCGCGGCTGGATTGCTTTCCGGCTGTTCCCGCAAGGCATCCCAGCCATCGATCGTTTCTTCGATCAGATCCTCGCGCTGCTCAGGGCCATTCAAGCTGCGATTGAAAGCATCGCGGAGACCATTCGGCGCTACATCGAATTTCTTCAGAGCCGTATCCGCGAACTCCAAGCCTTCCTCAACCGACTCAATGCTCTCATCCAACGATTGCTTCGGTTCTTCTTCTCCATCACGCCAGCGGCGGGCCTCGTTGTTGTGGCCCCCGGTACAGATGGGGTGACCACGGCCTTGATTGGTTCGCAGAACAAGCCCACCCCGCCTGCAAACCCGCAATCGGACTCTTACGGTGGTGGCATCGTCCTGTTCGCCGGTGGCATCCCCAACCTGGCCATTGACGTGTTCGCTGCGCTTTTCAAAGGAAACGACTGATGCCGTTCAACTATCTCGGGTCCATGCGCAAAGCGCAGTGGGGGGCTTTCCGCAACTGGACGTTGAACGAACGCCGCAATGTTTCTTCACGCGTCAAGGTACTCAACGCCGAACTCCGCAGGCTTGGTCGCATCACCGCTTTCTACGAAACGCGTGAAGAAACGGTGAAGGACACGCAAAATGGCTCTGAACGCGTTGTCCAGACTGTGTCGGAGGTGCGGACGAAATACTTGGTTACGCCGGGGTCTTCGCTTGAGAAACTCTGTCAAGCGTACATCGCTCAGGGTGGCAGCCCTATGAGCATCTCCATGTGGCTCCAACCGGATGAAATCCTATTCTCGACCAACAACGACCCCACTGAGAGTCCTGATGACAACCCCAACGAAGTCTTCACGGACCAGGGTGTTGAGTCGACGCCGTATGACCAGCCCCATGGTGGTGCCATCGCTCCACGCAGCACGGACTCTTATGGGCCTGGTGGTCGATATGCCGGTGCCCTTCCGACGTTCCCTCGAGATGCCATGACCCTGGCTGGCAAGTATTTCGACCAAGCGGATGCTGGGGGCAACGTGGCTATTCGCATGGACCACGCACGTCGGTGGGTTCGACAGGAGCTCGGAGAACTTGAGCATTTGGAACAGCGCATCATCAAACTGATGGACCTCCGGGAGCAGCTTATGGAGGAGCGCGACACGCTGATCCAACAAGCCATCGGAGGCTCAGTCGAGGATCTTCCGAACCCCCCAGATCCCTCCCGCTATGCGCGCAACCTCCACCTCACCCGGCTCGTATCGGAGATGGATGGCGTTTTTTACCAAACGAACAGCGACGGAGAGCCGGATTTCACGACCACAAAGCTGGGCACGGAGACCAATCCAACAGGTATCTCGCTGTTCGACACGCTTTTTGACGATCCGGTGGGTGTGGACCCCTGGGCCGTGGGGTGATTTGCCTATTAGACGCCAGAGAGTAGACCCATGAGCTTTGATTTCCAACTGGGACATGCGTGTCCCCACCTGACGATTGAAGAGGAGGTGCCTCTAGGCGCTGACCGCCAGGAGCTGCGCACTTTGCAGCCAGTGGCGTCCTCAAGTCGGGTGCGCATCACGGCCAACGATGACGTGTCGATCCCGGCGCACGGGTTGCTTACGTCGGCGTTGTTGTCGGGGTCAGGGTCGGGCCCTTTCAAAATCGTCAAAAACGAAAACACGGTCACCCTTTCCAATCGAACACAGACCGTGACGGTGGACCTTCCTACGGGATCGCGCGTGCCCGCGAGTCGAGTGGTCGAGCTGTTAAATGCGGCGTTTGCCAACCAAGCGGTTGATTTGGTGTGCGCCAACATCAATGGATACATACGTGTCCGAGACCGCCTGGACCAAGGACCGCGCTCACGAGTGCGCGTGGAAGGGCCTGCGGGAAAGAGCCTTGGTTTTGTCCATCAGATCCGAGCGCGAGGTCGTGTGGTCTATCCGGCTTGGGAGTTTGCTGAACGGGATGTGCTCAACATCAATCCGGGGCTTGCCTCGGTGCGCACCGTCAGTTCCCGGTTCCCGAGGTTCGTAGAGCCAGTGAAGGGCAACCCTTTCTTCAAAGTCACCTACACGACGTACCAACAGCACTGTCGTCGCTGCCAAGGCTACGGCATCGAAAACGACTATCGGATCGATGTAGCAGGCGAGCCTTTGACGGTCATCAATGAGGACTTGTTGAACCAGTCGGTGCTCAAGATTCTCAGCACGATCAAGGGGTCCAACCCGTTCAATGCGAAGTACGGGACCACGTTGCTTGAACGCATTGGTACGAAGGCTGTCGGAGCGGGGGCGTCTGTCATCACGGAAGATATCACGATGACCCTCACGATTTTTCAGCGCCTCCAGACGGCGCAGGCACGCTACCAGGCCGTGTCTTCTCGGGAGCGTCTTGCTTCGGTCGTTTCGGTACGCACTTTCCCGTCTCAATTTGATCCGACGGTGTTTGAGGTCGAAATCGTTGCCGCAAACGCGTCCAACCATCCCGTCGTCATCAATACCGTCTTCGCGGCACCGGGGACGGCTGCTTTGGCCGGAAGCAACGGCCTCTCGTTGGGACTCCAAGGGTTCGGACTTGATCCTCGAACCGGCACCCTCCCAGGGGTGGCGCCCAGGTAGGAGATCTAGCGATGGTAGATACACCCAAAGTTTTCGGCCCTGATGGAGTCCCTCGCGAGGTCACTCTGTTTTCCACTACGATTCCAAATCGGTTCTTTGCGGGCGTCATGGCCCCCGACACCGTGGACATGCAGATCAGTGTTCGGGGGGAGCCGTTTACGTCGGACCCCGATCTCATCGTGTTTGAGGGGACCAAGTTCTCGTTCCCGAACCCATCCTCTTTCCCCGACGGGTTGGAGCTCGCCCCAGGGCTCAATGCCATTAAAGTCCGATCCATCAGTTTTTCTGGTGCGGTCTCGATGCCTGCTCAAGTCGAGGCCACCCTTGTACAGCAAGCTGACATCGGTCTCCTCAGCACGCCCCCTACGAACGTCAGCGTTGAGCAGTTCCAAGACTCGGTGACAATTCGTGCAGAGGGGGTCAACTCGACGACTTTCCGAGGGTTGAACTTCTATGCGTCTCGTTTCCAAGGGGGCGGTGCCTCGGGATACCAGCGTGTCAACATCAACGTCGTCATTGACTTTGAGAAGGTGGAGGAGACTTCAACGATCCTTTCTTTTGAGTCAGAAAACACGATTGCGACGAACCCTGACGGGACACCGGCGGCAGACCCTCTCTATGTCAAGATCTTGCAAACACAGACTTCAAGCAATGACATCGTTGAGAACCTGGAGGACATCCCACTCACTCCCGAGCTCGCGGCTGCGATCACGGAACAAGAGCAGGAGAACCTGCTCGAGACCGACTTCGTCAACGTAACGGAGGTCCCCGAGACAGTCACACGCATCAAGACGACTGTGACCACGGAGTCCGTGGTTGAGCGCAGCTTCTACACGTTCAGTCACAACCGGCAATACGGTCCGCTCAATACGCCACCTACGGCGCCCATCGGTGAGTTCTCAAGCACACCCCTCACGGAGCCGCTCTACTATGTGGCCACGGCGCTGTTCTTCGATCCTGATGTGCAGACCGAGATTGAGTCGGCGTTCTCCATTGAAGTGGCGGCCACCCCGACCATCGTTAACGAGAACCTTGGGACCTTTCCCTCCCCGGCTCGTCTCGATGTGGTCGAGGACACCATCAACAGTCTCACGCGGACTACACCACAGCTTGCGGTCCAACAGGGGGCAGTCATCCGTGACACGGTGGTGGACCCGGCTGCAAATGAAATCATCAGGATGCGGCTCTTGGTGGATTTCTTGTACCGCATTCAGTCCTTCGACACTCTGCTCCAAATCGACGGAGTGACTTCGACCGGGGGCCCCACGCCGGTCAACCAGTCCCCGTACAAACAAGCCCTCCAACAGGTGTTCTCTCTCCAGAACCCTGGAGAGGTACAGACGATCATCGACGAGTCGGTTAACCAACTCGCAGCTCGCAACGGGGTCTTCCGTCGTGCGGGCACTCGAGCTCGAGGCTTCGTCACCTTCTTCACGCGGCAACAACCCAACGCCACTATTTTCATCCCGCTTGGTACCCGAGTGGCGAGCGGGGGCGTCCAGTTCGCTACGGTGACGGACGCTTCGATTCCCCTTGAAAACCTTGCTGCCTTCCTCAATCCAACGACCGGGTTTTTCCAAGTGGATGTGCAGGTGCAAGCGATTCAAGCTGGAACCGCGGGCAACCGTGGCGCGGGTCAGATCAGAACCCTTGTGTCTTCGATTCCCGGGCTCGGGGTTTCAAACCCGAACAACACCTTCGGTGGCCTCAATCAGGAGACGAACCTCCAGCTCTCCATCCGAGCCCGCAACGCACTCGCAGGGGTAGATACCGGAACGGAGCAGGGCACCCTCCAGACCACGGCTGACGTGGCAGGCGTGCAAGAAGTTCGCGTGGTGGAGGCCGGTGACGCGCTCATGCAGCGCGACTACGATGATGACTTCAAGAAGCATGTTGGTGGCAAAGTCGATGTGTGGGTTCGGGGCGAGTCCGCGGGTCAAGTTACCGACGTGTTCGCTTTCACCTTTGAAGTTGCGCGGGATGTTCAGTTTGTTTTGATCGGTAACCCGAATGATCTCGTGTTCCGAGCTCAGGACACGAACTTGTCCATCAGCAACCCTCTCGCTCAGATGCTCGACGATGTGGCTTTGGGGTTGGGGCTTCGCAATGCTTCGCGTGGCACTTTTTTCAACCTCACCAACGTGGTGATCCAAGATTTTCAGACGATCAAGCTTGACACCACGATCGCCCAACCTGCGGTGAGTTTGGGCGATGTAGTGCTCGGCGACTATCGTTACCAGACCTCCAACACTTTCACGTTCACCCGGCAGCCTGTGAATTCTGTGGTCTCGGTGACCGGGCAGGTGTCGGGCACGTTGCCTGACACGAGTTACAACTTCGTGCGGCCATCCGACCCTCTTCTTGATGGGCGCTCGGTCCGAGCGGGGGATTTCCTGAGGATCAATCAGGTCAACGGGGTGCCCTCAGGGGAGCCCATTGCGATCTCTTCGGAAGGCCACATCATGCTGGCCCAGTTTGATGAGTTCCTTAACAACCTTGGTGTCAACCTGCTGACCGTTCGCGTGTTCAATCAGAGCGGCACCGTGGAATACCGGGGACCGACGGACCCGAGTGGCAACGCAGATTTCATTATCATCGCCGGGAACTCCACCACGGCAGTTGCCATCCGGCGTACCGAGAACAGCAGCATCTCTAGTGGTGAGACAGTGCTTGTGGACTACGACCACGCTGAGAATTTCACCGTCGCGTACACGACAAACTTCGTCATCAAAACGACGCAGGACGCACTGGATGCGCAGAAGCATCTTACTGCGGATGTCTTGGTCAAGGAGGCCGTGGAGATTCCGACAGACATCACCGCGACGATTACACTTCAATCTGGAGCTTCGCGCTCCAGGGCAGACACCCGATTGCGCACGAACTTGGCCACGTTCCTTCGTGCGCTCCCCCTCGGGTCCGCAGTTCGACAATCGGATGTCATCGCCGTCATCGACGGTACGACGGGTGTCAGTTATGTGCAGACGCCCCTCACGAAGCTCGCTCGAGGGCCTGGTGCTCGTGTAGTACGGGAATCCATTTCGACAGTCACCGAGTCGGAGACCCTCCTGCTACTTGGTACGCCGCAGGTGCCCCTCACTACGGACACGGTCAGGACATGGTTGCTCGACGACGAGCTCAACAACCCGACGAGTAACGCAGGAGGTCCGACCACGGATTTCCGTGGGGTGTTCCAAGATGATTTCGCATTGGCGTTTCTTGAGTCGGACCCTCTGTCCATCGTCAACTCTCCAAACCAAGCGTTCATCATCGGAAATGCTGGGTTGGCCATTCCAGGGTACTCGGACGATGCCACCATCAGTCAGAAGTTCCCGCAAGCCAACACGAATGCGGAGGTTGAGGCTATCCGACAGCAGATCACGCAGAATCGTGTCCTTCTCTCGTTGCCTGTGAACGATCGCCCTGTTCTGCACGCCTACGCGGCCACGTACACCGTGACCTCGGTAGATGTGCTGGCACAGAACATCGAAGCGAGTCGCCTTGAGTTCTTCGATGTCGGCAACTTCCTCTTCACGTTCGGTGAGGACAGACGCAATGTCTGATGAGAAGAAGCCACTGATTCTGCCCAAGACGCCGTACCTGCCGTTCACGCGACAGCAGAACCCGGCGCCTGTTTCTCGAGAGGGGCAGCAAGGGTCCCGGACGAAGAGAGACATCGTTGATTCGATCCTCAGCACTTTTCAACAGGTGCTTCCATCGAACTACGTCGCTCAGATCCCGGGCCCGTACTACTGGGTGCAGTACCAAGCCATCGCCGAGCAGCTCGCGGATCTTCAGCTCACGCTTGAGGACACTGGCCTGGAGTCCGACGTGGACTTCGCTCGTCCAGAGTATCTTTGGCAGATGATTGGGACGCTGGTGTTCCCCAACACCAATGAGGACCCTCGAGGCATCCCCGAGGTGGATGGTGACTTGACGTATCGCGAGTTCTTGCGGCGCATGATTCTGCTGCTGCTTCAAGGTTCCACACAGGAGACGGTCCAAGAGGGGCTTGAGCTTCTGACCGAAGCGGTCATTCAAGTACTTGCCAAAGTTGATTTCTCGGATCGAGAAATCAGTTACTGGGGGTTCGGGGAGCAGCACGAGTTTGAAATCAACGTCTTGTGCGTCACGGTTTTCACCGATCCCACCACCGGTGAGCTGATCACCGGTGAGCTGGGGACCGGGTTCCCCGAGGACCCGTTCCGTGTGTTGCGGAACAACCTTCGCATTCTTCGTGCTCTTCGTCCTGCGACATCCTTGTTTGAGTACCGGCACCTGTTTTTGGATTCATTTGAGAATCTGTTCAGAGCCGCTCCGTTCATCGAACTTGACCCTTGGTACTACGAAGAGTTCCGCAAATTCTGTTGCGGCATGAAGGAGATTACGGGGGACGGCGGCACCACCCTCACGGGGCAACTCCTTTTTTCCGATCCTACTCGAGATTTCCGAGCTGTTTGTGAGGGTGCCGTCTTGGAGATTTTGGACGGTCCAAATTCAAGCCCCTCCAATGGAGGTCAAGATTCCGCAACACTCGGACGCTACCGAGTCGTTGGCATCCAACGGTTAATTTCGGGGGATGATGTGGATACCCAAGGGGTCCCCGTCCCAAGACCGTACACGACGAGCCCCACGGGCCTGTCAGGGGATGTCACGACAATCGTGGACGAAGATGGCGTTCTTGAAGATACGGATCAGGATTTTTCCGATGCGTCAGAAGGTGAAATTATCACCATCCTTGAGGGGCCAAACACGGGAAGCTACCGTCTCGAGACGTTGCTCGGGAACAACGGAGGGGCCGTAGGGCTCGTCCCTGCGGGTTCTGGGGCGACCCAGGTGCGAGTTGCGCCGAGCATCCTGACGACCCTCACAAGGATGCCTGCGGTCGCTACAGGGCAGTCCTACGGGCTGTCTCTGGAGCGCTTGGGCGTTCGTACGCCTTTCACCGTCCTGGGAGAAGACGTGTCTGCCCAGTTCTTCTTGTAGCTCGGTGGCGGGCCTATAGGCCCCCGCAAGATAGGACCGGCAGCTCCGGCCGAGGAAGCCCATGCCCGCATTGATTCAGAGTCTCGTCAACGGCATCAACCCGGTCGTCGGGGCGAGTCGCGACGACCTCCGCACAGGGGACGTGGTCCAGCTCGATCAAGTCGGGGGACCTGCGACCACCTACGCTTGGTCGATCGCCTTCGCTCCAGAGGACAAGGACCGTAACCCTTCCGCTGCCACCTTGATCGGCAACATCTTCGGCCCTGGTCCGGTGACTTTCACCGTCGACAACGAGGGACCGTACCTGATCCGTCTCGTCATCGATGCGGGTCTCCCGAGTCAAGATGAGCAGTACGTTCGTCTACGCTTTGACACGATTTTCGGTGATCTCAAACTCGTCGCGGCAGGAGAACGTCGCGATGGCAGCGGCATCATCCCGGTGGATGTGTCGGCTGAGGGCTGGGCCAACGACCAGAACTTCAACCTGAACCGGCTGCTCTGTCTCATTCAGCACGTCTCTGCAAGTGGTCGCATCATCTACGTCGATGCGAACCGCGGCAAAGACAACCTGGCCGCGCCGAACAATCCGGCCGTCGCTGAGGGGTTCGCGGACTTCTCCACGATCAGTGCCGGCATCCTTGCTGCCGAAACCAATGCGGACTTCAACGGCGGCATTGCTCCGAGCGCGACGCAGCCCGTCATCATCGCGGTCCGTCCCGGGTTCTATCAAGAAGACATCGAGTTCAAGCCGTACGTCCATGTCATTGGATGGCCCTCTACGGGAGGCGGTACCGGGGACCACCCTGACTTCGACCGTAGCGTGACTGTTCGCTGTGCAAACGGCGGTGCCCCCGCGGGCACGATGACGGCGAACATGGCGAACCTTGGCGAGTACGCCATGATCGCCAACATGGTGCTCGAGAACGTGGGCACCACCACGAACGCGCTCATGCGCAAGATTGGTGACGGCGACGTCTACCTGCTCAACACTGAGCTTCTTCAGTCGGGAGGTGCGGCACCGAGCCAAGGCGCCGGCATTTCCGTCGAACAGGGACGCGCCTTTCTTCACGATTGTCGCGTCATCCAGGAGGACACCTTTTCGGGTGATTCCCTTGCGTTCCTTGTGGACGTGTCCGCCGGGACCGCCGAGCTCATTGCGAGCGAGACGGCCTTCATCGGACCAAGCATCGGTCAGGTGGACCCGTCCCTCAACGGTGGCGTCATCGGGCGGTTCTCTCACTGCACCTTTGAGCAAACCGGGAACGATCCCGCCTCATTTGCCATTCAGACATGGTCCGAAGAGCTTTCGCTCGAGGACTGCACGCTCACCATCGACACTGGCGGCGTTGTCACGGATGGCATCGAAGCCAACCCCACGGCTGCGGCAGTTCCCGGCGACCTCGCCGTCAACCTCCGTCGTACCCGTCTCGGTGATGACAGTGCAGGAGCTCCCGGGTTCCTGACGATCACCATCGACGACACGGGGGTCGTGGGCACTTCGTACCTTCGTGCGGCGTCCTCAGAGTACGACCCGGATGTCACGATCGTTGGCTCCGTCACTCGACAGGCGCTCACCGACGGCCGTTCTCTGTTCTACGACAACACGTCTTCCGGTCTTTTGTCGGAGAACGTGCAGGATGCTCTCGACGAGATCGCCGGTGGCGGTGGTGGTGGTGCGGCTCCGTCAAGCGCTCCCTTCATCACATTCTCCCCTGCCGCGGGTCTTTCGGACAACCGTGTGCTTGGAGCCGGCACCGGCACGAGTATCTCGTACGCGGGTGTCGATGACGGCGCCATCGCTGTCAACCTCACGGCTACGGGCGTTGCCCCTGGTGCCTACACGCGCACCAATCTCACTGTCGATGCTCAAGGACGCATCACGCTGGCTGCTAGCGGGACGGTACAGGACACGCTCTCGCGTCAGATGTACGTCCCGACGGTCGCGTTTGCGCCGCCGTTCATCACGCAAGAGTTCGACATCATCAACTACGCTGCGGGGTTCGCGGTGCCCCCGGGGGCCGGTGGCCCTCCTGGCGCCGCAGGGCCCCTTCAGCTCTATTTCAATGTCGGAGGCCCCTTCCCACCCGGCACCTTCTTGCAGGTCTTCGTGGGCCCTGTGGGAGCTCTGGTGCCCATCGTGGACCCGGCGGCAGGCCCCGGCTACGGAGCCGCAGGGTTTGACCTGAGTTTCTTGCCGGGTGCTTTCCCGATCCCGGTCGCAGCTCCTACGGGCCCTGCGCTCCTTCTCCCCATTGCCAATCTCCCGATTGCGGTCGCGCCTGGTGCGATCGAGTCCCTGCTCATCCAAGTGACCTACCCGTCACCTCTTCCCGTCGGATCGGACGGCCTCACCGTGTCCCTCACCGGTACGGTCTAACCGAACCCACTTTGTGCTGTGATAGATGAGCGTCTTCGGCTACGGACTTGAGCCCTACGGCTACGGCCCCTATGGGGGTCTCGGTGGAGTGTCTCTACCAGCCACTGTGCCTCCCCTTGGGGGCTACGGTGGATACGCTTATGGTCTGAGTCCCTACGGCTCTCTTGGAGGGTTCGGCAAACCCACCATCGCGGTCACGGGCGGATACGGAGGCTGTGCTTACGGCACCGGTCCCTACGGCTGCATCGACAGTTTGTCGGCTCCTCCCGAGGTCATCGCTGCGATATCGATCACGGGTTTCATCATCGAGGTGTTCTTCTCGCAAGAGATGTCGCCCGATGCGGATCTGTTCGATCCCGCGAGCTACACCCTCATTGATGTGACGGGAGCTGCCCCGGCCACCGTTTTGAGTGTCCAAGCAGGCGTCATGGGGACGTGGGGGCCGACCTCCGTGATTTTGAATCACACCGGCACCACGCTCGGAGGCCTCTACACGGTCGTCGTGGTCGGCCCCCGAGACATCGGAGGTACGGCCATCGCGGCCTACGCCCCTCTCAACCAAGCCAATGTGCTGTGCAAGGGCGAGCCTCCTCCGTTCACGATCACTCCCATCTCTGGTTCGGAGCTCGTCTACGATTTTGAGCAGGACATGCTTCCCGAAGCCGGATTCACGCCCGGCATTGAAGACCCCGATGCCTACGGCTACGAGACAACGTATCCGCAGACCATTCTGCCGCAGACAGTCACGCACCCGTACAACCTTGATGCGAGTCAGGTGAAACTCGACGTGCTCGGGATGACGAGCGCGCAGTACACGGGAGTTGTCAGCCCGGCGACGGCCATCGACTACGATGGGACCTACCTGCCCACAGCTCCACAGGCCGATTTCATCGCGCAGGAGATCGGCAGCGGGACGACGACACAGGGCACCGACGAAATCCTGATGTCGAAGCAGGTCGGTTTCTCCTACGGGTGGAGATTCCTCGACACGTCGGGCAAATTGCTTCCGAACTCGAGCTACCGCGTCGATGTGACTTTCGATGCGTCGGCAGCAGTCAAGATCGACCCCGAGCCTGGAACGGACCCGGTTGTGTTGATCTTGATCAACGACAGTGCCGTGCAGGTGAGCCTTGCGTTCAAACGCATCGCGGGCGTGGACACGCTCGAGATCGAGTCTGGTCTTTTCAGCGCGAGCTCCAGCATCGATTGGACGAGCCAACAGGTCGTTGTTTCGCTGGCACGCAATCAGAAGGCGGACACGTACACGGTCGTCGTGAATGGCGAACCCATCGTGGCCGGTCTCACTGCGAGCTTCACCGCACCGCCAGGGTTTCCCGCTGGTGTGCAGTTCCATCTCGACCCCGCAGGTGTCCACGAGATCCTCGATTTCCCGCTTCAAGACCTGCTGTTTACCGCGACGCAGACGGTTTTCTCGGCGGCATGGAACTTCCTGCACAATCAGTCGGCTCCTTTCGTCGGTTCGGGAGCGAACGCCAAGAACTTTCTGCTCACGAAGAAAGGACCACTCGTCAAAGGGTGGGGAGACGCGACGCCGGCCACGAAGCGAGACGTGGTGGTCTCCGTCAACGGTGTCGCCGTCGAAGTCGAAAACGTCAATCCGTACTACGCCAAGATATTTCTGACGATCCCGATCCCGTTGATGCCCCCGGGCATAATGGACGTAGGGGTCGACTACATCTGGTTTCCCTCTCCCATCATGGCGATGGGTGGTCTCAATACACTTGGAGTCGTCCTTAACAAATACGACTGCAAGCCCCTGTGTCCTACAGGGGGAAATTCAAGTGGGGTCGGTCTCCCTGGTGGGGGTACGAACGGCCAAGAGTTCTCGCGGTTCCCGATGGGGCTTGTTCTCGGCCCCGGAGGCCCCAAGACACGCAAGCCGTTGTTGCGTAGTCCACGGTTCATCGCGTTTCAGCAGCAGTACACGGCGGCGCTCAACAGCCCCACAACGCTCCTGCTCAATCGCAATCCGCATCAGATTGCTCTTGAAGGGGAGGAGCGCGGGACTCAAGGGGAGGTGGTTTTCTACGAAGGCACCGTAGATCCTGCGCTGGACCCGGATAATCCTTGGGTGCTTGTCGGGGACAACTCTGCTCTTGAAATCGACTTTGCGGAAAACGACGGCACGATTTTTCCGGGGAACATCGCCGAGGCATTGGAAGTAACCCAAGGGTTCTTTCAGATTTTGAAACAGGTCAGCGGGTCCTTTGATACGGGGACCGTGGGGTTTTACGAACGCGAAATCACGGCGGACCAAGAGGAGACCATCGTGATGGTGGTGCGCTTTCAAGTGCGCACGGATGGGGCGACCATCCCGATCGATGGTGAACCTGATCCTGGCCTTCCGCTCCCATTTCCCGATGGTGTTTTCACAGGGGTGGGTTTCGGTTGTCACACGAACAATCACCTCTATTTGGTTGGGGCTCTCCTCATCAATGACGTGCAGCACATCGGGATGCTCGTCGATCCCTCTTTCCCCGAACTCGCGGAGTCATGGCAGTTGGCCTACCAGACTCCCATTCAAATTCTCGATCCAACCACGTTCCGAACCGATAGCGATGCTCTCCCAAAACTCATTCGAGAACGTCTGATCTCCGATGATCTTATTCGGTTCCAAATTCTTGAAGGTACGCAAGAAGGGATTTACGAGGTCATCGAAATCGTGGACCAGACGAACGGCACGAGCACCGTGTCAATCGACTCGTCCAACCCCTTCCCGGCAAATGCTCAATTGTATGGGAACCGGGATTTCACGGCGATGTTTGAGCAACGGTGGGATGGTGATGGTGAGACGAACCGTCCCAACACTTACCGTCTAGTCGTCAAAAACGACATCAAACGGCTTCCTGAAGGCTATGCCGAGCTGTTTGTGGGGGGCTCTTTTGCGGGGAACGCCTTGCAGTTGGAGGGGGCTCCTCCTTTCTCCATCCCTCCCGATGGTGTTCTCCTGTATCCGACAGGAAACGAGGGTGAGGTTTTCTGGGGGTCTTTAGACCGGCGCGCCAGCAATTTGTCTGACTGGTACTTCGTTCGTTACGGGATTGAGCCGGGCGTCACTACACAGCACGTTCGACAGATCGTGGTGTCTGCGGAGATGAACGATCTCCCTGAGGACGACCCCAACAACATTTGGTTTCTGACACAAGACTTTGGCTCGCGGATCATCGACTCAACCGGAGACCAAATCCTACTCAAAGCGACCTCGAGCGATGATGAGCCCGGGGTCCAAGGGCAAGATCTGACGATCGGTTACGCGCGGCTCGAGCCTTTCCTGACGCGTCGTCTTGCTATCGATGTAGACACGACTTTTCAGCTCGACAGCGCCATCCTTGGTGCGGGGGACTTGCTCTACGTGGTCAGTGACGGCACTCGAGAAGTTCGACTTGCCACGATCCTGTATCAAGAGTCGGCTACCGAGCGCAGTCTCCTCAACTTGCGTAGCGTCTCTTTGTCGGGGCTTCTTCTCCCAGATGCGCAAGGATGGCTAAAGAGTGGGGGGTTGGGGGTGGAACGCGTGCAAGGTCAACGCATGCAGTTCACCCAAGCCGAGGGGGAGAACTTGTTCTACTCCTTTGAGCTCCTTGAAACAGGAGCTACGACAGATCCCGCAGGCGATGGGCGCATCCTAGAGGAGCGCCTCACAGTGGAGTCGGTGGCGACCACCGACATCACAGGGGATACAGGTATTTTCTTCGGCTCAGACGTTGGTCCTTTGGGCGGCGCGCGTGGGGTGGGTCTTCAACTCCGTGTGGCCGCGGGAGGGACCCCTGACCAAGTTTTCCTGTTCTCTCTGGAGACAGGGGTGGAGGTTGCCGCTTTCGATGTCACTTGGAACGACGGCGAACTCCACACTTATCGCGTGGTGGCCGATTACGACGTAAGCACAGTGAGTGTGGTGGTGGATGACGTGGTGCTTGGGGTCGCGGACTTGGCTTTGTTCAGTCTGTCGAGCTCTGATACGCAAGCCACTCTTGGGTTCGCGTCTTCGGTGACTGCGTGTGTTGTGGAGATCGAAGACATGTCGGTGGTTGTCTTGGCTCCTTCTACGGCCAAAAGGACGCTTGGTGTTTGGCTCGGGGGCGACGTAAACGACATCAACCAGTGGCAGCTTCCGCGTACGGATTCCCTCGAGGTTCCCAACAGTGACCTGTCTGCCGTGATTGAGGAGATGGATTGGACCCAACGAATGCGCGTCCGAATCCATCGAGATCCAGGGTGGGGCGTCACCATTTTGCGGCCAGACCTACCGCCCCCTCCGGGATTTACGGGCAATTTTGCTACGCAGTTCACGGAGCCGAGCGCGGGATGGATCAACGTCGAGTATCGCGGTCTTCCTCGAGCCTCAGAGAACTCGACTTTTGGGACGGTGTCTTTTGGCGCCCTAGATTCTCGTTCGATTTCGCAGACGCGCATCGATGAGGTCCGTTACCGGATCTACCGGTATGCGTCTGAGGATTGGATCATGCCGCCGCACATGGTCCTCAATCAGTACAACGTCATCACGAGCGGTGAGTTCGGGAATGACGTGACCGTTGAGCAAGGCATTGTCCTGTCGACGGACTCGGAAACGATCCCCTTGACTTCGCTCAATGTGACGGTGGATCGGGTGTTCAATTTCACCTTCGTCAACTCTGCGGGGCGTACGGTCACGTACTTGCCCAACAGTTTTGACTTTGACAAAGAGACGCAGACCATCACGATCACGTCGTACATGACGCTCGGATACTATCCGTCGTTCGACGTGCCGGATGACGAAGATCCCTTCGTCAACAATCCGAGCCTGAACGACGACATTGACTTTGTGTTCCCAAGACCGGTTCAGCTCAATGCGCTGGACCCCGTTTTTCCCGGCGGCCCTGACGGGTCTGGTTACCCGCTCGACACAAAAGTGTCCGTGACGGTGAGCTACGCGGCCGGAAAACCACTCACGAAAACTTATCTGTGCTCGCAACCCCTTTTGGATGGGACGACGCTACTCAACGAAGGGACGCCTCCTTTTCAGACTTCACAGGTTAGTAAGGCGACCTCTGAGTTGGCATGGGGATCGCGGTTCAACGATCCAAACGATGTCTTCAACACCGACCCGGCCTTCGTTTTCAACGATCCGTTCCGGTTTCTTGATTTCCAACAGGACTCGAAGATCCAGTACGAAGACATCGACTTCTGTGAGGTTGCGGAAGGTGAGGAGTGTCGATTGTCGCCCTTTTGCGACGACAGCATTCCCGGAGCGGCAGAAGCCGGAGCGCCTGGAAACGACCCGGGTGACATTGGAAACGGGCTCATTGGCATCGGGTTCGATGGACTGGCGTTCACGGAGACAACCCCGATTTCGTTCAGTGACGGCCCCGCAGATGGCTTCGGCGGGTTCACGAGTTCCACGTTCTTGGAGGCGAGCGGCGGCGACGAAAATGCCGGCGGAAACCTCCAAGAAGCGATCTTGTTCACACCACTTGGACCTGAAACACCATCCTTCGAGAGTCTGGACGGTAGCGTGGGGTGGAGTGTCTTCGGACAGCTCTACGACACCACCACGAACACCACCACGAACCTCTTCTTCGGCAGCGGAGGAACGGGTCCGTAACGGTTTTCGTCCTATCAGAGGCAAATAACAGGGAGTCCCAATGCCCAAGGTCATTCGTGAAAACATCCAGCCGGCCAGAACCGGCTTCAAGATCGGCATGGGACACCGCTACGCGGAGCCCTCGCTCTTGACGGTCAAAGGCACCGTCTTTTTCGAGATGCGCGACGCCCGTACCGAAGTGCTCCTGCTCAAGCGGCAGCAGGACAACGTCGTGACTCTCGATGCAGGGCTTCTCGTAGCGCGCCTGATGAAGGACCCGCTCGAGCCCGCACACGGCATCAACATGCTCTCGGTTGGCACCGGTGCCCTAGGGGCGGTCTTGAACCCGGACGCCCCAGGGAACCAGCAGCGGCGTCTCAACAACGAGATTCAGCGCAAGTCGTTTTCGGAGACCACGTTCCGTGACGCCAATGGCGCGGCCGTCTCCATCGCGACGAACGTGGTGGACTTCACCACGATTTACGGTGAGTCCGAGGCGGTTGGTCCCCTCAACGAGATGGGTCTGCTTTCCACGATCTCCGACAACACTGGAGTTCAGAACAACAACCCAAACTTCGCCGGTCAAGGGGGCTCTCCCTACGACCCGACGATCGACGTCTCGAACTATGACGAGCTGGTCAACTACCTGACCTTCTCGGTCATCTCGAAACCGGCCACGTCGATCCTGACCATAACGTGGCGCCTCACATTCTAGGCGGTCGCCGATGCCTACTCGCCCGAAGTACTTCCCCACGTCAGTCAGCCGTTACCTTGATCCCAAGGAACGGTCCTGGGACACCGTCGTGTCTCAGAAGGGGAAGCTCGTTCTCGACTCGGAGAAGAACCTTGAGCAGGATGTCCGCGATCTCGACCGTATCCGGCAGCTTGCGCGAACCTTGCCTTCGGGATGGGTGCGTGGTCAGTCGCGGGGCGATGCGTACAACGAGTTCAGTTACGACGACCCCTACATCCCCGGGCTGAATCCTGACTTCATCCCCAACGCCTTCCACATGCAGAAGGTGCAAGCTCTCGTTGCCGGGATGCTGCTCGATATCGAGTACGTCGATACGGACACGAAGGGCGACAACGTCATTCAGCTTGACGCGCCCACCACTTTCGACGGCACCCCCGCGACGTTCAAGCGCACCGACTTCGTGTTCCTTGAGGTCTGGCTCGCGCTCGTCAGCGAGAGCCCTAGCGCCAAGGGGAGCCTGTTCGTCAACGACCCGGTTGCAGTGGCTGTGGGCAACACGGTGACGGTCGATGGCGTCATCCTCACTGCTGTCCTCGTCCCGCCTGCAGCTTTCCAGTTCCAAATCAACGCGATCAGCCCCGCTGTGACGGCAAGCAACCTGGCCACGGCGATCAATGCGGTGGTGCCTTCCGTGACCGCGGTGGCGAACGCCAACAACGTGCAGATCACGGCCAATGCTCCAGGTGTCGTTGGAAACGCCATCACACTCGGCAGCTCCAACCCCGTCGGCATTTTGGCCTCGGGAGGATTCCTGACGGGTGGCGCAGACACAGGAAACAAGCCCACGCAGGATTCGATCTACCGACACGGCAATGTGGATTCTTCGACTACCGTCGCCCTCGAGGACGACATCGAAGATCCCATCGTGGGGGTCGAGACGACCAAGCGTGTCCAAGTGCAGTACCGCATCCGGCACACCGGCGCGGCTGAGGGCATCGACTTCAAACTCCAAGCAGACGGCTTCTCCAACGCCGCTGTCCTTGCGCAGGGGACACAGGTTGCACCCGTTGCCCTGTATCCTTTCGTGCCTGCTGATCTCAAATCGGTGGTCGCCAACAGCGATGCTCGAGATGGTGTCGCCGGGACGGATATCGGTTACGGGCTGCTCGACAACGGGTTGTGGATCGCCGGAGCGGGCACCGCCTCTTCTGCGTCGGACCTCGGAACGATTGATGGGTTCGTCTATGCGATCCCGCTTTGCTTCGTGTTCCGCAAGAACGACGCTACGGCGGGTATCGGGTTCAATCCGCTTGAGAATACGAATGGCGGTCTCCGCTATGACCACGGAGGCATCGCCAACCCCAATCTGTTCGCGGCCGTTGCCCCCACCGAGTCGGGACGCCCCGATGGTGTGTTCGCAGACCAGATCGTGGACAACGATGTCCTCGACCTTCGACGGCACGTCAAGTTCGCCGATCACGATTTCGCCGGGGAACTCCAGTACCAGATGCAGTGTCTTCAAGACGGTACTGTGCGGACGTGGGCCATCGATACCGCTTCCAAGCAGGTGATGGGGGCAGGCTCGGGCGACGTGTCTACGCGCAACCTCGTGGCAAACGAGGTCGGTCGTACTGCGGCCGCCGGCGGTGTGGCCCCACTTTCGGGAGACACGACTCGAGGCGAGACCATTCGCAACTTCGACCATGTTGCTCGTCGCTTCGGGGATCAGCCTGTCGTGGAGCGTGTCGTGTTTGCTTTGCTTCCCGGGGACGTCTCGGGGACGACACCAGGCGAGTATGTCGTGCGCCCGGCTTTCGCAGCCGCCTTTGCGGGATGGGCTGAGGGGGACGAGCTCAACATCGATCTGAGTTCGCTCAACACTTCAACGCTCGGAGACTTCGATCCAACGAATGTCGAGTCGTGGCCCGGACCCGGCGGTCTCTTCACCGCGCTCGCCCCTCCGGGAACCACCATCACGGATGTCCTTTCGGTATTCCACGATGACGGCAACTGGAACTTTGCGGTGGATCAGACCGTGAAGCTCACAACGGTCATCGGTCTCGGGACACCTCACGCACAGCTCACGCTTGATGTGAACCCCACCCAAGTCACCGGAGGCATCAACGCTGCGGCACATGACATGGTGGGCACGCTCATCAGTGGTGACGTGGGCTCCCCTCGACGCGTGTTCGTCGAGCTCGAGATCACCTATCCCCTGGGCTTCGGCACGACCGACACTCCCGACCACGAGGTTGTCCCCGATCCTGTCCCGTGGCCTTACGGTCCAATGCTCGAGAACTGGCTCCCCACAGGACCCGATCAGCGCCCGACTGACATGGAAGACCGGCGCGCTCCCGAGTTCCGACAAGGGTTCCGTGAAGTCGCCATTGAGTACATCGCCAACGACCCGACCGCAGGTGGGGGAAACGCGGGCATCCCCATTGGAACCCTGACGCCTGAAACGGTAGTCAGCCGGGACCCCACCACCTTCGTGCTGCCTCGCCGGTTCTTCGGAGACGCCTCCACGTCCATCCTCGTGACCGATGGCGACGATGGGAACCCTCGGGACGTGGACGACCCGAACACGCACTACGGAGCCTCCACGCGCCTTGTGACGCTCGATATTTCCGGCCCTGCGCCTGCCGTTCCATTGTCAGGTGCCGGACAGACCTTGTGCGAGGTTCGTTTCTTTGCTCAGGACCCTCTGCCGAACTTCGGACCAGCCGGCGCGGGCTACCAGCAGACGGTCTACTACCGCACGAACGCGCCGCAAACGGTGGGCACCAAGGAAGGCACCATCAGCACGACCATTCAAGACTTCCCGTACCCCGGGGCTCTTGGGCCGTTGCCTTCCACGCTCAACGTGGAGCCCATGTACATCAGCACGAACGTGTGGACCGGTCAGGTCGGCATGGGCAGCGTGGAGCTCCCGTTCCCGTACTTCGCCCCACTCGACCAGCTCCCCGTCAACGACGGTCGCACGGAGGTGCCGCCGGCACCTGCCACGTTCCCTGGCGAATACTACTTCGCTGCGACGGCGAACATCTCCATCGACGATTTCGATGCGGAGGTGGGCACGTTGGCGCTCCACTCTCTCGTCCCCGCTGAGGGTTCGATCGGTTGGACGGTCGGAGGCACCCCTGTCACCGATGCACCGTTCAAGGACACCGAGTTCCGCGCTGTGTACCCGGTCATCAACCGCTCAAGTCACCGTCCCACGGCGATGGCTCAGGGCATGAGCAACGTCGTGCGGCACAAGGTCTTCGTCCCAGTGCTTGCTCGATCGCTGCAAGACAGTGTGTTGTTCCGAAAGGATGAACTGCTCCTCCTGGTGATCACGCGATGGGCCGTCCTCGATGCGAACAACAACGTCGAGTTCGCAGACGCTGAGGGCAACACTGGCGTCGGCATTTTCCGAACCAAGAACCTTCTCATGACGACGGGGAATCAGGAGTAGGGCATGCCTCGTAACGTAGATCCCGGCAGCATCAAGAAGGGCACTGGCCTCGCAAACCAGAACTCCGTGGACTCCAACTCGTTCACGGACGAGGTTATCGAGGGACAGAACCACGGTCTTGAGGCACATCTCAACGACCCGCAGGGAGCCCATGAAGCGTCCGCCATCTCGACCACGGGCTCGGGAGGCATCTACTTCGGGGACGATGTGCAGGGCAACCTGGACGAACTCAGTGCGCTTGTTCCTTTGAAGCCGCCCACCATCGGAAACTTCTCGACCGTCCTCGGTTTCACGGGGGTCCCCGACTGGGGGCGTCTCAAACTCCGCGATGCGGGTTACGTGCTGCGTGGGGAGGTGACTTCCCCGGTCCCGGCCTCTCCCAATCAAGACTTTTTTATCTACAACGAGTGGTGGGTCCCTCCTTTCGAGGCGCAGCAGTCGTTCACGCCGGTCATTTTTGGCCCCGGAGCGACCAATACCCGCGGTGCTCCTTTCACCGTAGACGGTGACGACCCGAACTCGGACCCGACGTTCAACGTGGAAGACGTGGGCTACCCTGGTGGTGGCACGGGCACCGTGCACGAAGGTGGTTTCGTTCGTATCGGCCCGATCATCGAGACCGCTCGTGTTCGCCTCACAGCTCCTGCCGATCCCGAAGTGGTGGTGTCGGGGTCTGTGTTCCCCGCCGACCGTGGTGTGATTGCGTTGCTTCGTTGGCCGGCGGCCGGAGGCGTTCCTGAGTTCTTGGCGCAGCCCCTCACGACCCGTGTTGTCGCAGCGATCTTGTGCGGCCAGGGCATCAATGATGAGTGTGATGGCGACCCCGGGGGCATGTTCTCCGAGGGGTCCCCCGACGTGTTTGCTTTCCCTGGACGTGCCTCCGGTCAGTACAACATGGCCGAGCTTCATACCGGGTTGGATGTCCTGACGGGGTCCCCGATCCCTGCCGGCGCCGATCCGACTGCGGGTCAAGTTCGTCTTGGCTCGGACTTGAATGCAGGCGTCCCTATTGTCCCTGGTGGCATCCCCATCCTTGGAGGCACGACGGCGGCCAACGGCGGCGGCAATGACGACAACTTCTTCCAGTACCGGCTCCCGTATCTCGATGACTACTCGAGTGCTACGGGGATCGAACACACGCCCGCTGCTCAGAAGCCTCGCTACTTCACGAAGCCTCCTGTGTCCCTTGATCCGGGAACGGATCTGACGCAGGCCGGAGATTACGCGAACTTCTTGAAGGACTACTGGACTTTCCAGGTCTCTCGCTACCGACACACCTTCGATCTCATGAGCTCCCCCGACCAGGGGAGCTACCTCCTGCTCCATTTCAAACGGGAAAGCGATTTCGAGTCGTTTGCTCGTGACGGCACGATGCCCGACGACTTCTTCTTCGGTTACGAGATGTGGAGCGCCAACATGGTGAACTACACGAACCCGGAGAGCGTTGACAATCTGACCGACACCACGAATCCAACGCCAGTTACGTCCTCGGCGTACCACCTCCATCGGTCGGCCATTTTCGATGACGAAAACGACCCGCTCGTTCTTCTCAGCGGGCCAAGCTACACCTTCGCTAGTGAGCCCGGGGAAGTCATGTACGTCTCAGGCGTGCAGCATCACCTCCCGAACGGGTCAGGCCCAGGAACGAACTGGAGAATCGACACCCTCGACTGGAGTGTGAGTGGGCTGTGGTCCACTGCGTTCCGACTTGGGTATCTCCACGCGCTCCCGGACATCACGAACGGGTTGTGGCACCAGCATCCCGGCGTCCTCTACATGGGGATGCTGACCGCAGATAGCAATTTGCTCAACGGTCTCGGAGCCGGATACACGGGGCTTTCCTTCTATCAACGCGTGGATTTCGACTACGTGGATTTGGACAGTGTGAGCGGTCCTTGGGACCTGAGCACCGGCCCCACCACCATCGACAGTGCCGACATCGTTCTTGTCGGTGGGGACATCCCCATCCGTTCTGTCGGTGACCTGACGCAATCTCACTTTTCGCACGACGCACGCTTGCGGTTGTTCATGCGCAAGCCGGTCCAACAGCAAGATACGGTGGACCCGAACATTTCGTTCTTGTTTCCGAATCCTGGTGGGGACTCCATCCTCATGCACACGACGAACCAGTCGCCTTCATTTGACGGCGGCGGTGACTACGGGAACTTCAAGACCACCGACCCCGGAGACTTCCCGCCGCGACCGAGCCTTGAGACCCCGCGCAAAGATGTGGAGGAGCGGTTCTACGATGAGGTCTATCGGGTGGCGGACTCCGCACTCGTCAGCATCGACTCGACCTATAACGCAGGATTGCTCGTGGGCAACTTGGTGGGACCGGGGCTTCCGTTCCCGGTGGCGGGACCGCTTGAGCTGCCCGTGAGGTTCGCCTCCGAAGCGCTCGTGTCCTTCGGCATCGCCAGCTTCCTGCGCACCGACTATCACCTGCTCGACCTTTCTTCGGCGGCAGCGGTGACGACGGAAGCACAGGTGTCAGGGCTGCCTGACCGTGATCCTCCGGTGACGGATGGCGTGACGAACCCATGCCCGTTCAGTGGCATGCTGATCTACCCGCAAATCGACTACACGACAGGGTTCACCCCTTCGGTGGGGCAGCCCGACTACAACGTCGTGGTCGATCCTGAGCGCGTGTACCTCCGTGTATTTGATGCCGCGTACTCCAACCAGGTTGCGGATGCGGATAAAGAACCCACTGTCGTTGGGCAGCCTTTCCTCACCTTCCGCATCGACGGCCTTGAGCTCGCTGACTTCGGCTACACACCAGGGGGGCCGGGAAGTGCCTTCATCGCGCTCGAGGCAAAGATCCCAGGTCTTACGACGTGGATGGACATGGGGCGCCGTGACATGGACGGTCCTTCCAAACAAGACCCTCTCGCGGATGGTGCAGGTTGCCAGATCATCGACCCGACTGCGACGTTCAATGGTCGCGACGCTGTCACGGGTACTGTGTTCTGTCAGGTTCGCATCAACGTGGGTCCCTCCGTCAACGTGTTTGCTAACTCGGGACTCAACCCACTCGCTCCACTTGGGGTTGCCCCCGTCGTGGTGCGTGCCCGCATCAAAGCCGCGGGTATTGCTTACAACTTCACTCAAGGAGGATCTGGTTCTACCTCAGACACCCCGCGCGCCCTGACGGGTGTCACCCTCCTTCGTCATAGCAACGGCCTCGGCCCCAACGACACGGCGCCGTTCGGTCCGCCTACCGTCCCGTAAGGAGTTCCCATGGCTGACTTCACTGACCAGGAAAAGGAGACCCTCGACAAACTCCGTAAGGCTTTTGAGGCCCAGGGAAAGACGCGTCTGGCACTTGAGCCGTGGCAAGAGCACATCAGTCGTGACGCCACGGTGAACGCTGCGAAGGCCGCCCTCGCTGCGAAGGTCATCGAGGGGATGTCGGGCTCATGGGCCGCCCAGTACAAATACAGTTGGGGATCTCGAGTCGCTCCCAACGCGATCGGAACCCCTCCTGAGCCCATTGAGGGTATCGATCCGCTCGGGCCTCCGGTACCCATCCGGTCCAAGACGCATCACGTCGGCAAACGCGGGCCTCCAGAGGTCAACTTCGTCCCTTACAACTGGCGGACCAACACATTCGGCAGCAAGGGCCCTTCGCTGGTGGGGCACCCGATCTCTTTTGAGGTTGTGGGTTCTACGCTCAAGTCGCCGTTCACCGACTGGACTTGGGACGTCGCACAGGGAGCGGGGCCTAACGGGGGTGATCTCCTGACCGTGGGGGTGAGGCCAGACGGGGTGCCGTCGTCCATCTTTACGACTGTCCTTGGCACGTACGGCCCAAACTCGACCGCGGTGCCGGCGACGCCGTGGACCATCGGTGACGCGGCTGAGCCCAACGGGGGTCTCTACCTGATCGTCACGGACGATGGGGCGAACCCTGGCTCGTTGGACACGGTTGGAGGCCAGGTGCCGATGGGGGCGCTCTCCAACTTCACGGACACGGCGCGTTACGAGGTCTTCCGCATTTCGGCGATCACGGATTTCACCATCGAGATCCATCCGAACAAATCGTTCGCCAACTTCTTCGACTTGCCGATTGCAGGGGCTCGGGCGATTCGGGCGATCACGGTCATCAAGCCCTACGTGACACGGCTGGCTGCCATTCCGCAGTCCGGGGCGCCGGGGGGCAACGATGGTGTGAGCACGTCGGGCCGCGAGCAGGTCTTTGTGACCGTCTCGCCAGAGCAGGCGGCTGGCAACGACAACTTCCCACCCTACGACAGCGCCGCAGGTCCCGGAAGCGGAGACGGCACCTGGATCGGCGGTGGCTTCACCAACGCCCGAGCTCCTTTCGGTAGCCCCATCGGGGGCGAGCCGACGGCGTATGGCGGCTCCGTGCGCCTGCCCATTCCGATCCCAGTCCGAGAAGCTATCGCCAACGTCGAGGCAACGGCTTTTGCGCCGTCGGCTTTGGTGGGCAACTGGACGCTGACGGTTTCGGACTCAACCATTTACTCCGAACCTCCTCTGTTCTCGTCGCGGTTTCCGATCATTCGCATCAATGCGACTGCACGAGCTGATGACCTCCCCGACCTTACGTTGGGCAGCATCCCGAACTGTTTGGGATGGTTCGACGTGGTGGGTACGACCGTGGGCCCCGACACCGTGGTCTTGGCTCGAGTGCCTGAAACAGATCCGCAAACGGGCCTCACCTACTGGGGTCCGGGACCCTGGGAAGCCACCATCCACGGCCCGAATGTGGCGGTGGGCTTCACGCTACACGAACCGGTTGAAGCACTCTGGTACAACGCTTTCCGCATCGACAAGGTTGAGTCCGCGCGGCTCAAAAACCTCATCAACCCGAACTGGGTTGAGCGGTTCGAGAAGCAGTTGTCAGATCCTCTCTCGATTGGGGGAGGGCCACCACCTCCCGGAGGATCTTCGGCCGGACGCCCTGACAAAGCGATCTTTGATACGCGTCGTTTCTTCGGTGTCGGTCTTCCTGAGGCGGCTAACCCGGGCAACTTGATGGACCTTGGGTTCCGCATGGTGCTGTTCCCGGCAATAGAAGACCCGAACGACGCCACGCAAGCCATCCCCGATTTCGATCGGCCGATTATGGGCCGCGAGCTCGTGATCGATGGTTCCATCACAACGGAGAAGCAGTTCCTCGAGGTCGACTACTCATCGGGGATCGTGCGTTTGAGCCTCCCTCCGCCCACGTCCCGAGGCGATATTCCTCTGGCACCTTCGGATGTCATCCCCAACGGCATCCAAGGCATCACGGGCAACAACCCTCGTGGAGAGGTCGTGTTGTTTGGGGCTTGCGTGCCCTACTCGATGGAGGAGTCCCAGCTCGGGACGGGAGCGCGTGTCACCGCCAATCGAGGAGCTGGTCTTCGCGATGCTGATCTGTACGGCGAAGAGGTCTTCGCCAAGATCATGCTCGATTCCACTTTCGCAGGCGCCACCACCTTCACGGTGACCGCTCCGTTCATCGGGCCTTCGGCAGATGCGGGAGGCGATAACGCCATCATTTTGGATCGGCTCTGGGATGGTCCTGAGACCGGGGTCATCGTGATCACTACGGGTTCCGACACTTCGCAGTCGTTGGGTCGTTGGGGCTACACCTCGACACGCACGGTTGTCTCAGGGGCGGCTCCGAGGACAGCGTTGTTGGGGCTCAGTGCATTCCCGACGGCCTTCAATCCAGATCCCTCGTTGTACGCGGGCGAGCAGACTCGGGGCGTCGTTTTGCGGCGTGAAGTGTTCTTCGGAACGGAGACCCTCTCGCTGCCGGCCGTGACGGATTTTTATGCCGGAGACACGACGTACGGCAGTGAGGCTCGAGCGCAGACTCTTCGTTTCGAGCGTGCAAAGGTGCTTCCCGAAATCGATGGGTCTATTTCCATCCGTCCGCGCCCAGATCTTGCGGCGCAGCTCGACAGGACCACGGGGCACATTCAACCCTCGAAGCTCCGGGTTCCTGCCGACACCATCACCAACCCTGTGCCTACTTCGACCGGCTTGTTGTATTTCGCAGAAGACGGGATCTACAAGGGCCTCGCCTACCAAGCCGATGTTGGCCATTCGGGCGGTACCAACCCTGGTTTCTTGTACGATCACTCGATCCCGGGGCCTTTAGGGGTCGGGACCAACCGAGGGCCGAGCATGGCCATCCAGATTCGGTCGGTTGAGGCTGTAAGCTTTGCGGGGATCATCACGCAGGATAACGCGACCCCTCCCGGTAGGGGCTCCGTTACCACGGTCAACAATCTCAGGTTCGTTGCCAAAGCGGGCATTCTGATCCGTAACCCGGTCACCACGGCGAAAGGGTTCATCGGTTTCGTTCAAGATGAAAGCGGCGGGGGAGGGATTACTCCCACGGTTGGTGTCGTTCCTGATCCGGCGGTGTTGGCCCCATCGTTCAGTGTCATCGGGTTTCAATTCGATCTCGCAGCCGCGGGTACGTGGAGGTACTGGACACGAGGAGCGACGAACCCAGACAACATTCTTCCTGTGGTGGGGACAAGTGCGAGTACGGGTCCTTTCATTTTCCAGGGGCCTTACTACTTCGTGATCGAGACGAACCGGATCGCACTCAACGACCTCGACTCGCAGATCGTGAAAATGGGGGTCTACGACGGTGAGAAGAACCTGATCGACTCCATCACGGTGTCGCATGCAGACCAATTGCCGGTCTCCAACGGCAGGGGCCTTTTTACGGCGGCGGCAATTCGAGAAACTCCTGGAACGCCCTTTGGCATGGACCTGAGTATCTTCTCCATGAAGATCATCTTGGACTCCGATATTGACGATCTACCCCCGCTTCCGTAGTCCATTTTCCGTTTATAGGACTGCCCCCCTTAGAGACGTACGATGCGCATCGTAGCCACACTCGTCGGAGACGAGATTCTCCAAGTCGAGAAGAACCCCCCAAACGGGGTCTCTGTGTCTCGGAATGGCCAGTACATGGTCCCCATCGCGGAGGGCGTGAAGGTGGCCGTGGAGTCCGACAGCTTCGTTTTACCGAGTTCCGACCCGAATTCGGTCGTGGCTCGGAACTTCGCGGGGTTGCTCGTTCAGTTCCCTCAGTACGAGAACATCCTGTTCAACCCCCTCATCGAGGGGGGCGACATCGACGATCTCGATCCCGCAGGGGTCCTGAGCGAGGGTGCGCCGGTCACGGCAACCCACATTTCACGATTCCAGTTCGGGCGCGGAACGGCGGGCCCGTTGCCGTTCGGCAACGCCCCCAACTCCGTGGCAGTTTTGCCGCAAAACGATGCACCTGGGTTTGGCCTCGAGCGCCCTGGTGTCATCGTCACCGACACCATTGATGTCGGGCCCCTGACCGGTGGAGTCGGCGCGACTGAGTTCGTCGTCTACTGGTACATCTACGAGTTTGACACGACCACGGATGTGAACACGGACTTCGGGTTCTTCGCTGGTCAGAACTCTCCTGCGATTCGGCAGGCTCTTGAACTTGACCAAGAGCCGACTGATTTTGAGGTTTTCATCTCGGTCAACGACGGAGCGAACTTCTTCCCTGTGGAACGCTTGGTGCCCATCGCCTTCTGTAACCCCGCCACGCTGATCCGCTTGGCCTTCAAGAACACGAACTCACTCTCGAAGAGATACATCGCCCACTACGGGCTGCTCTTCTGAAGGACTTTGAGCTATGGCACAAGATTTCGGTAATGGCGTTTCTCGTACTCTCAGCGCATTCGCACGTCAGTTTCAAGCTGTCGTTTTTCAGGAAGGTAAGCCTCCGCTCGACAGCGAAGTGAACCTGGTGCAGCAGAATCAAGTTGAGCAGCTCGCTCAACTCGTGCGTGCTGAGGCTCATTCAGGGTTCTTCCTCGACCCCACGCGTGCGCTTGCGGACTACGTGACTGAGTCTTCTTGGTCGAACTTTTTCCGACTTGGTCAGCAGAAGAACGACTCGGATGGGAACCCCGAGGAACTCGCCCCTGTCCTGTACGCCAACGTCAATGGTTGGATTGTCCCGGTCACGGGTACTGAACTCACCCTTGCGGGATCGACCTCCAACGAAGTGCGCCTGTACCCCCCTCCCGAGAGTGACACGCGCATTGATTTCGTGTTTCTTGAGGTGTGGATGGCCTCGGTCGCTCCGAATCCGAGCACCGCCAACAAACCGGCATCCGACAAGGTCTGGAAGTACGGCAACGTCGAGTTCGGTGGAACCAACATCGTTGACGACATCACGGACCCCACCATCGGTCATGAGACCACCGAACGCGTGCAGCTCCAATACCGTCTTCGCGTGGTCGGAAGTGGCTCGGGCGCGGGTTCGAGTCCTGACCTTCAAGTCTACCCCGATGGTCTTGGGGACCCCAACGTGTTCGCTCAGGGCACCGCGAGCGCGGTCACCTCCTTCATTTACGAAAACATGCGTGATGCCCTTGGAGACCCCTCCTTGTGGCGTGCTGGCAACGGCGACGCGCAGAACACTTTGGGAACCGTAGACGGCTATTCGTACGCCATTCCGGTCTGCGCTCTTTTTCGGCGCAACAACCAGCCTTACGTGGCCGCCAATTTGTCGGGGGCACCCAATCAGAACGGCGCTTTCGATCGTAACCCTTCGGCAGCCACCTTGCCCGATCCTCGTGACGGAGCCACGGCGCTCACCACGATGTCGTTGATCAATGACTTGGCCCCTGAACAGTTCACGGTGGCTACCCTCATCGAGGTTGACAACCTGATTGGCTCGGGATGGGACGACTCGAGCATGGACCTCACGAAGGCCTTCATGGTCATCGATGACGAGGTCATTGGGATCTCGGCTGTGGATACCACTGCGAGCCCGGCGACCATTACGGTCCCCGCCAATGGTCGTGGACGTTGGGGCTCGGACATCCTCAACCACGTTGGCCGCAATTCGGGCGGCGATCCCGGATCGGGAAGTCCCATTCAGTTCTTCAACACCCGTCCCGACGGCAAGTTCGCGGACGAAGTGTCTCAAGAAGATGTCCTCGACCTGCGCCGTGGGTGCAACATCGGGGACTGGGACTACACCCGCATCTTGCTGCACAACGTCGCAGCCGTGGTCCGTAACCGTCTGCGATCGACGTGGAAGCAAGCTGGCGCCCCTGGTGGCGACACCGAGGGAGTGACAGTCACTGAAATCGATTACTTGCTTCAAGACGGAGGCACTGCGGTTCCCGTGGGCACCGAGGGTATCGATGGGCCTGATGGGATCCGTCAGGTGTGGTCCGACGCGGCCGCCATTCAAGGCGACGTGACGATGTTGCTCAACCCGGACGGCACCATCAACGCCGGGTTCATTCAGACACTCGATGACCTTGTCGATTGGGACGTGGGGGCTGATTTCAAGCCTGCTGCGTTCATGAACAATCAGAACAACGCGACTCCCGGGTTCACTGACGGCACGACGGTCTTTCTCTACATCGGTGGTGATGATGGGACCAACGGCGCCCGCAAGACCTTCCGTGATGGGAGCACTCGAGCCGTTCGTTTCGTCAGTCCGCTTGAATACTGGAAGACGCGTTTCCCCACCGCCAACACCGGGATGCAAAACCCGGTGAGCATGTTGTGGGTGAGCTCCGATCAGGCCAACGCCGTCGTGGCGGGGCCTGGTGCAGGACTCCAAGCGCTGTCCCCCGCGGGGCCCGGCGAAACGGAGGACGAGCATCCCGGACCGATGTACCCGCTCCAGTCCCTCGACTTCGAGAAGCCGTTTCTCGTGTGTGGCGGCGTGCTCAACAGCTCGTCGGTCATCACGGGCATCACCGGCGCCACGCAGCTTGAGGGCAACTTCCTTTCGGGTGGCACTATCCCGCTTGGTGAGGGTGAGATCGTACTGCCAGGCATCGATTTCGATGTGGATGGCGACTGGTGGAGCGCGGACTCCAACGGGGCCTTCGAGAACAACCCAAACGCTTTGACGCAGCCGGTGCTTCGTCGTCAGCGAACTTTGTGGTCCATGCTCACCAACGGCGGGAAGGACATCACGGGCAACTCGTCCGAGGTGTACCTGATCCTGTTCGGTGATGATGAGAAGACCGAGAACAACGGTGCGTTCAAGGTCATCGGTGCGGGAACCACGACGGCCAACGGGGGTCTTACGACCAATCCGGCAAGCCAGTCCAATCGTATTCGCGTCAAGTTCATCTCGCAAGGGATCGTGGATTTCAACAACACGACGACGAAGACCGTCACGGCTGAGCTGCGATCGCAGATCACCAACGCGGAGGACGGCAACGGATCGGCAGGTGGCCCTGCTGCCATGACGATCACCATGACGGACCTGCGGGCCGCACAGGGGGGCGCTAGCAACCCTTGGAACGTGGACAACATCAACCCGGGCGCCAAGGCCGGACGCACACTCACGACCCCCTTCGATTTCAAGGCGATCCTGAATGTCACGTTGATGTACCACCCTGGACGCGGTGGCATGGCTCGTGTGCCTGACCAGATCAATCGCATCGCGGTGCAGACCCCGAACAGTGCGATCATGCGTCAGAGCAAGGCCGTGCTTGATCCGAACTTCCCGACTGAAACGGGAGCACCGGGCAACCCGGCTGAGGTCGATTTCTGCCCCACGCACATCCAAACGTGGAACCGTTTGCCGAGTCTTGGTGAGTGGGCTCCCAACGCTCCAAACTACGGCGGCAATGTGGTGCTGAGCTCGGAGATCGATCGTGAGAACGAGAGTTTCTTCGACAACGGATCGAAGACCCTTCTGTTCCGGCCGTTCCAGCGCAAGGCGATGACCTTCAAGGGCGTCACGATCTTGCCGAACCCCTCGACCATCGCGCCGTTCAACACTCCGACCTTGCTCGGGGCTCCGTGGGTCACCAACCCATTGAACGACACGCAGTACCCGTCCCCGGCACTCATTCTTGGAGGCTTCACGGGACCGAAGGACGACGCACAGATCTTCACGACTGGTCTGCGCATGGGCTACCCGGTGCCACACCAGTACATGCCGCGGTTTGGCCGACAGGATATCCCGTACTACCAGGACAACGGTCCTGTGTTCGGTTCGGGCAACTTCCTCGAGGGCCTCAACCACTTGTTCTGCGACGTGACTGATGTGTCGAACCCCGTGTTCAACATCATCGGTGGTGAAGACAACATGACCGGCGGCGCGCAGGTGACCTACCTGTACGCGCAGACGGGTGCAACCTCAGGCCTGGACTACGCCCAGTTCGCTACCATCACCGGTACGCTCAAGCCCGGCTACCAAGGACGCCTCACGACCGATATCGGGACCGGGTGCGCCGAGGCTGCCGAGATTACGCAGAAGCTCAACAACACGGTTAGCTCGGACTTCGGGGCAGGGCTCAAGGGCATCATGCTGCCTCCATACTTGGGCATCTCCCGTCTCGTCGGCGTCTACGACCGTCGTGATTTCGTGGCCAAGGGTGGCGCGACCTACCAAGGCGACCGCGTGACCCCAGAGGCCAATCCAACCGTCAATCTGTTGCGTCGGGATGCGGACAAGCAGACCCTGTTCATCTGCCAAGACGGTGCGATGGACCTCACGGGGGTCTCGGGTGACCACACGTACATCATCCCGTTCAACGCCATCGACATCACGAAGAGCCCGAACTTCGCTAGCGGAGAGCTGCCTGAGCAGCTCGAGTACGTTCTTGAGTTCACGGCTTTCGGGTTCGGCAATGGGTTTATCAACGAGAACAACTACGTGATGGCTCGGCGTCACAACGGCCAAGGAACTCTGCGGTCCGACAACGGCAACCCCGAGCTCTCGGGTGCCGTCATGTGTATCCCGGCCGCGGCTCCTGACTCGCAGCGCCTCTACGTCGCATACGAGCGCACCGTGTACCAGGGTGACCCCTACATGTCTCGTGCCGGGGAAGTCCGTACGGTCTCTGACTATGAGAACCGTTATGGGCAGGTGGCACAGTCGGACGCCTTTGGGCTCGCTCAGCCGATTCAGCAGTTTGACTCGGATGGCAACCAGATCCCGCAACGTCCGAACGGTCGTTCGTACCAAGTGCTCGCAGCCGTCGATTTCTACACGACCATGGGCACCGGCAACATGGGCGGTCGCCTGTTCCCAGGCACCCCGACCGACGTGGGGTACACGAACGATGCGGTGATCGCATCGAACCGTATCCCACCGGCGATCAACACTCCGGCGTGGCGCATTCTGACGCGAGCCTTCACCGAAGGCCAGGCACAGACCAACACGAACCGTGCCTCCGCGGTCCTCGAGATCATCGGAGACAACTCGACGTTCAACTTCCTCACGTCGGCCACGACCGTTTTCGTGCCCGATGGGACGCCGTACGTGTTCACAGCGGTCAACGGAGCCACGTTGAATGCGGACGAGTTCGATGCGAGCTCGCCCGACCCGGCTGTGATTGCTCGAGAGTTGTGGACGAAGATCAATGCACGCACTGAACTCCAGAGCGTCGTGGTGGCTTTCAACGACATCGACTCGCCGCAAATCGAAATCGTGGCGTTTGAGGTCGGAGCCGCCGGCAACAACGTGAAGGTTCAGGTCAACGACCTCACGAACTTCCTGCTCAAGGTGCCCACCACTGGCGAGCAAGGGCTCAATGCCCAGCTCACCACCACGAACCTGATCGGTGGGGATGACTTGCGCCTCAATGCCGGCAACGGCACGACGCAGCTCAGCCTGACAGGCATGACGGAGCGTTTGCCACTTGGCATCCTGCTCCAAGACTCGGACTTCATCGGAGAGAACCCGCTCGGGGACAACTCGTCCGCAGTGAACACGTTCTTCGGTGGCATCCGACCCGTGCAGAGCTTGCTTCCTCTCACTGCTTCGGCAGGTGAGGAGTTCACTCGGTTCGCCGGCGCACCCGGAGAACTCATCGCTCAAGCAGACGGTGCGATTCTCCAGTACACCGCGTTCTCGGACACGAATCCGGGCGGCAGCAAGAGGTTCCGTTTGTTCCGTGGTGGTGGCTCAGCCTTCGTGCTCGGTGGCCGTAACCCGGGTGGTCCTGTGGACTGGTTCTCGGATTCCTTCGCACCCGCACTCGAGCCGGTGCTCAAGGGAGGCATGCTTGCTTGCAAGGCGCTTCTCATCCGTAACTTCGTGGAGGAGGCGTTCTCGACGGACGACATCACCACGGACGGTGATGAGATTCAGATGGTCATCCTGACGCAGGGTGTCATCGGCAACGAGCGTCCGTCGCAGAAGGACACGGGCATCACCATCGGCGGCATTATCAGCCCAACCGGTTTCGGCGAAGGCTACGCAGCCTCGGATCGTTACCGCATCAACGGTAAGCCCATGTTCGTGGGACGTACACGCACGACGGATGATCCTGAGACGGTGCCGATGGCCCCGTTCCCCGGTCGCAATCAAACCGACCCGCAGTCCTAACGGGTAGCTCATGAAGCATTTTTCGCAGCAGATGATTTCGATGGAAGTCCGTCGACCGCACCTCAAAAGGCTGCGGCGAAAGCTTCATCGAACTCTTGCGTCCCCGGGGATCTCCTCGGACATGCGGAGAGTGGTCGAGCGCGAACTGAATGGCATCGGCCAACCCAAAGTGTACGACCCGGACGATCCGCCGGCGCCTGGCTCCCTCCAAGGGGGGGCTCGTGCACCGATCGTACTTGACCTCGAGGGCGCGACTCACGACACGCTCGCGGCTATCCCTCACACTACCCTTTACCTCTACTCCCTCCAGCACGACCTTGAGGTCGGGCCGGGAGACACCAAGGCTCAGGTCGTGAAAGCGATTCTGAATCACAATCAAGGAGAACAATCATGAAGAACCGAATGATGGTGCTGCTGGCTTTCCTCGCAGCCTTCATGCTCACGAGCCCGGCGATGGCCCAACCTCCCACGGAGGATGCGGCTGCGACCGATGAAAAGGCAGACGACGCGAAGGCCGATGAGGTCAAAGCAGATGATGTCAAAACGGACGAAGCCAAGGCCGACGACGCCAAGACTGACGATGCCAAGGAGACCTCCCCGGAGGAATCGGGCACCGACGGAACTGACGCCAAGGCCGATGAAAAGGCTGATGCCAAAGCTGAGATCAGCAGCGATGAGGAGGCCATGTCTGTGGTCAAGTCCCTTGTCGATGCCGCGAAAGGCGGACAATGGAGCCTCGCGGCTGCCTTCGCTTTGATGCTCCTGGTCTTTTTCGCCAACAAGTTCGGCCTCAAGGACAAGCTCGGACCCAAGGTGGTGCCGTGGGTCGCGGCTGGCACAAGCATGGCCGGCTACGTGGCTGCTGCCCTGATGGTCGACGGTGTCGCCATTTCGGATGCAGTGCTTGGCGGTTTCGCCACTGGTGCGGCTGCGGTCGGCCTGTGGGAGATGCTCTTCAAGCATGTCATGGGGGGCAAAAAGGAAGCCCCGGCCGAAGACACCGGCAGTTAGCCGACAACCCTTACCCGCGCAAAGCGCGCAAAGCCCGGCCATCTGGTCGGGCTTTTTCATGTAAAAAGGAACAGACGCCCGTACATGCTATATGACGACCCTGATTCCCCTTCTAACCCTCTTGGTAGGATGTCCTGTGCAGGCGCACACGGAGGTCCCGCAGATGGTGCAGATGAACGAAGGTGAGACGAGTGAGGCCGTCCTCAAAGGCGCCACGATCCGTATCGCCCCGAATCAGCTCAAACAAGCCGGGATCGACTTCGAGGAATACGAGCCTGCTTTACGTGCGTTCTTGACCGAGTACTGGACCGAAGCCGTCTTCAAAATCGAGATCAGCGACAAGGACAGCAACGGTGTCGGTGAGATCCTCGACATTAGCCTTTCAGGGGACCAAGAAGACATCCACGAAGTGCTTTTCGACGCCGTGGGCGACCACTTCTTCGATGAGTACCCAGCCTCGCGGTAACTCGCTTATCTTCGCGCGTACAATGAGGGGCACTTCACGTTCCTCCTTTGCGCTGTGAAACGACCCAGGAAAAAACCGGTCAAGATCTCTCGTGGTATCGCCGCCCGTAAGCGAATGCTCGAGGGGGTCGAAGAAATGACCCGCGCTGTTGCGGCCACCTATGGCCCCCGCGGGCGCACCGTCATGCTCGACCGCCCGGGAGGCGTGCTCTCCACCAAAGACGGCGTGTCTGTCGCGTGGGAGATCGAACCCGAAGACCCTATCCGTAGACTCGGCACACGCATCGTTCAAGAAGCGTGCAGCAACGTCAACAAGAGCTGCGGTGACGGGACGACTACGACGGCCATCCTCGTCCATGCCATCCTGCGAGAAAGTCTCAAGTGGATCGCTGCAGGGGCTCACCCGGTGTTACTTGCCCAAGACCTACAGCGGGTTGCGGACAACTTGGTAGGGGCGAACCTGTTCGACGTGTGCTGCCCCGAGGACGTAGAGGACGAGACCCTGATGAAAGAGGTCGCGCTCGCGGCTTCCAACGGAGACGACGAAGCAGCATCAGCCATCGTGGAAGCGTTCGGCCTTGTGGGTTCCGAAGGCATGATCATCGTGGAAGAGGGGAGGGGACGAGGTATCGAGCTCGTGCACAAGACGGGCATGGAGATCAACAAGGGGTGCGAAAGCAGCGAGCTGCTCAACCCTGACGGATCGGACAGGCCCCTGGACATGCCCCTCGTTGCGCTCGTGAACTCCGAGCTCACCACGATGGAGCACATCGCTCCCATCCTTGAGGAGGCCACACAGTTCCCGCACCCCCTCATCATTGTTTCTCGCGGGTGCTTCGGGGAAGCGGTGAAGGTGCTCGTCGCCAACGATCGCAAACTCGAGCGAAATGACGGCAGGAAGTTTGAAGTGACGGCCGTGCGATGCCCGGGTCATGTCGACTTCATGCGCAGTCATCTCGACGATCTTGCTGCGCTGACAGGGGCAACCGTGATCGACCCCGCAGTCACGCCACTCAAGCAGTTCGAGTCCTGGATGCTCGGTTCAGCACAGACGGCGACCATCGGTAGGGAGTCCTCAACCTTCGTCGCCTACGAGGACAAGTTCCCCCTCATCGAGGAGCGCGTGGCCCAACTCCAGCGTGAAATCGAAGGAGAGGGATCGAGCCACAACGTCGAGGAACTCCGCACGAGGATCGCACGGCTCACCGACGGGCTCTGCATCATGAGGGTCGGCGGCTGGTCCGATACGGAGATTCGCGAACGACGAGCGAGGATCGAAGATGCTCTCGGCGCCGTCAGGGTTGCTGTCGAAGGGGGCGTCGTTCCCGGCGGGGGGATCGCATACTTGGCGCTTTCGGTCTTCTTGGAACTCGCGGTCAACGCTTCCCGGGGCAACTCCCCGATCTTCGCACTGTCAGGGGTAGGCGACGAGATCCTTGTCAAGGCTCTCAGGGAGCCTCTCAGGACGCTCGCCAAGAACGCAGGCCACGAGCCCTCTGTGGTGGTCCAAGCCGTTCTCAGGGCCTCCTGTGCCCCTGGTGACCCCCAACCGGCCCCGTCGTGGGAGGCCGGTTGGGACGCCATGACGGGTGAGATCCGAGATCTGCGCCAGAGTCCTGTTCTGTGCGACCCCCTCGAGGTTGTGAAGGCCACCATTTTGATGGCCATCTCAACAGCTTCGACCCTTTTGAGCGCAGAAGTCGCGCTCACTCGCGTAGAAAGCTAGAGATTCATGAACGAACTTGTCCAGATTTTCACGTTCCACGATCACCTGTTCAAGATCGTGCGCATCTTCGATGACGGCGACCTTTTCCTCGAGGACGAGTACGGCACGCGGGCTCTCATCAAGGACGCAGCCGACTTGAAAGCGCTCCGCGAAGCCTGTGCGTTGATGCTCCAAGGGTATCGTGAGGAGATGTCGATGCCAGGAGCCAACTCGTGAGGGGCCGTCTTGTCCAGTTCAAGCGTGGGACGTTCACGCCCGACACGGTTGAAGCCTTGCGGCAGCTCGAGCGACGCATCTCGAAGTTGAAGGCAACGGTTTTGATCGAGGGGCCCGGTCAGCTAGAGATGACCTGGGACCAGGTACGCGAGAACCCAGGGCCTACTGGGCTACCGCCTGAATGGTCCGCAGTGCCAACGGGGCGCGAGGCGTACCTCAAGTTGACGATCAAGGACGACGAGGGTCCGAACGCTTCAAGACGTGAGCGTGAGATCGCCATGCTCTGGGCCATCGCGGTGCCTCTCGGACTCGTGCCTTTCACTCGCTATCCCTTGGCGGGACCCCACGACACCGTGTTCCACTACTTTGGTGAATGGGCTTTGCTGATGGACCACTTGCTCGGTGCCGGTCGAGGAGAAGCCGGGTTCCCATCGTTCTGTTGTGCGGCTCAGGTCGATGTTGGCAAGTGGGAGGGGGGTCGCATCACAGAGCGCCTTGTCCAAGCGCATTTGCACCGCATCGGGTTCAACGTGGGCAATATCGACGGGATCGTGGGAAACAAGACGCAAGGTGCGCTGAGAGCGGCAAACTTGCACTCGCTTCCGATGGCGGATGTGGCGAAACAGATCGTGGAAAAGGCGCCGCATATCCCGCATACGCTTGAAAGAGAGGTCCAGGGCCGAATTGAGATGCCCGACGTTGATTTCTCTATTCATCCCTATGGACAGGTACGCGCGACGCGGACCGTTCGTGGGGCCGATCTTCAAATCTCCGGTCCCGGCCGCGTCGTCCTCGACGTTCGGGACCCTGATACATGAGCCTCCACACCGCTAGCCCTGAAAGAGTCGCCAGGTCTTGGTTGCTTGAGAAGCTTCTAGGACCCGAGAAGAAGAAAGAGCCCGCACGAGGAGTCACCCCTCCACGCGCCTTGGCGATGTCTCCGAGGGAACGCGAGGCCGTTCTGGATGGTGCCTACGAGTCCCTCAAGAACGAACTCATCCGCGCCATGAAGACAGAGTTTCACGGACTCGATCAAGCAGAGAAGCGTATCGCGAAGCGGCACGGCATCGATCCCCTGTTTCTCAACTGGTACGTGGTCAACGGGCAGCACTGGCCTTCGATGCCGTCGCGCCTGAAAAACGCACTCAAAACGATGCAGAGCGCGCGGATGTGGTTCGGGGAAGTGCCGAGCTCGTGGCAGCGCATGAGTGTCCCGCACATGGAAGAGGCTCCTTCTCGGGATGCCGCATTGAAAGAGCTGGGCGAGTGGTTCCTCAAGAACTTCGTGTCAAAGGTGGAGCGTAAGTTCACGAACGTGGTTTGGGCGAAATCTCGAGACCTGCTCGATGTCTTCCAAGGGCGCGGGAAGGGCTCCAAAGCTCAAGCTTCGATTCTTCTTCTCCGAGATTTCAAGAACCGTCTCGGTGAGGACCGGTTCCAGCTCAAGCCTGCCGTTCGTCGCATGGTCGAGTTGTTCGACTAGGTGCGTATAACGGTCGCATGGACCCGAAGCTCGCGGCTGCTCACACTCGGCTCAAACAGATCCGTGAAAAAACGGACCTGTCCCTGAAGCCGACGCCTCTGCTCAAGCAGACCTTCACGGACTTCGACGGTTCTGAAAAACCGTTCCGTCATCGCTACTACCAAGTGCAGGGCATCGTGCACTTGGTCACGATGAACCGGTTCTTGCTCGGCGACGACACCGGTCTGGGCAAGACGATCCAGAGCATCTCCGCGCTCTGCTACGTGTGGGCCAAAGAGCCCAACATGAAGACCATCATCCTGACGAACAAGAGCGTTGTCGGGCAATGGGCGCTTGAGTTCGACAAGTTCTGCGAGCCCGATAAGATCAAGGTCATCACCTGTACCGGGACGCCCCCCAAACGGCAGAAGGTCTACAAGGAGTTCGAGCACTCCACGGGGCCCACCGTTCTCATCATGGGCTACGCGACCGCGCGGCGCGACATCAAGTACATCCAGGCCTGGACAGACTACGTGCTCATCACTGATGAGGCGACGGCGTACAAGAACCCAAGCACGCAGACCTACCAGGTGGTGCGCCACTTGGCGAACAACTCATCACGCTTCTGGGCTCTGACGGCCACGCTGATCAAGAACAACCTCATCGAAGGCTACGCCATCTATTCGCTGGTGGTGCCGGGGCTGTTTCCGAGCACGAAGAACAAGTTCATGACGCAGTACTGTCTGACACGGCTGCAAGCAATTCCGGGCAGCCGCCGACAGATCCCCGTCATCATCGGATACCGCAACGACCAGATTGCGTCGTTCCGCGAGAAGATCGATCCGTACTTCCTTGCACGCGCCAAGTTCGACGTGGCGAAGGAGCTGCCGGTGCTCCAGATCCGCGAGCACAAGTGTGGCATGACGCGGGACCAAGAGCGTGTCTACAAGGAAGCCCTCGCCGGTCTCTTCGAGAGGCAGGACGGTGAGGAGGTCGAGACCACCAAACTCACGGCCCTCATCTACTGTCAGCAGATCGTTGACCACCCTGAGCTCATCAATGTCGAAGGTGACAGCGACAAGATGCAGGAACTGTTTGAGCTCCTCACGGAGGGGGACCTCGCAGGGGAGAAGGTCATCGTGTTTTCGCGTTTCCGCAAGATGATCGACAAGCTCGAGGAGGTAGGGAACTCCAAGAAGTACAAGATCAAGTCGGTGCGCATCACGGGGGCCGAGACCGACGAGAACGTCCGCAAAGAAAACATGCAGGCGTTCCAAGATCCGTCGTCCGACGTGCAGGTCTGTTGGATCACGATGGCCGCCGCTGAGGGCATCAACCTTCAAGCAGCCAAGGCCATCATTTTCTACGACTCGCCGTGGTCGGCCGGAGACTACCTCCAAATTCTCGGTCGCATGATTCGCATCGGCTCAACACACGATCGCTGCTATGCCATCCACTTGGTTGCGCGCGGTACGATTGATGTGCGGGTGATGGGCGTTCTTCGGAAGAAGATGCAGCTCATCGAGAAGGTCATGGGCAAACGACTCAAAGGCGAGAACATGGGCGACATCACCGTCACCGACGACAACAGCATCGATGACATCTTCACAGCACTCATGCGGGACGCGAGGAAGTACGCATGAGTGAGGTGGAGCCGGTAGAAGTACGCAGACCCCTCGGGGACCATCCCGCTACGGCCACTTTGTTCTACGGGGCGAGTTGTCTTGAGGGGTTGCGCCGTCTCCCTGAGGGCTCCATGCAGTGCATGATCACGTCCCCTCCGTATTGGGGTCTTCGTGATTACGAGGGTGAGGCACAGGTGTGGGGAGGCGACGAGGGGTGCGATCACGAGTGGGGGCCGATGGGCAGACCTCACCATCCGAATCAGGTCGAGCCAACCAAGGGGAAAAGCGCCGAAGCAGCAGACAAAAGGCAGACGGCCGGGAGTGGGCAGTTTTGCCAGAGGTGTGGTGCATGGCTCGGTCAGTTCGGCCTTGAGCCTACGCCTCAGATGTACACGCGACATCTTGTCGAGATCTTCCGTGAGATCCGTCGAGTCCTTCGTGATGATGGCACATGCTGGCTCAACCTCGGGGACAGTTACGCGGGGTCCGGGCCTTCGGGGGCGAGCTACCAATCCGAGACGACAAAGCGACGCGCAGGCCAGAAGAAGGATGGCAACTTCTCGATCTCCAAACGACTCGAAGAACGGGGTCTCACCTACAAAGACAAGAAGCCCGTCGCACCTCCAGGTCTCAAGTCCAAGGACCTTGTTGGTATCCCTTGGCGCTCTGCTTTCGCGCTCCAGGACGACGGGTGGTACCTGCGCAGCGAGATCATCTGGGCCAAGCCCAACCCGCTCCCTGAAAGCGTGAGGGATCGAGTCACGCGATCCCACGAGCATATCTTCATGCTCACGAAGAAGGCCAAGTACTTCTACGATCACGATGCCATCAAAGAGCCGCTGTCGATGAAACCCCAGCGACGGCTCACTTCACGCAGCGGGGCGCAGTACGATGCGATGCGGCCCGACAAGAAGTACGACTACGACCTCAGCGACGATCTTGCTCAGCAAGGTCCTGCCAACGGGCGCAACAAGCGATCCGTCTGGACGGTAACGCCGAAACCGTACCGAGGTGCGCACTTCGCCGTTTTCCCGCCGGAGCTGATTGAGCCCTGTGTCCTTGCAGGCACGTCCGAGCGCGGGTGCTGCCCCATGTGCGGCAACCCGTGGGAACGCGCTGTGGAGGCGACTGAGCCCCCTGACTGGCGTGAGGAGGTCATGAAGGCGACAGGTGCCCCTGGAGAACTCGACGGGGAGGACTCTGAGCACGGACAATCGAAGACCACGACAGTGTGGCATCCAACATGTGGTTGCCCTGCGCATGAGGCGATCCCGTGTCGGGTTCTCGATCCCTTCTCGGGGAGTGGCACCACAGGCGTTGTGAGTCTCGACAACGGCCGAGACTACGTTGGGCTCGACGTGAACCCCGACTACTTGGAACTCGCTACAGCTCGCCTCTTAGGCGAGGACGCCCCCTCTCGAGAGAAAGACGACGAAGGCGGCGGCATCTTGGAACTCTTGGGGGTACAAGGAGGGTGAAGCGGCCCTACGCAGACCCAGATTGCCCCAAGTGTAAAGGGGAGGGGTGGATCTACGCACCGTCCATGATCACGATGCCGGGTGACAAAGGCGGCCGCGACTGTGAGTGCACCCTCGACCATCACCGCAGGGCCAACATGGAGCGCATTTGGCCGTCGCTGTCTCAGACCAAGGACGTGCCTGGACTGCGGGAGAGTTGCCCTCTCCTCAGTCTTACGAAACGAGACCTGTGGATAACTTCCCAAGAGTCCGTTTTCCGTAAGCACTTCAAAGCGGTCTGTTACCGCAAGAATCACATGTGGGATGTCCGCGTTTGGTCGGACAAGGATCTCGTGAAGGCGTGGCTCAACACTGCGTACGCGCAAGGCCACAAGATTTACGATACGGAGCTCGACACCGTTCGTGTCACGGCCATGTACATCGATGAGCTGGTCGAGTCTTACGAACTCGTGGTCTTCATGCTCGGAGTGAAGACGGCCCCGAACAAGGAAACCCCATCGGTGCTCCTCGAGGCCATCAAGACGCGGCGCCATCTCGGGCGCCCTTCGTGGGTGCTTGACCAACCGGCTGCGCCGCTGATGACGACCGACCACCGTGCTTACAGTGAGGCGCTCGAGGGGATGCTTCTTCACTGGCCCCACATCCGGTTGACCGGATCGGGTTCCCTCAAGATTGTGGGAGGAGCCATCGCGGCCGCGCAAACCGTGTCCGATGTGGACCCCGACGACTTGCTTGAGGCCGGGGGCGAAGAGGTTGCTGCCGAAATCGAAAATGCGCTCTCGGATCTCAACGGAGATGAAGAAGTTGAGGGTGAGGACGAGGAGGGTGAGGACGAGGAGGGTGAGGACGAGGAGGGTGAGGACGACGAAGGGGAAGACGACGAAGGCGAGGACGACGAAGGCGAGGACGACGAAGGCGAGGACGACGAAGGGGAAGACGACGAGGGCGTGACGCCTACCGGAACTCGCAACCTTCTTGATCAGATGAAACAGAACGAAGAAGTGCAAGAGGAGCAGTCACGGCTTAAAGCGTTCAAGAAAAAGTCCTCGAACAAGCCGTTCGGGAGGAAGCGATGAAGAACATCCTTCGATCCTGTTTCCTCGCTCAGGCTACGGACAGCGAGCAACTCTTCGCGCAGAACTACCATGCGATGCAGGAGTCGGGGCTTGGCTTCGACACCCCCGAAGACAACATCGTCTGGACGTACCTGCAGGACTTCTTCAAGACCTACGGACACGTCCCATCTATCCAGACGATGAGGCAACACTTCACGGCCGTTCAAGAAGCGGACGTGGTGGACCGCCTCGAGCGGCTGGCGATGATCAAGCCGCGTACGCGTGGCGACTTTCTCACCTACCTTGAAGAGAAGGCCCGCGACCGTCGTAACCGCGTCGCCATCGAGTTGTTCAAGGAGGGGGCCAAGATCATCTCGACAGGCATCGAGCTCAAAGACCCGCGAGGCAAGAGCACGAAACTCCTCGGAGCCATCGACGCGATTCGGTATGTCCTCGACGGGAGCCACAACATCGTGGCGCCCACGCTCGGGTCGAAGCTCTCGGGCAACCTGACGCAGGACGGTGAGGACTTCCTGAGCCGGTATGACCGGGTCAAGGCGGATCCCAAATTCGGCATCGGTCAGTACTGCGGCATCTCGCAGATTGATGCCGCCCTCAAAGGGGCCAAGCGCTACGAGTTGTGGATTCATGCAGGGTTCACGGGCTCGATGAAATCCACGTTCGCGCTCCATTGGGCCTACGTCCAAGCTGTCTACTTCGGGTTCTCGACCGTCTATTTTTCGCTCGAGATGCCCTACATGCAGTGCCGCAACATCATCTACACGATGCACACGGCACATGAGGACTTCGCGGATATCCGCGAACAGCTCGGCATCGACGGGGGCCTCGACTACGAGAAGATCCGCGACGGCTTGTTGAACGACAACGAGGAGAGGTTCCTTCGAGAGTACGTGGTCCCCGACCTCGGTGGTCGTTCGACGGTTCCCCACGCGGGCCCCTACAGTCTCCAAGCTGAGGAGTACGGCTCCATCCACCTGGAGGTTGCCGATCCCGACAAGTCGGACTTCTCGATGGCCGATCTGCGGGGCCGTGCCGAGCTCATTTTCTCGAAGACACCCTTCTCCATGATCGTCGTCGACCACGCTGGCTTGATGAGCGCGCGTGGCCGGTACTCCAACACGACGGAGAAGCTCAACGAAGTCGTCCGAGATCTCAAGCGAATGGCGATGTCGTTCAACCGCGGCATGGGGATCGCGGTCTTGTGCCTGTTTCAGATCTCGCGTGAAGGCTATCGAGCGGCTGAGAAGAGCGGAGGCCGGTACAATCTGACGCACCTTTCGTACGCGAACGAGTGTGAGAGGTCGGCAGACATCGTGACAGCTACTTGGATTGATGACGAACTACGGAAGATCGACAAGGCCATCTTCCAGTGTCTCAAGTCGCGCGATCAGAAACCGTTTGAACGCATCCCTGTCAGCGTGCGCTTCACATGGCGTCGGCTCCTTACGGATGACACCACGACCATGGCTGAGCTCGACACCGCCATGCAGCAAGCCAAGAGCGGCGGTGACGACGATGACCAGAAGAAGTGGCGCAAGAAGGCGAAGCGTCAGCACGAGACCCCCGACTTGGAACTGTAATGGCCGTTGTAGTGCAACTGTTGTACGGGGACTGCCTCGAACGCATCGAGGAACTCGAAGATGGCTCGATTGATGCTTTCGTCTGCGACCCGCCTTATGACCTGACACAGGTGAGTCGGGGAGGGTCTCCTCGACAGAACGACCCCAACACTCCTTTCGGCCGTACGAAACTTGGTTCACACGACCAAGTGAGAAAAACGGGCGGCTTCATGGGCAAAGTCTGGGACGCCACCGGCATCGCTTTCGATGTGAAGTTCTGGAAACTTGTGCTCCGAAAACTCAAGCCTGGTGGGGTGGTCAAAGCGTTCGGTGGTACAAGAACTTTCCACAAGATGGCGCGCGCGATGGAGCAGGCGTTGTTCAGCAAGCCCCAACTTGAGGCATGGATTTACGGAAGTGGCTTCCCAAAATCCACGAACATCTCAAAAATGATCGACAAGCAGGCTGGTGCGGAGCGCGAAGTCGTCGGGACCAAACGTGGTGTCGGCGGCGAGAACATGAACGACATCGTGCATGGCCGGGGGGTCCGACAGACGACGGACGAAGGAGGCAAGGGCGTCGGGGCTTACGGTACCGGGGCCAAGCAGGTTGCCGTGGATGTGCCCATCACGATCCCCGCGACGGAGCTGGCCAAATTGTGGGAGGGGTACGGGACCGCTTTGAAGCCGGCTTGGGAACCTGTTGTTGTGGCGAGGAAACCCTGATGGAGTTTGACTTCGCCACAGTAATAGGGGTCTCCGAGCCGGACGAGGATTTCGACAAACTCCGAGCACAGCTCAAGCGCATCGAGAATGCTTTGGAGGCCGGAGACGTGGACAGCGCCAAGGCACTTATGCGGGAGCACATGGGGCACCTGCGCAAGGTCGTCGGTGAGCCACTTACGGGCAGCGGCCTCGAGGAGGAACGGGATCGTGTCGCGGAAGGGATGTACACCAAGGATGGTGTCATCTGTGGGGCGTGTGACCGCATCGCCAAAGCTCGCTCTCTTCCGTTCAGCATCAACAACGCCATCGCTTTGATTTGGATGAAGCGGTACCACGACCTGCATCCTGGTGATTTCGTCCATGTCCCTTCGAGGGCACCGAAGTTCATGGGCAAGGACGGCGAGTTCTCCCGGCTCCTGTACTGGGGGCTCATTGAGCAGGCACCGAATGACGATCCAAAGAAGCGCAGTTCGGGGCTGTGGCGCATCGTGCAAAGAGGGATCGAGTTCGTCGAGGGGCGCCTCCGCATCCAGCGGGAATTCGTCCGCTACAACAGCACCCTGTTGGGTTTCCGTGGTCCCATGATCAGCCTTACCGAGGGCATCCCGTTTGACTACCGGGATCTGCGTTCCGTCGACTTGTCGGGTTTCGAGGGAACCTACGAGCGACTCCTCTCCGCACAAGAGTAGAGTGTAGCCATGACCAACAGGCGACAGTTCCTACAGATGCTCGGGGTAGGCGGCACCTCGCTGCTCGTTACTACGACAGCGAATGCGAGTCCAATCGTCCCTCTGTTCTCCGGCAAAGAGAGCAAGATCTGGACGCCGGAGCACACAAGCCTGACACGGAGTCACCTCGTGCTCACTCGACCCAAGGTCGTGCCGACGACAATGACGCCGGTGCCTGGGGGCATTTCGTGGGGCCGGAAAATCATCCGCGCATCCTGGCCGAAGATAGGCGGGCGCCGCCTCTACCACACGGACGAGGAGCACTGCGTCCCTTCCGTCACAGTACAGCTTGCGGACGGAGGCGACGCACATGAAGCGTTCTACAAAGCTGCGATGCAAATGCGTAGCGACTTCGCCAAGCAATCTCAAGAACGGTTGCTCAAAGTGCCACCGTACAAGCGATCCGATGCCATGCTCGTCACGTTGGTCGATACGGACATCTTCGCAGCCGCGCTCTATGAGACTCGGGGGTTTCGTGTCGAAATCAGCTACACCCCGTATATCCTGGGTCAGCTTGGGAGTGGTGGTCTTGAACTCAATGGTTGGGAGATCTACTCGGAGAACGGAGAATACCCAATCGAAATCCCGTCGGGGATTGACATGGACCGTCTCTTTTCCCTCGACCAACGCATCGCCAAGGGCCAGATGGCGGTGAGCAAATTCGGGGGCCGTATTCTGATCGGGTGAGCGTCCATGATGGAAGGTGACAACCGCGTCTACTATCGAGCTCGGGCGTCTTGGCGTGTGACGGTTCCGGCCTGCGCGCTCGAGGACACTCCGGCGGACGGCTGGCCTCCCATCGATGGAGGCATCGTCAAGAACTCCGAGATCATCGTGTGGCGCGGCAAGGTTCTCAAGGATCGTTGGAGCACCTTCGATCGTGAGGAGTTCCTGGAAGGCATCAAGGAATTATGAGGGTAGTGACGGTCAGTCGTCGGCCGTGCATTGCCTCGAGCACGACTGCCAACATCACCGAGTACGAAGCAGGTGCCATCAACATCGATGCGTGCCGGATAGGGTTCTCCTCAGTTCAAGACCAAGGGACTTACAAGGCAAACGCAAGTGGAGATCGTGGGCACGAGGACAACCGCACGCGTGGCCTTGATTTCAAGATGGGATGTGGGACGGCAGACGGGACGGGGCGTTGGCCTGCCAATGTGGTCCTGATGCACCGTGCTGGTTGTAAACAGACTGGCACCATAGTGGTGCCAGGCTACACCATCAACCGATGGTCAGACGGCGCGAAGCCTTTCGGCGGAGGTGCGGGGCATGAGTACGAAAGCGAAGCTCAGCCCGAAGAACAGGTTGCCGTATGGGAGTGCGAAGAGGGCTGTGCGGTTCAGAGTCTGGGGGAGCAGAGCGGACAGCGCCCATCTACGGGCCCACATCCCTCATCCACGTCGGTTCCAAGCCTGTACCGCCCCAACCAAGGGGACTACCAAAAACAGGGACCTCTTTACGACGATAGCGGAAGCGCTGCTCGATACTTTAAGCAGGTACAGGAAATTGAGATGAACGAGCTGCCTCCAGAACTGTTTGACTACCTGATCACGATGATCTCTCCGCCTGCCTCGTGTGAGCCCGTCATCATCGCGCAGCCTAGCCTGGAGGACTACCCGTGGGAGGAGCACGAGGACGCGTCGGTGCATGGGATGATCACCATGGGCAACCCTGAGCCCCACATGGAAGAGATCGATCGAGTCCTTCGGCCAGGCGCACACCTGCTGCTGGTCGCTCCTGACGAGGAACTTACGGGGCACACGGGGGCGTGTGCCGTCGAAGACTTTGGCTACGAGATCCGCGATGCCATCGCGCTCCTCGACACCCCGGGCGAGTTCCACTACGTCGCAAAGGCCAGCTCGGCTGAACGCAACACGGGCATCGTGGCTCGAGAGTCGGACACGGGACGCGTCGTGCAGAATGAGCATCCCACGGTCAAGGCTGTCGGCGTCATGGAAGCACTCCTACAAGACATCCCCAAGGGCGCCACGGTGGTGGACTGTTTCATGGGGAGTGGCACGACGGGACTCGCGTGTCTGCGGACGGGACACAACTTCATCGGCATCGACCAAGATGCTGAGTATCTACGCATCGCGGACCAGCGCATCCGTCACTGGGACCGAGCAGAGAATGCTTGGAACGGTGCAACTATCGAGTCCGAAGCTGAGTTCGCGGCAGAAGAGTCCGTCGGTCTCGGGGACTTCTTCGGGTTCGGGGGGAGTGACGAGGAGTCCTCGGTTGGAGACTGCCCCGTATGCGAAGAGCGCGACACGGAGATGGAGATCAAGGAGAAGGGTGAGCGTCTTGAGGTCTGTTCGCAGTGCGCTGAGAATCGAGAGCGTGTTCAAACGTATCTGCTCGAGCAGGCCAAACAGCGCGTCGAGGAACTGGAGTAGACCATGGCAGCCGTATTCGATCCCTCTCGTTGTGCCCACGTCGGAATGAACCTCTGGCGCGGCAATCTTCCTCTCCGTTCTGACCGGACGTTCGCTTTCAAGGAGCTTCGCCAGGTACTTGGCATCAATGAGGAGCAGCCCTTCATCGACGTGTCGGTCATCGACAACGTGGAAGGCGGCGAGCGCGATGTCTGGCAGCCCGAGATGGAGGCGTTCGGCATCGACGTGGAGGCAACATGGCCCACGAACCGGCCCGACATCCCGCCGCAGTTCAATCAAGAAGATCCGCCGTGGGTGCCGGGGGTGCTGCACGGCGACAAGGACAAGGTGATGTGGTGGCAGATCGAGGGCGGGAACAACTCCATCGTCCTCGGTCCGGCCCTGCGGTCCTACGACTTCATCGGTTATGTGGACCGTCTTGCGCAGCTCAACCGTCTCGGGATGCCCGTCTACGTTCACTGCATGAACGGGACAGATCGGACGGGTGCCTCGGTGGCTGCGTTTGCCATGCGAGTGATGGGCTACACACTCAAAGAGGCATTCAAACTCGCTGACAGCGTGGCGGCGGCCGGGACCATGAACCCAGACTACGTCAAACTCGTGAAGGCGTACGCGAAGGTCAGCGGGTTCAAATGAGAGTGGTAACCGTGGCGCGAAAACCCTGTCAGTCAGGGAGCACCACGGCTAATGTCGTGGAGCACGAAGCCGGCGCCCTCAACATTGCCGCGAGTCGGATCGCCTACCAATCCGAGGCTGACAAGACGCCGACGGTAGGTAAAGGGGCGTTCGCCTCTGAAGAGGGAATTGGTGCCGAGTTCCCTCACCACAAGAAAGGGTGGGGGCAGTGGCAGGTAAACCACGGAGGACGGTGGCCCCCCAACGTGATGCTCGTGCATCGCCTTGGATGTCGAGTCGTTGGCACTCGTAAGGTCGCAACCGGCACAGCTCACCGCAAAAACAGTGGAGGGCGCACCATCTTCTCCGAAGGAGAGAAGCCTCCGATGGAGGACATGAGCTACGCGGGCGCGGACGGGAAAGAGACGGTGCCCAACTGGGAGTGCGAAGCGGGTTGTCCCGTGGCTGAGCTCGACAGGGAGAGCGGCCAACTGACCTCGGGTTCGGGGACGGTCAAGCGTGCTTCGGCTGGCAGTCGAGAGGGCAACAAAGGCGCCGCCTACGGGGCTGAGAATCGCGCCGACGGAACCCCGATGATCTGGTACGGCGACACCGGGGGTGCCTCGAGGTTCTTCAAGGGCTTCGGAGGACAGGGATCAGAAGGGTAAGGCCCTCTTGGGCACCCCAGAGCCCTGGTAGCCCTTTCGGCAGAGATCGCCAATTCTGTCCGTAAAATGAGGGAAATGAGCGAGACCCGGTTATACGCAGTGAGTCGCGACGGCGATGTCGTGATCTACGAACGATTCTCCAACGCCCACGGGGGAGCGATGGCCATCTGGCGTATCCTTGCCGAGAAACATCTCCAAGCGACGGGTATGGCCTTCACCATGATGATGATGAGTGGGCTCAAGCCCGTCTTCGATCTCGCCAAGGAGGGCAAGCTCGCACCGTGGGAAACGGTGACTCTGATGACGACCTTCGACAAGGTGGTCATCCCCATGGAGCATGTTGCTTCCGTCGCTTCCGCGCTCGAGGAATTTGACAGAACCTACGGCCCTCGGCAAAGGGAACAGAACTACATGTTCACCATTCCTGAGCAAGCAACCGCGCTCCGCAAGGTCGTCGAGGAAGCGGAAGCAAAGGGGTGGCGCGGCGTATGTTGGAATCAGATGTCTGGAAGCGAAGCCTTGTGGGATGGCATCCGCGAAGAGGGGGAGGACGAAAGACGCCCCTACAACGTCGAGAAGGATGAGGGTCACTGGTACTGGCCCGAGAACAAGGTCGATGAGGAGGCCGCGGCAGCAGTGACTTCTTGATTCCGCGTAAGACGCGCAAATCAGACCGGAGAAAGTGTAGAACCTACATGCACTCCGTACAGAGGATGTAAATGAGCCAACGTGAAATTTCTGATCTCGTAGAGCAGCTACAGCAGGCCCAAGACGCCTACTACAACGGCGACCCCGTGATGAGCGACGCCGAGTACGACGCCCTCGAGGACGAGTTGCGCGAGCTCGACTCCAAAAACGCGTTCTTCAAACGCGTCGGAGCCCAAGCCAAAAAGACCAAGTGGAAGAAGGTCAAGCACAGCGCCCCGATGGGGAGCCTGCTCAAGGTCCAGACCACCGACGAATTCATCAAGTGGGATACGGACCTTCTCCTCAAGATTGCCACGGCCAAGCGTGATGGCGACATCGAGGAGGCCAACGGAACCTTGGTCGTCAGTGAGAAGCTGGATGGCATCTCCATCTCCCTTCGCTACAAGAAGGGCAAACTCGTGCAGGCGTTGACCCGCGGTGACGGCATCACCGGTGAGGATATCACCCGCAACGTGCTCCTGATGAAAGGCGCCGTGGAGAAGGCCAAGGACCTGACCGGCTACGTCCGCGGTGAGATCGTCCTCAAGAAGAGCGACCACAAGAAACACGTCCCCGAGTACAAGAACCCGCGCAACGCCGCGAGCGGCATCTCAAAGCGCGAGTCGGACCCGGCACACTGCAAGCATCTGACCATCGTTTGCTACCAGCTCATCAGCGAAGACCACAAGGTCACGAGCAAGGCGATGGAGTTCAAGCTGCTCAAGGCCCTAGGCTTTGTCACTCCGAACTGGACCACCTGCAAAAACAGCGGCGACGTGAGCAAGGTCTACGACGCTTACATCGCTTCCACGCGTGAGAAGCTCGACTACGACATCGATGGCCTGGTGGTGGAGTGCAACCTGCTCACCATCATGGACCACCTTGGAGAGCATGACGGCCGACCTAAAGGCGCCCGTGCTTTCAAGTTCCCCCACGAGGAACAACCGACGCGCCTCCGCGAAGTCGTGTGGCAAGTTGGCAACAGCGGACGCATCACTCCCGTCGCCTACTTCGACACCGTGAATCTCGCAGGGGCCTCCGTGTCGCAAGCGAGCCTGCACAACGTGGACAACTTGGGGCGTCTTGCGGCCAAGTGTCCCGACATGCTGCTTGGCATGAGCGACAAGATCCTGGTGTCACGCCGCAACGACGTGATCCCCTACGTCGAGAAGGTGCTCACTCCTTCCAAGAACGCCCGCTTTCAAACACCGACCAAGTGCCCCTCGTGCAGCACGAAGCTTGAGCGAGATGGCGCCTACACGCTCTGCCCGAACTCACTCAAGTGCCCCGCGCAGCAGAGTGGCTCCGTCAAGCGTTGGGTCAAGAAGCTCGACATCAAGGACTGGGGCGACACACTGCTCGACGCGCTCTGTGCGAACGGGATGGTCACGACGCCGGCCGATCTTTACGGTCTCGACGTGGACGAGCTCGCCGTCGTCACGCTCTCGGGCAAGAAGGTTGGCAAGAGCACGGCCACGAAGGTCATGAAGAACTTGCAGGCCAAGATGGAACTTCGCATCGCGGACTTCGTTGGCTCCCTCGGCATTGACCTGTGGGGTCGCTCCATGACGCAGAAACTCGCGGACGCCGGTTTCGACACCTTGGAGAAGATGGAGGATGCGACGGTCGCAGAGATCGCCGCGGTCCCGGGCATCGGGGACACGAAGGCTGAGAAGTTTGTCGATGGGTTCCGTCGCAGCCGCAAAGTCATCGACGGCCTCCAAGCAGCCGGGGTGAAGATCAAGATGCCCATCGTTGGGGGCAAGCTTTCGGGTCTTTCCTTCTGCTTTACCGGCATCCGTGACCCGTCGCTCAACGACGAGATCCTCGAGGCCGGCGGCTCCCTCAAAAGTGGCGTCAGCAAGGGTCTCACCTACCTCGTCGCCAAGGACCCCAAGAGCACCAGCGGGAAAGCCAAGAAGGCCCGAGCGCAAGGCACCAAGGTCATCAGTCTTGAGGAAGCGAAGGCGCTTCTGTGAGCAACCTTCCCGCACGACGAGAGCCTCGGGGGCTCTACAAGGACCCTGAGAAGGGCAAGATTGGCGGTGTCTGTTCTGGCCTTGCACGGTGGACGGGGGTCCCGGCCGTGTTCTGGCGCCTCGGTCTCGTGGTGGCCTTTCTCGGATGGGGTGTCGGGCTCGTGCTCTACGCCCTGCTGTGGTTCCTCATGGACAATCCTCCCGAGCCTGCGAAGAAGCAGCTCAACCCTGCTGACTTGGACGCCGACGAGCGAGAGATCTGGGACGCGGTGAAGAAGGACATGCGCTCGTTGGACTTGGAGAACGACTGATGCCTGAGACCGCCACCGACCTTTTGACCATGCTCGTCCACAACGTGGACGCCGACGACGTGGTCCGTGAACTCGAAAAACTTGACGAGGACATGTTTGAGCAAGTGTGGCGCCAAGCCATCATGGCCGCGTACCGGGTCTCCGAGGGGAAACAAGAACGACTGAGCTACATTCTCCAGTGTTTCGTAGCGCTATCGAAGCCCCCAGCCATAGAGCCGCGCCTTACGACAAGACACGCTCTCCGTGCTGTCCTTGAAAAGTACGAAGGCTTAGGCCGCAAAGGTGCCCAACGAGTCATTGATATGGTGGACCGCAAAGAACGAACGACGATGACCTTCGACCGCTATGAAGCCATCGCAACTCTCGTGAAGTACGGCAACCTCTACAAGACCAAGAACGATCGGGGCGACGCCTACTGGGTCCCCAAGGGCGAAGATGTGAGGTACGCGATCACGAGCGAGGACGAGATCGAATGGATGCTGTCCGAAGGGCTTGCCGACGTCGCTGAATACGATCCGATGCTTGTCCTCGGGAAGCTCGTCCCGAACGACAAGACCAAAAACCTCCTTGAGAACCACGGCCTCACTGCGGAGTCCCCCGGCGTCGGAGGCCACCTGAGCCACTGCTGCCTCACGCGACATGGCTGCAAGTACAGCGACGAGTTCTGCCCGGTGGAAACGAAGATGTTCCCGCCCGACTACCCCTCCTGTGGCGCGTGCGATGAGGACGATGCGATGGATGACGAGACCGTGGACTACTTGTCCTCCCGCGCCATGATCAATGAACTTGAGAGCCGCGGCTACACGGTCACGGGGTCCGAAGAAGACGAGCCCGAAGACGCTTCGTGAAACTCGGGATCGCGCGCAGGTGGTCCTATAGTGCCTCCCGTGTGTGCCAGGGCTGCTCACGAGAGGCCGGCGTCCTTCAAAGGCGTACAAGGGGAGCATGAAGCTCGCAGAGGCTTACCAGCGGCTCCAGCTCGTTCCTCCGCTCGAACATGAGCGCAACGTGATGGAGGCTTGCGAGAGCACCCTCGACCTCAGACGGCTCGGCACTTCCGTTCGCACCCTCGTAGAGCTGTACCTCGACCTGGAGCTCGCCCTCAAAAGCCTCGGGTTCGCCAACGCCCACAAAGCCAAGTTCCTCATGGTGTGCCTGAGTCCGGGGCAGGCCGAGTACCTCAGACACGAACTTCACCACATTCACGCGTTCCTTGATCTCGACGTGGATATCGCTCAGGTGCGCTTCTTCCCGCACGAAGCGAGCGAGAATCTCGTCCGTCAGCATCGCTACTACACTTGGGGAGTTTTCTGCGACCACGCTGTCAAGGAGCTCAGTGGTCAGGAGCGTACCTTCGGACCCTACGGTCTGGTTCGGTCCATCAAAAGGGACGGCGATCACTACGTGGCACTTGACCGAGACCATCGGCGAGTGTGCCACCTGACCAAGAAGGGTGTGTTCAGTTTGATCGCCGAATCGACGTGCCCCATCCATTTCCGTCCGAGTCCTAGTACCGCCCCGACAACCTTTGCGGCCTGGTCAAGGCCGGACCTCGACACCCTTGTCAGGATGACCAGGGCCTACGAGTTATGAGCCGCGAACGACTCAGGGCTCGAGCCGAGCGCGTGAAGGAAGAGGCCGACCTCGGGGAGATGCTCTCCGAGTGGGGCTACTCCGTCGTGCCAGATCGCCAGCGCGAGCAGCAGTTCTCATGTGACCTGCACGGCCCCGACAACAAACCCTCGGCGCGTTACTACGGGCTCAGCAACTCAACTTACTGTTGGGTGTGCCAGAAGACGCGCGACGCCATTGCATGGGTGGTGGAGAAGGAACTCATGGGGTTCCGCGAAGCCGTCGAGCATCTCGAGGCACGGTGTGGACTAGCGCCGCTCCCATGGGATGACGAGCGCGATGCCCCCGTCACCCCTGAGCAGGAGTTCGCCGCCGCCACCGCGGTTCCCGAGGGCACCTACGAAGAGGGATGCGGTCGGCTGCGCAAGTTCCTCGACACGTTGACGGCTGAACGGGACCTCGACCAGCAAACGCTGCTCGCGTTCTGGGAAGTTTTCGATCGCATCGAATACGGAGTGGCCCGGCAAAATTGGGGAGAAACCAAGGGTACTCAGGCTGTGGCGGCCCTTCGTAGCCGTGTCATGGAAACCCTCCAAGAGGCCGGGTGATGGACGGCCTCCGGTACGTCGCTGTGGAGGACGTGGAGCGTTCCATGAAGCTTCTGCTCCTCTACCCCCCACCACGAGACGGCGACCTCTGGGGCGCCTTGAGGCCGCTTGAGGGCACGAGCTGGGGCGCGCAGATCCCGATCGTCAGCGGAGAGGCGCTGTCTCATGCTTTGCATGGTCACCCCAAGCCACTTCGTGAAATGTTGGGGCCACCACCTCTGCGGCGGACCCTGAGGATCGCAAAGCGGGAGAAACTCTGCTTGGAGGCTCAGCAGGGCATCTGCGACATGGCCGGCCCACATTGCTTGCCGGGATCGAGTCAGATGCCTGAATGCTACGCGGCACCTACCGAAGATCGCGCCCTGAGGGAGTGCGCGACGGCCGTAGCCCAAGCGTGGGACGAAGGACGCTACGTGTTCCTTGTCGATGGCCCTGAGTTCGTCGTTACGTGAAGTTTTGACGGGTAGAACGTCGGAGGACATGCGCCGCCGATGAATTTTCTGGAGAGCCTTGAGGACGCCACCCGCCCTGACGTAGCCAAGAAGCCTTGGTTCGATGAGGTCTCGATGGAGCTCATCGACTCCATCGAGATGCTCGACCGCGTTGTGGACGAGTGCATTGCGTCGGGACGGTACGCGCTTGACCTTGAGACTACTGGCCTCGACAACCGCGTCTTCGACGGCGAGACCGTTGACAAGATCGTAGGCTTCTGTCTCGCCCCCGACGGGAAGCACGGATACTACGCCCCTCTTCGACACAAGAAGGGCGACTGCAACCTTGCTATTCAGCCGGCTTACGCTTGCATCCGCAGGCTCGAGCAATCGGATGCGGTTGCGGTGTTCCACAACGCCAAGTTCGACCATGAGTTCCTCCAGTTCCCCGGTGGCGAAGCCATCGGTATGTGGGACTCCCCGAAAAAGTGGGAGGACACGAATCTCCTCGGCTGGCTCAGGAACACGCGGGACAAGAACCTCGGTCTCAAGTTCATGTCAGCGAACGAGCTCGACAAGGAGATGATCGAACTCGAGGACCTGTTCGGCAAAGACCATCAAGGCAAACTCGACTTCTCTGAACTCGACCCCTCATGGGAGCCCTGCGTTTGGTACGCCTGCTCTGACGCAATCTGCACGCTGCTGCTCTACGAAAAGGTCCATCCTGAGGTTGTGGCCCCCGACGGCAAACGCAGCCTCGGTCAAGAGGTCGTCTACAACCTGGAGAAGATGACCATCCCCGCGACGCGGTGGATGGAGCGCCCCCGCATTTGGGTGGACCAAGCTCGGGTCTCTGAACTCACCCAGCTCGGACAGATTGAGTACTTCCAGGCGATGTGCGACATCTACGATTTCTGCAACGAAGCGCTCGGGGCCAAACGCTCTCCCGATCGTAACGAGCGCGGAGAAGAGGGAGGTCAGACCATCGAGCCAGGGTGGTTCCGAATCCTGCGGAAGAAGTTCGTCCCCGACGACCCCGACTACGACATCAACAAGCAGATCGATGACTGTCGCCAGGAGGCGAAGCGCAAGGGTCTCGATGATCTCAACAGCAAAGGGCACTCCTTCAAGCTCGACCTGCCCGAAGGCGACCCCGACGCTCAGTTCCCACAGAAATACGACATCCTCAGCCGTCAGCAGATCGGCCCTTTGTTTGAGGAACTCCGTATCCCTGACCTTGCTCGAACGGCGAAGTCCGACCAAGTCCAGACGACGGCGGCTGAGATTGAGCGTCTCAACGACAAACACGGCCACCGGTATCCCTTCCTTCCCAAGATCAAGCGTCTCGGCGAGCTACAGAAGGCACTCGGCACCTACCTGATCTCTTTGCACCGAGACGTGTCCGAGGCAGACGGCACCCTGCGTGCGAATTTCAAACAAACCGGAACGGACACCGGGCGCTTCACAACTCCTTCAAGCAAGAATCCCACGGAGGATGGCGGCACGAAGTTCCCCATCCACGGAACCCCGGCCACCTACGATAAGAAGCGCCCTGCGTGCCTGCTTGGGATTCGGTCAGCCATCGGTGCCCGCCCTGGCCGCACGATGGTGGCCATCGACTTTGGTGGTGTCGAGCTTCGCATCGCGACTATCCTCTCGGGTGAGCCCAAGTGGCTCCGTGAGTATTTCCGATGCAGCTCATGCAAGCATGAGTTCGACTCGGGCGACGGCACGGCCACGCCCGAGGCTCCCCCGGCCTACTGCCCCAAGTGCGGCGACGACCGCATCGGCGACCTTCACACGCTTACTGGCATCACCTTCTTCGGTGAGGACAAAGTCGGCACGAAGGCGTGGAAGCAGATGCGACAGGGGGCGAAATCCGCCAACTTCGCTATGGCTTACGGCGGCGGTCCAAGCGCCATCATCCGTGCCATCGAAGGCTGCTCCGAGCAGGAAGCCGCACGCCATCACCGGTCGTTCAACGAGACGTACTCGACCCTGAAAAACTGGTGGGACGAGATCAAGGGGTTCGGTCGCAAGCGCGGCTACGTGACCACGGCGTTCGGGCGGCATTACCCCATCCCCGACATTCTCGCGCCTACCAAGTTCAGCAAGGTCAAGGAGCAGCTCCAAGCGGAGTACCCCGAGAAACTCGCCAAGTGGGAGCGCAAGTACGAAGCGGCGAACACCCCCAAACAGAAATCACGGCTGATCGACATCAAGCCGGCACCTCCAAGTGAGGCAGCCGTCAAGAAGCAGATGGAGATCAACCGCAAGTTCAAGTCGAAGGCTGAACGCAACGCGACGAACGGTCCCATCCAAGGTCTTTCGGCTGACATCACCAAGTTGGCGATGGCGCTGATCTACCGGGAGTGCAAGAAGCGGGACTGGCTCAAGAAGGTCTACATGGTCATCACGATTCACGACGAGCTCGTGTTCGAGATCGAGGATGACATTCTTGCGGAGGCCGTCGAACTGTTCCAGCACATCATGACGCGGAACAAGACCATCCTGAACTTGAAGTGGCCCGTCCCGTTGACGACCGACTGCGAGATTGGTGAGAACTGGGAGGTCCCCTTCGACATCAAAGATTTCAAGTTCCAACGCGTGCGGCCTGATGGGTTCCAGACCGACGAAAAGGGACGCCTCTATCGTGACAAAGACACCGGCGAACTCAAGGCGAAACTCTGGCCTGCGAAGTACGTGAAAATCTTCGGCCCCGGCTACGGGTTCGCTCCTGTTGTCGAGAATCTGACCGCCGAAGAAGGGCTCAAGTTCTTCGGCCCTGAGTGGAAGCCACTGCCTCTGTCTGAGGCCCCCTCGGCGCCAACGGAGCCCTTGGAGTCACAGGCACCCGCTACGCCTCCTCAGGCCCCTCAGGAGCCACCACAAGCCGTCGCAGCCACGGAGACGCCCGAAGCCCCCTCAGCGACATCTGAGGCACCGGGGGCACCTGAGGCGCCCACGCCGCCTCCAGGGTACACGCCACCGCCGGGATTCACGCCACCGGGAGCGCACTCCAATCTCAAACAGGGAGAAGTGTTTGAGTTCCGCCTCCGAGAACTGAGCATCGGAACTGCGGACCAGCTCGCCAAGGTCATTATCCATTGCCAAGGCCGTGGATCGCATCCGCTTCGTGTCGTCAGCCCGACAGGGGAACGACTGCCGTGGCCTGATACGAGTATTATGGTGAACGACATCGAGTTCCTGCACATTGCGGGCGCATACGGGATTTGACCATGCTGAAAACACTCACGACGAACTACAAAGGCCGCGAGGTCACTCTCGAGTGCACGCACAAGAAGACCTTTCCACCGCCACAGATGTACGGGTCAACCCCCGAAGACATCGACACCTTGTGGAAGCAAGGGACGATCGACCAGAATCAGTACCAGCACCTCAAGGTCTGGCAAGAGAACTGCGGTCTCATGGTGATGGGGCCTCGGTGTCTCGACTGTCCCTTGGCACTCAAACAGAACCCTCGACCCGGGCGTCCGAACGTCATTGAGACCGAGAACTGGCTCAAGGCAAAGAACCAGATGCACTGGGACGACATGAAGGCTGGCAAGCTCGCGCCTCCTACTGAGCCCGAAGAGGAGCAGATGGATCTTGAGCGTGACAACGGCGAGCCGGTTCACGCGGGCTCGCATGATGAGGCGTTCCCGGTTGAGCCCGAAGTGGAGCCTCAACCAGAAGAGGCTGAGGCAGCTCCTGAACCGGAAGAGCCCGAGGCCGATCCAGAACCCGAACCTGAGGCAGCCTCCATCGCGGACATGCTCTCAGGAGCCGAGGAAGACGAGGAGGGCTCGGACCTCGACGACGACATCATCAGCGCCCTCGCGGACGACTGATGGCCAAGAAGCGCAAAAGCCTCAACATCCGTCCTGAGGACAAGATCGTTGGGGTCGTTCCGCGCCAAAAGGTAGACCTGTTCGCGGGATGCAACGAGCCTGGCAAAAACTGGTTCCAGCGCGACGACTTTGAGTTCATGAAGATCCACTGTCGGATCTGCAAGAACGCCGATTGCGTACGAGCCAAAGGGGCCGTGAGTCCTTGGCATACACGGATGGCCGAGCAGGTGGACTACTTGCTCAATGACCCCGAGTTCTCTGAACTCGAAACGGAGACCCACCGCAATCTCGCGCAGATGGCTTTCGATGACATCTCGCAGAAAGCGATGCGTCTTGAGATCGCCCGTCATCGCCAGGACTGGGCCATCCCCGATGCCCCGAGCGATGGTGTTGACAGAATCGCAACCCCCGAGACAACGGACCAGTTTGACGATGCGGTTCGAGCCCTTGCAGAGGCTAAGGGGAAAAAGCCCCCGGATCTTGGGCGACCCGAGCAGGCAGACGGGCCTGCACACTTTGAGCAGGCCGACGATCCTGTGGTCGAGGAAAGCGAGTGGGAGTACGACACGCACTATCCCTCGACCGACGGCAAACGCACCTACCACATCACGCTGTCAAAGAAGGCCGAATGGGCGTGTGAGTGCAACGCGTTCAAGTACAAGCAGACGTGCAAACACGTCGACACGGTGAAGGCATGGTACGACGACCAGATCGCTCAAGGTGAGGAACAAGAGCGCCAAGAGGCAGAGGAAACTCGTCGCAGGGCGGAGGCGGCACAACGGCCTCAACCCCCACCACAGCCGCCAGCGCCGGCGACACGGGACCCGCGAGTCCCCGACAATCGCTACAACACCCCGATGCCGCAAGCAGGCGTCATGGTCGGAGGAGGTCCCGTGCCTCCCTCCACACCCCAGGGACCACCCCCGCCCCCACCGAAGCCACATGATCCATGGGCTCCGAAACAGGATCGCGTGGTACAGCCCGGTGCCGTCGTTACGTTCAAGGAAGACAAGAAAGATGAGTGACGAAGCCAAGTTCCTTGAGACAATCGAGAATTTCGGACAGGACGTCCTCGAGAACAACCCTGAACTCGCAGCGGTCCTCAAACGGTTTTGGGGTGGCGAGCTCGAAATCCAAGATGCGATCAAAGAGGTCTGGCGTGTTGTAGCCCGCAGGCCCGAGAGCGGTGACAACCTTGAGCGGGCGATGTTCGACGCGTTCGGCGTGCAGCCGCGCTCCACCGACTTGGCCCATTTCCCCGATCGACAGGACTTGCTCGAGCGATGGGGCTTCGAGGAAGAGGACCTCGTGTTCGTCCCCGACGAGGACCGTCCCGACTACAAGATGCTCCACCCCCTTTTGATGGGGATGATCGTCGAGCTGCTCCAGTACGACGGCGATATCCCCGAGCTCCGTTCAGGGAAACTCCCCGAAGGTGGGTCTCCCGCGGTGCCCGTCAAAACGATGGCCCGCAGCCCGGTGGCAATCGGAGCCATGCTGAGAACGGCAAGCCAAGAGGTCGCTATGGAGCTTGTCGCCGCGCAGGTAGAACACGACGCCAAGATGGGCAAGATGATCGAGGCCGTTGGAGGCACCGGCGAGGCGATGACAGGTCTTGTGCGTCAAGAGACCGAGCGCGGGGTGGCCGTGACCGGCTACACGCCCGGTCAAAGGGCGGCCATCCGAGAGGTCGTGGGGCCCACAGCCACGGAGCTTGCGCTGATGCCTTTCGAGGAACGCCAGGAACTCGCGCACAAGGCCCTGACGAGTACGCAAGGCCGGAGGTCGGCCGTCCCTGTCATCGGTCAGATGGTGCTCAGTTCTCTGCAACAACAGGGATACTCCGCTATGCGGATCACTGACCAAGAAAAGGAGATGATCGTAGCAGACGTGGAGTGGACGATGGGGATCGATGGAGGTCAAGGGGAACGCAATCCCGACTTCAACTTCATCGACACCGCAGCCCGGGCTTTGACTACGAAGTTGGGACGCGAACTCGCGGGCAATGCGAGCCGATACACGTCCCTCCACCTGCGTGTGGTGCCCATCAACACGGTGGCCGAACGCCGAGTGGGATGGCGCGCTGTGCTCTACGGACAGGGATCACCCGCGATACCCTGAAAAGCGTAGGGCACCCGGTGCAACCCTGGATACCTCTTTTCGAGTATTAACAGAGTGATGGGAGAACTGACCGCCTACATCTTCGCGCTCCAAGCTGTCGTGGAGCATGCGAAGCATTTCCGGGAGTGGATCGTGGTGGTCGCGCCTACCGATGAAGAGAAGTCGAGCACTCTCTCCCGGATGCTCGTGAGTGTGTTGCCCCCCGAGGCAACCCTCTGCGGCCGGACGGCACTCTTCCCTTCCGGGGGCCGTGTCACCGTCGTTGGAGGATCACAGTTCCTCCACGGCGATGGATTCCGCGTCATGTTCCTCGGGTTCGAGAGCACCTCATTGCCTGCTGACGAGATCGCGCAGCACGCTTGGAGAAAAGCAGCCCTTGGCGTCGTTTCATTGGGCGACCGCCCAGGAGAGTTGCGGGTTCACTGATGGCAGGCAAGAAGCTATGGATCTTCCGAGTCTCGGGAGGGGAGCCCTTTCGTCTCCACCCCAAAGGCAACCTGCAAATGGTTCACGACGGCGGCGTCGAGAACCTCCTCAAGTGCCTCTGCACCGCGGACCAAGCTGAAGATCTCGAGGCCGAAATGTTGAAGCACGGCTGCACCGTCTTCAAGAACTGCCCGATGGAAACCCCCGAGCAGAAGACCGAGCGCAAGAACGTGATGCAGGTGCTCGGAGGAGAGCGACCTTTCCCGTGCCAGCGGTGCCCTGAGTGTGCGTGGTTCGATCCCCACATCGACAGTCTCTGTGGTGCTGGTTTCGCGTTCGGGAAACCCGGATGGGATGACGACGCCATCAAAGGCTCCATGACGAGTGACAAGTTCAAGGCCGATTTTGAGGCGTGTCCTCTCCGAGAGGGGCAGCTTCAATGAACCTGACTCTGGCAGAGGTCATCGCCAAGCAGGAGCGCGCCGAAAAAACGGCCAGAGAGCTCGAGCACAAGTCGCGGGACCTTGGGTTCACTTGGGGCTCACTCTCGGTGCTCGTGCCCGTCGTCGTCGTGTTGCTCGTCTTCGCAGCGCTCGACGTGACTCTCGATGAAGAACTCCTCAAAGAGCACAAGTGGGTGAGCCCGGCCATCTTGGTCCCCTTCGTGGGGTGGGGGAAGCTCATGAGATGGGCTGGGGTTACTCGCCACGACCCTAAGAGAAACTACGATGACGACGAATGACATCCTCCCCATTGGAACGAAGCTCGACCACCCGTGCCCCGAGTGCGGCGAGGCGATGGTCTTGCGCAACAGCAAGTTCGGCCTCTTCTACGGGTGCTCCACCTTTCCGAAGTGCAAGGCCACGCACGGCGCCCACAAGGACGGGAAGCCCTTGGGCATCCCCGCCGACAAGGCGACCAAGAAGTGCCGCATGGATGCGCACGAAGCCTTCGACCAGCTCTGGAAGGGCAAGCACATGGATCGGGGTGCCGCCTACGAGTGGATGCAGGAGGCGATGGAGATGACCGAGGACGAGGCGCACATCGGTCGGTTCGATGCTGACCAATGCGAGGACCTCGTCTGCAAAGTTGAAGAGTATCTTGAGGAAATTGAGGACAAGTGAGCCACGAGATGAAGAAGATCGCGGCCCTCGAGGGGATGCGCGAGCTCGCGGACAACTCGGTTGATCTCATCCTCACCGATCCGCCGTACAACACGCTTGAGAAACATCGTGAAGTTGGGACCACCACCAGGCTCAAGGACTCCACAGCCTCAAGCAACGAGTGGTTCGACACCGTAGACTTCGACTACCTGCACGACGTGTTCGTGGAGTGCTTCCGCGTGCTCAAGAAGCCCTCCCACCTGTACGTCATGTGCGACGAGGAGACGGCCGACATCCTCAAGCCTGACCTCAAGGGCATCGGATTTGAGCAGCGCAAGAGCCTCATCTGGGAAAAGGTCGGAAAACTCGAGAAGGTGAGCTGCCCCAGTTGCGGAGCCCACGTCACTGAGCAGCATCGACCAGGCACGCCAGGCATGAGCTACCCATGGCGCTCCTGCTACGAGATGATTCTGTTCTTTCAGAAGGGACAACGACGGGCAGCCGACGATCGAAGCCAACGGAACGTCCTTCGTCTCCCTTGGATCAAGAACGCATCCGCCTACCCGACGGAGAAGCCTGTGGATCTCCTTGAGCGCATCATCGCTCAGTCCTCGATCGAAGGGGACCTCGTGCTCGACCCGTTCGCGGGGAGCGGCTCATGTGGGGAAGCTGCTTTCAACTTGCGTCGCAATTTCCTTGGGTTCGACACCGGCGACAAGGCGATGGCCAGGTTCAAAGAGCGCAAAGAACAGTGGACCTACGAGGACCCAGAGGAAGCGCCGCCTGTGACCGGCGGCATCTTCGACATGTTCTAGGTTCGCGGTGCTTTTTCTATAGCATCCCGTTTATGTGAGCGGTCTCCCGAGAACAGAACTCAAACGTCGGCGGAAGAAGTCCGCAGACGGCCGGTTCTGGTATCCGGTGCTTGAGTCGCGGCCGTTCGCTGTCGGGGATGTCCTCTGGATCGATCGTGGAGATTCGATCGGTCGCCATGAGGTTCGTGCGATTGGTGTGAAAGAGCTCCTTGTCCGTCCCATCTCTCCTACGGAGTTCTGGTTTCGGGTTTGGAAAGGACGCATCCGACGAGGGTGGCTACGCTTCAAGCGACGCTGGCGGTAGCGTAGGGAGTGGCCGAAAAGCCGAAAGCCCTCCCGGGGGAGATCCCTCAGCGCGAGGAACCCAAACTTCGGGAGCACGTCTGGTCGCAGGGTGGTCTCAGTGGGGCCGATGCTTTTGGGGCGCCGTCCTGGCTGAACAGCGAGGGGGGCAACATCACCAAGTCGTGCATCCGATGTGGCTGTGACGTGATGAGTCCCGGATCTTCTCTCCGGGCAGACGAGACGGTGGTGGGAGGAAAAGAGTGGGTGTACCGGGACCGCAAAGGCATGGAAATCCGTTCGTTCGTCGAACTCTCCTGTCCTGTTCTCGGAGCGCGAGAAGCTCCAGTAGCGACAGAGCATGCTCGCATCGCCAAGGTCCAAGCCAAGAAGGCAGACATCCGCGCCGAGCAGGCGGAGTTCCGCATCATTCAGCTCCAAGCTGAGCAACGAGCTCTGCACGAGGCGACGATGGCTCGCATCACGCAACTTGAGCAAGAGAACAAGGCGCTCCAGGAGCAGGTGGGCACCGTCACGCAGATCGACCTGAGCCAGCTCGCACAGAAACTGTACGAACTCGCCCAGGCCGGGAAAGAGCAGAAGGCCCTTGAGTCGGTGGAGTCCAAAGGACGCGTCGTTCAGATCCCGAAGGAACTGGCCGACGTGATCGACGTGGTTGGCATCCCCGTGGAGGCCGAGATCATCGAAGACGACGAGGACGGCGACGATGACGAGGGCGGGGAGGCAGTTCCGACAGAGGACCTTCCTGAGGATGGATCATGACCATTCCCTTGTCCGTCTGAATCCACGTCTCCGTCTCGAATTTCATGTCCTTGAAGGCTGCACGCCCTTCTTCGGAAAGTTCGCGGATCTCGAGGTCCCCTTGGTGGGGCTCCGGGAACCTTCCCTCTTCCTTGAGGCGGTCCCAGTTGTCGGCCAGCCACGTCAAGGCTTCCTCGATGTCCACGAACTCGTTGGCCATGCTCTACGCTACCAGAGCTCGCCAAGGTCTCCTCGCAAGTACGCCTTGGCCTTCATGCTCCGGCCTGTGCGGTGGTCCGTCACGATGTCTCGCTGCAGGGCCACCGTCCGCACCTTGTCACCGCGCATCCCTGAGCCCACCTGACGCTTCCTACGAGCGTTCCTGTCCTTGGTGGTCCTCTCGGACCCGGCTTCCTTGAGGCGGGCTCTCAGGACGCCCAGGGCCGTCTCACGGTTGATGTGCTGACTCCGGCCGCCGTCCACACGGACAGAGATGCCCGAGGGCAGGTGTTTGAGGATGACGCAGCTATCGGTCTTGTTCCGATGCTGACCGCCTGCGCCACTCCCGCGAGTGAAGGACTCGTCGAGATCCTTCGGGTCGATACGGAGTTCATGCTCCTTCGGTTCCTCGAGGATGGCCACTGTCACCGTGGACGTTTGAGTGCGTCCACGCTTTTCGGTTGGGGGCACCCGCTGCCAGCGGTGGCCTCCCGGTTCATGTCGGAACAGTTCCTTGACGTTCTTGCCGGTCACCCGAACGAGGACAAAGCCCTCGCGAGCGTCGATGACCTCGTGGTCAAAGCCGCTCCAACGCCATGAATTTCACGTAGACCTTGAGCTGCTCGCGGACGAGCTGCTTTGCGTCCGCGCCACCCTCGGCGGCGCGTATCTCTATCAGGATCGTGTCCATGTCGGTTTTTCTACTCCCTCTTGCGGTAGACCGCAAGAATCCGTTGATGTTCGTGCTCTTGTGACAGTGCTCGAGCATCGCTACGGAAATAGATCAGCCACGGACGACGCCGCATCCTCGAGGGTGTCGCCCTGGCCCACGATGTCCCAAGGGTCATCGTCCCGATAGATGCGCACAGTGCCATCAGGGATGAAGGGGCCGTCGATGAGGTTGCCGTGATCCACGGTGTACCCCAGAGCGACAAGTTGTTCTTCGAGTTCCATTGTCTTAGAGAGCCACCCGAGATTCGAACTCGGAACCCAGGAGTTAAAAGCTCCTTGCTCTACCAGGTTGAGCTAGTGGCCCTTGGAGAGCCGGGTGGGATTCGAACCCACGACGTGCGGGGTAAAAACCCGCTGTTCTGCGCAGACTGAACTACCGGCCCAAGGATGGAGCGGGAGTACGTTTGAGCGTGTCGTGTTGAGGGAACATGATGGGTGCCTTGAGTTTCGTGCGCATGAAACATTTCGTGCGCATGGAAGTAGTGAGCCCAGAAGGAATCGAACCTTCAACCTACTGATTAAGAGTCAGCCGCTCTACCAGGTTGAGCTATGGGCCCTAGAAGGGAAACACGGCGAGGGAGTCGAACCCTCGTTTCAGACACACCAGTCCATCACCGCGGCATCGAAACCGCGAACTCCCACCCGGGTGGGGTCGTCCCAAGACGTGTGTGTTTCCCAGAGTGAGCCGAGAAGGAATCGAACCTTCGACCTACGGGGTAAGAATCCGTCGCTCTACGCAGACTGAGCTACCGGCCCGGGGATACACGCTATCTACGCCCAAGCGGACGGATTGCATGCGTCCCCTCGGGCTAGAGCTTGGTCTTGCGTTTCATGCAGAACATGGTCAGGACGTTCTAGCCGTGCTCTGAGAGCAAGTCAAGCCCGTTCCATGAAAAACTACCAGTCGCGCTTGACGAGTTCACGAGCTGCGGATCGCATGGAGTCCCCCTGGTCGGAGGTGAAGCGGGCACCAACATCCTCGCGTTGGGTGCACATCACGTTGTCCTTGTCGGTCTCGTGGCTGAGGCCAAGCGCATGGCCAATCTCGTGGGCAAGCGTAGTCTTCCGAGCAGTCTTGGACAGGATCACGAAGTCATGCCGTCCGCTATGAGCATGAAGACCATTGAGCCCGTCACCGGGCTCGAGGGAGACCTTGTCCACGATGAAGATATGAACGGTGCCGTCCTCCACCACGCGACCCCCAAGCCTCTGTCGGTCGTGCCTCGTGGCGACCTGTTCGGGTAACCGGTAGAGCCGATCCTCGGACCAGACGATGAGCCCGACGCCGTGGGGCATCAGGGTCTGGTTGCTTTGCTCGAGCGACTGCTCGAACTTGTGTCGGATGTCCTTCTCGTCGGTGAGGTAGTGGACCGAGAGCGGAATGATGCTTGGTCCCTGGATGTCGGGAGAGGTCGATGCGTGCCTTGAAGAAGGTCCGCTGGCGCAGGTCGCTACGAACAGGAGGATGCCGATGAGAGGGAGCCATGTGTGCCGTCCCCGTTCCATCTGTTAAAAGCGTGACGCAAATTCATGGGCTACGCTCGTTCGTCACCGCTGTCTTTGCCGCGCTCCAGCCGAAGATGTTGGACCTCCTCTCGCAAGTGGAGTTCCGCAAGTCGTTCCTGTCGAGTCAGCACTGGCCCCTGATAACCACCGCACCGACGACGGTTGCCGCACCCGTATGCGACACAGGAGCAGTCTTTGAGGTGGTTGAAACGATGAACCGCGTCGGTGTCAGCTTTGGAGTGATCGGGTTTGCGGGACACGAAGACGCGCCCTTCCCCTTGGACCCACTCCGACTGGTCGGGTTCGTAGGAGTTCCACCATCGACGGCGGATGCGACGGGTTCGTGCGATCAGACGATCACGGTGATGACGACGTTGTGCTCTCTTGGACATGGCGACCTTCTCGGCCCGCCCGGTCCCGAGAGCGACATGCTCAAGAGCCGGGCTTGGGCGTGATCGCCTTGTCCGGGGGGTCGTCCATCTCGAAGTCCAAGGTGGCGGTGGCCCCCTTCTCCAATGCTTCTCTCATAGCCCGGTGCCGCAAATTCTCTTTGGGTGCGCCAACGAAGATGTGCAGGTCTCGACGGGGACCTTTGCCCGAGAGAACCTCGTCGAGCTCGGCGATGCCGGTCTTGAGCTGTTTCGGCTCGTCCACGTCTGTCAGTTTAGGGGAGTCGTCGGCCATGTTCAATCCTGGTCCTTGCGCTTTTCGTTGAGGATCTTCTGGATGGCCCGGCAACGGGCGAGGTTCTTCTCCAGGACCTCCTCGGGACTGATGGCTACGATTTCACGGTTCAGCCAGTCTTCAAGGGATGGTGGCGCCTCGTCGGGGGCCGTTCCGAGGTGGATGTAGTGGGGTTTGATCTTGGCGAGCTCGGCCACCATGGGGCGGCTGTGCGTCGTGATGAAGACGCCCTTGGTGTGTTCGGGGAGATTCTCCACGAACTTCACGATGGCCTGCGCGGCTCCGAGGGCGGCTCCTTCGCTCATACCGAGGTCGGGCTCGTCCCAGTACAGGATGTGCGAGTTGTCTCGGCCTTCGCAGGTGCGGATGGCGGTGCTCACGGTCGAGGCCGAGTTGGAACCCGTCGAGTTCCGATGCTCGTCGCCGTAGACGAGCCCTCGAATGGCACCCATGTAGCCGCCTGCACGTCCCTCCATGCTGAGGTGGATGACCTCCTCAATGGATGTGAACTCTTTCGTGGAGATGTGAACGCAACGACGGAAGAAACTCTTGCCGCTTGCGTTCTCTCCGAGCACGATGAAAAGCGGACACGACCCCTTCACCCACAGAGCGGGGATGACGGGGTCGTCGTCCGCGAAGTACGTCCAGTTCTCAAGCAGATCGTTGACGATCCATTTGGCTGTGGACGGCTTGCTCATGGTGTTTCCCTTTGGGCCCGAAAGTCCGCGTAGGCGTCAGCGAGCTTGGTGAGGAACTCCACCATTTCGTTGTCGGTGTGTCCTTTACGTTCCCCGGACACCAACTCCTCCTCATGCTCCGAATCGGAGAGGTGAAAAAATCCGGCATCGAACGACACGTAGAGTCCGCGGTAGGTGCACCACATGGTGTCCCCGTCGCTGTCCCAGTTCACTGCCGGTCACCGCCATCGAAGAAGTGGATCTTGGGCAGCATCGAGGCCGGGAAACGGCGCTTCGCCATCTCTTCGATGTGAGCACGAGTCCACCGCATCGAACGGTGGCACAGGACCAGAGCTTCGCCCTCGAACTTCTCGCAGTGTTTGACCATCTCCGAGATGTGCGTGTGGCCGTAACGACGGCACCCGTCGAGGTTGATCTCGTCCTCTTCCCAGACCGTGACCTCATGGACCAAGACCTTGGCCTTGCGGGCCTGCTCCTGCTCGAGCAAGAACTCGATCTGCGTATCGCCGGGGATGCACAGCATCGTGCTCATCACGTTGTCCGTGATCTGCGTCCCCTCTCGCTTGAGGCGACCGATCTCCGCGCCCTCCATGCCGACGAATTCGGCCTTGAGTTTGGACACCGTTTGCTCGACAGCCCACCCGATGGAGTCGGTGCGGTGAGTCGTTTGGACACCACGGACAGCAAAGCCTCCGCGGAGCTGGATCGCTTCACCGGGCTCGACACCGTGCACATGGAACATGCGGTTCTCGGCACGGTCGCCGTACAGGTCGGCCATGGTCGACAAGGCCGTCTCCACCTGTGCGGCGATGACCTTGGGACAGTGGATCTGCATGTTGCTCTTCCTGCTCCCGACACTGCGCTTGGCAGCGATGGCAGGCAGAGCCCCGATGTGATCGGGATGCCCATGCGTGATGAAGAAGTGGTCCACGTTGACGCCCGGCAGGATGCAGCCCGTGTCGAACACGGCCCGAACCTCGGGACAGTGGATGGAGGTCTGGATGCC
>Ga0307380_10000308_pt1 | contig 81747 bp, 69 predicted proteins | sample UN3MG_FD_202239 | JGI IMG/M metagenome (GOLD analysis project Ga0307380, IMG submission 202239) | Soil microbial communities from Risofladan, Vaasa, Finland - UN-3 | ecosystem: Environmental > Terrestrial > Soil > Coastal area > Acid sulfate soil | place: Finland: Risofladan, Vaasa | collected...
TCTTGCGGGGGCAGGGCGGCACGTGGCTCGCCGGCACCTTCGGCCTCTTCGCCGTGGGACGGGCCGCCGTCGTTTTCCATGGAGCGAACGGCGCCGAGGTGGCCCGGTTCGACTGCGGGGCCGTCACGCCTCTTCGCCCATTCGTGCTCAACAGGACGGTGGACGTCCCGGCAAAGGCCACGCGGATTGCCCTCGAGGTCCGTGACCCCGCCGGCAACCCGGTCGGACACCTCGGCAGGATTGACCTGCCTCCCCGTTGAGCCCCACTCATCCAGCACTCACGCATCGAGGAGACCCCGCGTTGTCACTCCTGTTCACGCCGACGTGCATTGGCTCCCTGGAAGTCCCGAACCGCATCGTCCGCTCGGCCACGGGCGAGCGAATGTGCCGGCCCGACGGGCGGGCAACACCTGCGCTGGCGGACTTCTACGCCCGGCTTGCCCGCGGCGGCGCGGGACTCATCATCACGGGCCACAGCTTCGTGCGAGCCGACGGCAAGGCCAGCGAGGGGATGATGGGCGTGCACAGCGACGCGATGCGCCCCGGGCTCGCCGAGATCGTCCGCGTCGTCCACGACGCCGGCGCGCGCATCGTGTGTCAGATCAACCACGCGGGGCGCCAGACCCGTCCCGAGCGCATTGACGGCAAGCGCCCCGTGGCCCCCTCGGCAGTCACCGACCGGGCCAGCGGTATCACGCCGCGGGAGCTCGCGGCCGACGAGGTGGAGCCGCTGGTCGAGAGCTACGTCGCCGCCGCCCGCCGCTGCCGCGAGGTCGGCTTCGACGGCGTGCAGCTCCATTGCGCCCACGGCTACCTGATGAGCGAGTTCCTCTCGCCCTACACCAACCGCCGCGAGGACGCCTGGGGCGGGAGCCTGGAGGCCCGCGCCCGCTTCCCCCTCGAGGCCCTGCGCCGCATCCGCGCGGACCTGGGGCGCGAATACCCCGTGCTCGTCAAGCTCAACGCCGAGGACTTCATCGCGGGGGGCCTCACCCTCGCGCAGAGCTGCCGCATCGCCGCGATGATGGCCGAGGAGGGGGTTGACGCCGTCGAGATCAGCGCAGGGATGGCGGAGACCGCCGACCAGATCGTTCGCAAGCACATTGACGCCCCGGAGAAGGAAGCCTACTTCCTGCCCTACGCCCGCGAGTTCCGTCGTCACGTCGCCGTGCCGCTCCTGTGTGTGGGCGGCTTGCGGAGCCTGGCCGTCATGGAGCAGGTGATCTCCACCGGGGCCGCCGACCTCGTGTCGCTGTGCCGCCCGCTGATCCGCGAGCCCGAGCTTCCGAGGAAGCTGCGGGAAGGCACGGCGACCCGCGCGGCCTGCATCTCGTGCAACTGCTGCACGAATGACCCGCAGGGCCGCCTCGCCTGCGCCCTGGACATGCAGCCGCCCCCGGACGGAGAGGCGAAGGGATGACCGTCCCCATTCACTGCCCCCTGATTCCCCTGGTTGGAGCGCTTCTCGTGGCCCACGCAATGGCAGGGACGCCTGGTGCGTCGGCCGGCCCTCGCGGCAAGGTCATCGTCGAGGCCACGGTCGAGTTCCCCAGGAATGGCGAGGGCAGTTTCGTGTGCCTTCGGAGCGGCGAGCTGGTGTACTTCTACGGGGCCTGGCCCACCACGGGCGACGACGCCAAGGGCACGTGCATCGCCAGGGTGGTCTCGAAGGACAACGGAGAAACCTGGTCCGCGCCGTCCATCGTGCTTCGCGAGGCGGACCGCGATCTCTACCACCCCGGCCTCGTGCGGCTCGCCGAAGGGCGGCTCGGCCTCGCCTACACGAAGCGGAAGTCCGGCACCAAGCTCGCCGAGAAGGTCTTCCGCTCCTCGCGCGACGACGGGGCCACGTGGTCGGACGAGGTGCCGATCTCGGATGGCGGGTGGCGCTACTACATCACGGGGGCACACGATCGGCTGGTGCGCTTGGCCAATGGCAGGCTCGTCTGCCCCACGTTCTTGTCGAGGAACAACTCCGCTGTCGTCATCGGGAAGCAGGCGGTCGCCGCCGCCCTCGTCTACACCTCGGACGACCAGGGCGCAACCTGGCAGCGGCGGACGCCATCCCCCCTCTGCGCCCGCGACGGGGCGGCGGAGCCGCACTGCGAGGAGCCAGGGGTGGTCGAGTGGCGGCCCGGCCATCTCCTGATGTTCTGCCGCACGGCTCGCGGCACGCTCTATGAATCGCGCTCGACCGACCACGGGGAGACCTGGTCGCCGCTCGCCGCCTCCACGCTCCCCGGCCCGCGGGCGCCTGCCCGGCTCGAGCGGATTCCCGGCTCCGACAGCATCCTGGTGGTCTGGAACTCGCAGGTCTCGGGGAAGGACTGGCACAAGGGCGCCCGCCTGACCCTCGCCTGCCAGACCAGCCCGGACGGCGGACGTACGTGGGAGAACTACACGCAGCTTGAGTACGATGGCAAGACTTGGTATGACTATCCGAACGTTCTTTGGGTCCGCGACACCCTGCACGTCGCCTACCGGGCAACGGGCGGCGCCCCTGGCGGAAGGCACGGAACCGTCGTCCGGTATCTGAAGCTCGACAGAGGATCGCTGCTCCGACGCTAGTAGAGCACGCCGCTGCTTCGGCAACCCACTTCATGGAACCGAGGAGAACATGAGGCATCTCAACCCGCTCCGTTGGGTCGTCGCGTGTGCGCTCGCCGCTGCCTCGTCGGGTATGCGGGCGGCGGAGGGGCAGGCGGCGGACCTGGTCGTGCTCGACACGAGCACCCTCTGGCGCGTCCGCACCGTGTGGGAGACGCAGGAACTGCTCCTGCCGTCGGGCGAGGTGCGGCACGCGCGCTTCATCACGCCCCGCGACGCCGGCGAGTTCCTGCGGAAGAACCCCGACAAGCCCGAGGTCCCCAGCTTCACGGTCGAGCAGCTCCCCGTCCTGCGCCTGCCCGAGGACACGGCCCGCGACTGGATGAAGCTGGATTTCGACGACAGCACGTGGGTGCGCCAGCGCGGCCCCGTGCTCGCGGCGTCGAACGACCTGAACTGGAAGCTCATCCTGCTGCGCGGGCGGTTCGAGGTGCCCGACCCTGCCAAGGCGGCGGACCTCACGTTCTCGCTGGCCTTCCGCGGCGGCGCCGTCGTCTACCTCAACGGCGATGAGGTCGCACGCTCGTTCATGCCGAAGGGCGAGGTCGCCCTCTACACCCCGGCGGAGCCGTACCCGCGGGACGTGTCGGTGAGCGCCGAGGGCTTCCTCATGTACCGCGGCGAGAGGAGCGACGGCGGGCGCGCCCGCATCGCCCAGCGGGTCCGCCGCCTCGACGGCGTGACCGTCCCCGCCGCCAGGCTCAGGAAGGGCGTGAACGTCCTCGCCATCGCGGTCCACCGCGCGCCGACGGACCCCACGCAGTTCCTGCGCCGGCCGAAGGGGTCCTATGGGTGCAACCCTCCGCACGACGACACGTTCTGGGCGCGGATCGGCCTGGCCGAGGTCCGCCTGACGGCTCCGCAGGGCGCCCCGGCGGCGCCGGGCACGGCCCCGCCCAGGAACCGAGGCTTCGTCGTCTGGAACCAGAGCATCGTGCAGACCGCGTTCATCGAGGACCTTCCCGACCCCTTCGCGCCGCTTCGGCCGGTTCGGCTCAGCGGCGTGAGGAACGGCACGTTCGCGGGGCAACTCGTCGTCGGCGACGCGAAGCCGCTCAAGGGGCTGAAGGCCGTGGTCTCCGACCTCAAGGGGCCGGGCTCGATTCCCGCCTCCGCCGTGCGCGTGCGCTATGCGCTGCCCGATGGCGAGCCGCCCAGGCGGGGCCGGATGCCGCCGTTCGACTCGCTGGAGGACTCTCCGCCGGACGAGGTGCCGGTCTACGAGCAGCACGGCGGCTCCGTGCAGCCCATCTGGCTCACGCTGAGCGTGCCGGCGGATGCGAAGCCGGGCGACTACAAGGGCACGGTCGCCGTCGCCGCCGAGGGCGTCGCGTCCGTGGAGGTGCCCCTCGAGCTCCGCGTCTTCGACTGGGCACTGCCCGACCCTAACGCCTTCACCGCCCGCATGGACATTGTCGAGTCGCCCGAATCGCTGGCCATGGCCTACGGCGTGGAGCTGTGGAGCGACGCGCACTGGAAGCTCCTCGACCAGGCATTCGCGCTCCTCAAGCCGCTGGCGGTGAAAACGGTCTACCTCACCGCCATTCGCCGCACCCACTGGGGCAACGAGCACGCCATGGTGCGATGGGCCCGTGGGAAGGACGGCGAGCTGGAGCCGAACTTCGACATCGCGGAGAAGTACCTCGACGTGGCGACGAAGCACCTGGGCAAGGTGCCCGGCGTCATCCTGTGTTGCTGGGAGCCGATGTCCTCGATGGGCCACGCCGGCGGCGCCGGCAACGCCGACCGCACCAACGACAAGCCCATCCTCTACACCCTCTGGGACCCCGCCACGGGCGGCCTCAAGGACCGCGTCGGCCCCGCCTGGGGCACGCCCGAGGCCAGGGAGTTCTGGGCCAAGTTCAACAGGGGCATCCTCCCCCTCCTCAAGAAGCGCGGCCTCGAGAGCTCGACGCTGTACGGCCTCGTCGGCGACGCCCGCCCAACCAAGATGGCAATGGACACCATTTGCACAGGCACGCTCAAGGAGCAGGCGAAGTGGGCCGTGCACTCGCACTACTACTGCACGGAGTGGCAGGGCTACCCGATGGGCATGGCCATCGCCCTCTGGGGCATCGGCAGCGTGCCCGTGGACCCCGCCGAGGGCTACGGCTACGGCTGGCAGAACCCCTTCTGGCTCTCCTACTACCCGCGCGAGATGTCGCTCGCGACCACACTGGTCGAGCACCGCATCAAGATCGAGGCCTGGATGGGCGCGAAGACCCGCAGCAAGGAGGCATACGCCAAGGCCATCGGCACCCGCGGCCTGGGACGCCTCGGGGCCGACTTCTGGGTCGTGCTCAAGGACGCCCGCGGCCGCGTCGCCCACAGCCTTGCCGGGCGCTACCCCGAGAGCTACTGGGGGCAGCTCAACCTCAACTACGGCGTCCCCTACCTCCTCGGCAAGGGCAAGACGGGGCCTGTGCCCACCGTGCGGTCCGAGGCATTCCGCGAGAACCTCCAGGAGGTCGAGGCCCGCGTCCTCATCGAGAGAGCGCTCACCGACGAGGCGAAGAAGGCCCGGCTCGGCGACGAGCTGGCCGCCGAGTGCCGCCGCGCGCTCGACACGCGCATCCGCTTCTGCCTGCACTCGGACGGGGAGGGGATGCCCTGGTTCGTCAGCTCCGACTGGGCGCGCCGCACCGAAACCCTCTGGCGCCTCGCCGCCGAGGCGGCCAGCAAGCTGGGAGGCAAGTGATGCGAAACCGAACCCTGCCCTTTCCGGCTGCCTTTCTCCTCCTGGCTTCCAGCGCTCTGGCAGTGGAGGTCCAACTCACTGTCAGCGACGATGCGCAGGTCGCCCGCAAGGGCGGCGTGGTGACCAGCGGCATCCCCTTTGCCAGGGGCGCCCTCAAGGACGTCGCGAAGCTCTCCGTCGCCGCCGACGGCCAGATCATCCCTGCGCAGTTCACCCTCCTGGCCCCCTGGGACGACGGCTCGGTGCGCTGGGCGCTGATGGACTGCCAGGTGGACCTCGCGGCGGGCGGCAAGGCGCAACTGGTCGTCCGCGACGACGGCGGGAACAAGCCGCCGCCATCCCCCGTCCAGGTCGCCGACGCCGCCGATGTGCTCAAGCTTTCCACCGGCCCCTTGGAGCTGAGCATTGACAAGAGGAAGTCGAATCTCCTCACCTCTCTCAAGGTCGGCGGCAAAGAGCTCATCACGTCAGCCGGCCGGGGCCTGGTGCTCCACGGCGAAGATGGCAAAGAAGTGGCGGCCGGGCCGCCGAGCCAGGTGACGCTCGAACAGGCCGGACCGATGCGAGCCATTGTGTGCCTCAAGGGGAAGTTCCCGGGCGCCCACAACGGCCTGCTGAGCTACACGGCACGGCTCACGGCCTGCGCCGGCCAGCGGTTCGCCAAAATCCACGTCTGGCTCGAAAACGACGGGGCGAGAGGCTACGGCGGCAAAGAGGACGGCGAGCCGACGAATCTCGAATGGCTGCTCTTCCAGGGCCTGGCCGTGGAGCTGGGCCTCGGCCTCGGCCCCAGCGTCGCCGCCTCGTGCGAGGACGTCGCGGCTCAGGGCCGCCTCAAAGTCCTCCAATACTGCGTCCCCGCGCGCGACCCGGCCCGGGCCAAGCGGCCCCCGCCCCACGGCGCCTGGCACACCTTCGACGACCTCGAGTACACCATCACGAGCGACGACAAGGAGTTGAAGAAAGGCGACCGCACCGACGGCATCGTGGCGTTCAAGGGCGAGGCAGGGTCGCTCACGGCCGCGATCCACGCCTTCTGGCAGAACTACGAGAAAGCCATCGAGCTGGAGGGCACGACCCTTCGCCTCTGGCTCTGGCCCCTCGGCTTCCAGTGGCCGCGGCACGGCACGCCGACCGAGTACATGTCGGTCTACGACCGCAATCTCACGGCCAGGGTGCGGAAGGGCTTATACAACCTGCCCGGCGGCACACACAAGGGGCACGAACTTATCCTCGACTTCGCCGGCCGCTCGCCGCAGGAGACGGCCGCCGAGTTGTCCGCCCCCCTCTTCGCCCTGGCCTCGGCCGCCTACTATGCCGCCACCGACGCCGCGCCCGGCCTCTTCGCCCCGCCTGAGGTCAGGACCGGCAACGCCGAGTGCGACGCCAAGCTCGATGCCTGGATGCGCATGACCCGCAGCGCCGCAGACCCCGAGAGTCCCACCAGCCTCTTCCGCGCGCGGCAGCAGGTCGTGGGTCGCAACCTGTTCTGGTTCGGCTGGATGGATTTCGGCGACATCGCGGTCCCGGGCCGCGGGCCGTGCAGCCTGCACTACGACTGGCCCTGGGTCCTCCTCCTCGACGCCCTGCGCACGGGCGACGTGCGCTTCCTCCGCCTCGCCACCGACATGGCGCGGCACCGGGTGGACGTGGATCAGCACTGGTCGGACCGCGAGCGTCCCGAGTTCCGCGGCCTCATGCTGCGCGACGACAACTACCCCGACTACCACTGCTACCGCCTCTATCGCCCGCCCGACGTGACGAGCAACTGGCTCGCCGGCGCCGTCTTTTACTACCTGCTCACCGGCGAGCCGAAGGCCCTCGAGTGCTGCCGCCGCAACGCCGAGGCCCTGAAACCAGCCTGGGCGTGGATCGCCCAGAAGAAGCCCTGGGCCGGCCCGCAGGGCAACATGGCCGCCATCGCCTGGACCATGGACTCCTACTGCGCGATGTACGACCTCACGGCCGACAGGAGTTGGCTGGACGAGGCGATGAAGCTCTTCGACACCCACGTCGCCGCCCTCCGCAAGAACCACGGGCCGCACCTGTTCAACCCCGACGCCCAGGTGCGCGGCCAGGACTACCAGGAGGAGGATATCAAGTACTGCTACGCCATCCAGTTCCTCTGCCAGCTCCACCACCGCACGGGCGCCGAGAGCGTCCTGAAGCTCCTCGAGGAGGGCTGCGGCAAGAAGTTCCCGTCCACCTTCTTCGACGCCCCGATCTTCCTCTCGGGCCTCTACGCCTACGTGGGGCACGTGACGGGGAACAAGGACTACCTGGCGAATGCCGCCGAGCTGTTCGCCGAGGGCTTCCCCGAGTCCAAGTCGCCCCCGGTCTTCCTCCCCGACAACTCGGTCTGGAGTCGCCAGGCCGCCATGATGCTCCGCACGGGCCACCTCCTCCAGTGGGCGCACTGGAAGGGGGGAGGGGGGAAGTAACACTCGGGACCTGGCCCCGCTCCTATCGTCCTCGTCCCTCCTCCTCGTCCCCCGTCCTCAATTCGCCGCGAGGCGGAGAAGGGACTTGCGCATCTTGACGGTGCCCGCGAAGGGGCGGCCAAGAGGATACGCAGAGACACATATGATTGATGCTGAGATACTTATGGCGACGCGGCGTCGCTGAGGCGCATTAGTCAAGATGGCCACCCCCCCTTGCGCGCGCGTGGCCATCTTGAGCATCTTGCGGCAGGTGGGGGGGGGCCGCTTGTCGCCCGTCGCTCGTCACTTGTAGAGGGCGAGGCTGGCGAAGGTGACGGAGCGCTGGAGGTCGTAGTCGGTGGCCTGACGGTAGTCGAGCAGGGTGCAGCGGCTGGCAGGGGTCGCGGCGAGCAGGGCGTAGATGGGGGGCACGCCGCAGACGTGGCGGGCGTTGCCATCCGCCCGCACGCAGTCGTAGAAGGCGTCGGCATCGAGTCGCTCGACGTGCGCCAGCATCTCGCGGTCGGCGCGCTCGACGTCGGCCATCACCTGCGGCGTAAGCTCGTATTCATCGCCGAATTGGCGGCCGACGTGGGACAGGTCGGCTCCCGCGATGGTGCACACCTGCCTGCCGCTCTCCGCCAGCACGTCGCGCAGGGCATCGAGGAAATCGCGGATCTCTGCGACGTGTCGCGGGGACTTCCTGCTGCCCACCTTGCGTTCCATTGAGCCGCACAGGATGGGGAGGAGCTCGACCTGGCGGCCGCGGAGCACGTGCTGGAGGCACAGCACCTGGAACTCGATGGAATGCTCGTTCTTGTGGAGAAGCTCCTCGGCGAACGGCTTGCGGCGATAGCGGCTGGCCAGGGCCTCGACCAGCTCGGCATTGGTCGGCAGCGTGCCGAGCGGGGTCTCGAAGCTCTTGCGGGTGAGGGTGAACAGGGCGTTCTGCGCCTGGTGGGCGGTGCCGAAGACGACGAAGAGGTCGGCGGGGCATTCCTCGGCGAGCGCCTTGTAGGCGTGGGCATAGGAGGGGCCGCCGCGCTCGAAGTCGATGTGCGGGGCGATCAGGCCGACGAGGGGAGAGTGAGGAGTGGCAAGTGAGGAGTGGCACGTGGCCGATGACGCGTGACGCGTGACGCGTGACTCGCCGTGCCCAGCCCCGGACGGCTCCTCGGCGAGGGCGAGGAGGGCGTCGAGGGTCGCGCCCAGCTCAAGCGGGTTGGCAGGGTAGCCCGAGCCGGCGCTGCACGGCGGCCGGACGGGGCACCGGCGGAACTCCTCGGCAATTTCCCCGACGCGCGCTCGGAAGCGCCGGCTGTCGAGCATCAGCGCGTCATCGAGCTGCTGAATGATCTCCTGAATCTTCTCGGCGAAGACCAGCTCGCCAAACTGACGCAGGAGGGCCGCCTGGATGTCCTGGACCGTGTTCGTGCCGTCGAAGAGCGACAGGAGGAAGAGCATTTCCTGGGGGACGACGAGCACCTTGTCGCTGATGCGCGCGGGGTCGTGGAGCTGGATGAAGACTCTGCCGCGCTGGCGGAGGGGGAGGGCTTCGACGTGCCTGAGCTTGGGCTTATCCAACGGCTCTCCCCGGAGAAATGGGAGGATGGGTGGATGAATGGATGGGTGGATGTTTGTCAGAAGCAGACCGTGGCCTGGCGCATCTCTCTTTCAACCATCCAATCATCCATTCATCCATTCATCCCCTTTCAACTCGTCAGCCGCCGCAGAGCCTCGAGGTAGCGCTCGGTGGTCGCGCGGACGACGTCGGGCGGCAGGGCCGGAGCGGGGGGCGTCTTGTCCCAGCCCGTGGCTTCCAGCCAGTCGCGCACCGGCTGCTTGTCGAACGAGGGCTGCGGACGCCCCGGCTGATAGCCGTCCATCGGCCAGAAGCGGGAGGAGTCGGGGGTGAAGATCTCGTCAATGAGGAGCAGCCTGCCGTCGCGCTGGCCCCACTCGAACTTGGTGTCGGCGATGAGGATGCCGCGCTGGCGGGCATAGTCGGCGGCGCGGTTGTAGAGGGCGATGCTGCGGTCGCGCAGGGCGGTGGCCAGTTCGGTGCCCACGATGCCGGCGGCCTGTGCGAACGAGATGTTCTCGTCGTGGCCCGTCTCGGCCTTGACGGCGGGGGTGAAGATTGGCTCGGGGAGCTGCGAGGCCTCGAGCAGGCCCTTGGGCAGCTCGGCGCCGCACACGCGGCCCGTCCTGCGATATTCGCTCCAGCCCGAGCCGGCCAGGTAGCCGCGCACGACGCACTCGACGCGGATCGGCTCGGTCTTCTTCACCAGCATCGAGCGGCCCTGAAGCACGTCGCGGAAGCGCTCCAGCCCGTGGCCCATCTCGTCCACCTGGTCGGTGAGGAAGTGGGTCTCGGTGAGGTCGGCGACGCGGCGGAACCAGAAGACGGAGAGGGCGGTGAGCACGCGCCCCTTCTGGGGGATGCCGACGGGGTTCACGACGTCGAAGGCCGACAGGCGGTCGCTTGCGACGATGAGGAGCTTGTCCTCGAGGTCATAGATGTCGCGCACCTTGCCTCGGCCAAGCAGGGTGTAGCCGGGGAGGTCAGTCTGCGTGACGACGGGCATTGCGCTCACGTGGGGGATTCTCCGAAGGGAAAGGGGCAACTTCCAATGACCAATATCGAGTTGCCAGGGCGGGCAGCCGGGCGTCCCGACGAGCTCTGCGGTGGGCCATTGGTCATCCGTCGTTCACGAGGAGGCGGCCTGGATGCCGAGTCGCGCGGCGAGGCGCTGGACCCCCTTGATGCCCGGGTGGAGCTTGAGGGCCTCGCGCAGCTCGCGCTGGGCGCCCTCGCGGTCGCCGATCTTGAGGAGCGTTTCGGCCAGGCGCTTGCGGATCTCGGCCCGGTCCCTCGCCGGCAGGCCGAGCTTGAGCGCGTGCTGGAAGTGGCGCACGGCATCCTGCGGTGGGGCGGCGCGTGGCAGGTGCTGGCAGTAGATGCTGACGATGCGCTCCTGCACCTCGTCGAAGAAGTAGCGCAGGCGCGGCCCCTCGAGTTCCTCGCGGTAGACCTCCTCGTAGAGCGACAGCGCATCGTCCAGGCGGCCCTGCTGCTCGTAGGCCTCGCCGAGCAGGAACTTGCAGTCCAGGTGGTCCTTGAGGCTCAGGTGGGGATAGAGATCGAAGGTTTCGCTCGGGCCGCGGAGATCCTCGTAGAGGCCGACGGCGGCTGAGGTGTTGCCGCGAAGCAGGTAGTCGAAGAGCTGGCGGCAGCGGCTCGCCATGCCGTCGCCCGGTGGGTGCATGGGGGCCTCGGCCATGGCCACGGAGGCCGCGAAGCCGTTCACGCGGAGCTGCTCGTCGTGAAACTTGCGGCGGCGCTGGTCGGACAGGACGTGGTAGGCCTCGACGATCTCGCGGGTGCGCTGCTCGGCCCACGCGGCGTTGGACCGGTTCCGGTCGGGGTGGTAGCGCTTGAGGAGACGGCGGAAGGCCCGCTTGATCTCAGAGACTCCGGCCTGCCGCTCCAGTTGGAGCACTGAGTAGTAGTTCACCGACCCGTTTCCTTGCGTCGGAACGCCCTGCTCGCCCTTTCCTCCAACCGAGATTATAATGGGTCGACGCCGGGGAGTCAAGATTTCCTTTTGGCCTGAGGATGGCCCCTGGCTATGGTGAAGCCCTTGTTCTTCTGTAATCGTCCTCGTCCTCGTCCTCGTTCTCGACTCTTCTCTCCTCAAGCCAGGGGAATCGAGGACGAAGGACGAGGACGATGGGAGAACCGGCTGGTTGCCAGGATTGGGGGCCGTACTCCCCGGCAACCGCGCCCTTGCCGACGCGGCACTCATGTGTTAGGATTGAGGGACGAGAGGAGGGACGGCTAAGGGGCTCGCCGTGGCCATCCAGTGCCCACAGTGCCGGCGGCAGTATGACGTTACGCTCTTCGAGTTCCAGCGCGCCATCGAGTGCGACTGCGGCGCCACGGTGGACCTCCGGGAGGGTCACGTGCACCGCGTCGGACCGCCGCCCTGCCCGCCAGGTTGGCGGGGCACCTCCCGGGCAGCCGGGCAGGGGCACCAGGTGGAGGCCATCGCGCCCGCGACGAGGGCCTACCTCGCGGCGCCACACATCGCGGAGGACTACGACCGGTACTTCGCGCACAGCGAGTTGTTCCGATTCGACGGCGAAGTGCTGGACCGCTGGTTGAGCGTGCCGGGACGTCTGCTCGACCTGGGCTGCGGGAGCGGGCGCCACGTGGTGCACTTCGCCGCGCGGGGGTTCGACGTCACGGGCGTGGACCTCTCGCACCACATGCTCGCGGTCACGCGCCGCAAGCTAGCCGCGTGCGGCTGCCGGGCGACGCTGGTGCACGGCGACATCACGCGGCTCGACGAGTTGGGGCTGGGGCGCTTCGACTACATCCTCTGCATGTTCAGCACGCTCGGGATGGTCCATGGGTCCTCGAACCGCCAGCGGCTCCTCGCCTCCGTGCGTCAGCACCTCGAGACCAACGGCCTGTTCGCCTTTCACGTGCACAACCGCTGGCACAACCTGTGGGACCCCAACGGGCGGCGATACCTGTGGGGCGCCCTGCGCGGCCGGCTGCGCGGGCGGCCCGAGGCGTTCCAGAAGGACATGGACGGCTACCGCGGCATCGCGGACCTCTCGCTCTACCTGTACAGCGACCGCGAGGTCCGCCGCACGGTTGCGCGGGCGGGCCTCCGCGTCGAGGAGTTCGTCTATCTGAACCGCGTGCGCAACGGCGCGCTCCGAGGCGTGGCCCGGGGCCTGCGCAGCAACGGGTTCATCGTGCTGTGCCGGCCGGCGGGCGAGCCGGGGTGATCTCTGGGGAAAGGGCGCTCAGGCGTGGACGACCTGTTCAATGCTGGCGGCGGTACGTTCCGGTGTCCCGGCTGCGGGCGCGTGATGGATGGCGCCACGTTGCGGCCCGGCGAGCGCTTCAAGTGCGCGAAGTGCAAGAAGCTCATGCGCTTCGGGCCCCACCTGTTCCAACCCGACACGAGGTCGGACTGGCAGGTGGCCCGCACGGTGCTCCTGGTGGCCTGCATTGCCGCCACGGTGTGGTGCGTGACCGTGGGCTACGGCTTTGGCTCGCGCACGGGGCGGTGGGTGGCCGGCTTCGGCGGCTCGCTGGTCGTGTGGCTGGTGGCCGTGGGGTGCATCGCCCTGGCGGCCCGCACGACGCAGAACAACACGGTGCTCGTGAGCGTGACCGCCATGATGGCCGGTGTGTCGCTGTTCTTCATCGAGCGCCTGGGTGAGCAGGTCGGCTACGACGTGGCCGCGTGGCGCGAATTCGAGTCCTACGACCTCTGGGTGCCCGCGCTCGTCGGCGGCGGGCTGGTGGGGTTCGTGGTCGCGCTCGTGCTCCAGGCGCGGGTGCGCTCGGTGTAGGGGGCACTATGTCCAGCGAAGACGATGCCGCGCAGCAGCAGGTGAGCTACTTTGTGACCGTGCGCACGTTCCACTGCCGCCACGTCTTCCACGAGGAGGGCCGGGCAACTGCCCTGGTGGACATGATCGAGAGTCTGCGCCGCCAGATGGGCTTCAAGAAATACGCCTATGTCGTCCTGCCCGACCACTATCACGTCCTGCTCGGCGCGGGGCCGGACAGCGGGCCCGTGGCCGAAGCTGTGCTGGCCATCAACAGGGCGATGGAGCGGCTCGTAAGGCTGTCGGACAACGGGCGGCCGCTGTGGGACGACGAGCCCGAGGTGCTCGTCATCTACACGGCGCACTCGCGGTTCGAGAAGCTCAACTACATCCACCAGAAGCCCGTGCTGTGCGGCATGGTGGAGAGGGCCGAGGACTATGCCTTCTCGAGCGCCGGCTTCTACTTCAAGCGGTACGGAAAGACCGAGTTCTAGTCATCCCTCCATTCATTTATCCCCTCACTCACTCACTCGGTCCGGGCTGCGTCGAACAGGGGCTGGTAGTCCCACGGGAGGCCGTGGCGGTCGGTGGCGGCGCGGAGGCGGCGCTGGAATGCCTGGTAGAGCTCCTGCTCGCGCGCCTTGTGCTCCGGGGCGCAGAAGAACACGCGGCAGCCGAGCGGGCGCCAGGCGTGGATCGAGCATCTCCCCTCGACCAGGAAGCCGCAGTGCCCCGAGGCGCTCAGCCGCGGCGCGCCGTGGCGAGCGACGATCGGCGCCCGCTCGAGGAAGCACGCGTAGAGCCGGTAGTGGTTGCGGCGGAAGTCGCAGCAGCGCCCACACGCGCGGCACTCGACGCCCAGGCGGACAAGGCGCCGATCGAGGGCGCGGTAGGCGGCAGCAAGCTGGGCCGACGCTTCGGGAGGGAGATCCCCCTCCGAGACCGGGCGCGGCGCCGCTTGGCCGGCCGACTCGCTCATTGCCGGCCGGCCTGGAGGGGGCAGAAGTAGGCGCTGGTCGAGTACGAGGAGTCGCCCCGACACTTGCAGAAGACGATGTTCTGGCCGCCTGTGGCCGCGTGGCAGTGGGGGTTCGCGCAGAAGGCGGTCCGGGCGGCGTGCTCGGTGCACAACACTTCGGCGCCCATCTCCCGAAGCAGGGCGACCACCTCGTTCGACGGCTGCTTGTCCGTCTTCGCGCTGAGCGAGAAGACGGCGTATTCGGTGTGGAGCCCGCCGGCGGCTGCCGCGGGGAAGGCGGCTGCGCGCCCGTAGTGCGGCACCTTGAAGACATTGACCTCCAGGTGCCTGTGGAGCCCGGGGTCGCTGAGGGCCGCGGCCCAGAACGAGCCTTGGGTGTCGCTGCCCAGGAGCAGCCGGACGCCGTGGCACTCGAAGTGCAGGACCAGGGCAAGCTCATTCTGCTCGCGGGCCAGGAGGGCGGGCCGCTTGGGTGGCGCATCCTTCGGGGGGACCCGCAACAGGTTCGGCACGGGGGGATTGAGCACCGTGAGGGCGGCCCCGGAGAACAGCGGGGGAGGCGGCGCGCCGCGGACCGGGCCCCAAAGGCGCTCCGGCCGCACGCGCCCGTGGACGCGCGAGTAGAGGCGCTGGTAGGCGCGCTCGTCGGGCAAATGGTGCCCCGCCACCGAGGGCTGCGTGGACTCGCACGCCGGCCCCCAGAAGGCCTCCACGGCCACGCGGTCCGACTCCGCCACCTGAAGCAGCCCGGCGATGTGGTTGCGGTCCACGTGGCTGGCCACCATCAGGTCCACCACCGTGATCCCGTTGCCCAGCAGGTAGGCGAGCAGCCGCCCCGCGTGGGCGGGGCCGCCGCCGTCCACCACGATCGTCCGCACGTGGTGGCCCTCACGGAACCGCACGATCGCCGCGTCGCCGTGGCCCACGTCCAGAAACGTCACCACCAGGTCCAGGTCTTGGACGCTCACCGGATCTCCTCCGCCCCATGTCCGTCGCTCGCGTATCCCCCACCTCCACGCCTATGTTATCAGAAGGGAGATCGCCTCGTCAAGAGCGGATTCCCTGTAGTCGTTCTGTATTGGTTGACTCCCGGCTCGGCGCGGTGCTAGAATAGGGAGGGTCGGTGCGGGGAGAAGAGTCGAGTGGCCCGCTACGCTTGGGAGATCCGATGCGCGGGTGTGCCCGTACACTGGTGACTTGCCTGCTCGCCTCCAGCGTGGCCGCGGCCGGCGCGAGGCCCGCACGCGATGTTCGCGTGGCCATCCACCTCGATCGGCCCGTGGGGCGGGTCTCTCCCTTCCTGTTCGGGTGCGCGCTCCCGGCGCCGGGCACGCCGGGCGCAGAGGGCCTTCTGCCCGAGCTGCTGAGCAACCGCAGCTTCGAGAAGGGGGCCATGGCCGGCCCCAAGCCCATGCCCGAGGGCTGGAGCAGGGCCCGAGGCTGGAAGCTCTTCGCCTTCGGCGGCAGGCACATGATCGTGCGCGACGAGCGTCAGTGGGACGAGCCGCTCGTGCTCATCGGCAGGCGCGGCTGGAGGAGCTACCGCCTGACCCTTCAGGCCCGCAAGGTGGACGGGTCGGGCGGCCTCTGCGTGCTCTTCGACGTGCAGGACTCGCGCAACCACCTCCGCTGGACCCTCGGCGCCAACGGCAATTGCCAACACGTCCTGGAGTCGGTGGGTGGCGGCGTGCCGCGGCTCCTTGCGCCACCCGTGCCAGGCCGCATCGAGACGGGGCGCTGTTACCGCATTGACGTAAGCCTCAGGAGGGGAGCGCTCCAGTGCTCGCTCGACGGGCGGCTCATCACCCAGGTCGACGACGCGCGGTTCCCCCACGCCGGCTTCGGTCTCGGCGCCACCGATGCCACGGCCGAGTACTTCGACCTCGCGGTCTACGAGCCGAAGGACATCCCGCTCTTCCTCCTCGACAACCCGTCGAGAATCGGGCTCGACACCCTCGCCAGCGACTGGAAGCCCCTGCGTGCCGAGGGCAACAAGGTCAGCTTCGGTTGGGACTCCCTCTACCCGTTCAACAGCCATTTCTCCCAGAGCATCAGCGTGGACACCTACGAAGGGGGCGACGCGGGCATCTGCCAGAGCGGGGTGCCCATCGCCGCCGGCGAAACCTACAGGGGTCGCGTGTACCTTCGCGGGACAGGGAGGGCAGTGATCGCGGCCTCGCTGCGGACCGCCGCAGGCAAGGTCCTCGCCACACAGGCGCTCGGCGAGCTCACCGGCACGTGGCAGGCCCACGACTTCGTCCTCAAGCCCGGCGAGTCGGACCCGCAAGCGGACTTCTGCATTACGATCGGAGGCAGGGCCGCCGTGTGGGTGGACCAGGTGTCGCTCGCCGCGGAGAGCGCCCGCACGCCCTGGGCGCTGCGCAGCGACGTCGTGGCGGCCTTGCGCGCACTGCGGCCCGCCCTGCTGTGCTGGCCGGCCGGACCCAGCGCCAACCACTATAACTGGCAACGGGGCATCGGGCCGGCCGACGAACGGCCCGTCCTCTCCGTCACCAGCGGCTCCGCACCCGCCTTCGAGCCGGCCTGCAACGACTTCGGCACCGACGAGTTCCTCGCCCTCTGCCGCGAGCTGGGCGCCGAGCCGGTCATCGTGCTCAACCCGCGTTTCGGCACGCTGGCCGTCCAGAACCTACTGAACTACTGCAATGGCCCGCTCGCCACCCCGTTCGGCAAGCAGCGGGCCGCCTACGGCCGCGCCGAGCCCTACGGCGTGCGCTACTGGCTCCTCGGCGGCGAGCGGCTCCAGGAGGTCGGCGGCCAGGCCTACCCCGTGACCCTCGCCGAGCTGGCGCGCGAGATGCGCGGCTTCCACCCCACGCCGCAGCTCGTGGCACTCGGCGGCCCCCTCCTCTCCGACTACGAGGAGGACGCCCGGGAGGCCAAGCAGGCCGGCCCAATGGTCAGCCACGTCGCCAAAGGCGTCCCCGAGCACGGCACGCCGGAGGAGGTGGACCACGACCTCGCGCGCGCCGTCGCCGAGGCCGCCAGGGAGCTTCGCGCGCATTCGCTCCACCTGGCGCTCGTGGACTGCGGCCTGGACGACGACGAGACCTCGCCGGCCCCGGCGCTCGGCCTTCTGCTGAACGCGCTCTCGCGCGACGGCGGCCCGGGGGCGATGGCCGCATTCCGCTGCACCCCGCCGCGCGGGCACGAGAGCAGTGCCCCCCTGGTGGACCTCCTGTGCGGGCGAGACGGCGCCGCGTCGGAGCGGGCCGTCTGGGCCCTCTTCCGCTCCCACCCGATGGGCGAGCTGCTGCACGTGAAAGCCGACCCGGCGGAGGGGTCTCCGCCCCCGCTCGACCTGGTCGCGGGACGCGACGGCGACAAGGTGATCCTCCGAGTCATCCGCCGCGCCGAGCAGGAACTCGTCGTCCACGTGAAGCTCGAGGGCCTGGGCAACCGGCGCCTGGCGGCCCGAGCGGACCACTTCGTCGTGGCCCACGGGGCGGGGGGGCAGGCCGAGCCCTGGTCCCGTGCCGAAGTCCCCGTGCAGGGGGGCCAGTTGACCATCGCCCTCAAGGCAGGCCAGGCGGCGCACCTCGTGGTCCTGCGGCTCGAAGGGGAACAGCCATGATCTTCACGATCGACCAGGACAAGTACCGCGTCGTGGACCTCTCCTACCAGGTCGTGCCGCCAGGGACGCCGGACCGGCCATTCGTCATCCAACGCGGACGCCTGGGCGACAATGCCTACAAGTTCGACATCGTCCGCACGCACACCCACGTCGGCACCCACGTGGAAAGCCCCGCCCACTTCTACCCCGGCGGCAAGGACGTGACGGAGCTGCCGCTCGACACCTTCTTCGGCCGCGCCGTGCTGCTCGACGTGGCGGACGCCACGCAGGCCCAGCAGATTGCCGCGCCCTACCTTGACAAGTGCCTGGGCGACGTCGTCCAGCACCGCGACATCGTCCTCTGCCGCAACAGCGACACGCGCCCCGGCCCGCACCCGTGCCTGACGCCCGAGGCGGCCATCTGGATGCGCGACCGCGAGGTCAAAATGGTCGGCATCGGCACCGATTTCTCGCTCGGCGCCACCATCACGGCGGCCCGGGCCTTCCACGACATCCTGATGAGCCAGGACGTCTGCCTCGTCGAGTTCCTCGACAGCCTCGGCGAGTTGCGGCGCCGCGAGTTCTTCTTCATGGCCCTCCCCTTCAAGTGCGCCCAGATAGACAGTGCCACCGCCCGCGCCGTCGCCATCGAGGAAATCTGAGCCGCGCCGCGGCCCGCGTGCCACGCACCCGGAGCCGAGTCGCAGGCGCGCTCCGGCTACCCGGGCACGCGGCACGGGGCACGCGGGACGCCTCGCTTTCCGAATTGTCAAAGAGCAGGTGCGACGGCCCGACGCGACGAGTTTGGCTATGCCGTTCGCCGGCCGCCTCCGAGCTGCGCTCGAACAGGAGGGCGGTCGCCCGCCGGTGGGCAACCGCTCGGCGCGGGTTCCAGATTGTCGGACAACCCGCAGTTCCTCCTGCCGGGCCTCTTCCATCCCGGCGGGGCGGCGGTTGGGTCATGGGGTCTGGAGCCTACTTCGCCGCCCTTCGAGTGCCGCTCGTACAAGGGAAGCGGGGGGCAGTCGCCGGCACACACCCGCTCCCCTCCACCTATTGCACCGACTCGCTGATGGAATCACTCATTCGAGAGGGCGCTTCAGGCGGGCGTGAGCGTAAGGCTATATGTGGTGGCTGGTTGTGGCGACGGAAAAACCTCTCGAGAATCGCTCTGACTCGCTCTTCACTCGCTTTGTGCTCGCTAATGGCTCGCCTCAGTCGTCGTCCTCGCCCCTCAAGTCGCGGCCGCGCGGCTTGCGGCGCGAGGCGCCCTCCAGCCGTTCCAGCACCTCCGGGGCGAACATCTGGAGGCGCACCTCGCGTTCGCCCACGACCTCCACGTTGGGGGCCAGGCGATAGCCGCCGACCGGCGCCTTGCCGCTGGTCACCACCGCGCGTATCAGGCTCTGCCCCGTGGCCTTCCGAATCCGCGCCCGCAACTGGTCCGCCGCATTCTTCCAGTCCGTCCCGTGTTCCGTCGGCGGCGTCACCTCACCGTCCGCGCGCCGCGAGGCGAGCATGCGCAGGAAGCCAAGCTCGCGGCCCTCGGGCAGCGGAATGCGTGCGGAGCCGATCGTCAGCAGCTTGCCCGGCACGTCGAACACCACGCGCGGCAGGCCCACCGCCGTGCCGCGGCGCGGCGGCGCCGCGTCGTCCAGAATGGCCGCAATCGCCCCGGATGCGTCGCCGTCGCGCAGCTCGCGGCAGATGGACTCGAAGTGCTCGACGGAATCGGGCACCCGGGAGCGGCCCCGGCCCCAGGGCGTGTCGCCCCCGAGTTGAACAAGCTGGTCCGCGGCCAGGTCGAGCGCGACGCGGAGCGCGGCCCGATACGCCGCGGTCGGCACGGAGGCGGGCACCCCGTCGGCATCGCGGAACGCACCACAGAAGTCGGCCAGCGGCTTACGGCGGCGGCCCGTGGCGTGGAACATCGCCAGCTCGCGCATCGGGCGCCACAGCGGCGCGCTGGGCGTCGCCGCGTGGGCCTCCGTGTGCCGCACCCGCTCGTGCTCCACCAGCACCCGCGCGTACAGCCGCCGCGCCTCCTCCGCCCGCCGCGTTCGCACCGCCTCCGGCAATCGAGTGCCCATCGCCATCGCCCCCAGGGGAGTCAGTCGAAATTCGCTCCCAACAGTGCCACATAGAGCACGATGATGGGGGTGAAGAGCATCAGCAGGACGGAAAGCACGAGGAGCGCTCGAAGCATCCACTCCCCAACGCTCGGCTCCAGCTCGCCGCGCGCCGCGGCTCTGGCCTCGCAGCGTCTAACGAGGCCGCTCAGAATGAAGGGGGCCGTGAGCAGGATAACTCCTGCCCCGAGTATGAGGATCTGGTGCCAAGGGGTGTCGAACATCCCGCACCCTCCATCCCGCGCCGCGCGGGCCGAGGAGTCCTCACGGGCTAAGGGAGAGGACGGTCAGCCCAGGAATGTCGTCGAAGTCCCTGCGGTTCTGCGTGAGTACCTTGAAGCCGTGCTGGAGGGCGAGGCTGGCGATCCAGAGGTCCTGGGTCCGATGCTTCGACGGGCGGCCGCTGCTGTCGAGATCGGCAGCCACGCGGCCGAATATCTCGCCTGTCTGGTCGGTGATCGCGAGGCAGGGCCGCGCTTTGATAGCTGCCAGTGCTGCTGCGCGTTGCGAGCGTTGCTCCCGGCCACGGGCTCGCCTGAAGCCATACTCCATCTCAGCGAAGGTCACGGGAGCCACGAAGACATCGTCACCCTCCACTGCGGCCTCCAGGTCTGCTGCCCGGAGGAACCCGCGTTCCAGGTCAATCCAGATGGAAGTGTCGGCTATCACTCCCATGGGTCACGGATGCTCTGATCGAAGTTGCTGTCCATGTCCCGGATGTCGCGCAGGAGGGCCTCCCCCTCTTCCGGGGTCAGGATGCCCTCGAGACGTGCGAACGCCTCGTGCGCCGGCATCCCACGAGGGGGTGTGGGAACCAGCCTGACAGTGGTCTGGTCATCGCGCACGATCACGACCTCGTCGTCATCTCGCCCGATGGTGTCGAGGATGTTCCGCACGTCTCGTGCGAACTCGTCGGCGGTCATGACCTTCATCGGCGTGTCCCTTCATCTCCCTCAGCTTCTGCCAGCATCATACCATTCCCCTGCCGGCGCAGCAAGGGCAAGTTTGCCAGAAGCTGGTCCTCCGAGGAGCATTCGTCAGCGGCGTCGAGGCCGAACTCGCGGAGGAATTGGCCGAGGAGGGCGTCCTCGACGGCTCGGCGGTCGGGCGCGCGGCCGAGGAGGCGCTCCATCGAGGTGACGGGCCGGTCGGCAATGCCGCAGGGGACGATGAGGTCGAAGGCCGCCAGGTCGGTCGCTACGTTGAGGGCGAAGCCGTGGTGCGAGGTCCAGCGCTTGAACGCGACGCCGATGGCGGCGATCTTGGCCTCGCCCACCCACACGCCCGTGTAGCCCGCCACCCGCCGCCCCTCGATGCCGAAGCGGGCGAGCGCGCCGATGACGACCGCCTCCAGCGAGCGCAGGAAGCGGTGGATGTCGCGCCGCCCCTCGGGCAGGTGGAGGATGGGGTAGCCGACGATCTGGCCGGGGCCGTGATAGGTCACGTCGCCGCCGCGATTGGTCTCGTGCAGTTCGATCCCCCGGCGGGCCAACTCGTCGCGGGGCACGCGCAAGTGCTCCGGCCCGCCCGAGCGGCCGATGGTGATGACCGGCTCGTGCTCCAGGAGGAGCAGGGCGGCATCCTCGGCCTCCGAGTCGCGCACCCGCTCGACAAGTCGCAGTTGCACCTCGAGCGCGTCGAGATAGCCGATGCGCGGGATGCGGAGCACGTGGCAGATGGCCATCGAACATCGTCCTTGTCGTCGTCCTCGTCGACCAGATCTTAGCGCGGGTCGGTTCCTGCTGTCAAAAGGCGCTTGACAGCGCCGGCGGGCGCCGATACCATGCAATGTGGGAGAAGTGGGCGCGCGCCACGGCTTCTCCCCGCTCCCCTGTTCAGGTCAGGGCTCATGGCTTCGCCACTTCGACGATTCCCGGAATGGTTCCCCAGGCGCCCGTGGTCGGAGTCCGCGCTGCGCCCCGTGCGCGAGCTCCTGCGCGGGCTGAGCCTGAACACGGTGTGCCAGAGCGCCCAGTGCCCGAACCAGAGCGAGTGCTTCGCCCGCGGCACGGCCACGTTCCTGATCCTGGGCGACACGTGCACCCGCTCGTGCCGCTTCTGCGCCGTGGGGCAGGGCACGCCAGTGCCGCCCGACCCCGACGAGCCGCGCCGCGTGGCCGAGGCCGCCGCGCGGCTCGGGCTGCAGCACGTGGTCGTGACGTCCGTGACGCGGGACGATTTGGCCGACGGCGGGAGCGGGCACTTCGCCGCCACGATTGAGGCTATCCGGGCAGCTTGCTCCGCGACGGTGGAGGTGCTGACGCCGGACTTCCAGGGCGACAGGGACTGCCTTCGCCGCGTCCTGGAGGCACGCCCCGACGTGTATAACCACAACATCGAAACCGTGCCGCGCCTCTATCCCCGCGTGCGGCCGCAGGCGGTCTACGAGCGGTCGCTGGAGCTGCTCGCCCGCGTGGCCGACCACGGGCAGGGCATCCTGCCCAAGAGCGGTCTGATGGTGGGGCTGGGCGAGACCCACAACGAGATGGCGGCGGTGATCTGGGACTTGCGTCGGGCCGGCTGTGAGGCATTGACCATCGGGCAGTACCTGCGCCCGTCGCCCGAGCACCTGCCCGTCGAGCGTTTCGTGCCGCCCGAGGAGTTCGATGCCTATCGAGAAGAGGCGGAGGCCATGGGGTTTTCGGCGGTCGCGGCGGGCGCGTTTGTCCGCAGCTCCTACCACGCCGACGCAATGCTGACCGAGATAGGTCAGAGCGGAGATGGGACGAGGACGAATGGATGATTGGATGGGTGGATGAATGTCAGAAGAAGGTGGCTATGCCCCGTTTCTCCTGCATTCATCCAGTCATCCACCCATCCATTCATCCGCTGACGAAAGGAGCCCGAGGCGCCTGTGGCTAGAATCGAATTCAAGCTGCCCGACCTGGGCGAGGACGCGGGCAACGAGGCCATCGTGTCCTTCTGGTACGCCGAGGTTGGCGAGCAGGTGAAGGAATCGGATGGCATCGTGGAGATGCGGACGGACAAGGCGACGTTCGACGTGCCGTGCCCCGTGTCGGGCCAGCTCGTCGAGGTCCGCGCCCACGACGACGACAAGGTGAAAGTGGGCGACGTGCTCGCGATCATCGAGACAGGTGGATGAATGGAAGAGAGGATGACTGGATGGGTGGATGAATGGATGGGTGTCTGACAATCATCCAATCATCCAATCATCCCCTGCACTTAGCGCTTTCTCGCCGAGAGGACCACATGGCCTGGTCGCGCATCATCGGCCACGAGAATGTGTCGGAGCGCTTCCGCCAGGCGCTGGAGCGCGGGCGGCTCTCGCATGCCTACCTGTTCGTCGGGCCCGAGGGCATCGGCAAGGAGTTGTTCGCCCGCGAGCTGGCCAAGGCGGTCGAGTGCGCGAGCGGCCCCGCTGAAGCGTGCGACCAGTGCCCGGCCTGCCACAAGGTCGAGCACGGGAACCACCCCGACGTCACATTCGTCCGCCGCATCGAGAAGGGCTCGAAGGGCGAGCGCCGGGCGGCGATCCTCGTGGACCAGGTCCGCGAGGAGATCCAGGACGCCATCGCCTACAAGCCCTTCGCCGGCCGCTACAAGGTCTACGTGGTCGTGGACGCCGAGCGGATGACCGAGGAGGCCCAGAACTGCCTGCTCAAGACCCTCGAGGAGCCGCCGCCCCATTCGCTGCTCATCCTGCTGGCGTCGCGGCTCGAGCCATTCGTCGACACCGTGATCTCGCGGTGCCAGATCGTGCGGTTCCGGCCGCTGACGTGCGAGCAGGCCGAGCGGGTGCTGGTGGACGCCCACGCCCTGGAGGCCGAGCAGGCGCGAGTGGTGGCCCGCCTGGCGGAGGGGAGTCCAGGCCGCGCGCTCCGCTATCTGGACGCCGACGCCTACGAGAACGCGCGGTGGCTCCTCGGCGCGCTGGCCGAGATGCTGCCGGGCGGCGAGTTCCTCCTGGCCGCCGAGCTCCTCGACAAGGGGCGAGGGGAGCGCGGCGCGACCCTCGAGGACGCGCGCGACCACTTACGCCCCGTGCTCGACCTCCTGGGGCTCGCCTGGCGCGACCTCCTGCTCCGCGGCGCCGGCTACCCCGAGGAGTTGCTCACCTGGGGCGACTCGTGCGAGGCCCTGAATGCGTTGGGCGAGGGGCTGCCAGCGGGGGCCGCTCGACGCCTCGCGGCCCTGACCCTCGAGGCGCGGGACCGCGTGGATGCCAACGCCAACATCAAACTGCTGCTCGACACGTTGATACTCGAGACGGGCGCCCTGCTCCGGAGCCGGGCGCCCCTGGTTGCGAGGTGACACGATGTATCACATGATCGCCTGTTTCGGGGCGATGAGGCATATCGGGGTGTTCCGCACGGACACCCCGGACCTCCATCGCGGGGAGAAGTGCATCCTGCGGACCGACCGCGGCGTGGAGCTCGGCGAGGTCGTGTGCCGGTCCGAGCCGAGCCCCACGGGCCAGGACGAGGTCCCCACGGGCCAGATCCTGCGCCGCGCCACCCCGCGCGACGTCTCGCGCGCCGAGGAGATCGAGGAGAGCTTCGCCCCGCAGGAATACAACTTCTGCGTGAACAAGATTCGCGAGCACAACCTGCCGATGAAGCTCGTGAGCGTCGAGCACCTCTTCGGCGGCGACAAGATCATCTTCTACTTCCTGGCGGAGGGGCGGGTGGACTTCCGGGCGCTGGTGAAGGACCTCGCCGCCCAGTACCGCACCCGCATCGAGATGCGGCAGATCGGCGTGCGCGACGAGGCCCGCCTCCTGGCCGACGTGGAGCACTGCGGCCGCATGCTCTGCTGCAAGAGCTTCATGAAGGACCTGGCCCCCGTCACCATGCGCATGGCCAAGGCCCAGAAGACGACGCTCGACCCCGCCAAGATCTCCGGGCGTTGCGGCCGCCTCATGTGCTGCCTGCGCTTCGAGGACCAGTGCTACGCCGAGCTCCGCGAGCAGCTCCCCAGGAAGGGCACGGAGGTCAAGACCGCTCAGGGCGTCGGCGTCGTCACAGGCTCCGAAATCCTCAAGCAGACCGTCAGCGTGGACCTCGGCGGCGACCGCGACACCGTGTTCCGCCTCTCGGACATCGAGGTCCTCCCCGGTCAGGGCGCGCCGCAGGGCGCGTCCGCCCCCGCGGACGAAGCCGAAGGGCCCGACGCGTCCGACGCCGCCTCCGAGCCCGATACGAGGGGGTGACGTGCGCGACGGCCCGATCCACCTCATCCTTGCCCCCTGGCTCGCCGGCCGGGAGCCTGACCTCGACCTAGCCTTCGAGCTGACGGGAGCCGACGTCTACGCCCGCTCGCTCCGAGCGCGGGGGCATCGCGTGCGCTTCCTGGTCGCGGGGCCCTCCCCGGGGCCGGCAGGCGCCCGCGAGCGCTGGCTGGCGACCCTGAACGCGCTCGACATCGCCTGCGACGAACTGGTTTCCTCGGACGAGGCCCGGCACGTACGCGTCGCCAGGGCGCTCTTCCTCAAGCTCGCGCGCCAGGAGGACATCTACAAGGCGGCACACGAGGGCGAAGAGGCCTATTTCCTGGCCGTTCGCAAGCGCTTGAGGCCGATCCTCGAGCAGCTTCAGGCACACCCCGAGTTCATCCAGCCGCCCGAGCGGCGCGACGCCCTCCTTCGCCTCCCGGGCGAGGAGGGCGCGCTGGACCCCCTCGTCGCACGGCGCAGGCACGGGACAGGCACCGGCGTCCCTTCGGACCCCGGCTTCGTGGTCGAGCCCTGGTTCGACTTGCTCGCGACCTACCTGACGGGGTGCGGATACCTGGACGACCCGGCCCTGATGGAGTCCTGCTGGCCCCCCCACCTGCAGGTGGTGGATGAGGAGACGCTGATCGTGCACGCCTTCGCATGGCCCGCCATGCTCGCGGCGCTGGGCCTTTCGCGGCCTCATCGGCTCCTCGTGCGCGGCAACTTGCGGCTGGAGGGCATCGGGCCCACGGACGGGGCGCCGCCTGACCTGAGCCCTTTGGCGCTCGCTGCCCGATATGGCGCCGATGCGACCCGCTACGCGCTCCTCAGGAACGTGAGCTACGTGGCCGGCGCGCGGCTGTCGCCCGCCCAAGCCGTCCCCGCCGCCCGCGAGCCGTTCGCCGAGGCCCTCCAGGAGTTGTTGGATACCGTCCTGGCCTCTCTCCAGGCCGAGCGTGCAGGCGTGGTGCCTGGCGCCGGGCCGCTGGGCGCCGCGGAGAGTCAGCTACTCCATGCGGCCGACGCGATGGCCGTGGCTGTCGCGGAGTCCATCGCCGCGTTTGACTTTCAACACGCTCTTTCGCACATTGGTAGTACGGTCACACGGGCGCTGGAGTATGCGCGACGGGCTGGCGGGGCAGAGAACGATGTGTCCGGCCCTCCGGAGCGCCGGCGCGATCTCGAGCTGTTCACACTTGCCGAGGCCACCCGGCGCATAGCGTGGAGCCTGGCCCCGTTTCTCCCGAGGACCGCGATGGCTATCTACCACTGTCTCGGCACGGAGCCCCGCGTGCTGGCGCCCGGAGGGCCGCCTGCCGCAGGCGGGATCCCGGCAGGCACGCGAATCCGCCATCCCGCCGGCCCGCTGCCGCTCGCCCGAGGAGGGGGAGGAAGCGACGCCCATGAGTGAGCCCCAGGACCTGAGCCTGACCGACATCATCAAACGCCAACTGGCCCTCCGCGAGGCCATGACCGAGAACCCGCGCTATCGCCCCGACGCCTACGTGTTCGTGTGCGAGGGCGTGAACTACACGTGCAGCCGCCTCGGCGAGCGCCGCGACGTGTCGGGCCGCGAGCTGATGGAGGGGCTGTGCGACCTCGCCGTCGAGCGCTTCGGCTATCTCGCCCCCACCGTCCTCAAGCACTGGGGCGTCACCTCCACGGAGGACTTCGGCGAGATCGTCTTCACCCTCGTCGAGCACGGCCTCCTGGGCAAGAGCCCCCGCGACTGCAAGGCCGACTTCCAGAACCTCTTCGACCTGCACAAGACGCTGCGCGAGCGTTACCGCATGGACGACGATGCCAGCTCGGACAACTGAGTTCCCCCTTCACAAGGAGAGAGCGACCCGATGGAACTGCTGAACGTCCTCAAGCGGCTTCGCCAGAAGCCACAGGGCAAGATCATCCTCATCGTCTTCGACGGCCTTGGCGGCATCCCCCGCGAGCCGGGCGGGCCGACCGAGCTGGAGAGCGCGCGGAAGCCGAACCTCGACGCCCTCGCGGGCGAGGGCACCTGCGGCCTGCTCGACAACGTGCTGCCTGGCCTCACCCCCGGCAGCGGGCCCGCACACCTCAGCCTGTTCGGCTACGATCCGCTCATCTTCGACATCGGCCGCGGCCTCCTCGGCGCGCTCGGCATCGGCTTCCCCATCCAGCCGGGCGACCTCGCCGTCCGCGTGAACTTCTGCACGACCGACCCCGCGACCGGCTTCGTCACCGACCGCCGCGCCGGCAGGATCGCGACGGAGACGAACGAGAAGCTCGTGGCCATGCTCAACGCCGCGGTGAGCATCCCAGGCTGCGAGGTCTTCGTCCGCACCGAGAAGGAGCACCGCGCCTGCGTGGTCTTCCGCGCCGACGGCCTCTACGACGCCATCGCGGAGACCGACCCGCAGACGACGGGCAAGGAGCCGCCGCGCCTCGCCGCCGCCCTCGACGCCCGCTCCGAGAAGGCGGCCGGCTTCGGCGCCGAGTTCGCTCGCCAGGCCGCCGAAGTCCTCAAAGACCAGCACCCCGCCAACAACCTGCTGATGCGCGGCTATGCCCGCTTCGAGAAAATCCCGCTCCTCACGGAGACCTACGACCTGCGCTTCGCCGCCATCGCCACCTACCCCATGTACCGAGGCGTCGCCAACCTCGTCGGCATGGACATCTTGCCCGACGCGGGCGACACGATGGAAAGCGAGTTCGCCTGCCTCGCGCGCCACTTCGCCGACTACGATTTCTTCTTTCTCCATATCAAGAAGACCGACAGCTACGGCGAAGACGGCAACTGGGATGCCAAGGTGCACGTCATCGAGGAGGCCGACGCCTTGATCCCGCGAGCTCGGGCGCTCGACCCAGCCGTGCTGTGCGTGACGGCCGACCACTCGACTCCGTGCGTCCTCAAGGCACATAGCTGGCACCCCGTGCCCGTGGCCGTGTGGGCGAGGTGGGGCCGGCCCGACAGCGTGCCGGTCTTCAGCGAGCGCGCCTGCGCCGGTGGCGGCCTGGGCCGCATGCGCGGCATTCACCTCATGCCCATCCTCGTCGCCCACGCGCTCGGCCTCGAGAAATACGGCGCGTGAGGCCGGGGGAATCCGCAATCGGCAATCCGCGGTCCGCAATTCGAGCGGCCTGGCGAACGGTCGCCTCGGTGCGCCTTGCCGTAGTCCTGCTTATCCTTGTCGCCGTCGCGTCCACCGTGGGCATCCTCCTCCCACAGCCCGAGTCCTTCAGCGCGAGCAGTTACGTGGAGCGGCGGCTGAACCCGCGTGCGGAGCACGCGATGAAGGCGGCGGAGTTCGTCGCCCTCGCTCGCTCGGCCGGCATCCTGCACGGCGATGCCGCGTTCGGCGCCCTGGCGAAGCGGGCAGGGGAGAGGACGCTCGAGGACCACGACTGGCTGGGCTTCGCCGGGATGATGGCCGACCGGCTCCGGAGCGAGGAGCTGGCGGGCGCCTGTCTTCGCCTTGCCTACGTGGACTCCTTCGGGCCGGTCCTCGGGCCTGTGCTGCTCTTCCTGCGCATCCACGTGCTCTTCACGTCCGCCTGGTTTCGCCTCCTGTGCGGGCTGCTGCTCCTGAATCTCGTCGCGTGCTCCGTCGAGCGGCTGCCGGGCCAGTGGCGAATGGCCTTCGGCCTCAAGGGGTCCGATGACCCGGGCTGGTACCGCCGGCGTGGCACTCACGCGGCGGTCGTCCTCGAGCGCGGCGGCGCCGACGCGGTGGAGGCGGCTCTCCGCGACGCCGGCTTTCGTGCCCAGCGCATGGAGGCGGCGCGCGGGACGCTGTTCGAGGGCAGCCGCGGCTGGCTTGGGGGGCTGGGCCGCCTCTGGCGCCCGCTGGGCAAGCTGGCGGGAGCCGGGCGCCTGGGCGCCCAGGTGGTTCACCTCGGCGTCATTCTCATCGCCGTCGGCGGCTTCGTCTCGGGCCAGCAGTCGTTCCGCCACGCGCAGTTGCTGGCGAAGGGCGAGGTGGTGGCCGTGCCGCGGGACACGGGGGGCGATGCGGCTCGCACCGACTGGCGCGAGTTGCCCGGCGACACCACGAGCGACGCCCGCTTCCGCATGCGACTGCGCCACTTCGAGTTCCGGGGCGACCCGGGCGGCAAGCCCGAGTACTTCGGCTCCCACGTGACCCTGCTTGACACGGAGCCACCGACCGATTTGGCCATCGAGGTCAACCACCCGCTCGTCTACCACGGCTTCCACGTCTACCAGCAGAGCTATCAGCCCGACTACCGCGCCATCACGTCGGTCAGCTTCGTCGTGGCCAAAGTCCGCAGAGCCGAGGGTGCCGCTCCCGCAGTGCACGGGGAGGAGGCGCCCGTGGAGGTGCTCCAACAGATCTCGCTCGCCGTGCCCCCCGACGCCCCCGTCCTGGTGCCCGGCACCGACCTCACGCTCCAGCTCATCCGCTACTTCCCCCACTGGCAGATCCCTCTGGAGCAGACGCCTGACGGTCGCATCGTGGCGGGCGAGGCCCGGAACGTCTCCGACGAGCCCGTCAACCCCGCCGTCCGCGTCCGCCTGTCCGCCCCGGGGACGCCGCCGCGCGAGCGCTGGCTCCCGCTGCCGTTGCCATCGGGTCAGCCCCGCCCGGGCGGCGTGGTGGACTACGCGGACTACCGGCTCATGCCCCTGGAGTTCCGCCCCGACTACGCGACGTGGCTGACCTTCAAGACGCATCCCATCATGCTCCCCGTGTGGATCGGATGCGGGGTGATGATGCTGGGCATCGTCCTGTGCTTCTACTGCACCCACGAGCGCGTGTGGGCGCTGGCCCGGCCGCTCGATGGCGGCCGCATCGAGGTGTGTCTTGCCGGCGACTCCTTCAAGTGGCGCGAACGTTTCAGAGAGCGTTTCGATGCCGTCGTGGAAGCGATTAGACAATCTGGAGCCAGCGATGAATGACGTCGGTCTCTTCTGGATTGCCTTCGCCTGCTACCTGCTTGCGGCCTTTGTGCTGTCGGCAGCCGCGTTCCGCCGAAGCAGCGGCGAAGGGCTGGCGCGCTTCGGCCGCGCTCTCGTGTGGCTCGGGCTCGCCGCCCACACGGCGAGCATCGTCTGGCGGTCGTTCGTCATCGGCACGGAGCCGCCGCACATGTTCTTCCCGCGCCTGGGTGCCGCCTTCTCGGCCGGGCCGGCGTGGCAAGCGGCCACGTACGTGCTTCTCTTCGTTGTTGCCGCGGCCGCGGTGGCCATTGGGGTCATCTTCCGCAAGGCGCGCGCCGTGTGGCTCCCCGCGGCGGCTGTGGCCGTGGTGTTGGAGATGATTCTGCTGGACTTCCTGGACTTCACGCGGCTGCCGATCGAGAAGGTGTACGAGTACTTGTCGTTCGCCTCGTGGTGCTCGGCCATCGCGCTGCTCACGGCCAGCCCGAAGCTGCGCCTGGTGGTGATGGACGCCGCGCTGGCCATCGTCGCGAGCATGCTCACCGTGTTCGCTGCCATCCAGCCGAAGTCCATCGAGCTTCAACTGGTCCCCGCGCTCCAGTCCTACTGGCTCTTCATCCACGTGTCGCTGACGAGCATCGCCTACGCCGTGTTCGGCGTGGCGTTCGTCGTGGGGGCTCTGCTCCTCGTCAAGGCGTACGACCCGGCCCTGGTGCCGCCGGGCGGCAAACGGCGGTTCCTCCTCCTAGGCACCATCGTGAAGGGCGTCGCGCTCGCCGTGACGCTGGCGCTGGTGTTCGGCGGGGTGATCCTGCCGTTCCGCGAGGTCGCCTACGCCCCGCACGAGGTGCCGGGCGCGGCGGAAGCCCCGCCCGTGGGGCTGATCCAGGTGGTCCGCTACGGAGCCGCGCTCCTGGGCGTGTTTGGCATGCTCACCTTCGTGCTCCTGTGGATCGCCTATCCCCTGACGCGGAAGCGGGACGACAGGTCGGGCTTCGGCTCGTTCGTCTTCGTGATCTCCTGCCTGGCGCTCTTCGCGGCGTGCCTGGCCCTCGGCGGCATCACGCGGGTGCAGGAGCAGGCCATCGCCGACCTGCGGGAGGAGCAGCAGGAGCTGGTGCGCCTCGGGGGCCAGCTCGGCGGACACGAGGGCACGGCCCTCACGCGACAGGCGTTCGAAGCCGACATCGAGCGCTGGCGCTCCCTCTCACATCAGGCTAAAGGCATCCTCGGGAAGGCCCGCTGGCTCCCCCTCAGCCTGGAGAAGCAGGCCGAGCTGGCCGGCGACCCGGTCTTCCAGTCGCTCCAGGACCTCTTCCGCAAGTCGGGGGCCGAGTGGAAGCCCGTGATCCGCTACAAGGATATCAAGCAGATCGGCCGCGAGATGGGCGAGCGGGCCGACAACACGCAGAAGCTGGGCGCTCGCCTCAGCTTCCCCGCGGACTATGCTCAGCTCGAACGCACCGAGAAGGCCATCCAACAGGAGTACCACGCCCGCGAGGCGAACGCCCTGCTGCCGCGCAAGGCCGCGGGACAGGTCGCCGCCTTCGTCGGCCTCTCCGTGGCCATCGCCACGGCGCTCGGCTGGGCGCTCTACTTCGTCCTGCCGAAGGTGCGGGAGTTCCTGCCCGACGTGGCGCGGCTCGACCGCATCGGCTACGGCTCGGTGCTCATCGGTTATCCCGTCTTCACCTTCGGCGCGCTGCTCGCGGGGGCCATCTGGGCACACTTTGCCTGGGGCAACTGGTGGAGCTGGGACCCGAAGGAGGTCGGCTCACTCGTCGGCTGGGTGCTCTACACGATCTACCTTCACCAGCGGTACCGCGAGGGCCTGAGCCCCCGCAGCGCCGCGCTCGCCGCGATTCTCGGGTTCCTGGCCTGCACGCTCAGCCTGGCAGGCAACTCGTTCCTCGGCGGGCTCCATTCCTACTCCTGATCCCCAGCGGAGGAAGCGATGAAAGCTCTCCAGATGGTCGCGCCTCGCAAGCTGGCGCTCCTGGACGACGTGCCCGAGCCTTCGCCGCGCGACGGCGAGGTGCTGGTGCGTTGCCAGTGGGTCTCGATCTGCGGCAGCAACATCCATCCGTACCTCGGCCTTGGGCAGTGGCAGAAGCTTGAGTACCCCAGGCCGCCGGGCTGGGACGGCCACGAGTGCGTCGGCACCATCGTCGAGTCGCGGCTCCCCGGCTGGGAGCCTGGCACACTCGTCCTCGCCCACCCGCAGGACTACGCGGGCTTCGCCGAGCTGGTTCGTGCGAAGCCGCCGGGCCTGGTGGCCTTGCCCAAGAGCGACGATCCCGTGCCCTTCATCGCGGCGCAACCGCTGGCCACCGTGCTGCGGGCGATGAGCCGCATTGGCTCTGTGGCCAATGCCCGCTGCGCCATCGTCGGCCAGGGGCCGATGGGGCTCACGTTTACAACCGTCCTCCGCCACGCCGGGGCTCGCCAGGTCATCGGCATTGACTTGCTGGACTACCGCGTCGAGGCCGCGAATCGCTTCGGCGCGACCGATGGCGTGAACGCCTCGAAGGAGAACCCCGTCGAGGCGGTGCGCGCCCTCACCGGTGGCGGGATGGTGGACCTGAGTGTCGAGGCCGTCGGCTTCCCCGAATCGCTCGCGACCGCTGTCGCTCTGCCCCGGCGCTACGGGCGGGTCTACGTCTTCGGCGTCCCGCGCTTCCAGACCCAGGAGTTTCCGCTCAACACCTTCTTCCGCGGCGAGATGGAGATGATCGCCTCGGTTGGCGCCGAGTGCGTGCATTTCTTCGACGCTGCCGTGCGCATGCTGGTGGACGGCCAGCTCGACCTCTCTGCCCTCATCACCCACCGCCTCCCCTGGTCCGATGCCCAGCGCGCCTTCGACCTCTACGCCGACCATTCGGACGGCGCGCTCAAGGTGGTCCTGGAAGTCTGAAGGAGCGGATTGGCCACAGAGGCACAGAGGGCACCGAGAGGAGAAAGGGGGGATTGGGCATGGAAGACAAAGACAAGCTGACCGAACGGATCATCGGCTGCGCGATCGAGGTGCACCGTGAGCTTGGGCCTGGCTTGCTCGAGTCCATCTACGAGTCAGCTTTGGCGATTGAGCTGGAAGACGCGGGCATCAAGTTCTGTCGGCAGATGGTTGTACCTGTCAGCTATAAGGGTAGGGCCATTGGTGAGCATCGCCTTGATCTCCTCGTCGCCGACACTGTTGTCGTGGAGATCAAGAGCGTGGAGCGGCACGACCCCATCTTCGAAGCCCAGGTGCTCAGCTACCTGAAGATGGCGGGCAAGCGTGTCGGCCTGCTCATCAACTTCAACTCAAGGTTGCTCAAGGACGGTGTTCGTCGCTTCGTTCTCTGATCGCCGCCTTCTCTGTGTGCTCTGTGTCTCTGTGGCTAATCCGCTCCTTCGACTTGGATCGCTTCGCCGCTCTTGACCTGGGCGAGGTCGTTGGGATCGCCATCGAGGGTGCCGACGACGTTCACCGGGCTGGCGGGCGTCTGGCCGTAGAAGAGGCACAGGCAATCGCCGTCGGGCCAGAAGGCCACCGTGCCCGAAGGCACCTTCGCCTGCGCGTCGTCGGGGTCCATGTGGACGGGGATCTCGAAGTACACCTCCTTGCCCCACAGACGCGCCCGGCTCTCGATGGGCAACGCCGCCAGAATCCTCCGCGCCGTCGCCGTGTCGTTCAGCGTCGCAGTCGCCTCGACTTTTCCCGCCCGAATGAGTATCTTAGCCATATGTAGCCCTCGGCTCCATGAGGTGGATGGGACAACGGCAAGTGTAGCGGAGCCGTGCGGCTCAGTCAAGCCACCGAAGGGAGAACTCGATGCGAACGGTGTGGTTGTGCCTTGTCGTCGTGGCATGCTCCGCGCTCGCCGCGGAACAGGGGCCGTTCCAGAGACAGTGGACGCACGTGTCCGAAACGTCGGCGGCCGTCTACTGGCAGCTCGACGACATTCGCAAGGAGGCCCGAAGCTGCGTCGAGTACGGCAAGACCAAGGAGTTGGGCAGCACGACCGAAACCACTCACGACGCCCGCTGGGCACACTTCCATCGCCTCAAAGGGCTTGAGACGGGCGCGACCTACCACTATCGGCTTGTCGCCCTCGACCCCAAGACCGGCCAGCCGACAAAGAGCGACCTCCTCAGCTTCACGACGAAGAAGAGCCCGGACGCGATTCGCATCCCACAGGACGTGGCCGGGCCGCCCTTCGTCCTCGACAAGGCCGACGCGACCTACATCCTGACGAAGGATGTGACCGCGGACGGCCAGGCATTCGTCATCACTGGTTCAAACGTCACGCTCGACCTCGACGGCCACACGGTGGTCTTCGGAAACAACACGGCGGAACAGGTGAGCGGCGTCCTGGCGAAGAACGCGGGCAAGGCCACGATCTGCAACGGCCACATTGTCCAGGGTGCCAAGTGCAAGGCATACAGCACGGCGATCGAGAGCCGCTGGCGAGCCGAGCCGACCGAGATATTCGGCATCAGCACGGACGTGCACCTGCCCTGTGCCTATCCCGTCAAGTTCCTCGGCAAGGCCGCCAACGTCCGCATCCACCACAACCTCCTCGCCAGCCGCGTCACCGAGATCGAGAGCCGCCACTACCCGGGCAACGACCTTCTGCGGCTCGACATCGCCGGCGGCAACATCGACGTCAGCGACAACCTCCTCACCGAGGGCTGCCACGTCGGCATCCGCCTCGCGGGCGAGGGGCCGAACGTCGAGGTCCACCACAACGACATCCGCCACCACATGCAATACGTCAACGGCTACGCCCTGGCCTGCTCGTGCCCGGGGCTGAAGGTGCACCACAACCGCGTCACCTCGACCGGCCGCGGCGCCCACCTCACCCGCGACGGCATCCAGTTCCACGACAACTACCTCGACCTCGTCGGCCACGCCGACCTCGACGACATGCCCGCCAAGTCCCGCCCCTTCAAGACCATTCGCGTCGAGCTGCACGGCATCAAGTTCGAGGGCGACAAGGTCACCAACTGCAAGGTCACGGGCAACTTCTGCCGCATCGTCCAGAAGCTCCCCGACAAGAAGTGGGACTACGTGCCTGCCACGCCCCTCAACATCGCGTGCTACAACCCGAACGCGATGAACGAGATCGCCGACAACACGTTCGTCGCCCTCACCGAGTACCGCAAGACCCGCCACGGCGGCTACGGCGCGTCGGGCCAGTGGGCGTCGGCCATCTACCTCGTCGGCATGACCAAAGGCTCCGCCGAGCAGGGCAAGTACTCCGCCTGGGTCCACGACAACCGCTTCCTCAGCAACGACCTCTTCGTCGGCGCAGGTTCCCCCGTGAACATGACCGTGCGCATCGAGAAGAACACCTTCACCCTCGCCACCGACCCGCCCCTGACCGAAGGCCGCCAGCCCTTCTGGAAGATCGGCCCCGACTTGGAGAATGCCGTCAAGGCGGGGGGCAATCGCTTCGAGGGAACGCCACCACGGCCATAGCCATAGGAACTCACCACAGAGGACACCGAGCGCACTGAGGATGCACTGAGTCGGAGAAGGCCCGGGTCGTGCATGAACCCAGTCGGGGCTTGTTCTTCGTGTTCTCCGTGTCTCCGTGGTGCGCCCGCTTTCCCGCCCGCCTCTTCCCGTCTGTCCACCGTCCACGGTCCATTGCCCGTCCGCCCAAGAAGGGCAGGGGAATGGCGGCAGGGGACGCGAAGCGGAGATGCCCACCACGGATGGCACGGAATTCACGGATAGCCAGCGGCCGGCTTTGTCCGCTGAATCCTGCCACGTGTTGAGGCGACCACGGCAATGACACAAACGACCTACCGACAGGGCCTGCAATCAAAAGGAACTGTAATTCATAACCTGCATGGCACACACCGCGATCGGTCCCACCCAAGCGGACAACAAGCGGTAATTCCTTCGAGTCGGAGGAATCGTGCCTACCTGCCTTGACTCCCTAGCATGTACGAGTGCATTCCTGAGGTCGCGGAGAGCCTGTGGGAACGCGGGTACCCAGGCAGCACTGAAATCGGCTGCCCCCCACCCTGCTTTCAGAAGTGGTGCGAGTTTGACGCCTCCCTCAAAGGCCATCTCGCAGGAGAAGTAGTCTGCGAGTGGCTCAATCTGGCGCCATACAACGGCCGGGTCCGCCGCCTTCTTCAGTAATGAATTGAGCTTTGCGTATGGCTCTGTCCTATCTTCCTGCATTGCATCAATCACGTTTCGGCATACCGCGTCCAGACGGTCATGCATGTTCGGGGCGAGGAGAACCCGCCTGACAGATTCCAGAATTTCCTGCTTTATCTGGTAGAAGGAAATGTACTCGAGTATCTGGTAATAGAAGAGGAACTGCCGGAAGGAATCCTGTGCGTCACGCGCACTGTGCCAGAGGTCCAGCGCATATCGGTCGAGCACATGGCCGGAGATCCTTTTTGGAAACTCACCAAGCGGGAATCTGTTCACCGAGGGCACGCTCTCACCAGCCAGCACTGGGTCATGCACCAGGATTCGCGGGCTTCTCAGGTCGAAGTAAGACATATAGAAGTTGAGGTTCGTCGCCAGCGTGTGAACTGCTTCCTCGTCGAACTGCAGATCCCGGATCCAGAAAGATGTTGCCGCCACGGGCTGAGCGGCGCTACCCAATCCCCCCGAGAGCCGGGCGTACATCATGAGGTCGGCGAGATTACGCCACCCAGTAGCTGAGACGCGACCTGCGGGCTCAAAGCATCGAGCGATCTCGAGCAGTCGCTTGCTTGCGGGCGAGAAATCGCAGCGGTATTGTGCACCAGCCATGTCGAAGGTGAATCCACGTTCGGTGATTTCCCTGCCGACGGGCTGTGCTGTGAAGATAAACTCCATGTCCCTCGAATCGGCGTGCCATAGAGCTGTGAAACGGGGAGGAAGCCGCACGGCATTGAGGGCCTCGATAAGTGGCCCCGAATCTGGGGGGATCGCAAGCCGGACTGAGTCATCTCCCCAGGGGGTTGCGATGTGCACTCGGCCGGACCTGATGCTGTCGAGCTTCGCTTGCAGACCGGCTACGCGCATGGTCCTGCCCATTCCGGTACTCCGTTTGCGCAAAGGCTATGTAGTTGGCTGGTCACCTCACTCAATCCAGCTCAAGCTGCCGGGTCGAGAGACCGTTCTCGTCGACCCTGCTGGCGTGTAGGATGGGGAGGCCGAGGACGATTCGCCATTTCATCCCTGGGTCTCCTGTCCTCCTGCCAGCAGTATAGCCGGGCCGGCTCGGAATGCAAGGGGGAAGCGGGAGTATGGCCCCGAGTTCTGGTGCTTGGCCTTGGCCTGCCGAGCTCCGAAGGAGCGTACTATGACAGCCCAGGGCAACGCCCTGGGAAACGGTGTTCGGCGTCCGTTCAGCCCTGAAGGGGCGTACTACCGACCCGGCCATAGTACGCCCCTTCAGGGCTGCGCACGGGCGCTCGCCAATCCCCAGGGCGTTGCCCTCATCTTTGCCCACATCTCGGGCTCCGTAGCCCGCCGACGGCGGGCGGCAGGTGGTAGCCCACGGCGTAAGCCGTGGGTTCGGTCGGGTACAAGGCCCAGCCCCCGCAGGGGGCGGCAGAAGCGTTGGCCGCCGGCGTTGTGCCGCCCCCTGCGGGGGCTGGACCGTGGTCCGCCCAGTCCACGGGCTTACGCCCGTGGCTACCTTCTGACGCCCCTGACGGGGCTGGGAGCGCCCATCCGCAGAGATGTGGGCAAAGATGAGGGCTTACGCCGTGGGCTACCCTCCGATGGCCCTGGCGGGGCTGAGAGCAGGAAACCACCAAGGCGGCGTCATCTGGCTGAAGTGTTGTTCGGGATGGACTCAGGGGATATGCCATGATGAGGACGATATGGGCGGTCGTGCGGGACGGCAAGGCGCTGCCTGTTGAGGCAACGGAACTGCCTGAGGGGGCGCGCGTTCTGCTGACGGTCCTCGATGACGACGAGGGGGACTTCTGGCTCCGCGCCTGCCAGAAGTCCCTCGACGCAATCTGGGACAACGCCGAGGACGACGTGTATGCCGAGCTGCTCAAGGAATGCCGTTGTCCTCGTGCGCTATCCCTTCTAAGACCTGTCGGGGGCAAAGGTCCGACCCGCAGTTGTCGTCAGCTCCCCACACGCTTCCCGCGACGTGTTCGTTGTCCCGCTGACCAGCAGGACTGATGGCTTGCTCGAGGGCGAGTTCGTCCTGGCTGACTGGCGCGGGGCGGGCCTTCACGTGGCGACGGCCCTCAAGCGCGGGCTCTACACCATCCACGAATCCCTCGTCATCAGGATCGTGGGCGCGCTCGGCGCCCCCGATGTCCAACGCCTCACTCAGTCAGTCCGGGGCTGGCTGGACTTGTAGGTGGCGCCTCCCCCGCATCCGCCTTCTCTCTTCTCCTCACAGCCCGTATTGGCGAATCTTGTTGCGCAGGGTGGTGCGGTGGAGGCCGAGGAGGGCGGCGGTGCGGGCCTGGTTGCGGCCGGTGATGCGGAGGGCTTCGGCGATGACGGCGCGGTCGAGTTCTTCCACCATCAGGTCGTAGAGGGGCGCGGTGCCCTCGGGGTGCTGGGCCATCTTGGCGGCGAGGAGTGCCGCCGCGGCGCGGCGCAGGTCGTCGGCGGGGCCGCCGGCCGCTCCGCGCGCGCGCATCCGGGGCAGGTGCTCGGGCAGGATGGCATCGCCGCGACATTGAATGACGGCGTGCTCGACGGCATTGCGCAGCTCGCGGACGTTCCCCGGCCAGTCGTGGGCGACCAGGGCGTCGAGCGCGGCCTGGCTGATCTGGAGGCGTCGGCCCCCCGCAATCTGGTCGAGGAAATGGGCGATGAGGAGGGGGATGTCGTCCTTGCGCTGGCGCAGCGGCGGGAGGTCGAGGGTGACGACGTGGATGCGGTAGAAGAGGTCCTCGCGGAAGGTGCCCTGGCGGCGCTTGGCCTCGAGGTCCTCGTTGGTGGCGGCGAGGATGCGGACGTCGAGCGAAAGGGTGCGGGTGGAGCCGAGGCGCTCGGTCTGGCGGGTCTCGAGGAAGCGGAGGAGCTTGGCCTGGGCGCCGCCCGAGAGCTCGCCGATCTCGTCGAGGAAGAGCGTGCCGCCGTTGGCCTGCTCGATTCTGCCGGGCTTGGCGTTCGAGGCGCCGGTGAAGGCGCCGGCCTCGTAGCCGTAGAGCTCGCTCTCGATGAGGTGTTCGGGCAGGGCCGTGCAGTCCACGGTGACGAATGGCCCCTTCGCCCGCGGGCTGGCCTGGTGGATGGCACGGGCCGCGAGCTCCTTGCCGGTGCCGCTCTCGCCGCGGATGAGCACGGTGGCGTTGGTGGGGGCGACGGCGCCGATGGTCTTGTAGACCTTCTGCATGGCGGCCGAGTTGCCGACGAGCAGCGGCGCGCCGCCGCGCAGCTCCTTGCGCAGGCGGGCCACCTCGTGGCTGAGCTGGCGGCTCTGAAGGGCGCGCTCGATGACGAGGCGGGCCTCGTCGAGGTCAATGGGCTTGGTGAGGTACTCGAAGGCGCCGCGGCGCATGGCCTCGATCGCCGTGTCCATCGTGCCGTGAGCGGTGATGACGAGGACGGCGGGTGGGTCGGGGGCCTGGACGATCTGTGCCAGGACGTCGAGGCCGTCGGCGTCGGGCAGGCGGATGTCGAGGATGACGAGGTCGGGCCCGAAGTCGCGGATGAGACCGAGGCCGCGCTGGGCCGTGGCGGCGACGGCGGTCTCGTGCCCCTCGTCGCCGAGGAAGGCCTGGAAGGCGTGGCAGACGCTTTGCTCGTCGTCAATGACCGCGATCTTAGCCATTTCCGATTCCCGATTCCCGATTCGCGCCTTGCGATTGCGGAGACGTTGACGCGGGGCCCCCACGGGGGATGGTGAAGACGAAGCGGGTGCCTTGAGAGAGGGGCCGGAAGGTGAGCGTGCCACCGTGGGCTTCGGTGAGGGTGCGGCTGATGCCAAGGCCGAGTCCGCTCCCGCCGGGCTTGGTGGTGAAGAAGGGCTCGAACACCTTGCCGGCGACCTCGGGCGCGATGCCGTGGCCCGTGTCGTCGAACTCGGCCACGACCTCGCGGTCGGTCGCGCGGGTGCGGGCGACCAGGGTGCCGCCGTTGGGCATGGCCTCGGCCGCGTTGAGCACGAGGTTGAGGACGACCTGGCGGATCCGCTGGGGGTCAAGCGGCGCGGCGGGCAGGCCCTCGGCCAGCTCGCGGCGGACCGCGATGCCGGCGTGGTCGAGCTGGCGGGCCATGAAGTCGAGCACCCCGCCGATGACGGCGTTGAGGTCGGACGGCTCGGCCTTGAGAGTCGTCGGCCGGGCGAAGGTGAGCAAGTCGTCAATGATGACCTCGAGGCGGGAGACTTCGGCGAGCAGGATGCTGGCGCTCTCGTCCACCGTGGGGTCCAGCTCGCGGAGGCGACGGCGCAGCACCTGGGCCGACATCTTGATGCCGGAGAGGGGGTTGCGCACCTCGTGGGCAATGCCGGCGGCGACCTGGCCCACGGCGGCGAGGCGCTCGGACGCCACGAGCCGCTCCTCGGCCGCGCGGAGCGACTCGAGGAGGGCGTTGAACGCCGAGGCCAGCTTGCCCACCTCGTCGTGAGTGCGGACGGCGAGCGGGGTCACATCTCCATTTGGCACATAGCCGCCATGTGCGAAATGAAGATGTGACCCCAGGCCCGCCGCCAACTGCCGCGCCTGGAGGGCGAGGGACTCCACGGGCCGCGAGAGCATGTGGCCAACGAGGTAGCCGAGGACGATGACGGCGAGCGCGCCGCACGCCGCCGCCACGACGATGGGCCGCACCGCCCGGCGCGTGGCGGCCGCGATCTCCGCCTCAGGCGTCAGCAGGTAAACGAAGGCCGGCTGCTCCTGCCCCACCCGCAGCTCGACGGGCGCGAACGTGACCCGGTAGCCGCGCCCGCCGAGGTCGAGCCGTCGCACCGGTTCCGGGGATGCCGGCTGGAGACGCTCGCGGAGGGCTGCCGCGTTGTGGGCGTCGAGGGTCGTGGCCAGGACGGCGCCGCGGGCATCCACAGTGGCCAGCTCGCCGCCGACGATCGTCTTCACCCGGTCGAGCACGTTCGGATTGCTGGCGAAGCCGGCCTGGGAGAGGACGGCGGCGAGGTCGGTCATCTGGCCCTGGAGGCGCTCGTCCACGAGACTCGCCGTGGCCCAGGCCGCCAGCAGCGCCACCACCAGCAGCGTGGCGAGGAACAGCAGGGTGAAGGGGAGAACGATTTTCGCTCGAATGCCCATCGGCACGGACCCCAGGCCACGGGCAAGAGGCCCGTGCCACCAGAGCAGACCTGCCGGCGGCACTGGCTCCGAGCCCGCGAGCCGCTGGCCATTCTACCGCAACGGGTGCCGATTGCCAAGCTACCGCAGAAGGTCGTCGGCCTTGCGGCGCAGGGCGGGGTCGGTGGTGAGGGCGACGAAGCGGTCTTTCTCGGCGAGGGCCTCGGCGCGGTCGCCGGCGGCGAGGAGGGCCTCGATGAGGCCGAGGCGCGCCTCGGCGGCGAGCGCCGCGTCCTTCCCCGCCTCCTCGAGGGCCTGGCGGAAGGCGCGCACCGCCGCGGGGTGCGACTCCAGGACGAGGAGCACGCGGCCCAGCGTGTCGTAGTAGTAGCCGATGCGCGGGCCGTCCACCTGGATGGCGCGGAGGGCCTCCTTGTGGGCCTCGTGGCGGCGGCCGAGGTCGAGCAGCAGGTTCGCCAGGTTGTTATGCGCGTCGGCGTAGGCGGGCTCGAGCCGAATGGCCTCGCGGTAGGCGCGTTCGGCCTCGGCCCGCTGGCCCAGACGCACGAGCACGTTGCCCAGGTTGAAGTGGAACAGCGGCGACTCCGGCTTCGCGGCGGCCGCGCGCGAATACTCGGCGCGCGCGCGGTCGGGCTTGCCCGCCCGCTCGAAGAGCAGCCCCAGGTCGTTGTGCCCGCTCGCGCTCAGCGGCCAGCTCACCCGTTCCGGCGGACACGCCACCAGGAGCCAGCCGCCGGCGGACCTGAGCTGTTGCTCGAAAACCTCGTAGGCCATCGGCCGGTTCGGCAGATAGCCCGTGTGCGCGACGAAGTAGCCGCGGCGCGCGTGATAGCCGGTCACCACCACGTAGTGCAGCCTGTGCCCGTGCAGCGCCCCGAGCCGGATCAGCGCCACCACGGGCAGCCCGCGGTCGAGCCAGGTCCGCACCTCCGCAGGCGTCCCGCTCCCCGAATGGCACCAGAGGCCCTGGCGGTGCACGAAGCTCTGCATGTCCACCGTCAGCGTGCCGTTGATGGACGGCAGGAACACCTCGCGGGCGATCTCGTCCTGGGTGAGGGGCAGCTTGTGGAAGGCGGCGAGCGACGCGAGAGCGGCCGGGCCGCAGCGGTCCCTCGCCTGGCGCACGAAGGGCACGCCCGCCACGTAGGCCCCGGGCGCCCCCTGCTCCAGCTCCTGGCGCAGGCGCTTGAACGTCGGGCCGCAGCCGGCGACCAGCACGCTCGCGACGGCCCACGCCAGCACGCGCCGGAGTGGAGCGGAGACACCCATTCGCACGCCTCAGCCCCGGCGGCTCACGCCGCCTCGATCTGCATGTAGAGAAGAACGCCAACCAGGACAACGGCCAGAAGGACGAGGGCGATGACCGCGCCCTTCCCCGATCGGACCGTCTCGAGCTGGTCCGCGAGCTGGGCGAGTTCGGCGTCGTTGAGCCGGTCCAGCCGCTCCCGCACCTGGTCGGGCGTCAGGTTGGCGGCCTGGAGGGCCTTCGCCACCTTCTCCTCGGCCAGCAGCCGGAGCACCTGGGCCTCGCGCGCCTGGCGCGGCGACAGCCCCTGCTCGCCCGAGGCCGCCGAGCCGACCATCTTCGCCTCGGCCCCGACGGGGAAGCACCCCAGCATCAAGGCCACGCCCAAGGCCACACCCACATACTTCGCCCGCAGACACCGCGTAAACATGCTCACCTCCTGGCACCAAGCGACCGGGGAATCCCACGGGGAACCAACAGACCCTGAATGTAGCGCAAGCCGCACGCGATGTCAACCACTTGACGCGCACGAACCGCGCGGGTACGATCCTCAACGCGGGAGCAGCTCGCGTCGCGTGCCTCAATGGGGGAACAGAAGCCGTGAACCGACCCATCGCCGCCATCCTCCTCAGCGTCGTCGGCTCGTGTGTTCTCGCCGACAATGCCACGAGCCCTGGCCAGGTGACCACGCCGCACCCCACGATCATCCACCTGGCCATCGAGTGGCAGATCGAGGGCGACGACAATCTCAACGGCGTCGTCACCGTCCGCTTCCGACCCGCCGGCGACGAGAAATGGCGCGACGGCCTCCCCCTCCGCCGCGTGCCCGCAGGCAAGAGCCGAGGCACCAACCCCATCTTCGAGTGGAAGAACAAGCACTCCGGCAGCCTCTTCGACCTGAAGCCAGGCACCGAGTACGAGATCGCCCTCAAGCTGGACGACCCCGATGGCGGCAAGGCCGAGCGCACCGTGCGAGCCAGCACCCGCCCCGTCCCGCGCGTGCCGAAGGACGCCCCGGTGAAGAAGTGCACGCCCGAGGCCCTCGCCCCCGCGCTCGACGCCGCGCAGCCCGGCGACGTGCTGCTCCTCACGGCAGGGAGCTACGGCGACCTGACGGTCGGCAAGGACGGCACGGCCCAGAAGCCCCTCGTCCTTCGCGCCGAGCCGGGCGCCGCCTTCGCCCGCATCTCGCTCCGCGACCGCAAGCACGTCTTCGTCGAGGGCGCAACGGTCAACGGCAGCATTGACCTCCTCGGCGCGGAAAGCTGCGTGGTCCGCCGATGCACCGTGACGGTCAAGGGCAAGAGCTTCGGCATCGGCGCCACCCGGCCGCCCGGCGCGAAGAACTGCTACATCGCCGATAACGTGGTCACCGGCTCGACGCCCTGGACCAGCGAGGCCATGGGCGCCAGCGGCAAGAACGAGGGCGAAGGCATCCAGATCACCGGCCCGGGCAACGTCATCTGCTACAACCGCGTCAGCGCCTTCCGCGACTGCATCTCGACAATGGAGGACCGCGGCACGGGCGAGCAGGTGTGCATTGACATCTACAACAACGACATCACCGTCGGCGCCGACGACGGGATCGAGGCCGACTTCTGCATGCACAACTGCCGCATCGTGCGGAACCGGATGACGAGCTGCTTCGTCGGCCTCAGCTCGCAGCCGGGCCTCGGCGGCCCCACCTACTTCATCCGCAACGTGATGTACGGCCTCACCTACGCCCCCTTCAAGCTCCACCGCTACAGCCAGGGCGACGTGTGTCTCCACAACACCGTCGTCAAGGTGGGCGACGGCATGTGCTGCTTCGCCAGCCAGCCCTTCGACTTCGCCTTCTTCCGCAACAACCTGTGCATCGGCGGCCCGCCCGGCGCGCAGCGCTGGGGCGGCTACGGCGGCGGGGCGGGCGCTGCCGCAAGAATGGTCTCCCCCGGCCCCCACTGCTCCTTCGACTACGACGCCCTCGGCACCCACAAGACCCCGTTCCAGGGCCAGTTTGGTGCCCAGCGCTTCGCCAGCCTCGACGACCTGCACAAAGGCCCGCACGAAACCCACGCCATCCAGGTGGACATGAGCGTCTTCGCGGGGGTGGAATTCCCCGACCCGCCGGTCCCCGTCCGCCAGCCGCCCGACCTGCGGCCCCGCCTCGGCTCCGCCGTAGTGGACAAGGGCGTCCGCCTGCCCAACATCAACGACGACTTCGCGGGCGCCGCCCCCGACCTCGGCGCCTGCGAAGCCACCCAGCCCCTCCCCCACTACGGCCCGAGGCCCCCGCAAGCCGACCCCGCGTCCGAGTAGCCCCACGCTGAGCGAGCGACACGAGAATGGGGCGTTTCGTGCCACTGGAGCCACTCCGGAACGAGAATTGCATAGTTGTTCAACTATGCAATTCTCTCCACCCAGGCAAAGACACATAGCCCGGCATGCCACTGCGGAGCCCAAGACGGGCCACGCCCTTTTGACTTTTTCCTCCTCTCCTGTCATCATCACACCACACTGCCCCCGTGCGTGTGGGGTATCCATTCCTGGACTGGACTGGAAAGGAGCGCGTCAGTGGCCAAGGCGAAGATTGGCGTCATTCACTACAACTTCCCAGGGTTCGACTGGATTCAGTTCCTCGACTACTGCGCGAGGACGGGGTTCGAGTACATCGAGGTCGCCATCGGCGACGTGTGGGACAAGGACACGGCCGACCCCGTGGCGAAGGCGAAGGAAGCGCGGAAGCAGATGGACGACCGGGGCATCAAGGCCGGCTGCCTCTCCGCCGGCAACGACTTCGTGCTGCTCGACGAGGCGGCGATCAAGCCCCAGATCGAGCGGATGAAGCGCATCTGCCTCGACCTCGCACCCATCGTCGGCACCGACACCATCCGCACCGAGGGCGGCTGGAAGAAGGACGCCGTGCCGCCCGAGAAGTACGCCGAGGCCATCGCGGGTTGCCTGCGCCGCTGCGTGCCCTTCATCGAGCCGGCCGGCATCAAGCTGGCCGTGGACAACCACGGCCATGTGACCAACGACGCCGACCTCCAGGTGCGCATCTTCCAGGCCGTCGGCTCGAACAACGTCGGCTCGAACCTCGACACGATGAACTACCGCTGGGCGGGCCACGACCTGGCGACGATTGACCGCTACTACGAGCGGATCGCCCCCTACGTGTTCCACACCCACCTGAAGGACGGCACAGGGTCGCTCGCCAACTACAAGGGCGCGGCGCTCGGCGAGGGCGAGATCAACCTCAAGCGCGCCATCGAGTGCCTGCGCAAGGTCGGCTACGACGGCGTCTGGTGTGCCGAGTACGAAGGCCCCGAGCGCGAGGGCGGCGTCGGCTACGCCAAGTGCTGCCAGTGGCTCAAGGCCAATCTCTGATTTCCGATTTGCGATTCCCGATTGCCGATTTCGGACAACGGCGCCCGTTCTTGACCTTCGGCTCGCCGAGGACTACACTGTGAGTGGGCCAAGCGAGGTGAGAAGATGAACGAGGTCGAGAAACGGATTCTGGGGCGCCTGAAGCGACTCCTGCTGAAGCGCGTAGCCCTGTGTCGGCTGATCCTCTTCGGGTCCCGGGCCAGAGGCGATGCCGATCCGGACTCTGACATGGACGTGCTGGTCATCGTCGAAGGCGCGGGCGACGAGGAAACTCGCGACTATGTGAGTGATTGCGCCTGGGAGGCAGGGTACAGGGACGGGATCGTGATCGTTCCCGTCGTTTTCACGCGCGACGAGTGGGAGAACGGCCCCGAGCGCCACTCCCTCCTGGCCCAGGCGGTCGAGCTCGAAGGGGTGCCTGTGTGAGACCGGACGACGCGGCTGTCCTCGTCCAGTACCGCCTGGAGCAAGCGCGGGTCGCTCTGGCCGATGCGAAGTACCTGCTGGACGGCGACCGCAGCCCCCAGAGCATTGTCAACCGTTCCTACTACGCGATGTTCTACGCCCTCCTCGCGCTGCTCCAGAAGAGGGGGAAGATCCCCTCAAAGCATACGGGCGTCATTGGCCTCTTCGACACCGAGTTCGTTGTCCCAGGAATCCTTCCCAGGGAATTGTCCAGGGATCTCCACAAGGCATTCGAGCTGCGGCAGGTTTCCGACTACAAAGCCAGCCAGCCCCTCACGCGCGCGAAGGCCGAGGAGGCATTGGCCAACGCCACTCGTTTTGTCGAGGCGCTCACAGCTCGCCTCTCAACTGCGTCCGACGCTGGCCGTGGCTGAGGGCACGCCCGTGGCAGGCGCCCAGCAGTCGGCAACAAGACAGAGCGGGCGACCCGGGGAAAGCCGGGCCGCTCACTTGCTCTTCTGACGGATCGCGCGTTCCCCTTCTACCGAACAAGCAGCTCCGGCGTCTCCACCCAAAGGGCGAAGTAGGGCAGCTTGGCGTCGGCACGCTGGAGGAGCATGAGGAAAGGCCTGTCGAAGACCATTATATGCCGCGGCGGCGCTGCCGCGGCGCAGCCGAAGGCGACGTGGGATTCCGAGCGCAGCCGAACTCCCCTCTCATCGAGCTGGCAGCGGATGTTCTGGATCGCCGTCAGGATCCCGATGTCCTTCGCCACGTTCGGGTTGGCCACCCTCAGCATCTGGCCGTATAGCTCGCGGTACTCGCGGGTGAGGTCGAAGTTGAGCTTTGGCACCTTCAGGACGTCCTCGGCCTCGACCCGCGCCAGCGTTGCGTTCGCCACCCTCGCCTGAACGCTGGTGATCGTCCTCGCCAAGTCGCTCTCAGGGGCCACCTTGGCGAGAAGAAAGCGGTCGCCCTCGGACTTCGTCTTCAACTCGATGATGAAGTCGTCCGCTGACTTGTACTCGATGAGAACTACCTGCTTGTAGAGCGGGTCGTGGCTGGCGCTGTAGCCCTCGAAGCCGAACGAGGCGACCCTTGTGCCGCGGAACACGAGCGGCGTTCTGGGCCGCTGGAACGGCGTGGGGAACTCCAGATGCTTGAAGAGATAGCTGTAGGCCACGAAGTCCTGAGGCCGCACGGCGCCCATCGGCTGGTTGTACCGGGGCGTCGCGGCGCCCCTGAACTTCTCGTTCAGCGCCTTGTCGATCTTCTGGTAGATGTCGTCGCGGACAAAGCCGGCGAGGGCGACATACGACGCCTCGTCGAGGTCGCTCTTCGTGGCGGACTTCTTGTTGAGGAAGGCGATCAGCGGCGGGTCGTTCTGGAGATGGATGTCCTCGCCGATGAGGGTGCAGGCCTCGTTCCACGCCAGTTGAAACGTCGAGCACCAGAGGACGTTTCGCCCCGGCCGGAGCGGTTCCTCCAGGTGAGCGGAGATGGTGGTGGACTTCAGTTCCTCGGCCCGCGCGGTGAGCAGGCCCGCCTCCGTGAAGACCGCCTCGTGCGACTGCCAGAGCTGCGGAAAGCAGGAGAATCCCGTCGCAAAGAGCGCGGACAGGAGGAAGATGAGGGCAGACCTCGCCGCCCGGCCAGCCCCACGCGTCCGCTCGCCGGGCACCGACGGCCTGCGCCAGGAGACGACGATCACTACCACCAGACCAACGAACAGGCCCGCCCCCAAGCCTTGCGTGAGCCCCAGGCCGGCTCCCACGGCGACAGGATCGAAGCCCGGCTCGCGGCCATCGGCAAACACGGCCCGGTAGTAGCCGGGCGCCAGCTCTCCGAGGGCGCACCCGATGAGCAGCCCGAGCGCGCCGCCCACCAGCGTCGTCACCAGCACCGCGAGTAGCGCTGTCCGGAGCTTCACATTGTGCCCTCCGGTCGGCGAGCGACCGGGGGAGAGCCGAGCCGCCCGCTGTTCTTTGTCTTCTCACGCATCACGTTTCACGACTCACTTCTTCTCTTCGGCCGGCAGCTCTTTGATGTAGATGTTCTTGAACCAGAGATTCGAGCCGTGGTGCTGAAGCTCGATCTGCTCGCTGGGGTAGATCGGCTTGGCGCGGTCCCAGTAGTTCTCCATCGTGACGTTGGAGACGACAAGCTTGCCGTTGAGCTTCACAGTGACCTTGTCGCCGACCATCTTGATGTAGAAGGTGTTCCACTCGCCGGGCGGGTTGTCGGCCACGACGAGCGGCTTGCTGGGGTTCTCCTTCTTCTGGTTGTTGAACAGGCCACCGGAGCCGACGGGATTGTCCCAGATCTGAACCTGGGGCGCCCCGCGCAGGTAGATGCCGCTGTCCCCGCCCTTATGGATCTTCCAGTCCACGTACATCTCGAAGTTCGCGTAGTCCTTCGCCGTGCACAGGCTGTTGGCCTTGCCGTCGTATTCGATGACGCCGTCCACGATCTTCCAGTGTTCGATGGCCTTCTCGGTGGCCTTCTTCTCGGCCTCGGCGAGGGCCTCGGGCTTCATGGTCGCGCGGCTCTTGGGATTGCCGACCAGGCCCTTCCAGCCCGTGAGGTCCTTGCCATTGAAGAGCGCGGTGAAGCCCTCGGGCGGCGTGTTGTCCGCCGCAAGTGCCGCCGCCGCCATCCCCAACACCGCCACGCTCAGCCATTTCAGCCGACGCATTCCCGTGTCTCCTGACCAGGTGGATCGGGCTGCCACATTCGCCGCACACAGCATGCCCGCCGGGGGGCGTATTGTCAAGTCATAGGACGGATAGGACATACAGGGCTGGTAGGACGCCGGTCCCGCAGGGAGAGGCGCTCCCGTCCTCTGTCCTATCGGTCCTATCCGTTCCATATGTCCTATCCGCTGGTGCGGCGCTTGCACTCATCCAGGATCTCGGCGGTGCGCGTGGCGCCGACGCGGCTGACGCCGAGGGCGCGGACCTCGAGGAGGCGGTCGAGCGTGCGCACGCCGCCCGCAGCCTTCACCTGGACGGTCGGCGGGGAGTGCTTGCGCATGAGCTTCAGATCCTCGTCCGTCGCGCCGCCCGAGCCGTAGCCGGTCGAGGTCTTCACCCAGTCGGCGCCGATCTCGCCGCAGATCTCGCACAGGCGGACCTTCTGGTCGTCGGTGAGGAAGCAGTTTTCGAAGATGACCTTCACCTTCTCCTCTTGGGTGTGGGCGAGCTGGACGATGGGCTGGAGGTCGGCGCGGACGTAGCCCCAGTCGCCGCTGCGCACCTTGGAGATGTTCACGACCACGTCGAGCTCCTCGCCGCCGTCGTCGAGGGCCTGCTTGGCTTCGGCGAGCTTGACGGCCGACGTGTGGCCGCCGTGGGGGAAGCCGATGGTGGTGCTGGCCTTCACCGTGCTGCCCCGGAGAATCTCGGCGCAGCGCTTGAGGTAGTACGGCAGGATACACACGCTCGCCACGTCGTAGGCCAGGGCCAGCTTGCAGCCCGCCTCCAGCTCCGCGTCGGCGAGCGTCGGGGTCAGCAGCGAATGGTCAATCATCTTCGCAATGTCGGAATACGTGTAGTCCACAGGGTGTTCCTTGGGTGTCAGGGCTTCGGCACGAACTGGCGCAGATACGTCGCGCTCTGGCGCAGCGCCGCCTTGCGCAGGGCGAGGCTGCCCTCGTAGGCGCGGTCCTCGACCTCGACGCACACGGGGCCGGCGTACCTCGCGTCGGTGAGGGCGGAGAAGAACGGCCCCCACTCGACGTCGCCCAGGCCGGGCAGCTTGGGCGTGTGGTACTTCGGCGGCAGGGCCAGGATGCCGTGGGCGTCGAGGCCGTCGAAGTCCACCCGCGCGTCCTTGGCGTGGACGTGGAAGATGCGGTCGGCGAACTCGCGGATCGGGGCAATGTAGTCCATCTGCTGCCACACGAGGTGCGAGGGGTCGTAGTTGAGGCCGAAGCTCTTGCTGGGGATGTCGGCGAACATTCGCCGCCAGATGGCGGGCGTGTGGGCGAGGTTTTTTCCTCCGGGCCACTCGTCGTTCGAGAACAGCATCGGGCAGTTCTCGATGCCGATCCGCACGCCCTGGTCTTCGGCGAACTTCACGAGCGGGCGCCAGGTCCTCAGGAAGCGCGGCCAGTTGGCGTCAACGGTCTTCGTCCAGTCGCGGCCGACGAAAGTGTTCATCCGCCCGACGCCAAGCAGTGCGGCGGCGCGGATGACCTTCCTGATGTGGGCGACATAGGTTCGGGCCTCTTGCGCGTCGGGCGCCAGCGGGTTCGGGTAGTAGCCGAGGCCGCTGATGCTCACGCCCGCGGCGGCGAACAGGTCGTTCACGCGGGCGGCGTCGGACTTCGTGAACCCCGTCGTGACGTCAATGTGCGTGACGCCGGCATAGCGGCGTTCGGCCTTGCCCTTGGGCCAGCAGCAGACCTCGATGCAGTCGTAGCCCTCGGCGGCGGCGAGCTGCACGGTCTCCTCAAGCGACAGGTCGGGCACGATGGCGGAGACGAATCCGAGCTTCATTGCGCACCTCCTATCTTGTGAGCCACACGGGTCTGAAACCGCTTCCACACCCAGGCCATGTCCTGGGCGAGGATGGCTTCGCGGGAGTCCCTGGCGGCGGGGAAGACGTCCAGGGTGTAGATCTCGGTCTCGAAGTGCTCGCAGCCGGCAGCAAGTGCGGCGGCGAGGAACGCCTCGTCCACCTGGCCGGCGGTCGTGCCGATCGGGCCTTCGCCCGGCCAGGCCAGCGGCACGTGGAAGTGCACGCGCCATTCGCCCTGAGGCGGCGGGTCCATGCCGAGCGGCTCGGGCAGGTCGGTGAAGTAAAGCTCCCGGCCGTCCGGGGTCCTCACCACGGTCTGGTGCAGATACACTTCGTCCTGGAAGGCGCGGAGGGCGGGCGGCGGGTCGTCGGGGCCGACCTGGACGCGGAGCGCCGCGCCAAGCTGCACCTTGGCCACGCGGATGCCGGCGGCGGCATACTTTCGGAGCGCCTCCTTGGGGTCCTCGCCCATCACGCCGGTGTGCACGGTGTCGAGGCACACGCCGATGTGGCGGCGGATGGCTTCCTCTGCCTTGGCCGCAGGCGTGCCGAGCTCGCGCCCAAGTACTTCGCTCCCCTGCGGCAGGAGGCGCTCTGAGAAGAACCGAACCACGTCGTCGGTCCCCTCCAGGTAGCACCCCGGTTCAGGCTCCAGTGCGAGGACCACGTCTCCGCCAAACATGGCTGGCAGGTGCCTAAGCCCCACCCAGGCGATGAGCGCCAAGCTGCGGACAGCCTGACCTATCCTGGCCTCTTCCGCCCAGGGTTTGAAGGTGACCGGCAAGGTGCTGATGCTGCCGCGGACGCCTCCGGGCAGGAGCCGTGCGAGGGTCATGGCGAGCTGGAGGGTGTAGCCGGAGCGCTCGGGCTCGCCCCAGGCCGGCTGGTAGACGCTCTCCTTGACGCGCGTGCCGTGGAAGCGCCCGTACGGGAAGCCGTTAAGGGTGAACATGTAGAGGCCGGCATCTTGCATCCTGTGGGCCAGCTTCCCGAGCTTGCGGCCCGACTTCACGGGGTCGGCCTTATCCCAGAGCTCGGCCACTGCATGAGCCGGCAGCCAGGCGCCGAGGCCATAGGGGCCTCTGACACCCGTGAGGCGCGAGAACTCCCCGAACACCCTCGGCGCGTGCTCGAAGATGGCCGTCTCCGCCTCGGCCAGCGTGCCGCCGGGGTGGACGTTGAGGCAATAGGTCAAATGGGCGTTGGCGCCTGGGATTCTCATTGGATTTGTCTCAGGAAGCCGAGAGCTTCTTCGATGAGGGAGGCGTCCATCTCGTGCACCTCGACCCGCTGGCCGATGCCGTGGGGCAGGGTGATGGAGAGGCGGCCGCCGAGATGCTCGCGGAACTGCTCGATCCCGTCGAGCACCAGCAGTCGGCCGGCCGCGTCGCGCTCGGCCAGGAGCGGGTGCCAGACGGGCAGGCCGCAGCGGCGGAAGGCCGAGAGGATGCGGTCCAGCTCGTCGCGCGCGAGCAAGCCTTTCCGCCAGGCGTAGACCGAATCGAGCGCGATGCCGACGGCCACGCCCTGGCCGTGGCGGATGGCGTAGCCCGAGAGCCCTTCTAGGCGATGGGCGGCCCAGTGCCCGAAGTCCAGCGGCCGCGCGTCGCCCATCTCGAAGGGGTCGCGCCCGTCGCGAATGTGCTCGAGGTGCAGCACGGCGGCGCGGCGAACCGTCTCCTCGACGGCGGTCGCCTCACCCGCGGCGAGCCGCTCCGCGGCATCGCACAGGAACTCGAAGAACGCCGCGTCCTTGATGATCGCCACCTTGAACGCCTCGGCGATGCCGTCGAGCATCACGTCGCGGGGCAGTGTCCGCAGGAAGTCCAGGTCGTTGATCACCGCGAAGGGCGGGGCGAAGGTGCCGACGAGGTTTTTCACGCCGCCCAGGTTCACGCCCGTCTTCACGCCCACGCCGCCGTCGTCCTGCGACAGCGTGGTCGAGGGCAGGCGCACGAGCCGCACGCCGCGATGGGCGAGGCTGGCCGCGAAGCCCACCGCGTCGAGAAACGCCCCGCCGCCGGCCGCGACCACGTAGCTGTGGCGGCACAGGCGATGGCGGACGATCTCGTCGAGCACGGGCTGGGCCACGGCCCAGCCATCCTTCGCCCGCTCGCCGCCGGGCAGCACGCGCGGCTCGGCCAGCAGCGTCATCGCATCGGCGTGGTGCTCCGCATACTCCACCATGGCCTTCGGCAGATGGGCGTGTGCGGCGACGAGGCCGGCATCGAGGTAGGCCAGCGTTCTCCCAGTTCCCTTCCCGGGCCGGCCGAGCACCTCGGCGAGAACCGGGTTCTCCGGGCCAAACGCCCCGCGGGTGAAGTAGACAGGGTAGGAGAAGGGGACGGAGATCTCCTCGACGTAGGCGCGGGAGGACGTGGCCTGGGAGCAGGGGGGCGGCATTCTGGTCTATTCCCTCTGGGACGCGTGCTCCGCGACCGGAGAAGCTATGGGCGCAAGCGAACGGGCCTGCCGAGCATGGCTCACGATGCCCTTCGCGTCCGTGGGCGCGGGTGTTGAATCATAGGCGTCTGCTTTCGCGATGTCAAGTCCCCGCGTCGGCTTCCGCGCGAACCCACGTTTCCGCTGCCGGCGCGGGAGCGTGGTTCATCGTGATTGCAGCCGCACCCGCGCATAGCTGATCGTGCCGTCCCACTCGGTGAAGTTCGACCCTTCACGGGGCCCCCAGTCGCCCCGCCGATGGCCCAGCAGGTCGAGGGCATAGGACGCCGCACACCCGGCGCGGGGCGTGGCGGTGAAGAACTGCGTCAAGGGATGCCGGAGTGGAATCGTGGCCGGGGCGGAGGCCGAGCCGTCGCCGCGGATTTCCAGGATGCGGTTCTCGGAGAGCGGCGAGCCGTCCGCCCTCTTGCCGCTGACGTAGTACACAACGAACAGCCGCCCGTCCGGTGTCGCGTGAAAGCGCGGCGTGCTGAGCGGGTCGCCGACGATCTTCTCGCCCGAAAGGAGGACGTATGGGCGGCCCTCCTGGTCCAGTTCGGTGGGGATCGCCTCATCTGCGCCTTCGCCGCCGCGCACGAGCGTTTGGCGCCGAAGTATCTTGCCGTCGCGCAGGGTTGCGTAGCAGATGCTGTACACGCGCTGGATGTCCTTGTATCGCTCGTCGCGCAGCGTGCGCAGCATCGGGGCTCGATACCAGAGCAGGTGCACCGTGCCGGCGGCATCCAGGTGCAGGTCGCCCGGGAACAGCCAGCCGCCGTCCTCGAAGGTGTTGTCTATTTCGAGCCAGTCCCGGAAGGGGCTCGCGCCGACGCTATCCGTCCAGGTGTACAGCAGGCGGCGCATGCGATTGCCGAGCTGGCGGCCCCTCATCCCGGACGCGCCTTTGCGGTTCGGGTCTTCGCTCAGCCCAAGGTCCTGCACCGTGCGGACGCGGCTCCAGTTGTCATAGGCGGCCACGCCGCAGAAGTGCACGGCGCGGTCCCGCAGCCCCACGACGGGGTAGTTGACCCGCGCGTGGCTGGCGCCAAAGGGAGCCAGATCCGTGCTGGCGTACGCCGGCCAGGAGAGCTTCCCGCCTTGCCACTTCCCGGCGCGGCCGAGCAGCGCCCATTCCGCGTGCGAGTACCCCGTGTTCTGGAAGAGAATCACCTCGCCGCCCGCGGCGTCGGCGGCCACGGAGCGATAGGAATGCTCGCTGAATGCCGGCTGCCCCAGCCAGCCCGGCAGCAGGGTGCGATACGGAGCTGCCGGATTCACGGCGTCGAACTCGAGGAGTTCGGGACGAGCCGGCCCGCCGCCGGCGGCCTGCGGACCCAGCAAGGTCGGGTTGGCTGAGAGCACCAGACGCCCCGGCGGCAGGCAGGCCAGCGGACACGGCTCGCGGGTCCTGCCGCGCTCATCCGCCTGCTGCCGGCGCCAGCCCTCCGCTGTCCGCTGGAAGAGCATCCAGCGGCAGTCGTTCAGCGGCCGGTGCTTTGGCAGGCGCTCCAGGCCACTGACGAAGACCTCCTCGCCCAGGCGGACGACGCAGGTGTTGCTGTAACACCACATGGGGCCAGCGCCGCTGTTGGAGTAGTGGCTGGAATAGACGTTCTCCTCCGCCTCGACCGTGAACTGAATGGCACCCAGGGGTCCCGGAGGGGCCGCGGCCGGTCCGGGGGGCGTTCCAGGCTGGCCTGCCGCGGGGGGAGCCGGCACGGGCGGCTCCGCGGGCAGTTGGGCGCGCTTCTTGTCCGGCGGCGGCTCTGGCGTCGGCACCGCGCCGAAATGCTTCCTCAGAAACGCCAGCGTCTTGCGGTTGCTCCACTGGTGTTCGCCATCGAAGAAGTCCGCCTCGATGTTCTCCGGTTTGCCCAGCAGCCGGTAGGCGGCCTCCAGCTTCTTCAGTCCCTCGCGGGCCGCTGCGATGGGGAAAATGGGGTCGCGGGTGCCGTTGATCAGGAGGACGGGGCGTGGGGCGTACAGCGTGACCAGGTCGCTCATCTCGCCCCAGGCCATGATCCCGGGCACCACGTTGCACTCGCAGTGGCGCATGGAGAAGATGGATGAGCGGAAGGAGGCGAAGTAACCTCCGATCATGGCGAGCTTGATGCGCTCGTCGAGGATGGGCATGAACAGGCTGAGCATCCCGCCGCCCGAGAGCCCGGCCACCCCGATCCGTTCCGGGTCCACCTCGGGCCGCCCCGCCAGAAAATCCACAACGCGCATCGCGTCCCAGCACCTCACCCCAACCGCCGACATGCCGAGCAGGTTCGCGTCTGTGGTGACCCGCGTGCAGCTTCGGACCTCGGGGACGCCAAGGTCCCTCTCGCCGCACGTTTCATCCCATCCTCGGACGATGGGCGCGATGGTCACGTAGCCGTGCTCGGCGAGGAGCGGCGCGTAGTCGAGTTCGAGCTTGCGCCCTTTCTCCCGCTGGGCCTCCGAGCCTTCCCGGATGTAGGGATAGACGCCGCTATGCCCGTGGAAGCAGACGATGGCGGGACGCCTGCCTTCGGCTCGTGCGGGAACGAAGTAGAATGCCGGCACCCAGTAGTTCGCCTGGGAACGGATGTAGATCTTGTGGCGGACGAAGCCCTCGAACGTCTTCTTCTCCGCCCAGCGGACGTCGAGCGGCACCTTGTTCGGCATGCGGCCGATCAGCTCGAGGGCCTTGGCCCGGAATCGCGCGTGCCATGCCTCGTGCTCCGGGACCGTCGCGGCCCCCCAGGCGAGCTTCGGCGGGAACTGGTCCGCCAGCTCGGCGAATGCGGGGTCAATCCGGCTGTTGATCTGGCCAGGTTCACCAGCGGACGGCCCGACCTTCTCCTGCGCCCGACCATTCATCGAACAGACTCCTGCAAGAAGAGCCAGCGACAGAGCGACTCGTCCCACCGAAGCAATTGGCTTTCCGGGTGGCCTCATGGACGGTCCCCTACATGCCGGTGTAGAGCGTCTCATTGTACAGGGTCGGCTCCGCCAGCGGCCGGGCGTTGGCGTAGATGCAGATGCCGGCGGCGCCGTAGAGGATGACCTCGTGCCGGCTGTCGCCCCACACGTTGGCCCGCAGGCTGTAACAGGCTTCCTTGCCCGACACCTTTACGCCAGGGGCCTTGAAGGGAACGGCCAAGGTATCCACGACGTTGCCCGCTCCGTCATAGACGGCGGCGTATTCCCGGACGGACCGGAAGCCGTAGGCCAGGATCTCCCGGGGCTGACCGGCGCCGGACCAGTCTATCTCCTCGATAGCGATTGCCCAACTGCCGGGGGGCAACACCTTCTTCCAGAGCCTCTTGCCGTCGAGATCGAAGAGGTGCAGCGTGCCGACGCCCGCGGGTGTCCGCTCCCCGCGCTCGACGGCGGCGAGCTGCGCGGGCGAGTCGCCGCGAAACGGGCCGGCGACGACGTGTTGGGCCTCGGGCAGGTTGGCCCGCCAGAGTTCCTTGCCGTCGGGGGTGAGCAGATGAACGCCCGTGTTGCCGAACGCCAGGCGCCACGAGCCGTCCGGCAGCCGCAGAATCCAGTTGGCGTCCGAATGGGGGTTCGGGTTGCCGCCGGCGGGGTGACGATCGAACAGCACCTTGCCGTCGTGGTCAATCAGCGTGTACCCCACGTACACCTCGTCCTTCCCGTCGTCGTCCAGGTCCGCGACCGCGGGGAAGTGGCCGGTGGAGCCCTTCCAGTGCCACAACACCTTGCCCTCGAACGACACGCCCCACAGGTTCCAGTACCGGTCCTTGGCCACCAGGTCCTGGCGCCGGCCGCGCCCCGTCAGGTCGGCGAACAGGAAGCTGTCGTCCGCGGGAGCGGGCAGGGGGAAGGTCTTCTTCTCCTGGCCGTTCCGTGCGTCGAGCACCACCATCGTGGCGTCGCCCTCATAGCGGTCCGCGCGCTCGCGGATGCCTGGCCTGGCGCCCACGTACTTGGCCTGGCGGACGTAAAGCACCTCGTTCGCGCCATCGTTGTCCCAATCGTACACCTGGACGGGCAGGTCGCTGTAAAGGCGCGTGTTGCTGGCGGATGGCGTGCCCTTCTGCCAGATGACTTCCCCACGAATCGTGATGGCGGTCAGGCAGGTGATCTCCCGCGTCTCGTAGATGCTCTGGACCAGCAGCAGGTCCGGGGCGCCATCCCCGTTGAGGTCCCCAATCCGCAGTGCCCCCGGCCCAAAGTCCTTGACGTCAATGAGACTGACCTGGTGCACCGACATGGGCCTGCCCTCCTGTTGGTCCTGCGTCTTGGCGGCTGCGTTGTCGCCTCCCGGTTCCGCGGCGATCCCCGATAGCCCCAGCAACCCGACAAGACCCGCCGCACATGCCACGCGCCCCCTCCGCAGGCCCATCGTCCTCATGAGTCAGTTCTCCTCGGTGCTCTCCTCCCACACCAGTCCTTTGTGCGAGGCAGAGCCACGGCGCAGGTCGTTGCCGGTCAAGGCACGGGCGAGGGATTGCCCATTGCGGATTGTACCGCCCTGGCCAGCGCAATCAAGTCGGACGGAGCAGTCCCCAAGTCGAAGGAGGCGGCCCAGGCCACTTCCCGCCCCTTGCCCACGCGGCCGTGCGAGCCCTTGACGCGGGTCGCATCGGTGCTGATGGCGAAGGGCGGCGGCCAGCCGAAGAACAGCTCGCACGGGTCGAAGCCCGGCTTGCTGTGAATGTCCACGTGCGTCGCATAGTCGGGCCGCTCGCGGCGCTCGGTCCACCAGGGATAGGCAAGCCAGCAGCCCTCGGCGGCCACGAGCACCACCTCGCCGCTGTTCGGATGCGCGATGCCAGCCGCCGCGAGCGCCTCGCCCGTCAGCACTCCGTCCACGCCCTCCATCTGGCGGAACGCCTCGGCCACAGCCGGCACGTCGGCGGGGTCGCGGATGTAGACGTGGGCGACCTCGTGGTCCACGACGGCGAAGGCGCGCGACGTGTGGAAGTCGGGGTAGAGCCGCCCGCGCACGTCCCGCGTCGCCATCAGGCCCCGCTCGCGCAGCAGCCGATTCGGATAGACGGGCCGCGACACGTCGGCGAAGGCGTAGTCGCCGAAGACGAGGAGCTCGTAGCCCTCCTGCCCGGCCCGCTCGCGCAGGAAGCTGGCGAGCGCCATCGCCTCGGCGAGGGCGCGGGCCGCCTGGCGGCTCGACGGGCCGTGCCTCAGCAGCGCGTAGTCGGGATGCGGCAGGTAGGCCAGCAGCAGGTCGGGCGCGACCTCGGGCATGCCCATCACCGCGCTCGTCGCGGCGGCGATCCACTGGCTCGACTTCGCCGAGGCGAGCGGCCCCCAGTAGCTCATCAGCTTGAACGCCTTTCCCACGCGGCGGATGAGTTCGCCGTAGAGGCCGGGCGGGCGCGAATACACGTCCTCGATCATCCCCCCGTGATGCTTGTGGATGGGCGCGGGGGAGAGAAGCACGTCCACGTCCTCGCCCAGGCTCTGCTGCCAGAACAGCAGGCCGACCCGTCGCCCTGCCTCGCGCAACCCGTCCCAGATACGGGGGCCGGCCACCAGCGCCGACGACTGCTCCCAGAACATCGGCCTTCGCAGCTCGCGCGACCAGACGCCGTTGAAGACCATCCCGTGCTGGGCTGGCGGTGCGGCCGTGCGGAAGCTCGCCTGCACCGGGCACGTGAGGGCGGGCAAAACACTCGCGGCGGGGCAGAAGCGCAGCCCCTCCCACATCTCGCCGCCATTCTGGCGGAGGAAGAATTCGTAGCCGAGGCCGGCGACCTGGACGATCAACAGGCGCTTGGGCATTGGACCTTCCCCGGAGCGATGGGACGTATGGGACCTATGGGACCGATGGGACCCCCTGACCACCACTACCCACCAGTCCCATAGGTCCCATCGCTTCACTTCTCCGTCATCGCCAGGTGCACGCGGGCGAGCCAGTCGGCGATCTGGATGTGCTGCGGGCAGCGCTCCTCGCACTTGCCGCAGGCCACGCACGCGTCGGCGCGCTTCTCCTTCGGCATCTGCCGGTAGAGATTCCTGTTCAGGTTCGCCACGCTGCCGCCGAGGACGCGCACGTGGTTGAGCAACTGGAAGTTCTCGGGAATCGCCACGCCCGTGGGACACGGCACGCAGTAGCCGCAGCCCGTGCAGGGCACGGCGCTCAGCTCCTTGTAGGCCTCGCGCACGCGGGCGACGAGCTCGTGCTCGTCGGCCGACAGCGTGCCGACGCCCGAGGCGGCCGCGCTGGCGACGTTGCGGCGCACCTGCTCGAGCGTGCTCATGCCGCTGAGCACCGTGGCCACCTCCGGCATGTCCCAGAGCCAGCGGAGCGCCACGTCGGCGGGGTCCTTGCCCGCGGCGTCCCAGAGCGCGCGGACGGCTGGCGGCGGGTTGGCGAGGGTGCCGCCGAAGAGCGGCTCCATCACCACAACGGCCAGCCCCTTGTCGGCGGCGAACATCACGCCCGCCGTGCCCGCCTGCACGTCCTCGCACACGTAGTTGTATTGCACCTGGCACACGGTCCAGTTCGGATAGGCGCCGATGACCTCCTTGAGCAGGTCGAAGCTGTCGTGGAACGAGAAGCCCGTGTGGCCGATGCGCCCGTCGGCGAGCATCCTGTCGAGCCAGGCGAGCACCCCGAGGTCGCGCACATTCGCCCAGTAGCCGGCCTGGAGGTTGTGGAGCAGATAGAAGTCGATCCGCTGGGTCTGGAGCTTCTCGCATTGCTCCTCGAAGATGCGGTCGAAATCGGCGGGGGCTTTGATCGCCCAGGTCGGCATCTTCGTCGCGATGCGCACCTTGTCGCGATAGCCGCCTTCGAGGGCTTTGGCGATGACGAGTTCGCTCTTGCCCCCGTGATAGCCGTGGGCGGAGTCGAGGTAGTTCACCCCGTGGTCAATCGCGTAGCGGATCATCTCGACGGCGAGCGGCTCGTCAATCGCGTCGTACTTGCCGAGCGTCGGCAGCCGCATGCATCCGAAGCCGAGGGCCGAAACCTTGAAATCCAGCTTTCCGAAGTTGCGATACTGCATAGGCTCCTCTTTCTGACCCCTCTCCCTCTCAGGGAGAGGGAAGGGTGAGGGTATCCGCGCGGTTCGACCCTCCCCCTGCCCCCTCCCTGAGAGGGAGGGGGATAAAGGGGGTGCCACCCCGCGTAGTTGTCAATCCCTTGCCCCACCGACGCGAGGTCGGTGGGGGCATCAGCTCCCGTAGAACCGGCGCGAAGCGAACCCAGCGCCCCATCGCACAACAAGCCACGTCAACACCACAACGAGAAGCGCGCTCCACGGTCCACTAAGGCCGCGGCCCAAGAGTGGGCCGCAGGTCCAGGCACACCAAGCGGCTTGCACTGTGATCATCGCTCGGATGAGCTGGCCAATGAAGGCCGGCGTGGGCAAGTGGCCGCGACGCGCGCGAACAGCGATGAACTCGGCCTCAGCGACAGTGAGCGCGAGCAGGGCAACGGCGGCTACGCCGGCCCAGTCCACCCACCAGATGGTCCCGCCTCCGTCAACGCCGTCCCAGCACAGGCATGTCATCAAGGGCCACTTGATGTTCCCCATCGAGCACTTGAGCATCGCGATCCCACCGGCCAATACAATCAGGCCGGGCAGATATGCGCCTCTGCCGGGTCGTCTACCACCCACCTCGCTACGGGCGAGTGACGTGACAGCCGAAGTGTAGAGCCACGCAGTACCGCCGGCGACAAGCGCGGCGGTCGCGCCCGTCAGCCCCCGGTCTGGAGCAGTGTGCGAGAGCCACTCTCCGAAGCCCTTGACCAGGCTATCCAGGCCGCCGCCGAACGCCGCCCCGATGAACACACTCCCAGCGCGGCACGCCCCCATGACAGCGGGGCCCATCACCCCCCTTTGCTTCAGCGCTGCATTGTAGCCCAGGACGCATGCGGCGACTAAGGCGGCGCTCCAGCCTGCTGACTCGCCACCGATGACCCTCGCCGCCAGAACTCCTGCGACAAGGAGCACGGCGCCAGTCACCAGCACGGTTAGAGCCGATACGGCGCCCGAGGGAATCGGTCGCTCGGGCCGCTCGCGGGCATCCACGTGGCGGTCGAAGTAGTCGTTGAGGAGCAGGCCGGCGGCGTAGAGCAGGAGCGAGGTGACGATGGCACCCGCGACGCGCCAGTCGAGCATCCCGCCCGTGGCGAGCATGAAGCCGGCCAGGGGATCGCCTGGGACGGTGAAGAGGTTGGGCAGGCGGAGGAGGCGGCACCAGGTGGTGAGGGGGCGGGGGCGAGACACGGCATTGCTCCCCTGTCCTTCCGCTACGGCCGAGGGCGTCGTCATGGGGCGGCGTCCCGCTTCACCACCTCGGCGGGGAGGAGGAGTTCCTGTGGGCTTCGGGCGAAGTAGGGGGGCACGGTGAGGAGCCGAATGTCGCCGCGCCCGTAGCGGATGCGCCAGAGAGCGCCGTCCTGGCCTTCGGGCACGGCCACGGAGTAGAAGTTGCGCTCGCGGCCGTTGAGCCAGAAGACGGCTCGGCCGCGGCTGTCGTGGACCTCGCCATGCCCGCCGCCGAAGAGGCCGATGACTTTCGTGCCCTTCGGCACGTAGAAGCAGGCCGTCCACATTCCGTGGTGGGGGTTCATCGGGGCGTCCTGGCTGGACTGGACGGTCATGAGCAGGCCGGGCTTCCAGGCGACAAGCGTGCGGTCGTTGCCGTCGTTGACGACGAGTCTGTGGAGGCCCGGCTCGCGGGCGGCGAGCTTCACGGTGTGCTCGGCACCGTCGGGCGGCGCGCCGCGGTCGGTGGCGACGAGGGTTTCGCGTTCGCCCGTCTGGCTGGGGCCGCCGACCTTCCATAGTTCCACCCTCACGTTGCCGCGGTCGCGGTAGTGTGGGATCAGGCCGCCAGTGACTTGGAGTTCGAGGTCGGCGGGCGCCTTTTCAACGTAGGTGAAGAACGCCTGGGTGCCGCGCCCCGGGCCGAATTCGCCGGGCGGGGCCTCCGGGAGCTTCAGGGCAGCCGCTGCGAGCACGAGGTCGCTGCTGTAGGCCACGGGCTTGAAGTCGAGCGCCGCGAGGGGGTGGGAACGAATGCCTTCGGCGACGTAGCCGGCGGTTTCAGCCTTGGTGAACGGGGCGCTGGACTTCCAGGGGTTCTTGCCTTCGGGGACGTTCCAGGCAGCTTCCGGGGGGAGCTTCACGCTCTTGTCGCGCGCCGCAAGGTCGCGGTAGAGGGCCTTGGCGTGGACGAGCATCGTGGTGCGCATCCTGTAGGCGTGGCGGATGAGGTCCTCGAAGGCCCGTTGGCGCGCGTCCCCGTCGGCCGTGGCGTAGTGGTGGTAGAGCGAGGCGTAACGGGCGTAGAGCGCCAGGTCGTCCACCCGCGCGCGGACCTCGGGCGCGGCGGCGAGCGCGCGGGCCTGCTCGAGGGCGCGGAACACGCGGCCAAGCTGGTCGTGGACGACGAGCGGGGGCTTCGAGCCGTCGAGCTGCCGATAGAACTCGCGCATCGGCTCCTTGGCTGCTCCGAAGGCCCGCTCGAGGAAGTCCTCGACCAGGGCGTCGGTCTGCTGCGCCTGCCGGACGTCCCACAGCATGCGCGCCGCCAGGTAGTAGCCGAGGCCGTTGGGGCCCCAGTTGTCGCTGGATTCAGCGGACATGAAGCGTGCGCCCTTGGCGTGGAAGTCGGGGATTGTGCGGCGGAGATAGTCGAGGCTCCCGCCCCGCGCGTGGCCGGGCTGATCGCGGTCCCAGGTGTTCACGCTATAGTATTCGCGGATGCCGAGGGTAGCGCCTTGGCGGGACCAGCCGGAGAGGATTTCGTCGAGGGCGAGGCCGCCCTTGAGGAACGCGGTCGCCACGCTTACGATGACGCGCGGGTGGACGCGGAGGCTCGGCGGCGGGGAGTGGTAGTTGTAGGCGTAGATGCCGACGAACCTTTCCTGGAACTTCGCGTTCACCGCTTCGGCCACTTCGTTGGCCAGCATCACCACGCGGCCGCTCACGCTGCCGGCCTTCGCGCACGCCTCGCACTCGCACCAGCCGCCGCCGTCGCTGGGGTCCATCGAGATGCTGTCGAGTGCGGGGTCCCTCTCGAATTGCGCCAGGGCGTGGCGCGCGACGAGTTGGCGAAGCTCGGGATTGCTGATGCAGAGCTTGGGGTTGGGGCCGGCCCGCCGCTGGCCGCCGACGAGGGCATAGTACTCCGGGTGTTTGTCGAACTCTGCCTTGTTGGCGCGGATGATCCCTTCGTAGGCGTGGCCCGTGTGGAGTTCCATGCCCGACGTCGCGCGGTTTCGGGCGCACCAGAGGGCGTAGGGCTTGGCCGCATAGTCCCACCCGCCGTAGCCGTACCAGATGCGCCGGCTGCGGTACGAGGGCGACTCGCGGGCATCAATGGCCGCACTCAAGTCGGCCTGGCGGGGCACGACTTCCCAGCGCTCACCGGGGAAGAACTGCCGGTAGCCGAGGCGATAGAGCAAGTCCCAGACCGCGTGCTCGGCCGCCAGTTCGGTCGCCCCCAGCAGGCAGACGCCCTGCGGGTGCGTGCGAATCAGGTAGTCCTCGCGCTCGGCGATGGCCGGCTTGGCCCACTGGCCGCCGAAGGGGGAGGCGGGGAACTGGACGGGCAGGCCGATGGCGATTCCCGTGCGCCCGTCGCCGGCCTTGACCTCGAACATGGCTCCTGCGATCTTGCCGAGATAGGAGGCCAGCTCCGTGGCGGCCTGGCGTACGCGGTCGGAGGCGCCGTCCGCCACGACCACCGGCATCAGCGCCTTGCCGTCGCGGGCGAGTTGGACGCCTTCCGGGGCGCCCGCGAGCAGCGCGGCACCACTGCCGCTCAGCAGCAGCCAGAACACGAGGGCATGGCGCACGGCAGCGACCTCACAGAAGGACCGCCTGAAGGCGGAACTACGAACGAAGACCGCCTGAAGGCGGGACTACGAACGCAGAAAGCTTAGCGCTGGAACTCGCGCGGGTCAACCGGCACGAGGGCCAGCTCGGGCTTCCAACGGGGCGAATGAGAGTAGAAGGCGTTGGCGGTGTCGAAGACGAGCGACTTGACCGTGGCGTCGGAATGGCCGTCCTGGCGCAGGAAGTCCACGACCTTCACGAGGCTCAAGGGGTCGCTGACGCCCCAGTCGGCCGAGCCGTTGACGAGGACCCGCTGGGCGCCGTGCTGGCGGATGATGTTCGAGACCCGCTGGGGCGTGAGCTTGGAGATGGGATAGACGGTGAGGCCGAGGTAGTAGCCGGTGTCGCGCAGCAGCGGCATGGTGTCCTCGGTGTTGTGGTCAATGAGGGTCATTTCCTCGGGGATGGCCATTTGCTTGAGGATGGGGACGATGCGGGCGACGCCCTCGGGCTTGTGGAAGTGGGGGAGGTGGATGATGACGGGCATGTGGCGGGCCTTGGCCAGCTCGAGCTGGGCGATGAAGACGGTTTCCTCGTTGTCGGTGATGTTGTTGAAGCCGATCTCGCCGACGGCGATGCAGCGCGGGTGGTCGAGGTAGTCGGGCATGCCGGCGATGACCTCGCGGGCGAGGGCGACGTTTTCCGCCTCCTTGGGGTTGACGCTGACGGCGGCGTAGTGGTCGAGGCCGAAGCGGCGGGCGCGGACGGTTTCGAAGTCGAGGATGAGCTGGAAGTAGTCGAAGAAGGTGCCGGCGTAGCGGCGGTTGGTGCCGAGCCAGAAGCTGGGCTCGACGCAGGCGCGAATGCCCGCGGCGTACATGCGGCCGTAGTCGTCGGTCGTCCGCGAGACCATGTGGATGTGGGGCTCGATGATGACCATTTCGCGCTCCTTGTTCCTTCGGGCGCAACCTCCCCTTAGCGAAGGCATGGCAAACGGCGTGCCGCCGGCCGTCGCGGCTTCTCAGAATGCCAAGCCTCTGGCTCTGGGCAGGTTGGCATTCTGAGCAAATCGGCGATCCGGCAGCGTCCGGCGGGGAGTTCTCAGAGTGCCAACCCCTGAGAGGGGGAGTTGGCATTCTGTGATTCTGAGGGGCGGCTGGGTGGACAAGTATTGTCCACTTCGGGGACGCGCGGTGTGCGCCTCACGACCAGGCGACGGTGGGCTGGGGGTTGCGCGGGAGGGTGAAGAAGAAGCGGCTGCCCATGCCCGGGGTGCTCTCGACGCCGACGCGGCCGCCGTGGCCTTCGATGATGCCCTTGCAGATGGCGAGCCCGAGGCCCGAGCCCTTGGCCCGCGCGGCGCCGGAGCTGGTGCGGTAGAAGCGGTCGAAGAGGTGGGGAACGTCGTCGGGCGGGATGCCGATCCCCGTGTCGGCCACCTCGACGACGAAGCCGTCGGAGTTGGCGCGGGCGGCGACCTCGACGGTGCCGCCGGACCCGGTGTACTTGATGGCGTTGGCCGTGAGGTTGGTGAGTACCTCGCCGACGCGGTCGCGGTCGGCCGTGACGACGAGCGGCTCGTCGGGCAAGAGGACTCGGAGGGCGACGCCCTTGCCGTCGGCCTGGGGGCGGAGCAGGTCGGCGCACTCGGTGACGACGGACGTGAGGTCGAAGCGCCCGAGGTGGAGGCGGAAGCGCCCGGCCTCAATGGCCGCCATGTCGAGCAAGGTGTCCACGAGCTTCTCGAGGCGCCTGGCCTGGGCGAGCGCGGTGTCGAGGTGGCGGCGCTGGGCGTCGGACAGCTCGCCTGCGCGACCGCCGAGCACGAGGGCGAGGAAGCCGCCGATCGAGGTCAGCGGCGTGCGCAGCTCGTGGGTGACGAAGGAGGCGAACTCGACGCGCTTCTGCGCCATCATGCGCTCGGCCGTCACGTCGTGGAGGACCTTGACGGCGCCCAGGAAGCGCCCCTCGGCGTCCACGATGGGCGACGAGAGGCTCATGAGCACCCGCTTGACGGGGCGCGCGAGGGCGATCTCGCGGCGGCCGCGCGACGCCGCGGGGTCGGCCAGCCGCGCGTTGGCCTGGTAGACCGAGCACAGGTAGCAGGCATCGAGCTTGGCGGGAAACGTCCCGGCGGGCTCGCCGCCGTGGCACAGCGTGCCGTCGTAGAGCCAGCAGGGGAAGAGGCCGCCCCCGTGGGCCGGGCAGTCGCTCCGCCCGCACTCGCGCGCGAGCCAGCAACGCTGCGGCTTCGCGCTCTCGTCGTGCGACGCCAGCCAGAAGACGGGATGGATAGAGGGGTCGGCCTCGCGGGCGCCGAGCTTGCGGGCCAGCTCGGCGAGGTCCTCCACGCCCAGCATGTCGCGGGCCGCGGGGTTCAGCGTGGCGAAGCGGTAGTCGCGGTCGAGGATCACCAGCCCCTCGGACATGCAGGCGATGGCCGCGCCCAGGCGCTGAGTCTCCTCGGCCAGCGCCGCCACCATCTGCCGCGTATCGCGTCCCGCCGACTCCATCGTCGCTGCCCCCTGCCTCCCGGAACTCCCCTACACAGTAGCGCGCGACGGGCGGGCAGTCAACCCCGCCTCGCGCAACGCGAGGGCGAGGGGGCAATTGACACGTCGCACCGCGGGCGATAGGATCGGGCGGTGCTCAGGGCTGCCCGCGGGGGTGGTGAGACAGTCTCCAGCGGAGGCGGGGGAACGACGCGATGAAGATCACAAGGCTCGAGACATTCTTCGTGAAGCCGCGCTGGCTCTTCCTGAAGATGCACACGGACGAGGGGCTGACCGGGTGGGGCGAGCCGATCGTGGAGGGGTGGTCGCACACGGTGGCCGCCTGCGTGCACGAGATGGGCCGCTACCTCATCGGCCAGGACCCCCGCCGCATCGGCCACCACTGGCAGGCGCTGTATCGCGGGGCGTTCTATCGCGGCGGGCCAGTGCTCGCGAGCGCGCTCAGCGGCATCGAGCAGGCGATGTGGGACATCACGGGCAAGTGGCTCGGCGTGCCGGTCCACCAGCTCCTCGGCGGCGCCGTGCGCGACCGCATCCGCGTCTACACCCACGTCGGCGGCGACAGCGCCGAGGCATACGCACAGAAGGGGCGGAATGCCCTCGACCGCGGCTTCACGGCGGTGAAGACGTGTCCCTTCGGCGCCGTGCGCTTCGTCGAAGGCCCGGCCTTTGTCGAGCAGGTGGTCGCTCGCGTGGCGGCGCTCCGCGAGGCCGTGGGGAAGGGCGTGGACATCGGCCTCGACTTCCACGGGCGCGTCGGCCCCGCGATGGCGATTCAGCTCGCCAAGGCCATGGAGCCCCTGTCGCCGATGTTCATCGAGGAGCCGTGCCTGCCGGAGAATGTGGACGCGATGGTGCGCGTGGCGCGCTCGACGAGCGTGCCGATTGCGACGGGCGAGCGGCTGTTCACCAAGTGGGGCTTCCGCGAGGTGCTCGAGAAGCAGGCGGCGGCGATCCTCCAGCCCGACCTGTCGCACGCCGGCGGCATCCTGGAGGTGCGCCAGATCGCCGCGATGGCCGAGGCGTATTACGCGGCGATTGCCCCCCACTGCCCCCTCGGCCCCATCTCGCTCGCCGCGTGCCTCCAGGTGGACGCCTGCACGCCCAACTTCCTGTGCCAGGAGCAGGTGAGCCTGGGCGAGGGCTACCTGAGGCAGCCCTTCGTGGTCAAGGACGGCTGCGTGGCCGTGCCGACCGGCCCCGGCCTCGGCATCGAGGTGGACGAGGCGGCCCTGGCCGACAAGCTCTACGATGGCAGCAACGAGAACCCGCGCCTGTGGCACGACGACGGCTCGGTGGCCGATTGGTGAAAGGGAGAACGCTGGGCCGGCACGCAACGCGGCAGTCTTGCAGCGGATCAGGACTCGGAAGCCGCAGGCTCGAGGACCGGCAGCGGACTCCCCGTAGCCTCGCAGTAAAGCACATCGGGGCAGAAATCCACACCGTTCGGCCACACGAGCGTTCCGAACTCAGGGTCCACCTCGACGCGGCGGAAGTAGGCGATCTTCTCGAGCGGCTCGAACACGCCGCCTCGGCCCGTGACCCGGTGCCTCAAGTCCAACTCGGCGCGGGTTCCGTCCGAAAAGGTCAATTGCAAACGGTACTGCCTGAGGTGCCGCACCGCGGCTATCCGGCTAACCTTCCTGATGCAATGACGGGGGGCCGGTCCCTTCATCGCGCTGCTCCGATCCTCGAGGATGAGAAGCCTGGGGGACCCGTCCCCCAAACCCCCTGGGATTCATCGCGTTCAGGCCACCGGCACGAGGGATTCGGGCGGCGCCCCAAGGGACGCCGCCCGTGCCGTATGGCACCGCCGCGGCGCTCGGGTCGGTTCCCACCGTTGCCCTATCCTCCGCGACGGCGGGCCGATTCTACCAGGCGTGCCGGTGGCTGTAAAGCGGTAAATCCTGGGGGCCGGGGGGCAAAGCCCCCAGGGATGCCCATGGGGACAGGTGGAGTAGCCACGATGCGAGCAGCTGGCAAGGCGGATCACCCGAGAGGCCATGGTGGGTGGCCCCCGGCACGCCTACGAGTTCACGTACCTGGTAGCTCTCACTGCTCAACCCGCCCCGACGAGCACGGCGCACACTCCCCGGCCGCGCACTCGTCCTCGTCGTCGAATGCGGAAGGGGGGAAAGCCCAAAGAATCGACGACGACGACGACGAGTGAAGACCGCGGCCGGGAACCCCCAGGTTCGGGATGAGATACATCGCGCCCGCATTGCTCCGCAAGCCCAACTGCGCTACGATACGCGGCCGAGGCGATTGACGAGGCGCCCTGACCCCCGTGGCCCACAGGAGGGGAACCCGACATGCGGCCAGCGACCTGTGCCCTTGTGGTGACATCCCTGGCGTTCGCTGCCCAGCCGGCGCAGGTGGAGGGCCTCAAGGCATTCCACCGCGCGGGGCAGACCTTTCTCACGTGGAACGACCCCGAGGATGCCTTCGGCGACAAGCCGGTGACCTGGGGCCAGCTCCGCGACGCCAAGCCCCGCCTCCGCTATTGCGTCTACCGAAGCGACAAGCCCATCACCGCCGAGAACCTCAAGCGGGCCAGGCTCCTGGCCGAGGTCGCGGCGCTCTCGGGCTTCAACGCCAACTCCTGGTCGCTCGAGCGCCTCATCAACCAGACCGTCTTCGCCAACGACGACCACGGCGAGCTGATGAAGTACGGGCCGTTCAAGGGCTGGAGCATGGATTCGCCCGAGGGCGGCCAGCTCCTCATCCCGCGATTCGCCATCGAGGACGGCAAGCCCTTGCCGCCGGGGACGGGGCTCTACGTTCACTCCGCCACGACGAAGGGAAACGCGTTCTACGCCGTGAGCGTCGTGGCCGATGGCGCGGAGAGCGCGCCGGCGGCTCTCGCGCAGCCCGTGGCGGAGGAGCCGGCGGCGTGGGAGCCGGTCGAGCAGCCATCAGGCGGGGGCTTCGGGTTCGACTTCCGCGGCACGCGGCGCTTCTATGTGACCTGGGTCGCCCCACCGCTGGCGCCGAGGCCGATGTACTTCAACTGGTCGGTCCTCGTCCCGCCCGACTGTAAGGAACCGGCGCCCGTCGAGCTGTTCTTCCACGCGCCCGGCTACTCCTACGCCCGGCCGCCCGTGAAGTTCATCGAGCGCAGCATCCAGATCTGCCCGCACGACTTCCCGTTCAGCGGCTGGTACGGCTACAGAGACCCGGCACAAGAAGGGGTGGTGCGGCCCTACACCCTCCGCCGCATCGAGGCATTCCTGAAGTGGGCGCAGGGCAGGTTCCCCATTGACCCGCAGCGGATCATCCCCGTGGGCGGCGACGGCGCCGCGTTGATCGCGCTCCATCGCCCCGAGCTGTTCGCCTACGTCCTCATCACCGGCTTCGAGGCGCGGCAGCTCGACCCCAAGTCGGCCAAGGAGTTCGAGGCGGCCTGGGGGCCGCGAAGCCCCGACATCAAGGACGAGCAGGGGCGGGGCAGCTGGGCGTGGGGCGAGCCCGACGTGTTGCTCTGCGGCAAGCCGATGCCCAGCGTGGTGCCGAAGACCGACCCGCCCCCGCCGCCGGAGCCGGAAGCACCGGGGAACAGGACCGAGCTGCCGCTCTTCGTCTGCCGCAGCTACAGTTGGGGGCGGAACCCCGACTACGCGAAGGGCCGAGGCCGCTTCTACTACGCCCTCCAGTCCACCCGCCACGCCCTCCACGCCCACTGGGCCTGGGGCGGGAACCTCACGACGCCCGAGAAGTTCAGCGGACTCTGGCAGGGCCTCGACCTCACGAACACCGCGCCCATCCCCGCCATCACCTATTCCTCCGAGGACAAGGAGGGCGAGGGAGGCGGACACCAGAACCACAGCTACACCTGGAGCGACGTGAAGGAGGACGCCGACAGCTTCGAGGTCGCCATCCAGGGCCAGCCGAGCACGTTCGACCTCACGCCCCGGCGGCTCTTCAAGCTCAAGCCAAAGCCCGGCGAGAAGTTTCGTTGGGAGACCGCGTGTCAGGAGGTCCCACACTGGGCGCGGCGCAAGAAGCCCGAGCCGAAGTCGGGCACCATCGCCGCCGATGCCAACGGCCTCATCACCCTGAAGGGCCTGGAGACGGCGACGGGCTACAAGCTCGTGGTGCGAATCACCAGGGAGAAGTAGCAGTCAGTCTCAGAGGAGCGACCCTACCAGCCCTCGTGGTTTGGAGGCATAGCATGAGAAAGCTTCCCGCCCTGTTGATCCTGGCGCTGGCCGGGCCGGCCTTCGGGGACATAGTGACCCAGCGCTTCCCCGCCAGCGTCGCGCCCTCTGGCGCGGGAGCCATCGCCCGCTTCGACCTGGCGGCGTTGCCAAGGGACACCAGGATCATCCGCGCCCGGTTCCTGCCGTTCATCAAGATCGGCGGCGTGCCGCTCGACGAGCCGGTGGTCATCCACGCCCTCGACAAGGACGCCGCAACCGCCGTCGGGAAGCCCCTGGAGCTGGTGCCGCCCCGGTTCGCGACGCTCGACGCCACGGAGGTTGTGCGGCTGTGGGCCTCGGGCAAGCTGGCCAACCACGGCCTCGGGATTCGCGGCTCCAATGTGGACCAACGCCGAGCCTGCCTGGAGATCACCTTTGACGGCATCCTCAAGGACCCGCCGCCACCCGTCACCGGCCTCAAAGCCTTCTACCGCGCCGGCCAGGTGTTCCTCACCTGGGGCGAGGCCAACTGCCCCTTCGCTGGCCCGGACGAGGTGAAGTGGAAGGACCTCAAGGCGGATCTCGACCGCATCCGCGACGGCAAGGGGCCGGTCACCACCTATCGCATCTACCGCCACACGCGGCCCATCACCCGCGCAACCATCGCAGGGGCCGAACTCCTCGACGAGGTCGGCCAGCACTCGGCCTTCGACGAACGCGAGATCAAGACCGAATGGAAGGGCGAGCAGATCAAGAACGTCCGCGTCGGCGACGCCCCCGTGCCCCGCACCGCCGTCGAGGAGAAGGCCATGCTGCCCATCGGCACGGGCGTGTGGGCCACCACCTGCCGCAAGGACGGCGACTTCTACTACGCCGTCGCGACGACGGTGGACGGCGTGGAGAACTCGGTGGCCCTCGACGCGGGCAACACGGCCGGGCCGCTCCACGAGAAGGTGGCGCCCACCGAGCCGATCTTCCTCCGCGAGCAGCCCCTCCAGTACCAGAAGCGGCCCCAGCACTGCTACGTGTGGTGGCTCGACCCGCCGCTCTCAAGCCTCCCGGCGTTCATCCACCTGAGCCTCTCGCCGCCCGAGAAGGAGCCCGAAGGCCCCCGCGTCCTCTTCATCTACAACTGGTGGTGGGGCAGCGGCTGGAACCGCGCCGCCCAATACCCCACCGCGGAATCGGTGGGCCTCACGATTGACCAGAACTGCATGCGGACGCGCGGCGTCCACGACGGCTACGGCACGCTGAAGGCCTGGAGCCAGGGGAAGGTGCGCGACACCTTCGTCCGCCAGTTCCGCGCGCTCCTGCCCTGGATCAAGGCGAAGTACAACGTGGACGACGAGCGCCTCTTCGCCCTCTCCAGCGGCTGGGCCTGGCACTACCCCGACCTGTTCGCCGCCGTGTTCGAGTGCACGACGATGAACCTGAAACGCAGCCCCGCAGGGAACGAGTGCAAGCGCTATTGGGGCGACCCCAAGACCCCCGCCCCCACCGAATGGGGCGTGAGCGCCTGGGAATACTGGAACGCCCCCGAGTGGATCAGGAGCAACCCGGCGGTTGAGTTGCCGCTCATCACCTACGCCCCGCGGATGCACACGGGCGACTTCGGCATCCTCGACAAGCCGCCCCTCTACCGCGCCCTGCTCGACACCAGGCGCGCCTGGTCCACCGTCTTCGGCGAAGGCCCCCTCATCGGCCACAAGGACCCCGACTGGATGTTCGCGCTCCGCCGCTCCGACAGCGTGGCCGCCTTCGGCAACTGCTCGCTCGACGACAACCCCGGCATCGGCTTCGGCGGCGACCCTCACGGGCAGATGAACGCCTGGCTCGCCTTCGAGCCGCGCACCCAGGTGGACGCCCCCGACCGCTGGGAGATGACGCTCTACCTGCTGAGCGGCGACAAGCGAGGCCGCAACGCCGCCCCCCTCGACGCCTGCACCGCCGACGTCACGCCTCGCCGCTGCCAGAAGTTCAAGGCCAGCCCCGGCGACAAGTTCGCCTGGACCAACACCTCTGTCGCCGACGGCAAGGTGGTCCAGACCGGCGTCGCCGAAGCCGACCAGTGGGGCCTCGTCACCGCCCCGAAGGTCCTCATCTCCAAGGGCAAGAACCGCCTCGCCATCCAGCGGGCCAAGTGATCCCGCACATGCCGCTCCTGCGGTTGACACGGGCGGCGGGTCGGGTATATAAGGGGATGGCGTTGTGGCTCGGTCGCTGGTGCGCGAAGGAGGACGCTATGGCTCGCAGAAAGCTCAAGGTGGGCGTGATCGGCACCGGGATGATCGCCGTCTCCGGCCACATCCCGGCGTGGAAGAACCTGGCGGAGGACGTCGAGCTGACGGCGGTCGCCGACATCCTGGCCGACCGCGCGGCGCTGGTCGCCAAGAGCTATGGGGCGAAGCACGCCTACGGCGACTGGCGGAAGATGCTCAAGGGGGAGAAGCTCGACGTCGTGTCGGTCTGCACGCCCAACTGCTACCACAAGGAACAGGCCATCGCGGCGCTGAAGGCGGGCGCGCACGTGCTGTGCGAGAAGCCCATCTCGACGTCCCACGCCAACGCGGTCGAGATGTTCGAGGCGGCCGACGCGGCGAAACGCGTCCTCTTCGTGGGCCAAAGCTCGCGCTTCTCCGAGAAGTCGCGGGCCGCCAAGGAGATCTGCGCCTCGGGCCGCCTCGGCGAGATGTACTTCGCCGAAACCTACTTCCTCCGCCGACGCGGCATCCCCACCTGGGGCCAGTTCCACCAGAAGGAGCACTCGGCCGGCGGCCCCGTCTACGACCTCGGCGTCCACGCCATTGACCTGCTGTTCTGGCTCATGGGCAACCCCAAGGTCGTGGCCGTCAGCGGCGCCACCTACACGAAGCTCGGCAACCGCGACGAGGGCCTGGCCACGTCGCTGGCCGACAGCGGCGCCCCCATGGGCGTGCTCACGCCCCGGCCCTACAACTACCGCGACTTCGACGTCGAGGACATGGCCGCCGGCTTCATCCGCCTCGCCGGCGGGGCCACGGTCGCCTTCAAGACCAGTTGGGCCGCCAACATCCCCCAGAACACCGGAAGCACGACCATCCTCGGCACCGCGGGCGGACTCGTCCTCGACCCGCTCACGCTGGTGACGAACCTGGGCAGCTACCAGGTGAACGTGACGCCCCAGGTGCCCGCCGGCCGCAACGTGGCCTTCAGCGGCCACTGGGAGGAGACGGCGCACTTCGTCAAGGTCCTCCGCGGCGAGGAGAAGCTCCTCGTCACCCGCGAAGAGGTCCTCAACGTCATCCGCACCCTCGACGCCCTCTACGAATCCGCGGCGAAGGGGAAGGAAGTCGCATTGGCGTAGATGGAGAGGATGAATGGAGGGTTGGATGAATGGATGATTGAGGAAGGCCGGCCAGCCCCTCTTTTCATCCATCCAATCATCCACCCATCCATTCATCCCCCCAGAGTGAACAGGTAGATCTGTTGACTAGGAGACAACCCGTGGGCAAGAAGGGAAAGACCTATCGCGTGGGCGCCATTGGCTTCGCACACATGCACATCAACAACGTCCTGGGCCTGTTCGCGCAGCATCCCCAGGTCAAGCTCGTCGGCTGCGCCGACACGGTGCCCGACCGGCCCGAGCTGCGCGAGGGGCCGTACACGCGCGGCTGGAACCTCAAGCACGCGCTCAAGGACTTCGGCGTGCCCAAGGCCTACGGCGACTACCGCGACATGCTGGCGAAGGAGAAGTTCGACATCGTCGTCTGCTGCTCCGAGAACGCGAAGCACCCCGACGTGGTCGAGGCCTGCGCCGCAGCGGGCGTGAACGTGTGCGTCGAGAAGCCCATGGCAATGACGATGAGCGACGCGTGCCGCATGGTCCGCGCCGTGCGGGCCGCGGGCACCACGATGCTCGTGAACTGGCCGATGACCTGGAGCCCCGCGTCGCGCAAGGCCAAGGCCCTTGCCGATGCGGGCGCCATCGGGCGCGTCCTCGAGATCAAGTGGCGCGGCGGCCACACCGGCCCCCTCGGCAGCGGCGCGAAGCACGAGGGCGTCACCCAGGAGGCCGCGCCCCTCACCGCCACCGAGCTGGGCGCCACCTGGTGGCACACCATCGCCCCCGGCGGCGGCGCCATGCTCGACTACTGCTGCTACGGCGCCATGTTCAGCTACTGGGTCATCGGCGAAATGGCCATCTCAGCCGTCGGGCTTCGAGGCAACCTCAACAGCCCGTTCGGCGACGCCGACGACAACGGGGCCATGCTCGTCCGCTTCCCCGGCGCCCTGGGCCTCTTCGAAGGCTCCTGGACCACCTGGGACCACGGCGTGCCCTACGGCCCGATCATCTACGGCACCACGGGCGTCCTCGTCATCGAGAAGGCCAAGGGCGGCGAGGGGCAACACGTCCGCGAGGAGCGCGGCGGCGGCAAGACCACCATTCACCAGCCCGACCCCTTGCCCGAGGGCCGCCACAACATCGCCCACGAATTCATCCACCACCTGGAGACGGGCGAGGCCGTGCACCCGACCCTCGACATGCTCTTCAACCTCAACGCGATGGCCATCCTCGACGCCGGCCTCCGCTCGACCGACACCGGCAAGCTCGAAACCGTTGACACCGCCTCGTGGTGCATCGGGTGAGACCAGCGGAAAACCGGTTGACAGCAGGACGGAGGCGGCGTAGAATCCCGAACGCGGGGGCCGCCGCGAACTCCAACCTGACGCGGGACGCGCCGCCATTGAAGGAGACATGACATGAGCGAAGCAAGAGGCACGACGGGGAAGACGCGCCGCGAATTCATGGTCGCCAGCGGCGCAGCCGCTCTTTCGGTCGGGGCACTGGGGCTAGTGCGCCCGGCGTGGGGTCAGGAACCCAAGTCGCTGCTTACACCACCAGCGCAGCCCATCAAGAAGTGCTCGCTGCGCGTGGTGTGGGTCGGCAAGGATGCGGCCGCCGAGGCGGCGTCGCTGACGAAGGCCCTCGACGCCACGGCCCGGAAACTGGGGTTCGACCTGGACGCCGGGCAGCCGGGGGCGGCCCCGTCCGCCGGGCTACTCGTCGTCGCGCTGAACGGCCAGAAGAACGAGGCGATGGCCGAGGCCGCGAAGGGCGGGGCGACGCCCACGGTGGTGTTGTGCCCCCGCGAGCAGGGGCCTGCCTCGGGCGCGGTCTGGCGGTTGGGCGAAAGCAAGGCCGGGCTGCTGGTGGGGGCATCAAAGGAAGAAAACGATGTGGTCCTCGGCCTGCGAATGCTCTTCGCGGCATGGAAGATGAAGGGGAATGCCCGCACGTTCCGGCTTCTTTTCGGCTCCCCGGCTTACCAGGAGGCGCAGAAGGAGGTGAGGGCGGACAAGGCGGCCCAGCAAGAGGCCGAGGCATTCGCCGACTACTACATGAAGGAGCCTGTGGAGATTCGGCGGGCCAAGTGGCAAGACCTGATCTATGCGGGCCTGATCTACGTGTCCCTGCGGCGCATCATGGTGGCCAACAAGTTCGACGGGATCGGCCTGGGCGACTGCCTCAAGTCCTACAGGGTGATGGGCACGAACCCTTGTGTGCCTGCCATGCGGCTGCTCGACGAAGGCATGCCGACGGCCTGCGAGGGGGATATGAGCGGCCTTGAGGTCCAGATGCTCACCCACTGGTTGTTCGGGCGCCCATCGTTCATCGGCGAGGGGCAGCCCACCCTTCGGAACACCCGCATCAGCGCCCACTGCACCTCGCCCAGCAAGCTCAACGGCTACGACCAGCCCTCCGAGCCGTTCCTCCTGATGGAGCATTCGGAGACCGGGCGCGGCATCGCGCCACAGGTCAAGTGGAAGGTCGGGCAGCCGGTCACGATCTTCCGCGGCGGCAGGCGCCTCGGCACAGGACACATTGTGTCGAACACCCTCCAGCCCCCCAACGGGGGCTGCCGGTCCTCCATCGAGTATACGGTTGACGGGATGGCCGACGTCGGCCGCCCCGGCACCGGCCTCGGCTCGCCGCACAGCGAGGCGGTCTACGGCAATGTCGAGAAGGAGATGGATGCGTTCTGGACGCTTGTCGAGGGGAAGCTGCCGGCGAAGTATCGGGACGCGCCTGCGGCTCCAGCGGCCCGGGCCGAAGGTGCCCGCGAAGGCTTCCCCGAAGGCCCGAGTTGCTCCTGTTGCCGTTGGGCCCACTATCCACGAGGATGATGCCATGAGAACGAACGAGAGATCGAGAGGCCGGGCCGCCAGCCGTGTGGTTCTTGCGTGCCTGCTGGCAGCATTCTGGGCCGGTCGCGCGGCTGCCGGCGAGGACGTTGGGGCCGCCGCCAAGCCGGCAAAGAAACCCCTGATCTGGATCAACGTCCCCAACTGGACCCACGATGATGCCAACTGGGGCGGGCCGTACGATGGCCCAACGACGAGGCGTATGTGCCAGAAGATTCTGAAAGACGAAGCGGCCAAGATCGGAGTCGAGCTCTGCACCGATGCCAGTAAGATGAAGGAGTGCGACGGCGGCCTGTCGTGCGCGGCGCCAAGCGCCAAGGCCGACATGCCCTTCGTGGACGTGGTCTTCCAAGGCCACAGGGGCTTCTACGACCAGTTCCGCAAGGGCTGGGACTTGACCCGGAAGCGATACCTGCTCGCCTCCACGAACGACCCCGAGTGGCTGAGGACGGGCCTGCGGCTGCTCAAGGCCGCCTCGCAGATGAGATCCGCCCGCGTCTGCGTAGTGACCGACGAGGCCGGGGCGGCCGATACCGCGCACCCGCAACTCGGCACGACCTTTCACCCCGTGCCGTCCAAACGCCTGGACGACGAAGTCCGCAAGGCCAGTGACAAGGAAGCCACGGCCGTGGCCGTGGACTACATGCATCAGGGCAGGATGGACGGCACGGTTGAGGGGCACAGCGGCTATGAGAGAATGCCGGGACAAGAGAAGTGGTTGCCCCCGATGGAGCCCGCGCGCTACCAGAAGGTGAAGCAAGAGATGATCGCGGCGGCCAAGTTCCACCTCGGCTGCCGGAACCTTCTGGCGGCGGAGAACTGCCAGGCCCTGACGCTCACCGGCCAGGCGAAGTATGGCGCCGCCCCGGTGCTTGCCTTCTCCGGGCTTGCCGACAGCGGCATAGCCGCGGCCTTCGACCGCGACGCCACCTTGATGCTGATGATGACCGGGTTCCTCTTCGACCGCGCGGGATTCGCCCACGGGCCCCTGGCCAAGCAAGGCGAGAACGCCTTCGTTGCCACCTACTTCACCTGCCCGACACGGCTGCTCGGCTACGACTACGAGCCGCCCGCCTCCTTCGCCATCGGGCCGGGCCAGGACGGAAAGGACTTCGGCATTCAGGTCCGCTGGCGCAAAGGCGAGCCCATCACTCGGTTGCAGATCAAGGACTCCAAGCTCCTCATGGCCACTGGCAGGGTGCGTTACTCCGACATCACGGTCAAGAAAGGCCACCGCACGGCGGTAGTCATTGAGTTGGAGGACAGGCCCGGCCGTCCCGACCCCGACGCCGCCAACTGCGTGATCGTGTATGGCGATTGCACTAACGAGATCAGTTGCCTCGCCAGACTGATGGACTTGGACTTCCCTCCCGCCCCCGGGGTGCTCGTGCCCAAGTGAGCCATGTAAGGGCGCAATCGCCAGGAGGAGCGACGATGGGCAATCCGTTCGTGCACGTGGAGCTTCAGACGAATGACGTGGCACGGGCAAAGGAGTTCTACTCCAGCCTGCTCGATTGGCGGCTCGAGGAGATTCCGTTCGAGGGCGGGAGCTACACGACGGTCCACGTGGGCGAGGGGGTGGGCGGGGGGATGATGGCGAACCCCGTGCCCGGCTGCCTCTCGCACTGGCTGGCCTATATCAGCGTGGCCGACGTGGCGGCGACGACCAAGAGGGCGAAAGAACTCGGCGCCAAGGTCCTGCGCGACCGCACGGAGGTGCCGGGCTTCGGGTGGTTCAGCGTCATTGCCGACCCCACCGGCGCGGTGGTCGCCCTGTGGGAGTGCAAGAGGTAGCGTGGGAGGCACCCCGCGAGCCTTCAAGTGGCCCCCGGCGATTCGTTGACTCGCGCCTCTGCGGGCGGCGCGTGGGGCGCGAGTCAATGCTTGCGGCCAGCAACGTAGCGTGAGACGCGGTATACGTAATTGATGGGTATAGACTTACAACTCTACGGGACAGCGGGATCCGCTGGATTCTGACTCGCGCCCCTCCCAAGGGGGGAAAAGGGCGCGAGTCAAATGGAAGGGCGATGGGGCCCGCGCAGCAAGGAGACGCGGTTCGGAGTCTTATCCTGTACATTGAGCTCTTGCGCAGTGCCCCCAGTGCAGGAGAGCACATTACCTTTCCAGGCGGGGGCGAGAAGGAGTGTCTCATGAGGGCGTGTGTCGTTGTAGGTCTCGTGTTCGCTTTGGCTTGCATGGCCGTGGCCGGCGACGCGCCGAGGCAGCGGCCAAACTCCGCGGCGGGCGCGTTCGTCTCCGCCGAGCTCGCGGGCGAGGTGATCAAGTGGCAGATTGACCTCGGGGCGGACGCCGGCAAGAAGACGTATGAGATGACCGCCGACGTGAAGGTCACGTACGCCGAGAAGGACGGCGTGAAGCAGGCGTCGAGCATCCGCCGCGCGGGCGGCCCGGACCGCCCCGCCCGCGAGGGCACGGTGGTGGTCAAGGGCAAGTTCGTCTCGGCCAAGCTCGATGGCGAGAAGGTCCTCGTCACGATCAAGCCGGCCGAGGGCGACAAGGACCTCGAGGTCACGCTGCCCAAGCAGCTCTCGGTCTACTACCGCGAGGAAGGCGGGAAGCTGCTCGCCTATGGCATCGGCGTCCCGCACACCCACTCGACCCCGAAGGCCGAGGCCAAGTAAGGTCGGGTCTGCGCGGCGCGAGCGACGGGAGCTCGCAGGGCAGACCACTCGTACACGAACAGCCTGAGCCGGGCGCTTGCCGCCTGCTCAGGCTGTTTTTTCTCATGGGGAACAACGGGCGCGCTAGCCCTCGTGAATCTCGCGCTTGTCGGGGTCGTAGACCTGGCGGCGGCCGGTGTCGAAGGCCCGCATGGCCATGATCACCGCCACGCCGTGCTGGTAGCCCGCCTCGATCGAGGCGTTCGGGGCCTTGCGGCTGCGAAGGCACTGGAGCCAGTCGAGGAAATGGTCGGGGCACTCGACGGGGGCGACGGGCGTCTCCTTGTCGAGCTTCCCCTTCTTCGACGCGCCCTCGCCCGAGACGACCGGGGCGTTCCAGTTCACCATGTTCATCACGCCCCCGTCGCCGAAGATGCGGAGGCTGTTGCCGCTCCCGTTCCCGAAGTTCGTCGAGTAGTGGACCAGGAAGCCCTCGGGGTAGATCCACGTCGCCTCGACCTGGTCGGGGCAGGTGAAGCCCTTCTCGTCCTTCCAGACGAATGTGCCGCCGTGGCAGACGGCGCTCGTGGGGAACTTCGCCCCCGTGATGTAGTGCACCAGGTCAATGAAGTGGCTGCCGAGGCCGGGCACGGGGCCGTCGGAGAACTCGCGGAAGCCGTACCAGCCCGTGAACTGCACGGGGTTGAACGGCCGCATCGGGCGATCCATCAGGAACTCCCGCCAATCCACGTCCGCCTCCTTCGCGTCCTTCAGGTAGCCGTACCAGTAGGGGCGGGCGCCGTTGCGGCACTGCTCGATCCGCGAGACTTTGCCCAGCACGCCCGTCTTGAACAGCTCGCGGCAGCCGGTGAAGCTGGGGAAGCTGCGGAGCTGCGTGCCGATCTGCACGACGATGTTGTTGGCCTTGACCGCGTCGCAGGCCGTCTTGAGCGACTCGAGCGTCATCGCCAGCGGCTTCTCGCAATAGGCATCCTTCTTCGCCTTCGCCGCGGCTTCGAGGTGCGTCGTGTGCTGGTGGTCGCACGACGCGATCATCACGGCATCAACGTCCTTGAGGGCGATCACGTCGCGGTAGGAGGCGAACTGCTTCGGCTCGCGGCCGTACCATTCCTTGGCGACGGCGGCGGCGCGTTCGCGGGCCACCCGCCACGGGTCGGCCACGGCCACGAACTCGACATTTTGCTCCTTGTCGTGTTTGTGGACCCCTGCCATGTGCGCGCCGAGTCCTCGGCTGCCGCACCCGATCATCCCGATCGCGATGCGGTCATTGGCCCCGAGCACCCGGCCATAGCTTGCCGCGCTCAGCGCCGCCCCCGCGGCGGCCCCAGCCGACGCTGTCCTGAGAAACTCCCTGCGAGATGGAACTCTCTTCACGTCAAGACTCCAAAGACGAAAGGTTCCTGTCAGTATTCTTTTGTCCCCGCCTCACTCACACGCGAAGCCAGAGAAGGAGGCTGAGGATTGTGAGAAGGAGTGTGACCATGCATTGGGTAATGCCAGAGACGTTGGGGTGCTTTCCATCCGAGATGATCCGCCGGAGCTTCTGGAAGAAGCAGCGATCGGGCGGCTTCACGACGCAACCGAAGTCGAGCTTCTGGCCCTGGACCCAAGCGTCAACTTCGTTGCGGTACCTGTCCGCGTGTTGACGGTCACGCCAGTTGGCATCGTGGAGCCATGCCGACCAGAAAAGGTAAGTGAAGAGAACCACCACGTGGATGACGAGGACGGCTGCCGGACAAAACAAACTTGGGGCCTGGGTGTTGCCCAAGATGGCTGCCAACCGGGTGTTGATCGAGAGCGACAGGTTACCCCATATGGCAATGTTGATCTGCCATTCCGCGCCGCGCCGCCCGTCGCCCCTCTGTCTCTCCCACGCGGCCAACTGCAGGTAGAGTTGGGCCTTCTCCAGTGGGCTCACATGTCGTCCTCCTAGCAGGCAATCCAGTGTCCCCATCACCCAATCGCCGAAGCCCGGAAGCCGCCTCAACGCTGAGCCTAGCGCGGCTCGGGCGGCACGAGCTTCTCGGGGTACTCCTCCTCTTCCGGGCCAGGTGGGCGACCCAGCCGCGCAGGCCGCCGTGCTCGCGGACAAGGCGCCTGCGCCTCGCCCGCACATCGTCAATCAGGGGATCGGAGAACGGTTCCTCTGTCTGCTTCATGTCCCTTCCCCTACGGATCCTCACGCAAGCAGTCTACGCCGTCAGCATGGGGTTGTCAACACCAGAGAGGCGCTCCCCGCCAAGCCGAAAGCGGCGTCGAGCCGCCGCACTCCGAAAGGCTGACGCATTCCCTGGCGCCCCAACCGCGCATTGGTGGGCAAGGATAGGATGGGGCCTGGGCGAAGGCGGCACTCAACAAGAAGGGAACAAGCCGCATGAGGCGCGGCAGCCTGTCGGAGTGCGGTCGCTTGAGACGAATGGCGTGAGAATAGGAGCGGGAGATTCACGACTGTCTCCTGCATTCGCGGCGGGGGGCTCCCAGGAGGGAGTAGTTCTTGGGCCGGCGCTTGCGGAGCCG